>WNGE01008737.1_pt1 | contig 18377 bp, 17 predicted proteins | sample 5400651 | NCBI WGS metagenome assembly WNGE01 (sample SAMN13153370, study PRJNA577476) | soil metagenome | isolation source: 60 cm soil or saprolite under grassland replicate 2 | place: USA:California | collected 2016-06-15
CACCCGGTAGGTCAGCCACTCGAACAGCGGGGTGAGGATCAGCGACAGAACGGTGAGCTGCCAGGACAGCAGGATCATGGCCGCCAGCGTGCTGATGAGGATCACCACGTTCGCCAGCATGCCGGAGGCGGTGTCGGTCACGACCGATTGCACCCCGCCCACGTCGTTGGCGAGTCGCGACTGGATCTCGCCGGTCCGGGTGGTGGTGAAGAAGCGGAGGGGCATGCGCTGGAGGTGGGAGTACAACGCGTTTCGGAGGTCCTGCATCACCCGCTGGCCGACCACGTTCGCCAGGTAGGTCTGGCCGATGCCGATGAAGCCCGAGACGATGGGTATGGCCACCATGAGGCCGACCAGGAAGTACAGCTGGTGCAGGCGGGGCTTGAGCGTCAGGTGTCCGCTGACGGGGAACAGGGCGCGGAACACGCTCCTGATCAGCAGCGGGTTCACCACGCCCAGCGTGGACGTGATCACGATCAGAGCGCCGACGAACAGGACGGTTCGCCGGTAGGGCCGGAAGGTCCGGATGACCCGCCGGACGGTGTGCCTGCTGACCGGGCCCGCCTCCGGGTCCGGGATCACAAGGTGGTAGTGTCCGCCTCCGCGCCGCATAAAAGAGAGGATACGCGCGACGCCGCGAACGGCCGGCCTCACCCTGTGTGCAGGCCCGCCAGCTCCATCGCCCTTCGGAACACGTCCTCCATCATCTCCGAGCTGAGCTTCCCGGTGAACGTGTTCTGCTGGCTCGGATGAAAACACCCCAGCAGTCGATAAGGTCCCACGTCGGCCTCGGCGCGGTGCCCGAACTTCGGCCTCGGCCTCGGGATGGCGTGGCCGGCCAGGGCCACGGCCCGAAGGGCCCCGTCCCACGCGAAGGAGCCGAGGCACACCAGGACGCGCAGACGGTCCAGGGCCGAGATCTCGCGGGCCAGATACGGCACGCAGTTGTCCCGCTCCTCGGGAGTGGGTCGGTTGCCCGGGGGCGCGCACCGGTTGACGGCCGCCACGTAGGCGCCAAGAAGCCGGAGCCCGTCATCACGGGCGATCGACCGGGGCTGGTTCGCCAGCCCGAACCGGTGGAGCGCGGCGAACAGGAAGTCGCCCGACCGGTCGCCGGTGAAGATCCGGCCCGTCCGGTTCCCGCCGTGGGCGGCGGGGGCCAATCCCACGATCAGGATCCGGGCCTGCGGATCGCCGAATCCCGGGACCGGCCGGCCCCAGTACTCCTGGTCGGCGAAGGCGGCCCGCTTCTCGGTCGCGACCCGTTCGCGCCACTCCACCAGTCGTGGACAGCGACGGCACGCCACGATCTCCGTGGAGATTCGGAGTAGGTCGCTCGGGGCACCCACGGAGACCGATTGTAGGTAGGGCGGGGGTGGGCCGAACGTCTAGTTAGGAATTTCCCAAGCAAGCCGATACCCTAAGCGCATGCAGGATCGGGTCCGGGTCATGGTGGTCGACGACTCCCCGAGCACACGCACCATGCTTCGAGAAGCTCTGGCACTCGATGGCGGGATCGAGGTCGTGGGCGAAGCGGGCGGCGGCCGGGAGGCCGTTCAGCTCGTCACCGAGCTCGAGCCCGACGTCGTCCTGATGGACGTGAGGATGCCGGACGGCGACGGGGTCAACGCCGCTCGCAAGATCACCAACGACCAGCCCACCACCAAGATCGTCGCCCTCACGTGGTCCGACGACCCGGCCACGGTCCGGGACATGCTGACCGCGGGTGCCATCGGCTACGTGGTCAAGGGCGGAACCATCGACGAGCTGTGTTCCGCGATCCGCAGGGCCTCCTCCGGCGAGCCGGAGCTGGACCAGCGGGTCCTGCCCGCGGCGATGGAGGACCTCCGCAGGCTCCTCGAGGAGGAACGCGAGCGGCGCGAGCAGATCGAGCGCCTCTCCATGGCCCGGGCGGAGTTCGTCCAGGTCCTGTCCCACGAGCTTCGAACGCCGCTCACGGTGATCTCCGGGGCCCTCCGGATGCTGAAGCAGGGCGAGCATCCCGAGGAGGAGGCCTCGGTGGTCGAAAGCGCCCTCCGCCGGGCCGACGAGCTCCAGTTCCTGGTGGAGGGACTCGAACTGGTCGGGTCCGGACCCTCCGCCGACGGCTCCGCCAATCCCCGAGAGGCGATCCGGGCCGCGGCCCAGCGGGTTCGGGCGAATCCCGACGGCGTCACCGTCGAGGAGGAGCTGTGGCAGGGACTCCCACAGCCGTATCTCGAGCGGGTCGCCTTCGAGCTGCTGTCGAACGCCGTGCGCTACGGGCGCAGGCCGATCCAGGTGTTCGCCACCCGGCTGGGCCAGGACGGCGTGCTCCAGGTAACGGACCGCGGGGGGTGGACCGCGCCGAGCGAAGACTTCTCCGCGTTCTATCAGGAGGACATGTCCTCCACCCGCCGACGTACGGGGTTCGGGCTCGGACTGTTCGTGGCCTCTCGCCTGTGCCAGGCCTGCGACGGGAAGCTCACCGTTCGCGGCAACAACGGCATCACCGTGGCCGAGGCCCGCTTCCGGCTCCGGTAGGCCTGGGTCAGGACATCCCCTCTGGCCGGTCCGCGGGCTCGGGGCGGCCGGGCTGTTCCTCCACCGTCCCCCGCTTGGGCACCAGCACCTTCCGCCGGAAGTACAGGACCTCCACGCCGTCCTGGTTGTAGCCCCGGGTCTCCACGGTGACCACGCCCCGGTCGGGCTTCGACGCCGATTCCTTCTTGGCCAGGACCGTGGTCTCGGCGTAGAGCGTGTCCCCGTGGAACATCGGCGCGGAGTGCTTGAGCGACTCGACCTCGAGGTTGGCGATGGCCTTGCCGCTGACGTCCGGAACGCTCATCCCCAGCGCCAGCGAGTACACCAGATTGCCCACAATTACGTTGCGCCCGAACTGGGTCGAGGTCTCCGCGTAGTGGGCGTTCGTGTGCAGCGGGTGGTGGTTCATGGTGATCATGCAGAACAGGTGGTCGTCGTACTCCGTGATGGTCTTGCCCGGCCAGTGCTTGTACACGTCCCCGACCTCGAAGTCCTCGAGGTACCTGCCGAACGGCCTCGCATCGCCCATGTTCGAACCCCTTCATTTGTCGTGACCGCGTGAGCGTAGCGTGTCGGGCGCTCCCCAGCTTTCTCGGGCAAGCCCTCGACCTGTCGATACGGGGGACCGACCGGGCTGTTGACAACTGGGTGTGGCTAGCGGCGCGCGGCAACCTTCCCCCACGCTGGCTCGACATCGCTCCCGCCAGGGGAGGACACGACCGTGGCGTGGCTGCCGCCGTCTCGTTCCACGACCTTGATCACCGACGCGAAAAAGACGTGGTGGATGTCTGCTTGGGAAGCGGGGGTCGAAAACGCGAGGAGCGATCCATCGGGAGACCACGTCGGATCGTAGGCGTTGTAACAACAGGACCCGAGGACAGTGAGATTGGATCCATCCGGCCGGATCACAGCCATCACTCCATCTTTCGTGAACGCGATCTCGCTGCCGTCGGGCGACCATGAAGGGCCGCCGTCGTTGCTGGGGCAATGCGGCGGGTGGATACAGTCGATCGAGTGCAAGCCCTTCCCATCCACCCCTACCATCATGAGCGCCTCCATGCCTTGCTGGGACGACACACCCACCTTGTCGAAGGAGCGCACGAACACGATCTCGGAACCGTCCGGCGACCATGCGGGCGCAAAGTCTTCTGCGCACAGTGGCGGCGGGCATACGGTGATCCGGCGGATGTCCGTCCCCTGCAGGGCGGCGATGGAGATCTCCATCACTTGCTGAGAGCTGTTGGGGCCGGTGGGGACGACGCGCACGGAGTCGAACGCCAGGAAGCTGCCGTCCGGAGACCATGTGGGATGCTCCTCATATCCCCCATGCGTGATCTGGCGCAATCCCGTCCCCTGGATCCCCACCACGTACACATCCCCCGTCACAGTCCCAGTTGAGCGGATGAAGGCAACCGATCGGCCGTCAGGAGACACCGCCGGCTCACTGTCGGCGAACCCGGGCGCTTCCTGGAACAGCGGGTGGAGTCCCTGCCCATCCGCCCGCATCACCATCAAGACGCTGCCGACGGGAAACAAGTATTGTGTCGATGTCCGGGCGAAGACGATGTATCCGCGTTTCGCCAAACCGGGAGGCGGATCGTGAGATCGTATGTCTGCATGGAGCCACAGGCCGAAAACGGCAGCGGCAAACAGGGCGACGAAAACGATCGGTCCCCACCTTCGTCGACTCGGACCGGCCTGGCGCTCGACATACAGCGGGGCAAATCTGGGGCGCGCGGGAGACCGGTTCTCCAGAGCGTGCAAGGCCTCCTGCAGATACTCCGGATAAGCAGGCCCCGGAGATGACCCGATCACGGAGGCCATGTGGCGCCGCACGTTCATGCTCTTGGGCAGGACGGTCGAGAAGGAGCGGTCCAGGAGTAGCCAAAGACTGATGAGGATGAACCACGCCGTCAGGCTGCCGTGTCCAGCAAACGTGCGGACCGTCTCAACCAGAAAGCCCGACATGACAACGAGAAGCAAAACGACCCTCCATTCGCGTGGGAGCGCGGCCAGCGGCAGCACCCACGGGAGGAGCTTGTGCCGCCAGCCTTTTCCCTTACGGGCGACGTCTCGCGCTACGCTGAAGGCTTGCCGGTACCGTCTCGCCTGGAACAGGAAGACTGGCGTCATCCGCGGGAGGTACGTCCGATCCGAATCTCGAACGAACTCTTCGGCGACGCTGCCAGCACCATCGCGATCGCCCTGCTTCAAGAAGACCTGGATCAGGCCGAACCTCGCCGCCTTCTCATCGGGCGCAAGGCGGAGACACTCCTGAAACTCCACCGCTGCACCCGAAGAGTCCCCGAGGGTGAGCTTGGCGAAGCCCAGATACATGCGGGGCAGCGCCAGCGAGGACCATCTCCCAACAAGGGTCGTGAGAAGCGCCCGCCTTCGTTCTTTCGCCTCGGTGAGAAATGCATAGAGCGCCAAAGCCAATGGCGATCGCGGATCGATCCGAAGTGACTCCCCCACCGCGACTCGCGCGGCATCCAGGTTGCCATCTCGCCGATAGATCTCGGCCTCCAAATAAAGGATCTCGGCAAATCCGCCACCCGTCTCTTTCTCACGCCGAATGGCGGAGAAGGCGTCCTGACTCGGCATCTGCAGATAGCGGACGGCCCGGACATCCAGCTCCTGGTAGCTCAGATGCTCTTCCATCGCGTGCTGAACCTAACCCGAGCCAAACACGCGCGTCCATGTTCCTCCTCTCCCTCCCGCCTCACCTTGTTGACGGTCGGGGCGAAGCCTCTTAGCGTCAGGCCTTCGATCGGACCACGACCAAGGGGTGCGACGGCGATGAAACGAACGGTTCGACGGCTTCTGCTCGGCCCCGGCGTCGCCCTTCTCTGCTCGATCCTGGCCACGGGGCCGGCCGCGTCGGCCGGCACTCATGTATGGACCCGGCTCCGGCCGGCTCTGCCCTCTCCGCCTCGCGCGGCGATGACGATGGAGTACGACCCCGTCAGCCGGTTCGTGGTCACGTTCGGGGGCTTCGACGACACGGGCCAGTACCTGAACCAGACGTGGATCTGGGACGGGATCGAATGGGCCCAGCCCATCGTGCAGACCCCACCGCCGGCCAGGGCCGGGGCCGACATGGCCTACGACCGGGTGACCCACCAGCTCGTGTTGTTCGGCGGGTTCGACGGTTCGCACTACCTGGGCGATACGTGGACGTGGGACGGATCGGACAACTCGTGGACCCATCGAACGACGGCCACGCATCCCCCGAAGGTGAGCGGGCCCATGCTGTTCACCGACCCACTCAACGGGCACGTCGACATGTTCGGGGGGTTCGACGGGATGTTCTATCAGAACGGGACGTGGCAGTGGACCGGCACCGACTGGAAGCTCCTGCACCCCGCGGCCACTCCGGGTGCCCGAGGCGCGGCCATCGCCGACCTCGACCGGGCCAACCAAACCGTCGTCCTGTTCAGCGGGCTCGGTGACCTGATGGTGTACGACACCTGGACCTGGGACGGCACGAACTGGACCAAGCAGTCCCCCGCCCACCAGCCGCCGGCCCGCTACTACTCGGCGTCGGCCTTCGAGCGCGGCCTGGGCGGCGTGGTGATCTTCGGCGGCGGCAGCGGCGGGCTGGACCTCAACGACACGTGGTACTGGAACGGCGCCGACTGGACGAGGTTGGACGCCGGTCCGTCTCCGGCGAAGCGCGAGTCCCACGGGATGGCCTGGGACCCCGCGATGGCCTCGATCGTCATGTTCGGGGGGCAGGTCCACGCCGGCCCCGTGGCCGACGACACCTGGGCGCTGTAAGGCGTTGTAAGTCGCTGTAGGAGACGGTCGCTACGCGAGGAGCGGGAAGGCGTCGGCCTTGGTTCCGAGGATCGTTCGTTCCTCGTCGGTGAGGGGCGCCCGGCCCGTCCCCTTGTCGACGAACGTGAGGTCGTCCCAGCCCAGGCCTTCGGGGAGCTCTCCGCCGAGCAGGCCGCGCAAGATGTCGGTGACCACGCTCACCCCCTCCTCGGTCGCCCAGGGCTGGCGGCCGAGCGCCAGGGCCATGTCGATGCCGTGGACAGTGATCTCGAGGGCGCGGGTCTTCAGGAACTCGTCGAGCGTGAGGACCGGCCCCCACGTGACGGTGGGTCGGGACGGAACCTCGCCCTCGGCCAGGTCCAGAGCGTGGGGCCACATGTCGTCCCACACCAGCGCCAGCTCCCGCCCCGTCCCGTAGGACGCGGCGCGGGTCTTCGACCGGTCGGCGATCGAGGCCGCGTCAGCGACCGGGTCATACCGGCGCCAGTAGGAGACGGCGTCGGTGTCGGTCTCGTGGGGAGGCTCCTCCCCCAGGCCGACGATGGTCCGTTCGATGTCGCGGTACATGTGCGCCAGCAGCTCCTTGACGTTCCACGCGGGCAGCCTGGTCGGCCGGGCGAAGTCCTTCTCGGACAGGGCGAGGACGGCCTCCGACACCAGGTCGCACTCGACGCGGAGCGCCTCCACGGCGCCGGGAACCCTCATGTCGCCTTGTACCGCTCGAGGAGCTGGCGGGCGATCACGATCTTCTGGATCTCACTGGTGCCCTCGCCGATCAGCAGGAATGGGGCGTCCCGGTACAGCCGCTCGATCGTGTACTCCTTCGAGTAACCGTAGCCGCCGTGGACCCGGAGCGCCTCGGTCACGATCTCGTGGCAGGCCTCGGTGCAGAACAGCTTCGCCATCCCGGCCTCCAGGTCGCTGCGCTGGCCGGCCGACTTCTTCTTCGCCGCCTGCAGGAGCATCAGCCTGGCGGCCTCGAGCTTCGTGCCCATCTCCGCCAGCTTCTCCTGGATCATCTGGTGCTGGGCGATCGGCTTGCCGAAGGCCTCCCGCTCCTGGGCGTACCGGATGGCCTCCTCGAACGCTCTCGTGGCCAGGCCCACGGCCCGAGCGCTCACGTTGACCCGGCCGACCTCGATACCGTCCATGATGTAGTGGAAGCCCTTGCCCTCCTCGCCGAGGAGGTTCTCCGCCGGCACCCGGTGGTCCTCGAACACGAGCTCGGTGGTCTCGACCCCGTGGTACCCCATCTTCTCGATGTTCGGCGGGACCGTGATCCCCTCGAACTTCCGTGCGTCGGGCTCCTTCTCCACCATGAGCACGGTCATGCCCCGGTACGCGGGCTTCGCCTCCGGGTCGGTCTTGCACAGCAGGACCACCATTCCCGCCCGAAGGCCGTTGGTGACCCACATCTTCGTGCCGTTCACCACGTAGTGGTCGCCGTCCCGAACGGCCCGGCACTGGATCGACTGAACGTCGGACCCGGCGCCCGGCTCCGACATCGAGAGGGCGGCGCGAACCTCCCCCGTCATGAGGTCGAGGCCCGCGCCGCCATACTCCTCGGGGACGGTCAGGCCGAACAGGCCCAGCTCCTTCATCCCCTCGACGATCTTCTCCGGGTACTCGTCGCCGTGCTCCAGCTCGTCGGCGACGGGGATGACCTCCTTCTCCACGAAGTCGCGAACGGTCTCCACCACCGCCTTCTGCTCGTCGGAGAGCTCGATCAGACCTGTGTCGGGGCCCACGTCACTCCTCTGCGGCTTTCTGGAAGCCATCGAGCGTCTTCATCCGCTCGAGTCCTGCGGCGCGGCCTCGCATGGCCAGCTGCTCGGCCATCTTCCGGCTCGCCTCGTCGATCATCTCGGTGCCGAACATGACGGCTCCCGTCCGTTCGACCTCCGTGGCGTGGCGGTAGGCCTCCAGCATGGCCTCGGCCTTGTCGAACTCCTCTTGGGTTGGGGTGAACACCTCGTTGAGCACGTCGATCTGGCCGGGGTGCAGCGCCCACTTGCCGTCGTAGCCGAGCGCCCGAGCCCGCAGGGCCATCTCCCGGAAGCCGTCGAGGTCCCGGATCACGAGGTAGGGGCCGTCGATGGCCTGAAGCCCCGCGTTCCGCGCGGCCACCAGGATTCGCGACAGGACGAAATGCCAGTGGTCGCCGGGGTAGCCCGGCATGGGAAGCCCGGCCGTCACCGTGGGGAGCCCCAACGAGGCGCTCATGTCGGCCGGGCCGAAGATGAGGGTCTCGGCGCGGTCGGAGGCCTGCGCGATGGCGTCGATGTTGGTGAGGCCGGTGGCGGTCTCGATCTGGACCTCCAGGCCCAGGCGCTTCTCCAGGCCGATGGTCTCCTCGATCTGGTCGAGCAGCGTCGAGACGAACTTCACGTCGGACTCGTACTCGACCTTGGGGATCATGAGGCAGTCGATGAACTGGCCGGCGTTCTCCACCACCTCGATCACGTCGCGGTGGCACCATTTCGTGTAGACGCCGTTCACCCGGACCACCACGGTCTTGCCGGTCCAGTCGCCCTCCTTGAGGGCCTGGATGATGCTGCCCCTGGCCTCCTCCTTCGCCATCGGGGCCACGGAGTCCTCGAGATCCATGAACACCTCGTCGGCGGGAAGGCTCGGCGCCTTGGTCAGCATCTTGGGCGAGGACCCGGGGACCGAGAGGCAGGACCTCCGGGGCCGGGTCACGCGTTCGGTCATGCGCAGTCCTTTCGGATCGAAGCTCCCGAAGGATGCTAGTGCGCGCGAGCCCCCCGCGCACCGGCGACCGCGTCGGCCAGCACGCTCAGCCCCTCCTCGAGCTCCTCGTCGCTGATCACGAGTGGGATCAGGTGGCGCAGCACGTTGTGGTACGCCCCGCAGCTCACCGTCACCAGGCCGCGCTTCATGGCTCCGCCGATGACCGCGCCGAGGAACCCTTCGTTCGGCTCCTTCGTCTCCCGGTCCTCGACGAACTCGACGCCGATCATCGCGCCGACGCCGCGGATCTCGCCGATCTCGGGCGTCTCCTCGGCGATGTGCTCCCACCCGGCCCGCAGCGACTTGCCCACCTCGTCGGCCCGCTCGATGAGGTGCTCCTCCTCGATCACGTCGAGGACCGCATTCGCCGCGGCGCACGCCACCGGGTTCCCCACGTAGGTGCCGCCGATGGCGGAGGGTCCCGGGGCGTCCATGACCTCCTTCGGCCCGATGACCGCGGACAGCGGATAGCCCGACGCGAGCGCCTTGGCCAGCAGCACGATGTCCGGCTCGAACCCGAAGGTCTCGCTCGCCAGGAACGCGCCCGTCCGGCCGCAACCGGACTGGATCTCGTCGGCGATGACCAGGATCCCGTGCTCCCGGCAGATCCGCGCCAGGCCCTGGAGGAACTCGGCCGGCGGGACCACGAATCCGCCCTCGCCCTGGATCGGCTCGACGATGGCGCAGGCCACGGACCGGGGGTCGACCATGGTGTCGAAGGCCCGCCGGATGCCGTCCAGCGCCAGCTCCGCCGCCCGCTCCGGCTGAGGGCTCCGGTACGGATAGGCGTACGGGAGCCGGTAGATCTCCGGAGCGAACGGCCCGAACCCGCTCTTGTACGGCCTGTACCGGCTGGTCAGCGACATGGTCAGCAGCGTCCGGCCGTGGAACCCGCCCTCGAAGCAGACCACCGCGGGGCGACCGGTGGCGGCCCGGGCGAACTTCACCGCGTTCTCCACGGCCTCCGCGCCGGCGTTGAAGAAGGCGGCCTTGCGCTGGCCCCCGCCGGTCAGCCCGATCAACCGTTCGGCCAGCTCGACGTACGGCTCGTACGGGATCACCGAGAAGTCGGTGTGCGACACCTTGGCCGCCTGCCGCTGCACGGCCTCGACCACCTTCGGATGCGAATACCCGACCAGCTGGCAGCCCAGGCCGCCGGAGAAGTCCAGCCAGGCGTTGCCGTCGACGTCGGTGAACCGGGCCCCATCTCCGCGGTCGATCACGGCCGGGACGTGGATGTCGAGCGGGTCGGCCACCACGCGCGACTTGCGGGAAAGGATCTCCTTCGAACGCGGGCCGGGGATCTCCGTGACGAGGTCGATCGCCCCCATCGCGAACCTCCTTGGAACCTTCGCGCCCGGCCGACGCACGACGCACGGACCTCCGGGCTCCAGGGCCCGAGAGTACACGGTCCTCCGGTACCATGGCCCGCCTCGTGGGCAGACGCGAACGGTTCTCGGCGTCCGAGGCTCGACGGATCGCCCTGGCGGCGCAGGGCTTCGCCGACCCGCCGCCCTCCGGACGGGTGGACCGGCGGCATCTCCACCGGGTACTGGGGCGGGTCGCGGCGTTCCAGCTCGACTCGGTCAACGTCCTGGTGAGGTCGCATTACCTTCCGCTCTACTCCCGGGTCGGGCCCTACGACCGGGCCCTGCTTGACCAGACGGCCTACCGGCACCGCGAGCTGTTCGAGTACTGGGGGCACGAGGCTTCGCTGCTGCCGGTGGACCTCCACCCGTTGTTCCGGTGGCGCATGCGGGAGGGCGATGCCTGGGGCGGCGTGCTCCGCGTCGCCCACGAGCACCCCGAGTACGTGAGCGCCGTCCTTCAGGAAGTGGCCGAGCGCGGGCCCATCGCCGCCGGCGAGCTGTCGGAACCCGGTCCGAAACGTGATGGGTGGGGCTGGGGATGGTCGCTCGGCAAGCGGGCCCTGGAGTGGCTGTTCTGGACCGGGCAGCTCGCCGCGGAGCGCCGCCCCAACTTCCAGCGCGTCTACGACCTCCCCGAGCGGGTCATCCCTCCGGAGATCCTCTCGGCTCCGACTCCCTCCGACGACGAAGCGCACCGCGGCCTTCTTCGAGTGGCGGCCCGCGCCCTCGGGGCGGCCACCATCAAGGATCTTGCGCACTACTTCGTCATGACGGCGACGAAGCTCCGTCCGCGAGTCGAGGAGCTGGTCGAAGCAGGCGCGCTGGGGGCCGTCGACGTGGAGGGCTGGCGGCAACCTGCGTACCTCGACGCGACCGCTCGGGTCCCCAGGAAGCTGAACGCACGCGCCCTTCTCTCCCCGTTCGACTCCCTCATCTGGAACCGGGATCGAACCGAGCGGCTGTTCGGGTTCCGCTACCGCATCGGGATCTACACACCGGCGGCCCAGCGAACTCACGGCTACTACGTGCTGCCGTTCCTCATGGGCGACCGGCTGGTGGCTCGGGCCGACCTCAAGTCGGACCGGAAGACGTCGACGCTCCTGGTCCAAGCCGCGTTCGGGGAACCTGGCGCCGAACCGAAGGCCACCGCAGCGGCGCTGGCCGAGGAGCTCCGGCGGATCGCCGCGTGGCTCGGCATGGACCGGATCCAGGTGGCAGCACGAGGGGACCTCGCGGTCGACCTTCGGCGGGCCGTCGGCCGGAGCTAGCCGGATCCCGGAAACAGCCGCGCGCTCACCCGCCGTGCGCGGGCTGGCCGTGCCGGTGTTCCGCCGCGGCCCGCGCTTCAACCTCCGGCACCAGCGGCTCGCCCGCGGCGACCTCGATGCCGATGTGCGCGGTCTCCCGCAGCGGGTTCTCGCGGAGGAGCCAGGTCACCCCGAAGGCGGCCAGGGCGAGGGGGACCGCCAGCAGGAACACCACGTGGATCGACCGCGACAGGGCCAGGATCACGGCGTGCTGGACCCCGGCGGGCAGCGCCCGGATGGCCGCCGGGCTGGCGGCGATGGAGTTCGCGCTCACGCCGTGCAGGTTCGTGCCGGGCGGGAGCAGCTGCCGAAGGTTGTGGGCCAGGCGGTTGGTGAGGATGGCCCCGAACACCGCCACGCCGAACGCGCCGCCCATGGACCGGGAGAACGTCTCTGTGGCGGTGGCGGTGCCGAGGTCCCGGTGCTCCACGGAGTTCTGGACCGCCAGCACCATGACCTGGATGATCATGCCGATCCCGAGCCCCAGGACCACCATGTACAGCGACGACGTCAGCCTGGACGTTCCGACGTGCATGGTCGACAACAGATACAGCCCGATCGCGATGATCATGGTCCCGGCGATGGGAAACACCTTGTACCGGCCGGTTCGGGTGATGATCCGGCCCGAGGTGATCGAGGAGAACATGAGGCCGGCCATCAGCGGCAGTATCAGCACCCCGGAGTTGGTGGCCGAGGCCCTTCCCACGGTCTGCAGGTACAGGGGCAGGAAGACGATGGCCCCGAACATGGCGAAACCGACCAGGAACTCCAGGCCGCTGGCCACCGAGAACACCGGGTTCCGCCACAGGCGGAGCGGGATCACGGGCTCGACGGCCCGGGTCTCCTGGCGCAGGAACAGCCCGAGCAGGACCACGCCGGCCACGCCGAGGCCCAGGATCACCGGAGAGCCCCAGGGGAACTCGTCGCCCCCCCACACCGTGACCAGGAGGAGGCACGTGGCCGCCGCCATGATCAGTGCCGAGCCCAGGAAGTCGATGGCGTGGTGGACCTTTCGGTACGGCAGGTCCAGAACGATCGACGTGACGAACAGGGCCACGGCGCCCACGGGCACGTTGATGTAGAACACCCACCGCCACGTGAGGTGGTCGACGAAGAATCCACCCATCAACGGGCCGACCACGCTGGCGAAGGCGAACACCGCCCCCAGATACCCCTGGTACTTCCCACGCTCCCGGGGCGCGATGATGTCGCCGATGATCGCCTGGGCCATGGCGATGAGCCCGCCGCCCCCCACCCCCTGGATCCCGCGGAACAGGATGAGCTCGAGCATGTTCTGCGACAGCCCGGAGAGCACCGAGCCGCCCACGAAGATCACGATCGCCGCTTGGAACAGGTTCTTCCGGCCGTACAGGTCGCTGATCTTGCCGTACAGCGGAACGGAGATGGTGGAGGTGAGCAGATACGCGGTGACCACCCATGACAGGTGGCTCAATCCTCCGAGGTCACCCACGATGGTCGGCAGCGCGGTGGCCACGACGGTCTGGTCGAGCGCGGCCACCAGGATGCCCGCCATCAGACCGCTGTAGACCACCATGATCTGGCGATGGCTCAGCGCCACGCGCGAGCCGGCGGAGGGTGCGGAGGACCCGTCTCCGTGTTCGTCCATCACTCGCTCGACCCCTTCGGCTGTTCGGAACCGGTTTGCCGGAAATCCGGAAACCGTGGCAGAATGAGTGAGCACTCACTCATTCCTCGATCGATCGAAGCATACGCCCGCGCACCCGGCGTGACAAAGGAGAGGGACATGAAGCAGACGATGGAGCGGCCCGCAGGCGCCGCAACGGAGGCGAACGACGGTCGCAAGTGGTGGGTCCTCGTGGCCATGGTGTTCGGGCTGTTCATGCCCATGCTCGACAACCTGGTCGTGAACGTGGCCCTTCCGACCATCCAGCACAAGCTCGGGGCCGGCGTCTCCGGGCTGCAGTGGATCATCGACGCCTACACGCTCACCTTCGCCTCGTTCATGCTGACCGGGGGCGCCCTCGGCGACCTGTACGGACGCAAGCGCTTCTTCATGTTCGGGCTCGTCACGTTCACGCTGGGGTCGCTGCTGTGCGGGCTGTCGGGGTCGACCAGCGAGCTGGTCGCGTTCCGGGCCCTTCAGGGACTGGGCGCCGCGATGCTCCTGCCGGGGTCGCTCTCCATCATCACCGCGACGTTCAAGGGGGCCGAGCGCGGGGCGGCCATCGGCATCTGGGCCGCCATGTCCGGGCTCGCCATCGCCGTTGGGCCGGTGGTCGGCGGGTACCTCGTCGAGCACGTGTCCTGGCAGAGCATCTTCTTCGTCAACATCCCGATCGGGATCATCGGCCTCGCCCTGACGTGGTTCGTGGTCACGGAGTCGAAGGACGTCAGCAAGTCGCGGCGGTTGGACCCGCCGGGCCTGGTCACCGGCACGGCCGGACTGTTCTTCCTGGTCTACGCGCTGATCGAGGGCAACGCCCGCGGATGGACCGACGGGCTGATCATCGGCGCGTTCGCGGTCTCGGCCGTGTTGCTGGCGTCGTTCTTCCGCATCGAGTCGCACAAGGACTCGCCCATGCTGCCGCTGCAGTTCTTCAAGATCCCGACCTTCGCCGCGTCGAACGTGGTGGCCGCTTCAGTGTTCTTCGCCATGTTCGGCTCGGTGTTCTTCCTGACCCTCTACATGCAGAACGTGCAGGGCTACTCGCCCGTTCAGGCCGGGTCGCGACTGCTCGCGTTCTCCGGGGTGATCCTGGTGGTGGCCCCCCTGGCCGGCCGGCTGTCTGACCGGTTCGGATCGAGATGGTTGATGACCACGGGGACGTTCGTCGCGGCGACCGGATTGGCGCTGATGCTGCGAACCCAACCCGACTCGCCCTATCTCACGGTCCTGCTGCCCTCGTTCATCGTGCTGGCCGCCGGGATGGCCATGACCATGACGCCGATGACCGCGGCCGTCATGGCCTCCGTCGAGCCTCGCCACGCCGGGGTGGCCTCGGCCGCCACCAACACCAGCCGGGAGCTCGGCGGGGTGTTCGGGATCGCGCTGCTCGGCGCCATCGTCACGGGGGCGTTCAAGCGGGGATTCCTGGCCCGCCTGGTCGCGTCCGGGGTCCCGAAGGGGCATGCCCAGGGCATCCTGGCCCGGGCCGGGGCCAGCGCGGCGTCCGGCAACACCACCGGCGACGGCGCCGGCTCCGCCATCGGAGCCGCGGTGAAGAGCTCGTTCGTGCACGCCATCCACATCGGGATGCTCGTGGCGATCGGGTTCATGCTGCTGGCCTCCGTGGTGTCGTTCCTGTTCGTGCGGAGCCACGTCGAACGGGAAGAGGCGGTGGCCGTGCATGCGGCCTGACGCCGGGGCGGTGGTGGAAGAGGCCACGGGCACCGGCACCGTCCGTGACGTCCGGGAGCTGATCCTCGCCGCCACCGCCCGGGTCATCCGGGAACGGGGACTGGGCGGAGCCACCACGAAGGCCATCGCCGAAGAGGCGCGGTGCGCCGAGGGGAGCATTTACCGATACTTCCCGGACAAGCACGCCCTGTTCATTGAGTGCGTCAAGGAGGGGTTCCCGGAGTTCATCCAGATGGTGGAGACGCTCCCCAAGCTGGCCGGGAAGGGCTCCGCCCGGCACCACCTCGAGGAGCTGGTGAAGGCCGCTCTTGCCTTCTATCGAGGGATCCTGCCGATGGTGGCGGGCGCCATGGCCGAGCACGAGCTCCTTGAACAGCACCGGCAGTTCTTCAAAGACACCGATCGCGGGCCCCTCAAGCCCCTCATCGCGATCTCGGAGTTCGTGCGCCGGGAGCAGCGCCTGGGGCGGCTGTCCCCCCGGACATCTCCCGATGCCGCCGCGCGCCTCATCCTCGGAGCCTGCTGGGCCCAGGCGTACATGGAGGCGTACGTGGGGCCCGAAGCTTCGGTGGGGAGCGACGAGCGCTTCGCCAGGGAAACCGTCCGCGTCCTGATGGAGGGGATGCGGTGCCGGGAGGCGAAGGAGGAAGGCCGCCAGCTGGCGACCCGATGATTCTCAGCGGGAATGCCGGCGCCTGAGACCACCACGCTGTTCACGGTGGGGCACGGCGCCAGGCCGATCGAGGAGTTCGTCGCGATCCTGGAGGGCGCCGGCATCGAACGCCTGGTCGACGTTCGAACGGCCTCGGGGTCCCGAAAGCATCCGCAGTACGGCAAGGACGCGCTGGCCGAGCGGCTGGAGGCCGACGGGATCGAGTACGTGTGGCGCCGGGATCTCGGAGGATGGCGCAAGCCGGATCCGGATTCGCCGAACACCGCGTTGACCTCGCCCGGCTTCCGGGGCTACGCCGACCACATGGGCTCGGAGCAGTTCGACCGGGCCGCCTCGTGGCTCATCGAATCGAGCAGGGAGCGAGGCACCGCGTTCATGTGCGCCGAGACCCTGTGGTGGCGCTGCCACCGGCGGATGCTGGCCGACGCCCTGGTGGCCCGGGGTTGCACGGTGGTGCACCTGATGGGGCGGGGCCGGAGCGAGCCGCACCGCATGCACCCCGCGGCGAGGATCGTGGACGGCCAGGTGCTCTACGACGTGGAAGGACCCGAGCAGGAACGGCTTCCGACCTGACCCGGGACCGGTTCAGGCCCCGTTCCGGCGGAACCAACCGGCCGCCGCGTCGAACGCGTCCAGCGGGTCGAGCAAATGGTCGAGGGCCGGAGCCAGCTCCTCGTAGCCGGTGGGCGAGTCCTCCAGTCGAAGCCGAGCGGCCCTCCGGCCCGCTTCGGCCAGGGCGCGGGAACACGCTTCCCACGGATCCGAGACTTCGGGACGGCGCCACGCCGGCATGAGGCTCGCGGCCTCCCCGAGGCCGAACTCGAAACCCGCCAGCGCCTCGGCGAGGGGAAGCCGTGGAGCGCGCCCTGAGGGGACCCCCAGCAGGAGCGCGGCCTTCGCCTCCTCGACCCGTTCGGCCGTTCGCCGGAATCCGCCGAGGGCCTCGCGCAGGGCCGGGGGAAGCGGCCGACGCCGTCGAAACATCATCGAGCGGCGATTGTAGGAGCGGGACCGATGGAAGTACCCGACAGGCCCATGGGTACAATCGGTGCTCATTGTCCGAACCGGTGACCCTTCGCATCCCTGCCACCACGGGACACGTCGGCTTGGCGCGCGCCACCGCCACGGCCCTGGCGGCGCTGCTCGACTTCACCTACGACCGAGTGACGGATCTGCACATTGCGATCGACGAGACGTGCGGCCGCGTCCTGGCCACCTCGGATCCGGCCGCCCGCAAGCTCGAGATCGCATTCGAGCCGGAGCAGGCGTCGCTCCGGATCTCGGTGCGCGGCGACGGGAAGCTCAAGCCCGGGGCCCAGTTCCTGAACCCGTGGTCGAAGGTGATCCTCGAGTCGATCGTCGAGGACCTCGAGGTCCAGGAGGCCGCGGGCGGCTCCGTGTCGGTGAGCTTCAGGATCCGGCGGGGCGAGGAGGGATGAGCGGCCGTTGAGCTCGCAGGAGCGCCATCCCCAGATCCCCAAGCCCCAGGTCAAAGAGCTGTTTCGGACGCTTCGGACCACCGGCGACCAGGAGATCCGTACCAGGCTGATCGAGGGCCACCTCGGGCTGGTCGAATACCTGGCCCGCAGGTTCGCCGGGCGCGGGGAGCCGGTCGACGACCTGATCCAGGTGGCCACCATCGGCCTGGTCAAGGCCGTCGATCGGTTCGACCCCGATCGCGAGGTCGAGTTCTCCACCTACGCCACCCCGACCATCGTGGGCGAGCTCAAGCGCCACTTCCGGGACAAGGGTTGGGCCGTGCGCGTCCCCAGGAGGCTGCAGGAGCTCAACCTCAGGCTGGGTTCGGTGATCGGCAAGCTCTCCCAGGACCTCCAGCGATCGCCGACCGTGGCCGAGATCGCGAAGGCCGCCGGAACCAGCGAGGACGAGGTCCTGGAGGGCCTCGATTCGGCCCACGCGTACCGGCTCATCTCGCTGGACGCGCCGGCCGGCGAGGAGGGCCTGTCGTACTACGAGCAGATCGGCGAGGCCGACACCTCCCTGGAGGCGCTGGAGGACTGGGTGAGCGTGGGCCCGCTGCTCCAGCAGCTCCCGCCCCGGGAGCAACGGATGCTGTACCTCCGGTTCTTCAAGGGCAAGACCCAGAGCGAGATCGCCGAGGAGCTCGGCATCTCTCAGATGCACGTGTCCCGGTTGCTGGCGAAGACCCTGGCGGTGCTGCGGGAGGGGCTGGAGGGATGAATCCCCGGCCCACGGCGCTGCTGATCGTCAATCCCGCCGCGCACGGCGTGTCGCCCGGGGAGGAGGACCCCATCGTCGGCGCGCTGTCGCGCGGATTCGTGGTGGAGGTGGCGGAGACGAAGAGCCCGGGGCACGCCACCGAGCTGGCCTCCGCGGCCGGGGCCGACGGGCTCGACCCGGTCATCGTGCTCGGAGGCGACGGCACGGTGAACGAGGCCGCGAACGGGCTGGCCGGGACTGACACCGCCCTGGCCGTCCTACCCGGCGGCGAGGCGAACATCCTGGCCCGGTCGCTGGGGCTCGGACGGGACGCCGTGCGAGCCGCCCGGGCCCTGGCCGGACGGGCCGGGTCCGATCCGCGGGCGATCCCGCTGGGGCGGATCAACGACCGGTGGTTCGTCGCGAACTGCGGGGTCGGGTTCGATGCCGCC
>WNGE01008031.1_pt1 | contig 18366 bp, 15 predicted proteins | sample 5400651 | NCBI WGS metagenome assembly WNGE01 (sample SAMN13153370, study PRJNA577476) | soil metagenome | isolation source: 60 cm soil or saprolite under grassland replicate 2 | place: USA:California | collected 2016-06-15
CGAGCTCTGTCCCGGAGCAACGACTGGACTCCGGTTTTGATGGCATCCCTACGCTTTCGACATTTCATCAGCGGTTCACTCACGTTCGTCTTTCCAGCGCGCACCTGACGGGTTTGTCCCGCCTTTTCCTAAACGCTCACTACCCCGGCCATTGTGCCGGAGCAGCTTCAGGTGGTTTGGACCCTGGCCCTGCAGCCCGAGTCCGAGGGGCCGACCCTCATCTCTTGTGCAGTTCGGCTGCTTTCAGGTGGCCATCTCGGCCTCCTTTCCGCGCCTTCGTGGCGCACGGTCATCGGCGTAGCGAATGAGGATAGGCCGCTTTCTCCTATTCTCAACCAATTTGCCGACCGCTTCCTCCATCCCGTGGAGAGCGATATTGGCCAATAAGCAAGAAATCGTTCCCCCTTGCAGAACCCCTTCCTCCGTAGGATAGAGGCGACCTTGGTCCAGCACACCAGCTTTGAGCCAGGCTCTCAGCTGACGTCTGATCAAAGGTGAGGGATCAATCTTTTTGAGTAATGCAATGTGGTCGATACGGTCATAGCACTTTTCTATATCGGTATCCAAAACCCATTTGGGTTTGAAGATGATTCCGTTATAGATCGCCGCCATGGCGTCCCAAGCTGAGCGCCCTGGTCTGAAGCCGTAGCTATCAGCTTCAAACCGGGCTTCCCATTCCGGCTCCATCCCGAGTTTCACCAAGGTCTGGAGGGCCCGGTCTTGTAGGGTAGGAATGCCTAAACCGCGAAGTTCGTTTTTTCCGGGTTTGGGTATCCAAACGCGACGAACCGGCGCGGCTTGCTCCCTGAGTTCCAGTTTCTTCACCATCTCGACTCGTTGAGTCGGAGTCAGAGATTTTACTCCATCTATCCCAGCCGTCTTTTTGCCTTGGTTGTCCTGAGTGACTCTCCGGACTGCCAGGCATTTCGCTGACCGGGATTTTATCAGGAGCTTCTGCAGGCGATGCACTGCTTTGACATCGTTACGCTGAGAGGCTCGATAAATGCGCTTTTGGAGCTTGAAGACGGCCCGCTCGATTTTACTCCAGGGGATCGCCTTCCATTCATCCATCGGTGAAACCGTGGTCATGACATCTTCACTCCTACTCGTACCTTTATCTTCTGAATTACCGTGTCTACGTCAGCATATCCGTCAGCTTTCCTGACGGCGTTAGCTTTTTAGACAATCCTACGCTCACCGAGGTATGCGGCTGACGCCTGCTCCGGTTGCCCGGAGAACCGGTGAGTCGTGTAGGGTAGACGCCGTCACACCTCTGGGGTGCATGCGTGCGCCCCCCTCCGAACCGTGCTGGCAGCTTTGACTGCACACGGCTCTCCACTTCTTTCATACATCGAGGCTCGCCACGATGGGAGTTTTCCGGCGTGTAGCAGGTCGTGGCATTCCACACAGAGCACCATTGTTTTCCTTCGTCTGGCGCTCATCAGCTTCTGCCATCGCTCTTTGCCGTCCTTGAGATCTGCCAGCTTCCTCACGTGGTGGACTTCAAAGTATCCGTCCTCTTTGCCGCAATACTCGCATTGTCGCGCGGCCATCCGTCTCAGAATTTCCGTCTGCTCCGCGTATGCGTATGTGTTGGGCAACAGGTCAGCCTTTTCCCACGCCTTCGGCTCTGGTTTCAGGTCTTTGATCTTGAAGACTTTGATCTCCCTGACTTTGCCGTTGACTATATTCCGATGAACATAGTCTTCACCCTGCTTCAGCCGGCAGGCCATCTCAGCCACCTTGATCTGGTGTTTGTTGGCCAGCGTTTTCAACAAGCTGCCTTGCGTGAGGTATTCCAGCCGGTTCAACTTCTGCTTGGCGTCTTTTGCCAAAGCATAGTAATTGGCCAGCCCACGCAACTCAGCGTTATAAGTTCCAATGATCTCGTAGTCACTGAGGTAAAGCAGTTCGGGACGATGTATGGACTCCAGGCGGTCATAGTTCCCATAGCCTCTGGCTTGGCCGAACTTCTTGATCCGCTCTTCCGGGACATAGAGGTCTACCTTTTGATTGATCGTCCTCTTCTTCGTATGTCTTCCGCCAATCGTGACTTTCATTTCTTTCTCGTCCGAGTAGCTTCTGACTTCGTGTCCCAGAAAAATCATGCCTTGTCGAGCGTGTGCTATGCCGCACTTCTCTTCAGCGATGGGCAGGTTCAGTTTCTTCTGCAAGAATTCTTTGACCTGCGCCATTACCTGATCAGCCTCCGCGCGTGAGCCGATTACTCCGATCAGGCTGTCGTCAGCGTATCTCACGTAATGAACCCGCTTATAGTGCGGATCCTGTGGGTCTCCGCTGGGCATGGTTTTCCTTTCTCGGTCCAACTGTTTGATTCGGTCCTTCAACTCTTGGGCTTCAGCGCTCTTTGACCCCAGAGCGTCTACCTCTTGCCTGAGTTGTCGAATCTCTCGGCCGAGGGCGTGGTACGGCGGATGTCCTCGCCGCTTCAGGCCCTGGTTAAAATCCTCTTTCATCTCCTCCATGAACTTATCCAGCTCGTGCAGATAGATGTTAGCGAGGATGGGTGAGCATCCTGACCCTTGCGGCATCCCGCTATAAGTCCGGTGGAACTGCCAGTCTTCCAAATACCCGGCTTGGAGCATCGATTTGATCAGGCCGATGAACTTCCGGTCATCAATCTTCCGCTCCAACAGGGTCAGGAGAAGGCGATGATCAATGTTGTCGAAGTAACCGGCGACATCGACATTGATCAACCACCTGGCTCCCGTCCAAACTTTGCGGATTTCATCCAGCGCTGTATGACAGGAGCGTCCGGTTCTGAAGCCGTGCGAGGTTTCCGAGAAGATCGGCTCGTAAACTCTTTCCAGCAACAGCCTGGTGACTTCCTGCGTCAGCTTATCGTCTCCCGATTGAATCCCCAGTGGCCGTCGTTTGCCATTGGGCTTGTGGAGATAGGCTCTCCGTGATGGGTTGCACTGGTACCTCCCCTCTTTGAGCAGCTTGAGCGTGTTGGCCACTCGATCTTCGCAGAATCCGTCAACTGTTATGCCGTCTACTCCTTCGGTCAAGGATCCACGATTGGGATAGACGTTGGCGTAGGCTTGCAGCCACAGTTCAGGATTATTGGTCATGATGTTAAAGAGGTTTCGTACTTTGTGCCCCTGTCGCGAGCACTTATCAATGCCTTCCAACTTCTTAATCAGTCTGGCAGAAAGCATTTGCTCTCCTTCCTTTCAGTTGTTGGTTAGCGAAAGAAGCTGCCACCCTTCCCCCAATCAGCGAGTGTTTCATCGGCATCGCTGCCGACTTATGCTCGTGAAGGTATCGCGGCTGGCACAGCTACGATCTGCCTCACTCATTACAAATGAGACTTCGGGTATTACGGTGGCTCCGTCGCCATACAGGTCAGCGCATTGCTTGCGACCAGACCTGCTCCAGGCGATCCCGCGTTTCCGGCCAATCAAAGATAGCGGCGTGCTCCAGGTGTCCCATTGGTTCCATCATCCCTTTCATTAAGGGTACGTCAGAGAGATTGGATAGGCGAGGCGGAGTAACTGTCCTCACCTACTCCCTGAGAGAGCGTTTCAGTTAGTTTCGCTCCCACGAGGAAAGACATCGTCGGAACTGGGATTTAAGCAGTTCAGCCTTCACCATACACGCCTTACGCTGACGAACCTCTAGCCTTGCTAACTTCGGCATCATTCGCCTTTTCCGTGCATGCTATGTTCACCACCTCCTTTCGGAGTCTACGAGCCATTACTGGCGTGGCTAAGCACGGCGCGTACAGGAGACTCCAATACTCCTGGCAGCACTTGCTGCGCTTCTACTTGCCGACGACGCGGCGCACTACTCCGTTCCTGAGCCTCGTTTGACGTTGCGCTTAGGGTCTCACTGTTCGCCGGGTTACTTTTGGAATGCCTCCCGGATCAGGAATAAAGCTGTCCGGCCTTTCACCGTGTCCATTTTGGACCCAGCCGATAACCCACGTAGGCTGGTGACGACTGACGACGATTCGGACGTGAGTTCGTTTTCCTACCCATACGCAACTCTGCTCGACGGGATTCCCCGTTGGGTTCGAAGTTACCGCCTTCCTTTCCCGCTTCACGGATTGATGGTCAGTCGCTACCGTGGGGAAAGCGCATCACCTCTGCATTTGAGGGACAGGAATCTCACCTGCACAAAGCTCAAGTTATCAAAGACCTCTCGGTCTTCGTCCTCCATCCTTGACTGCGAGAGTCATTTCGGAGGAACGGGTCGCAGTCATTCGTGTCGCAACGCGACCATCGGGTCTACTTTCGTTGCTCGCCGCGCCGGCACGAAGCAGGCCAGCAAGGCAACCAGCAGCAACACCAAAGGGGCCACAAGAAATGTTGTGGGGTCAGTGGTCGTCACACCAAACAACAACCCGGCCAACACACGCGTCAGCGCGAAGGCGGCCACCAAACCGATCACGACGCCGGTCGCGCTCAACACCAACCCGTGCCCGATGACCAATCTAACCAGGTCGCGCGGCTGTGCGCCCAAAGCCATGCGAATGCCGAACTCGCGCGTGCTCTGGGTAACGGTGTAAGACATCAGGCCGTAGATGCCGACCGCGGCCAGCATGCGCACGACCGGCGCGAGATGGATCGGCTCCCCCGTGGTGCGGATCAATAAAATCAATCTGCGCGCCGAGCTTTGCAGGTAGGGCTGGAAAATTTGCGCGATGGGTTGCCGTTCCAGACTCTGGCGGCGCATATCCCCCACGACTCCAACTACGGTCAACCACGGATTCGTTGATTGTGCTGGACCTAGTTTGAAGCGCTTACCCAACGCATCCTCGCCCGGCCAGAAACGGCGTGCCATCGTTTCATTGATGATGGTTACCCGAACCGCAGCTTGATTGTCCCGCGCGTTAAAGAAGCGCCCCTTGCGCAAGGGCACGCGCAGGGTTTGAAAGAAACCCTCGCTGATCACATCTTCACTAAAGGGGATGCGTGCCGTTGCCGAACTATCTGGTGAGCCACCTTCAATGGTAATCAGCCCGTCAGGATTACCGCTTCTGAAGATCTCCTCGGTTAGCCCGGCAGCCTCAACGCCCAGCAGCGCCGCGATACGTTCGCTCACCTGTTGATAAAAGAAGCGCCATTGATCGGCAGTGCCATTGCGCGCAGGGGTAAGCTGCATATGCAGCACCCGTGCTGGATCAAACCCAGGGTCAACCGCTTGCAGCTTGCTGAAGCTGCGCAGGAGCAGGCCCGCGCCTGCCAGCAGCAACACCGTCAAGCTGAATTCAGTGATGAGCAGTAGGGAGCGCAGGCGGCGGCCACTGACGCCGCCGCTCGCACTCCGGCCCTCTTTCAGCGCCGCGCCGGGCTGAGCCTGCGAAATCTTCAAAGCCGGCGCCAGGCCGAAAAGCAGGCTGGTCAGTAATGCAACAACGGTAGTGAAGGCCAGCACTCGTGTATCAATCGTGACGCTGTCCAGATTGCGAATGTTCGGCGGGCTGAAGCTAAGGATAGCCCGGATGCCCCAACTTGCTATTAAAAGACCGACCGCCCCGCCGAGCAGCGATAGCAGCGCGCTTTCAGTGAGCATTTGTCGCATGAGCCGTATCCGGCCTGCGCCGAGCGCTATGCGAATGGCCATCTCGCGTTCTCGCGTAATACCGCGCGCCAGCATCAAATTAGCGACATTCGTGCAGGCAATGAGCAGCACCAAAGCAACTGCGCCAAATAACATCCAGAGGGCTAAGCGCACATTGCTGCCAGTGTAATGAAGCTGGAGTGGAACTAAATTGACTCCCAGGCCTTTGTTGGCGACCGGAAAAGCTTGCTCCAGTCGCTGGGCAATGGCGCTCATTTCCACCTGCGCTTGTGCGAGCGAGACCTGCGGCTTGAGTCGTCCGACCACCTGCCACGAGCCAGTGCCGCGCTGCGCCTTTTGCGCCTCCCAATCGGGAAATAGCGTATGCGGCTCCCAGATGGGAGTCTCTTTACCGGAGCGAAAGCGCTCCGGCATCACTCCGATCACCTGCGAGCTGGCGCCGTCAATTTCGAGCGTTTGTCCCAGGACGTTTGGCGACGCGCCAAACCGGCGGCGCCATAAGCCGTGGCTCAAGACCACGACCCGCGCCTGCTGTTGCTCTTCGTCCGCCGTGAAAGTGCGGCCCAGCATTGGCGCCACGCCCAAGAGTGGGAAAAGATTTGCCGAGGCGCGCACACTCATGACCTGTTCCGGCTCAGCCGCGCCCGTCAAAGTCACCACAGTCGGATCGGAGGCGGCGATGTCTTCAAACGATTTGTTCTGCTCCCGCCAATCCGCCACATTGGCGTAAGCGGAAGCCCGCTCGCGGATATTCTGCGCAGGCGCTTCCGACCAGAGAAAGACCAGGCGATCAGCGTCTGGGTAAGGCAGCGGACGCAGCAAAACGGCATTGACCACGCTAAAGATGGTGATGTTGGCTCCAATGCCCAAGCCGAGCGTGAGCGCTGCAATTGCGGTAAAGCCGGGTTGTTTGAATAGCATGCGCGCGCCGTACCGCAGGTCTTGCCAAAGCGCCTCCAGCCATCCCCCGCCGCGAATGTCATAGCCGCGTTCAGTGTTCCGGCCCGGGTGGCCGAAACTTTTCAGAGCGACGGCTCGCGCCTCGTCTGGCGGCATACCTCGCTTGATATTTATCTCCGTCTCCATCTCGACGTGAATGCGCAATTCTTCTTCAATATCCCGCAAGACGCTTTCGCGCCGAAATAGGGCGCGTAGCCGCGACCTGATAATATTGAACCATTCCATCATCAGCCTCCTCAGACTGCTTTTCTGACCTTCGCAATGGCTAGGGCGAGCCGGTCCCAACTCTCTTCCTCAACGGTAAGTCGCTTACTCCCCGCCTTCGTCAGCGTGTAGAACTTGGCCCGGCGGCCGGTCTCGGTCACTCCCCACTTGGAACTGATCCAGCCGCGCTGCTCGATCCGGTAGACTGCCGGGTAGAGAGAGCCTTGCTCGACCTCTAGCAGTTCGTCGGACAACTGCCGAATGCGCTGGATGATGCCGTAGCCGTGGAGCGGCCCTAAGCTGAGGGCCTTGAGGATGAGCATGTCGAGCGTACCCTGCAGGAGATCCGCCTTCGATTGGGTCAAACTTCACCTCCAAATCCGCGTCGCTTATTGGTCACACTTAGAAATTCTAGGCGTAAGGTAGGCCGCAGAGACCTAGAATGTCAATGCATAGCGCGTAAGATCGTTCACAATCTTAGCTTTCGTTTCATCAGCAACATTAGGTGTCGTGGACGGGTTCCAGAGCTGATCCGTCAAATATGTCACCCATGTTCGCGATGGGTGCACGGCGCCAGATCCACAGACCGTAGTCGCTGTCGCCGATACGCGACTGCGGCGCGACCGCCTTCTCGATCCATAACGCGGACACGACGCGGCGGCCCTCCCACTCCCCGCGTTGCTGTATGAGGATTCCGAGTTTCAGCATGTCTCGTGGCCTGGGGTAGATCTGTCCGAACTCGTTGCGCTGGCTGCGATCGAGTCTGAAGTCCCACTTCCAGCCGGTTCGTTGAATGCCGAGAGGGGCGAACAGCGCCTCTTGCGCAAAGTCGGGCAGAGGCTTGACCGTCACGCGTTCGATGATCCGGCCGGCCGTGATGATTCCGCCTGAGCAGTAGCGCCCGACCGTGCCCGGATCGGCCACCACGGGCAGATCGACAAACGCCTTAGCCCAGTCCGGCTTCTCGTACAACTTCACCTCGTTGCCGGGCGAGGCCCCGTCATAGTCGTTACAGGCAAGTCCCGACTGGTTGCTCAGGAGGTCAAGGAGCGTCACTCGCGCCTTGCGTGGATCCGGATTCTCGTAAACCTTGTAGCCGAGTTTCCCAAGCACGGGCTCGTCGGCGCGGAGCAACCCTTTGTCTACGGCTGCTCCCGCGAGCAGCGAGATCACGCTCTTCGTGAGGGAGCGCATCTGGTGCGGCCGGTCGCGGTCGTAGCCGTAAAAGTATTCCTCAAGCCGCAGCGCGCCCTTGTGATAGATGAATCAATCTCTTTACTGGCGAGCCGTCGCCTCCAGACCGAGACTCATTGTCGGTCGCAGAGTCAGGATCTCGACAGTCATCCTCGCGATCAATTGGTTGGCCGCGTCAGGAAACGCCTGTTCACTCCTTCCGTCGAGAATCGCCGACAGGCTGGTCCGAGGACGCAGCCGGACATAGCGTGGAGCGGCGCCGCCCGCCACCATTCGATACCAGAGCGTCTCACCTTGAAGTGTTGATTGGCTCGCGCTGAGGGCTTCCTCGAAAGCCTTTGCCGCGCCGGGCATGAGGCCCACAGTCGTGAACTCAAGCCTGGAGGTCGGCTGCGGAGCGCCCGTCCCACGCGAGAGCTCCGGCAGGTATTCGTAGATCGCGTTCCCAGTAAACTCGCAATGTGGCGCGACGTTGAGAAGGTTGTCGCGCTCGTCCTCCGCCGGGGGGGCCGGGTTGTCCAGGCTGGCGGCCGAATGTCCAAACGTCGCGTAGACGAACCACCGCTGTCGTTCACCGGCCCAGATGTTCCAACCATACCAGACCCAAGTGTCCCCGGCCCGCTTGTGCCACTCGAGGTGTCGGATGTATCCGGCTTCGAAGTCGACAGTGCGCCCGTCGTGAGGACGCAAGAACGCGATGCGCGCATACGGCCCACGCCCGGTTTGCGCCTCTGGACTCCGTCCGGTCTGCGCCTCTTGCCCCCGTCCAATTTGTGCGACGAGGAGCATGGGAAGCGCTGCGCAAACAATCCCAAGCCAACGATGTTTCATGATCTTTCCCCTTGATGTATACATTGATCTGCGGCCCTTTGCCGTGTTACCCCAGGCTGCTTGCGATCCCATCTCAGCCCGAGACTTTTTCAACCTCTACGCGGTTATCGTGAAAGACGGCCCCGCCGCCCAGGTCTGAGTATCGTTCGTCAACGGTGGCGTTGACCGTGGCGCCGCCCGTCATATGGCGTGGCCATCTTCCCTTCGTGCTGGCGACCACGCCCCGACGGACGCCATCCGTGACCTCGGCCACTGCGATAAACGAGCCGCGGTCGTTGAATACGCGGACTTCGTCTCCCGCCTCGATCCGCCGCGGCGCCGCATCATCTGGATGGATGCGGATTGTTGGCGGACCCGCGCGTTTCATCTGCGCCGGAACGTTCGCAAACACGGAATTGATAAAGTAATGATTCGCGGCGGCAATCAGCGCCAGCGGGTACCGGCCTGCGAGCGGCGCGTCGCGCTGCGCCGCCTCGTAAGGAGGTGTGTAGCCGGCTAAAGGAGCCAACCCCGCCTCGGCCATGCGTTCCGAAAAAAACTCCAGCTTGCCGGATGGAGTGGGGAATCCGTGCGCGAACGGCGCGAATGGGTCAGGGTAATTCAGGCGCATCCAACCAGGTTCCTTCAACGCCTCAAGCGTAATCCCTTCCAGCGATGGATGGCCTGTATCGAGGATTTGGCGGGCGATCTCCTCATCACTGTCATAGAGACAGGGAATGTCCAGTCGCATCGCCCGCGCCAACCGGCGGAAGATTTCGGTCGCCGGCAGGCATTCTCCGGGCGGAGCGACGGCGGGTTCGTTCCACAAGACATAAAGGTGTCCATACGCGATAAGCAGATCGGTGTGCTCAAACTGCATGGTCGCCGGCAGGACGATGTCGGCAAACTCGGCCGTGTCGGTCAGAAAATGTTCGACCACGACCGTGAAGAGATCAGGGCGAGCCAACCCTCGGCGAACCTTGGCCTGCTGCGGAACGCTGGCGAGCGGATTGCTCCCGTAGATGAAGAGGGGTTTGACCGGCGGGGCGGACGGCTCAAGCAGCGCCTCGCCGAGCCGCGTCATACTCAACGTTCGCGCATCAGCTTTTCATAAAACGCGGTCGCGGCGGCGCGGTTGGGATATTGAGCCTTCGGCAGCGAGAGTTGGATGACAAGCGTGTTCCCCGCATCAAAGCCGGGGTTGACCGCTTGCAGACGGAGAAAGCTTTTGACGAGCAAGCCCGCGCCGACCAGCAGCGTTAAAGAGAGCGCGATTTCGGAGACGACCAGCAAACCCCGCGCGCGATCTGACCGCGCCCCAGACGCCTCCCGCCCGCTCTCTTTGAGTTCCTGGTTGAGGTTCACGCGCGTAGATTGCCAGGCCGGGGCCAGACCGAAGATCACTCCGGCTAGGAGCGAAAGCGCGAGCGTGAAGCACAGCACGCGAAAGTCCACGCCGACCTCGGCGACGCGCGGCAAGCTCGCCGGGCTGAGCGTGAGCAGCAAGTCAATGCCATAGCGGGCCAGCAGCAGCCCGGCCCCGCCCCCCAAGCCGGCGAGCAACAGGCTCTCAGTCGCAAGTTGCTGAACCGACTGCCGGCGCGTCGCGCCCAGCGCCGCGCGGATGGCCATCTCTTTGCTCCGCGACGCAGCCCGAACCAGGATCAGGTTCGCCAGATTGACGCAGGTCATCAGCAACACCACGCCGACCGCTCCAAGCAGCACCCATAATGCGAGGCTGAAGTTGGCGACAACCTCTTCATGCAGCGGGCTGAGTGTCACGCCCAGCTTTTGCGCATTGGCGACAGGATATTGTTCCCGGAGCCGCTGAGCCACTGTGGTCAAGTCCGCTTCGGCCTGCTCGCGTGTGACACCCGGCTTCAATCGCGCCAGCGCGCGCAGGAAATTAACCGACGTGCGCACGCCCCGCAACGGGTCGGCCTCAGGAGCCAGCGGATTCGCCAGCTCCGCCTCCCTGACCGGAAAGAAAAACTGCGGCGGCAAGACGCCCACGACGGTGTAGCCGGCGCCATTGAGTGTCAGCGTCTGGCCCACCATTTGCGGATCGGCGCCGAAGCGCCGGCGCCAGAGGGCATAAGTCAAAACCACCACGCGCTCCTGTCCCGGCATGTCATCGTCGGGCAGCAAAACGCGACCGGCGACGGCCTCGACGCCCAGCATCTGAAAAGCATTGGCTGAAATCCGCAGCCCTTGCAAGCGCTCAGGATCGCCACGATCGGTGAGATTGGCGCTCCAACTGGCGACGGCGGCGATCCCGGCCAGGCTCCGGTTCTGATCCCGATAGTCAATGAAATCCGGGAGCGTGAACGAGTATTGGCCGGATTGGGGACGGCGCAAGGAGACCCACACCAACTGCTCCGGCTGCCGGAAGGGAAGCTGGCGCAGCAGGATGCCATTGACCAGACTGAAGATCGCCGTGTTCGCGCCGATGCCGAGCGCCAGTGTGATGACGGCAATCAGAGTGAAGGCTGGATTCTTCAACAACATTCGCGCGCCATAACGTAAGTCTTGCAACAACATCTCTAATGACCAGGTATCCTTGTTTGAATCTGAAGTTGCCCTTGCAACTGATTGATGCGTTGTTCTAGCGAAGATCTCATATCCGGTTTGAGCGCGACGCACCGCGCGAAATCGGCGTCGGCCTCGGCCCTCCGACCCAACCGCAAGTGGAGCATCCCGCGGTTAGCGTAGACCTCCGCGTAGCGCGGATTGAGCGCGAGCGCCTGGTTGTAATCGGCGAGGGCGGCGTCGTAATCGCCCTTTGCATAGCGGGCGTTCGCGCGATTGTTGTAGCTCTCCGCGAGGCGAGGGTTCAATTCGATGGCGCGAGTGTGGTCGGCGATCGCGCCGTCGAAATCGCCTCGCGCAAAACGCAGATTGCCGCGATTTTCATACGCCGAAGCGCACCGCGGATCGAGTTTGACGGCGCGATTGAAGTCTGAGAGCGCGCCTTTCTCGTCTCCAATCGCCACGCGGGCATACCCGCGGTTGTTATAAGCGCTGGCGTACTTTTTATCGCACTCGATGGCGCGATCATAATCAGCGATGGCCGCCCTGTAGTCGCGCTGATGAATTCTGGCGAAGGCGCGATTGTTGTAGGCGCGAGCGAAGCGCGGATCGAGTTCGAGCGCTTGGTTGAAATCGGCGAGCGCGGCCTCTTGCTCGCCGATCTCTGAAAATACGTAGCCGCGATCGTTATAAACGGCGGCCTGGCGCGGGTCGAGTTCGATGGCGCGATTGAGATCGTCAAGCGTCGCTTCGACCTCTCCTTTGGCGAGACGGGCGCGGGCGCGCGCGTAATAAGCCCTGGCGAATCGCGGATCGAACGTGACGGCGATGTCGTAATCGGCGATGGCTCGGTCGAATTCGCCGCGCGCATGCCACTCGCTGCCCCGCGCAAAATAAGAAGCCGCCGACTTCGCGCGCGAAGACTGCGCCTTGGCCATCGGGGTGGCGAGTAGGATCCACGCCGAAACGAAACACAGCCAGACGATTTTCAACAGCCGATGATTGCTGAACATGATGACCCTCCTTCTTCAGCGCCCGGCGATTTTAGAGGTTCTCCGCCGGTGTTTTGCGCCAAATTCCAGACGATTCATGCCTAAAGCTCGGCGCCCGGCTTGTCGGCTCAGCCAATTGCGTTGCATAGTCTCCGGAGAAATGGTGAACAAAACTCGCAAAGAAGGCGCCCAGGGACACCGCCTATTGAAGCGGCGAATCGTCGTCGTCGTCGTGCCGCCGGTTGAGGAACTCGACCTGGTTGGCCCGGCGCAGGTTCTCAGCGCGGCCAACCGCCTGTCAGGAAAAAAGGTCTATTCAATCGAGATCGTAACCAATGCGAAGGAACTGACAGTTGAAGGAGAGGGAGGCATACTTTCGTTCCTGGCGCAGAGCCGGCTTCAAGATGTAACGGGGAAAATCGATTCTGTTCTGCTGGTTTGTGGTGTCGGAACGCGGCTGGTCCGTGATCCGGCTTTATCGGCGTGGATGAGGAACATCGCTCCCGCGATTCGCCGCCTTGGAGGTGTTTGCGTAGGCTCATTTCTTTTGGCTGAAGCCGGTGTCCATAGTGATAATTCCGTCTCTCTTTATTTTCATACACTTACTGACATTCAGTGTTAACAGTTAACTTGCCGTTATTAACGATCCCTCTACACTAGGATCAAATTTTGATCTCGAAAATTTTGGTTGCGAGAAAGACAAGCGAAGTTGTTGACAACGCAGATGAATCGAGTTTTGGCGAAGGACAGGAGTGATAGAGCATCAGCCACAATTGCGCATACAGGTCGCCGCGCCGCCACGCTTTCGCAATCTCCTGTAATCCACGCGCGCTGATCGCATCGGCTTCTTCCCTGCTCTGCTCCGCTGAAAAATAGGCGCATCCATACGGAGCCTCAGCATGGATTTCGCATCGTCCGTTTTTCAGAAACCGGCATGAGCCATCCGGCTTTCTCGCCGGTACGATTGTCGGGATGGTCTTATAAGCTCCATTTGCAATGACGATCGCGCCAGGACTTGCCAGGAGATTGTCGAATGCGAATTGCGCGATGTCAGGCTCATTCAAACGTTCGGCGATACGCTGGACATCACTCGGGACCAGGTATCCCGGAAGCGTGAGGTAGAATCTCGCGCAAGCGGAGCAAGCGCAGACAATTCGCTTGAATCCGAATTCGGTCCTTTCGTCTGCCATTTCACCTTCTTTTCAGTTGCGGCATCAGCAATACAGGCGCAAAGGATTCCTTTGCGCGACGCCCTTCAGGGGCAGCGATCTCTCAGATGAGCGACGTAGGCCCCTTTCCGTCACGTGATGTCGTTCTCCTCCTGCCGCTCCTCCTTTTCGAGCATGGCGTCGTGATGGTAGCGCGCGACGGCTTCGGTGATGGCTTCATTGGCGAGGTTGGCCGCATGGTCGTACTCGCTCGCGTCCATCAGTGATTGGATCGCCTCCCGCTGTTTATATTCGGATAGCTCGTCCCATTGCTCCTCTTGCGCAAACTTTTCCCGGATATCGTCTTCCGTTAAGCAGAACGCGGGGATTGCTCTCCGGGCGCCCTCTTTCGCCTCTCGCTGCATCTCTTCCGGCGCGTGCGCGAGAAGACGAAAGAAGATCGTGCGGCTCATTGTGATAACGATTCGGCCCATCTTGCCTCCTTGATTGACGACTGAAAGCTGTTAGCATTCCAGCGAAGTGTGGCCATCACGGCTCGCGACGCTCGTGCGCCGATGCGCGATCTGCCGTCCACTCTCTTGTTTGTTTTCTATGGGAGGCTCACCTAAAAGCGTTTACCTGAGCGTTGGGTTGATGACTGATCACCTATGGTATTATTCGCCGATTTCCTGGTAAGCGCCACGTGCGTTGTCCGGGGGCGCCGCGGATCGGCTTCGAGACGTGATCTTGGCTGTACAAGGGTTGCTAGAAGGCGCCTGACTATGGGCATGAAGCCGACACGTGGAGGCGCACGATTCAAGCCTGACGTTAGGCTGCGCTGCCGTGCGGGTCTATATTTGAAGGTGGTGATGTACAACAACTGTGGCGGGCCGCGCCTGGCGCAGTATATGAAGAACATCCACTCTACGATCTTCCGCGACGCGAAGCCCGAAGAAGCGCTCGCCTTGCATTATCGGATTATGGGTTATGGTGATGAAGCAGGCTACGACAAATTGTCTGTCGCAGGACTATCAGCCGATTACGTGGCGCGAGAAACCAAGCGGGCGGTCGCCGGCGTACGCGGCGAGGTGGCGATCTATCCCGGCATTGACATCGATATACCAACCGATCAAAAAGAGAAGAAGACACAGCCCTCAGACGTCAGGACCGCAGTAAAGGCGGCGTTGACTTCAGGCGCGACGGGCGTGATCCTCTCGCGCAAGTACTCGGAAATGAAACTCGCCAACTTAGCCGCAGCAGGCTAAGCTCTCAAAGACCTTGGGCTGACGTGAGAGCGACTTTTGAGCCGCGATCATTTATGACGCGATTCGCCAACTCTCGACAAGGCAGTCAGGAACACTCATAAAGAAAAGAATGGAATCAAGAGGAATTGCAAGATGAAGCGAAAAACCCTGGCAGCGATCTGGCTCATGATCGGGACGATGTTAGTTGTGGCGAGAGCGGCCGAAGTCCTCAAGGGGCCGTCCGAGCCCAAGAGCCGCACAGCCGCCGCGACGGCGAGTGTCAATCACATGCAGTGCGATCTCACCGGATATAAGGAAGCGATTGGACTCAAAGCCGAAGTGGTCGGCGATGCGCTGCGCGTCACCTGGCAAGGGGCGCGTGGGCAGGAGTTGCGGGCGAGCTTCGGGCTGCTCGACTCTGCGCCGATCATCCGAGAGATGGCCATCCGGAGGCAAGGCGGACAGTGGAGAGTGCTGGGACGCGACCTCAGCCCCGAGTTTCACGTGACCGCCGGACGGCGCCGCATCTCGGAGCAGCAACTCGCGCCGCTCCGCACGCTGGGCCTGGACCGCGACCAGGAGCTCATCGAGCGCGAGAAGTGGAAAGTCTTCTGGGACGCGCCGCTCGTGATTCCGGGATCGAGCGGGACCAATCCCGGTCTCCCCCGAAGCCCTGAGGAGATTCGCCAGGCCACGGCGACCTATAATTCGACCAAGTGTCAGGTGAAGACCGATGGCGCCCGACTGGAAGTAACGTTCCCAGGACTCTCGATGGGAATCTTTTCGGGGCGCCTGCAGTTCACCGTCTACAAGGGAACCAACCTGCTGCGCCAGGAAGCGATCGCCAAGACCGAAGAACCTTCGGTCGCTTACCACTACCGCGCCGGACTCAAAGGATTCCGGACGGAGGCAGCGAAGCGCGTGGTCTGGCGCGACGTGGCGCGCGGCTGGCAGAAGTATGAGTTCGGCGGATCGCCCAACACCGACCCGGTGGCCCTGCGAGCGCGCAACCGCCTGGCGATAGTCGAGACGGGGGGCGGCTCGGTCGCGGTCTTCCCGCCACCGCACAAATTCTTCTTCGGCCGCGAAATCGAGTTGAACCTGGGCTACGTGTGGTACCGCAAAGACGACGCCAGCTCGTTCTCGGTGGGCGTCCGCCAGGCCGACCGCGAGGTATCGGCCCTTCGGCTTCTCGGATGAAGTATGGCAGCGGCGATCGAGGCAGGCGCGCAGCTTCGCGACGGGAAACTTTGCGCTCTACAACGCGCCGCCCGGGACCTGGCAGCGCATGGCCGTTTACTACTATCTGAGCCTGGAGCCGGGTCCGGCCACACAGGAAACGGTAATGCGGTTTACTCACGACGACCAGTACAAATCGCTGCCCGGCTTCCAGGTGGCCGTCAGTCATTTCCATACGCACTTCCACGAGCAGGCGCTGGACGCCGGAAGCCTCGATTTCCAGCCGCCGTGGATTCCCACCTTCCGGGCGCTCGGTATCAACATCGCGATGATGTCCGATTTCCACGGCGATGGCCACCCGCGCGATCCGGGACCGCTGCGACTCAAAGAGCAGAAGACTTACTTCGACGTCTGCCGCCGTCACTCCGATCGCGAATTCCTGATCATGCCCGGTGAGGAGCCGAACGCCCACTTCGGCGGGCATTACACGACGGTCTTCCCTCGTCCCGTCTACTGGACTCTCGTCCGCCAGCCTGAGGAACCGCTGGTCGAAAACCATCCCGAGTACGGCAAGGTCTACCACGTGGGGTCAGCGGCTGACGAACTGCAGATGCTCGTGGCGGAGAATGGGCTGGTCTGGCAGGCTCACCCGCGGACCAAGGGCTCGAGCGGCTATCCAGATGCAATCCGCGACAGCGCGCACTTTCGCAGTGATCGCTTCCTCGGCGGCGCTTATCAATCTTTGCCCGTGGACCTCTCCGAGAGCCGGTTGTGCGAGGTCCGCTGTCTGGGCGCTCTCGACGACATGAATAACTGGGCAGGCCCAAAGTACCTGGTGGCGGAAGGCGATACTTATGCCAAGTTCCCGGACGACGATACCTATCAGCATCTGATGGTGAACTACATCAAACTGGACCGGCTGCCCGGCTTCGACCAGGACTGGACCCCGATCGTGAACTCGCTGCGGGCCGGCGACTTCTTTGTTACGAGCGGCGAAGTGCTCTTCAACAGCTTCAGCCTGGAAGGCGCTGGCGATCAGCTAACGATCGTGGCGGATCTGGAGTGGACGTTCCCCCTGGAATTCGTCGAGGTAGTCTGGGGCGACGGCCTGAAAACCGACCGCAAGATCATCCCGGCAACCGACCAGCCGCCATTCGGCAGGCGCCGCTTCCAAATTCCGTTCGACGCGAAAGGCAGGAAGTGGGTGCGGTTTGCGGCGTGGGATTCAGCCGGCAACGGGGCGTTCTGGCAGCCGGCGCATCTGCTCAATCAGAAAGGTTCTGAGTCCAAGCCCTGAAGAGCAGAAGCAAAAAGCGCATTCAGTCGTCGGCTTCGGCGGCTTGTTCAGTTGAACAGCCGTAACTCAAATCCGCCAGCTTCGCGGATCATGCGCCTCACAGACGAAAACTTTCGAGACTGGCCGCCACTTTTCAACCGTAAATCTTTGTGAAGCGCAATGTCGCGCGAGTGTCGAGTGACAGGCTTGCGCCACATATGTGCGTCAGGCTTTGGTTTGGCGTGGAGACGGAGAAATTCCAGGGCGTTGCACGCTCTAATGGCCAATAAAATAATCGTTATTTGCTGAAATCACTCTTATTGAACAGTTCCCTTATTTCTTCTGGACTTAGTGAAAGTAGCTCATCCAGCTCGTCCGCTTCTTTCATACCCAGGATAAATTGATTCGCAAGCATTTCTGCGCCCTCTGCTATTTCATCTTCATCAGAGCTGTCTTCTGCTTCCGCATTGAATCTGTTGAGCAATTCTTTATATAGCTGGACAATGAGCGGCTTGATCTCCTGTTCTGTCATACGCTTTCCTTATCGTGTCGCAGGCTTCAATTGGCGCGGAGCTTCAAAGTTTGCAGGTTGTCGCACACTTCGGAACGCAGGGCGGAAAGAAGGGATGCAAGAAATAAAAAATGCGAGCCATCATTCTGACGATTATAACGCTGCTGTTACTGTTCATCCTGGCCAGCTTCGATCAGGGGCCGACGCCAACGGCTCCCGAAGCGAAACCGCAGCGGCAGCAACCGGCAAGCAGACCGCGCAAGCTCACATGATGGACGGCTTCGATCGGAGCTGAGTAGGGGGAGTTTGCAGGTATTCGCACTCCGGCTTTTGCGCACAATCGACCTACAGCTACTGGAGATCCAGGCAAGCCAGCAGTGCGTCGGCCTGCAAACTCACCATCCCTGCGCCAATCGAAGTCGTCAACACTTTGGCGCAAGTTCTGAAACCGTTAAATGGCGGAGGGGGCGCGCTAGGCCCCCCTCCGATTCTGGCTGTGCAAGGTCTTCCCTGGCGTCCAAGCTTGGGGGACCTTATTTATCCGGTTGCAAGTAAAGACGCTTCGCCAGGCTAGGGACACCCGCCCGGTCGAGGACGAAGAGCATGTAAATCCCGGGGACCGCCTGAGCAGGCAGTTTCGGCGCCCTCACCCGCAGTTCCCCTTTTTTAGCCGCGCCCTTTTGGTGAAACGCAAGCTTCACGTAGCGATCACCGGTGGTCAGGCTGTGGGTGTTATGGTCACTCCGAAGCATCACCACCGACGAAATCT
>WNGE01006140.1_pt1 | contig 18364 bp, 16 predicted proteins | sample 5400651 | NCBI WGS metagenome assembly WNGE01 (sample SAMN13153370, study PRJNA577476) | soil metagenome | isolation source: 60 cm soil or saprolite under grassland replicate 2 | place: USA:California | collected 2016-06-15
GGATTCCAGCAGTCGTCGCAACACGGCAACCCTGACGAGTGGCGATCGTAGCCGTCAGAGGATCGCGGTGCGAGCAAGCTCCGGGACTAGCGTGCCGGTGTCGTTGGACCAGGTTCGAAGCGCCGCCGTGAGGGCGAGGGCACTGCCGTAGAGGACGTGTTGGCCACCTTGGCGTGCGATGAGCGGTCCGAGGGAACGGAAGGCTCGTCCTTGGCCGGCCAGGGCGAGAATGTCGCGGGCAGCCCGCTCGCCGTGCCAGTGTCCCTTGGGGAGGCGGACACGGTCGGCCAGCCGTGCCGGGGCGGTCGGGTCTTGGCCGCCCAGCCAGTCATCGAGCAGGCCGAGGGTGATGCCGATGCATGCGGAGACGGTCGGCGCCGAGTTGTCCGGCGACTCAGGCTGAACGTCATCCAGGATCGCCGAAGCGACCGCGGTGTCGTCGTCGGCGAGAGCCTCAACCGCCAGCCGCAGCGTCGCTACAGCCAGCTCACGGGTGTCACCAACCGGTGTGAACAGGGCCATGTTGTGCCGCTCGACGGCACGGTTCATGGCGCGCTGCAGCGTCTCCATGTCGGGAGCATCTATGTTCTCGACATCGATGCCTTCCTCGGCGAGCAGGGGCGCCAACTCACGCAGCATCTCGTTGGCCATGCCAGGCTTGAACTCGATCTTCGGCGGGCCTGGCGGCGGCTCGGGGTCGCGTCGGCGCATCTGTGCCACGGGCCCATCCTGTCAGGCGCCGCCGGTGCCAGCCGAACCGGGCACGCGGCGAGCGTGGGCACGTCGGCGGCGGCCGGGGACGCTGGCCAACCGTGCGGCCGGCGTCTGCCAGGACAGCGTCTTGCGCGGTCGGGTGTTGAGCTCGGCAGCGACGTCGGTGAGCCGCTCGGCGTCGTGGCGGCGCAGGTCGGTCCCCTTCGGAAAGTACTGGCGCAGCAACCCGTTGGTGTTCTCGTTGCTGGGCCGCTGCCACGGGCTGGCCTTCTCGCAGAAGTACACCGGCATGCCCAGCGCCTGGGTGATCTCGGTGTGCAAGGCCATCTCGCTGCCCTGGTCCCAGGTCAGCGACCGGCGCAGATGCGCAGGCAAGTCCTTCATCGCGGCGATAACGGCGTCGCGGACCGCCTCGGCGGTGTGCCGGCCGGGCAGGTGCAGCAGCATCACGTACCGGCTCGACCGCTCCACCAAGGTGCCGATCGCCGAACGGTTGGCCTCCCCAGTGATCAGATCGCCTTCCCAGTGCCCGGCGACCTCGCGGTCGGCCGCCTCCGCCGGCCGTTGGTCGATCATCGTCATGTTGATCAGGCGACCGCGGCGCTCGTCGGACCGGCGATGCGGCTTGCGACGCAGCCGGCCGGTACGCAGCACCTTGGGCAGTTCCCGACACAGGCCACCGAGATCCGCACGATAGACCGCCTGGTAGATGGTCTCCGGCACGATGTGGCGGTGCGGCTGGTCACGGAACTCCGATCGAAGAGCGTGCGTGATCTGTTCCGGACTCCACCGCCGCTTGAGCCGGTCCTGCACGAACGTGCGCAACTCGACGTCAGCGACCAGCTTGCCCGTCTTCGGACGTGCCCGTCGCTGCACGGCCAGCCGCTGCGCCGCATGGGGACGATAGCCACCGCTCTTCGGATCGACGTTGCGGCACAGCTCCCGGCTCACCGTCGCCGGATCGCGGCCCAGCTCGCGTGCGATCGCCCGAACGCCGACACCGGCGCGGCGCAGGTCCGCGATGCGCACCCGCTCGTCCTCCGACAGAAACCGCGCCGAGATCTCCTGCTTACGCCCAACACCGACCACCGGCGCATAGTGCAGCCGCCGACCGCCGCTACTGGTGATTGTTCGCCCGTGTCGCCAACGTTTGCCTGTACGCCGGTTGATCCCGACAATCCGGCATGCCTCCGAGTAGGTGACGCCCCGCGCAATCAGCGCGGCGTACTGCTCGCGCTTGGCGGTCTGTGGCGCCGGTCCCGGCCGACCCCCTGCCATCGCAACTCCTCGAACCCTCGAGTGTTGCGACGATCACTGGATTCCGCCGGTGGCGACACGGGGTCAGTTTTCAGGCGGCGTCGACAGGATCGGCTGCCACAGATCGAGACTCGCCACCGCCCGTCACCCACGAGCCTTCACCTCCCCGTTCCGCCCCCGCTGTCGGGTCCGCGACGGCACGAGCGCAAATCAGCGACTACGAGAGACCGTCAATTGGGCGGAAGTCGGTCAGGAAGACAGTTCGGGGTAGCAAACAGGCACGGGCGTGTCGATCATAAGTGTTCTCTACGCTCTGTGACCGACAAGGACGCCCGTGCCTGCCATCCCATCATCGCTGTTGGAACCCGTCTGGGTCGAGTTTCACGCGCTGGTGCCCCAGCGCGGCGAGTTCCACCCCGAGCATCCGTTGGGGTGCCACCGTCGTCTTATCCCGGACCGGGTGGTGTTCGAACACCTCATCGATGCTGTGGTGCACGGGTCGGGCTATGAACGTATCGCCACCGTCGGGTGTTCGGACTCCACCATCCGCCGTCGACTCAAGGACTGGTCCGCGGCCGGCACCGCCGAACGGGTCCACGCGATCACGCTGGCCGCCTACGATCGGATCATCGGCCTGCAGCTGGCCGACATCCCCACCGATGGGTGTATCACCAAGGCGCCGTGCGGCGGCGACAAGGCTGGACCGTCCCCGGTGGACAGACGCAAAGGCGGACTGAAACGATCAGCGGCCAGCGAAGGCACCGGCGTGCCGTTGGGTGTCGTATCGGCCGGCGCCAACCGGCAAGACTCACCGCTGCTGGGCCCGACCCTGCCGGCCGCCACCACCCAGGTCGGCCCGCACTGGCCACCCGACGTCACCGTGCACCTGGACGCCGGCTACGACTACCAGATCACCCGCAGCCTGCTCGACGGGCTGGGTCTCCACGGCGAGATCGCCCGTAACGGCGTGCCCGCACCCGTCCAGGTCGGCAAACGCTGGGTCGCCGAGCGTACCCACGCCTGGATGAACGGCTACGGCAAGCTGCGCCGCTGCACCGACCGCGACGGCAAGATCGTGGACTTCTTCCTCTACCTCGCCGCCGCCCTCGTCACCGTCCGTGCCCTCGTCCGCGAGGCCCGCACCCGGTACCGCTGGCCGACCCGGCCCACCACCCGCCGCCTCAAATGATCCAATTGGCGGTCTCTCTAAGTACCCCTGTTGGTAAGTTCGTCGGGGGTTACTCGGTGCGCCAGGCGGTGGGGTCGTTGAGGTAGAGGCCGCAGGCGCGGTCGAGGGCTTCTTCGGCGGTGCCGATGGGTTGGCCACTGGGCGAGGTTGTCTTCGTAGCCGTCTTTGCTTGCCAGATAGATGGCAAAGCCCCACTGGTTGGCGTAGCCGACGTAGCGCAGCCGGCACAGCGGCAGCGCGGTGCCATCGACGAGCTGTCCGGCGACATAGGCGAACCCGCCGCGGTGGCGCACGGTGACGCGGGCCAGGGCGGGCCAACGTTCGCGGGCGCGGTCGTTGAGGCGGTAGAGCAGCGAGTTCTTGGTCGACTCGGGTGGGGTTTTGGCCACGGCTTCCTATCGTGCCCCCGGGCAGGATAGCGCGTACCGGCCACCGGCGGTGAGCAGTACGCCAGCTTCGGGCGCTGCTGCGCCGGGTGCGGGTGTCGCCCAGGTTGGCGTACAGGTCGAACGCGGCCTGCGGGTGTTGGCCCAGGACCTGGCCGATCGCGCACCGGTCGGCGCCCGCGTCGAAGGCGTCGATGCCGGCTCAACCGGGCGATCCAGGCCCGATCCTTCGGATCCTTGCCCCGCACCGTCGAACAGTTGCACCATCCAGGCGACGATCCGCTCGTCGTAGGCGCCGAGATCGACGCCCCGCAGAGCGGCGTGTAGAGCAGCTTCACGAATCTCGGGATCGACGTATCCGCCGCGGGGCTCGTGGTCCAATGGCTCAACAGGCATGCTCATCAAGGCCCGGATCCAGCCGGTGCAGGTCGGCTTCCAGGAGCACCTTGCACGCGCCGAAGTCCAGGTGCCGCCAGCGCCGCCGCGAACTGTCGTAGCGCGAGCGGGTGCGCCGCCCGCACGGGCAGGCCAGCCACCGGACGCGGCGGCGGAGCCCGAGCACGATTCCGACGTCGGTAAACGCCACCGACGTCACCCACGCGCCGGGCAGGTTCAGCACACGGTTGAATGCAGTTGTGACCCGCACGCGCGTCGCCTCTCGAACGGATCAGGTCGGTGTCAGCAGCCCCTGAACCTAGAGGGCAACCACGTGCGCGTCCCTTGTGCCCTCGGCTCGTCCTAAACGAGCCGCTCAATGTGGAGATCGCTACTGCAACCCGGCCCCAACCGCTGCCGGCCTCCCCGGTGACGAGCACGACCGCGCCGCGTTCGGTACGCACCACCGCGCTCGCCAATCCACAAGAGTGCGGCGAGCTCGTCGTCGCGCTCCAGCAGCATTTTCTTGATCCCCGGACTCGCCCCGGCTCGGTGGCTTCCGGACCGAAGGACGCGGCGCCAGAACACGTTCGAGCAGGGCGACCGCCTCCGGGCTCGGAGCGACGCCGAGTTCAGCGTCGAGGATCGTTCCACGGCCGGCGTCGACTGTCGCCGGTGGCGATGGCGTGGGGCGGCTGCACATCGATCTTTTTGGACGGCCGGTGGCAGCACGGCGATCGCTACTGTCGCGGGTTCGACGTTCGACCTCACGGAGCGTAGCGCGGTCCTCCTAATGGCCTCGACGGTGCTTGCCGGTCTCTCGGTAGGGCGTCGACGCGCTCGGTGCTATGAGGCGTTGACCGCTATTTCGCCCGGAATGTAACTTTGCCCAAGCCGAGCACCAAACGCTCCACGGCATACGACGTCGAGCCGTCGGTACGCGACGCAGGTGCGCAGTCAAGGCCAAGCGGCCGGCCGTTGTTCGGTACGGGTAGATCGGCGAAACATGGTCGCGTTGTGTCGATGCGCCGCGTATCGCCGTCGATCACCTGCAGGGTCGTTTGATGGGCTCATGTAGCGAGCTGGGCCGACGCGGTGCGCATGGTGCGGCGTGTTGGCGAGCCGACCGCGCGGCCGACCGGGAGCTAGGGATCAACGAGACAACCGCGACCTGCCGACGTCCGCAGGCCGCGGCTGCGGCATCGGCGTGCGGTCGCCAAGACGATCCGGGCAGCGAATACACCGCCGGGGGTATTCCTGCGCGTTTTGCTGGCCTGCGGTGGTCGTTTACTGGGGTCGATGTCATCGGAAGCGATTCGCGACAACTCCACCGGAAGACTACAACCAGACCGTCGATCTCTAACCAAATGGATCTAGGCACGTCGCCTGTGACGGCGCTGTTGCCATCCACTACGGACGGTCAGCGCCCACCACCTCGGGTGACACCGGAACGCCTCCGTACTGGGGCGATGACACTGAGGAGGACCGGTGCTGCGCAACGATTCGTCCCCCAGCTATGAACAGCTTTTCGGGGATCTGGACTTCCGGGAGGGTGACGACGCGCGCTCCGTGTACTCTCCGGCGGCCTACCTGGTCGAGCTTCTCGGCCTGCTCGAAGCGACCTTCGACCGGTCGTCGCTGCTGGAACGTCGTCCGGACTTGAAGCGGGTCGTCATGGACGCACAGAACACGTTCACCGAGTCGCCCTACCTCGACATCGTCAACGAAGTTCTGGAACGGCTCGTCGGCGACGAACCGTACGAGACGCTGCGAACCCGCACCCATCCGTTCGGGCTGCCGTTCGCGTTGCGCAGCGAGCGGCTGAAGAAGTATCTGCATTACCTGCAGGTCGCCCCGGAGGAGCTCTACCGGCTGTTCGCTTCCCGGATCGACCACGACGTTGTCGCCAGGGAGTATCTCCGCCTGTCCCCGGAGGACGTCGCGGTCGTGACCACGGCGCTGACCACCGAATCCGACCTCAAGGTGGCCTACGGGCTCGGGGACAGCGAATCTATTGCCGATCTGGCGGATGTCGACCGGTTCTCCAGGGCTACCCGGCTTGCCGGCGAGCAGCTGCGTGAACTGGTTCGCCTCGGCCGCGGCGTTGTCCTGAGCCCGAACGGCAAGAGGCCGCAAACCGGCGACGGCGAACCGGCCGTCCCGTTCGCGTGGTTCGAATGAGCCAACCGGTTCGTGCGCCTGGCGCGCCTGACCGGCTTGACGATGACCGACTTGAATCTGGTGCTGACCACGTGCTGCGCCGGCCGCATCGACCTGGCCGCGCTGCGGGCAATCGCGGCGGTCATCCGCCTGCAACGCAACCACGATCTGACTGCCACCGAGGTGTGCAGTCTGGCTGGTGCGGCCGAACTGGCGCAGGCCGAAGGCTGCTCGGGGGACATTCTCGCGGCGCGCAACCGCGATTACCGGTTCCGGCTGGCCGCAGCCATCGACGTCGCCGAAAGCGACATCGTCGGCGTCGTCCGGCGCTACCGCGCGCGGTACAGCACCCGTGAGCCCAGCCCCTTCGACCGAGGCGACGTCGGGCTGCCCGCGATCGCGCTGCTGCGTCGGGCCGGCCGCCTCGCCAAGGCACTGGGCATCTCGGTTGACGAGCTGTTCGACGTGCTGGTCGCGCTGGAGAGCGACCCGTCGCTGCACCGATACACCACGTTCGCCGTACTCGGCGATGCGCCGGCACCCACGCGGGACTACTACCGGATGCTGGAGGGCGGCGACCCCGGCGCCACCCTCTAGCTGATCCAGACGTTGTCCGCGATCGTGGGCTGGATGTAGGCTGCCGGGTTCGCGGGCAAGGAGCTCACCAACATCCTCGGCGGCCGCCCGGAACCCGACGACAGCGATCAGATCGCCGTCCTGGACAGTCTCAAGCGCGCATTCGACCCGGTCGCCTTCGCCCCCGACCTGTTCGTCTCGGACAGTTTCGGCGACCGGGCCGCCAAGGTGATCCACGACGTCCTGACCGCCTACGACGACGGTGTCGTGTCCGCCCGCGACGACCGGCTGCTGCGCCTGGACCCGACCAAGGCCGTCGCGGCCGCGTACGACGGAGTGACCGATCTCGGAGTCATCGCCGCCGAGGACTTTCTCGGCTTGGGTCTCGACGAGCGGTTGACGACGAAGATCTTCACCAACCTCGTCTACCTGGGTCATCTTCGGGCCGACAGCACGCTCGTCGCCGAAACCACCGCCGGACTCCGCTTGGCGAACGACTTCAGCGGGTACGCCGAGATGCTGTTCAAGCTGATCGGTTCGCTGGTCAGCGGCGTGGCGGCCGTCTTCCCGTCCGATCTCGCGACGCTCGAGAGCCTGACGCCCAACCAACAGGCGGAACTGTACGACAACCTGATCTTCAACGGGTACATCGACGACCAAGGAGATCTTCTCCAACCGGACTTCTTCCTGGAAGCCGACAACCTCGCGTGGTTCGCCGTCAACGCCGATCTATCCGATGTCACAGAGCCGGTGCGCGAACTCCTCGAGGACCGCGTCAGCCGGTTCCGCACGGACCCGCTGCCCCTGGACCCGCAGATCTTCGCCGACCTGCGACTGACCGAGCCGCAGCTCGTCGCACTGACCGAGAGCCTGCGCTTCAACGGCTACCTCGACGCCGACGACGCCTATCGCGACAAGCTGGCGTTGGCGTCGCTGCCCCTTGCCGAGTTCCGGCTCGCCCTGGAATTCTACCCGAACCGGCGCGCGATCCTGAACGCGATGAAGGCGCAGATCGCCGGTCTCAAGGCCGAGCTGTACACCTTCACGCCCGAGGACTTCGCGTCGATCGCCGACAGCGCGATGAGTCAACGGGTCGCCGACGCGCTGGACGGTACCTACACCAGCGACGAGCGGGTCGTCGACGAAGCGCTCTTCGCCGACCCGAACGGATCACTGGACCTCGGCGCCGGGTTCACCAGCGCGCAGCAGGAGACGGTCTTCCGGCAGATCTCCGTGGTGCTCACCGACCAGGAGCCGTACCGGCTCAATCCATCAGCGCTCACCGATCTGGGCTTCGACGACGACGAAAGGGACCAACTGCTCGGGCGGCTGATCGAGGCCGGATGTCTCGACGACGGCCTTGCCGTATCGGCGCACTGGCTCCCGTACTTCCGCACCGTCACCAACGCTCTGGACTTCGTCCTGCCGGGCCTGGAGGACTACAGCACGGACATCTTCTTCTTGCTGCACACGGCGGCCGGCGAGCTGTCCGCCGCGATGACCGAGATCGGCGGTCGGCTGGCCGAGCGGGCGCAACAGCAGCAGGACGCCCTGTACGGCGCTCTTGCCGATGGGTTCGGTGTTCCCGCGACGACGGTCGCCGCGATCTGCGAGGCGGTGACCGGCGGCGCGGCCGAGGCGCTCGACGTCCTCGTCGCGCCCGTGCTCGCGGCCGCCGACGACACCGGGGACGATGTCACCACGGTTCCGGCCGATCCGCGGTTCCGGCTCACCTACCGCCGAGTGCGCCGGTTCGCGCTGCTCGCCGCGAAGCTGGGCCTGGACGCCGCCGAGGTCAGCGTCGTCTTCCGGGACCAGGACCTGGTCGGCAAGCTCCCCGAGCATCTTGCGCTGCCCCCGGGACTCACCCGATTCGACGCCGTGCTGGAGAGCTTCGACGGCAACATCTACGTCTTCGGCGACGGCGGCTACTGGACCTACTCGGCGACCACCCACGCGCTGGCCAGCCCGACCCCGAAACCGCTCACCGAGCTGTCGGCCCGGTTCGGCGGACTGGTCGGCGTCGACGCCGACGTGCCGCTTGCCTCCTCGCCGCCGGCGAACTGCCCGGGCTGCCGTTCAAGGCCGCGAAGTTAAGGATCCGCGGTGTTCTTCAAGGTTCTGGTGGTGTGATCGCTAGCACGTTGTGTCGGGCTTTGACGGCAACGACCTGCTGCACGCCGTGGCCGCGACCGGAGCGCAGGTGCTGGCCCGGTGCAAAGCGTCGCGCCGCCCACCAGACCTGGCCCGCCTGTCCGACGGTTCCTACCTCACCCGCGTCGCCGGGCTCAGCCTACGGGTGATCGAAGCCCAGATAACGGTGACCGGCGCCGACGGCAGCCAGATAACCGGCGTCTACCGGCTAGTCACCACCCTGCTCGACCACCGCACCGACCCGGCCGGCACGCTGATCGGCCTGTATCACGAGCGGTGGGAGGTGGAGTCGGCCTACCTGGCGCTTCGCCACACCCTGCTGGGCGGGCGGGCACTGCGCTCCAAGGACCCCGCCGGGATCGAACAGGAGATGTGGGCCCTGCTGGTGGTCTACCAAGCGATCCGCCACGCGATGGTCACCGCCGTGGAAACCCAGCCGGGCACCGACCCCGACCGGGCCGGCTTCACCCTCGCCCTCGAAGCCGTCTACATTTCGGCGTAATCCGGGCGGCGATGACCGGGCTGCTCCCCAAACCGAGGGAGCACCGGGGATCAGACAGGGAGCACACGACCATAGCCGTCCGGACACCCCTATCCCGCCTGTAGTTGAACAGTCAGAAGGGCAGCGTACGGCGTATCAGGTCGAGCGCTTCGTCTCCCCAGCCGACGATGCCCAGTCCGGACGTGATGTTCTGTGGGGGTCGGTTGATGAGGGTGTCCCGACGGATAAGCCGCTCGAAATCGACGGTGACCGGATCAGGCCGGAGGGTGGTGCCGTCCGGGAAGCGGAACTGAACACCCGCGCGGCGCATCACCCTAATTAGCTCCTGGGCGAGAATGCCATAGCCGATCGTGGTGGGATGCACCCCGTCAAGGGAGAACAGCCCGCCGGTGGCTCGCCCTCCCCTGCCATCGCCGGTGAGGAACAGCGAGTTGGGTACCGGGTTGAGGGCCTGTAGCTCAGCCGGCAGCGGATACGGCTTCCACCAGGGCGGCCGGGCAAGCGGGTCGTCGATGTAGCGCCGTTGGGCGAGTCGATCCAGCACGCCAGCAACGTCGAGCACGTACCAGTCGATACCCTCCACACGCGCGGCCCGGACTACGTCGACGATCGCGTCGTTGTACTGGTCGATCGCGCTGTCGATCGCGCGGGCATCTTCAGAGGTGATGTGCGGGTCCCGGCGGGGATCAAAGTCGCGGTCGGATATCCAGGGCCGGGTGTAGTAAGGAAAGTAGCGAGATTCGGGCGCCGTTTTCGATCCAACTCCCCGTGCAATCGGCGCGATGGTCACGTGCGGAAGAGTGCACCAGATTACGTGGCGCGCGTTGATGATCCGCACCTCGGCAGCGACCTTGTGCAGTTCGGCGGTAAAATGGGTGGGACGCCAGATCGTAAAACGGTTCTTTCGTTCCAGGTCATCGTACCCGGCGTCGCTCCAGACCACTCGCAGCCGGGTTACGGCTGACAGGGCGTTGTTGGCGCCCAGGAACACGATGAGCGTTTCAATTCCATGATCCGCCTGGTCAGCGTCGGCACCAAGCTGCGCCGCTGCGTCGAACAGCCGGAGCGATTGTGCTGCCTCGGGTGCGGTCGGGTAGACCCGCAATGCCGCACGCTCGCTTGCATTCTCCACAATCTGGTTGATCAGATCGTCCTTCGGGCGGTGTAGCCTGTCCCGGCAGATCTTGGCGGTGATCTCAAGGGCGTCACGCAGGTCCCAGCCGTACATGGCGAGGTTGTGGTTGATGGCGGTGTACTCGGGGATCGCCGACCCCGGTCCACGTTCCCAGTAGTCCTCCACCTCGTCCATCCACTGCCGCGCGGAGGACAGCGCGAGTGGGACCTCCCACCAGTCCAACCGCTTTCCGAACTGCTGCTCCAAATGTCGTATGAGAAGCTCAATATTGAGCGGAAGCCCGCCGGGGCCGCCGTAAATCGGATACCGGAACTGATCGAACCATCCTAATTCGTATGCGATGATCGCCGGAGTTGAAAGATCCGTGTGGAACACCGACCCGCTTTGAAAGCCGTGGAACAGTGAATCCCCAATCGTCACCAGACGGTGAGGTGGCTCACCGACCGGTGTCATCTCCAGTGAAATACCCAAAGTCGGGTCGGAAATAGGTTCGCGCGGCGTGCTGGTGATGACCACATCGTCGGGGATCTTGTTCGGCATGTTGCCGCCTCCATCGGCATCGATAGTCCAGGTAGTCGTAGACCGAAGTTACCTTGGGTACGGTCCGCTGACCACGTGGATGTCCGGCAGGGCTGCCTGTGCTTGTCGGGTATTTCCTCGGAGGCGCTTACGGCGGTGATGGGCCGCTGGTACGTGATAGGTACTGAACTGGCCTCCATAGCCGCGCAGAGGCTGGGACGGTGAACGAGACTGCGGCCATCATCGATGGAACGGTCGGGACTCGCGAGGAGAGGTCGCGGGCCGTGGCCACCGGTTGTTTGCTTGGTCGTCGTGCATTTCCTGCAAGCGCTTCCGCCCGGCGCGGCTGCCGGTGCGGGCGTCGATCGGTTCACCGGGACGTGGACGAATGATCCACCAAACGGCGGCCACCCACGGCGCGGCCAGCAGGACGCTGCCGAGCATGTCAGTGGGGTGGTGCCCCGGTACAGCCGCGACACGGCAATCATGACGGGTAGCACCACGGCCGCCGTGACCGCCGCCCACCGCAACGCCCGCGACCCGGCGTGCCAGAGCAGCACCGCGATCGCCAGGAAGAGGCAGAGGACGCCCGCCACGTGCCCGGACGGAAAGCTGGCGGTGGGCGGGAGATGCGGGTTCAGCGGTTGCACCTCGGGCCGAGCGCGGCTCACGACGGTGGACGAGGCGAGGAACAGCGTCACCTCACCGGCCATCACCACGACCAGGAAGATGACCGGCCGCCACCTGGCTCCCTTCACAGAGCCGCACCCGAACCAGCTTTACGAGCCCACAGCCCACGAGACGGTCGGCTGGTCCGCCGCGCGACATCCTGCGGCGGCTTGTCCACCGCCGCGACCAAGATCCCAAGCGTCAGCGACGACGACCGGCTAGCGGTAGATAAGGTAGTTCCGCTGGATGAGAGCGAAATTGCCAACCCACTCTCATGGGTCACACCGTAAGTCACAGCAGGGGCAACCGACGGTCGATCAACTGCGACAGGTCCGTCTCAAGGGGAGGCCTGTGCCGGTGGACGTGAAGAGCCAGCAGCTCGTCCACACCCGCACGGGCGGCTAGCTACCCCGACCCCAGACCACTTGGTCTGTGGCCGGGTCGGTCGTGTACCCGGACCGTAGCTTGCGGGCCGAGATGTGCCGGGCGCGGCGCACGCGAGGAGGAGGCGAACGATGGTCGTCTCGGACATGCGGCCTCGGGGTCCGGAGCCGCCGGCCGCGGGCCGGCGCCGGGTCGATCCGAAGCAGGTGGCCATCTGGACCGCGGTTTCCGTTGTGGCGGCGGTCGCGTGGGGCGTGATCGCGCTGGCCCGCGGCGAGAAGATTTCGGCGGTCTGGCTGGTGCTCGCCGCCGTCGGCTCCTACGCCATCGGCTACCGGTTCTACGCCCGGTTCATTGCCAGGCGTGTACTCGAGGTGGACGACAGCCGCGCGACGCCGGCCGAACGGCTCGACAACGGGATCGACTTCGTCCCGACCGACCGGCGCGTCGTCTTCGGCCACCACTTTGCGGCCATTGCCGGGGCCGGGCCGCTCGTCGGACCCGTGCTGGCCGCTCAGATGGGCTACCTGCCCGGGACGATCTGGATCATCGCTGGTGCCATCTTCGCTGGCGCCGTGCAGGACATGGTCACGCTGTTCTTCTCGATGCGCAGAAACGGCAAGAGCCTCGGGCAGATGGCCCGCGAGGAGATCGGGGTGGTCGGCGGGGTCGCGGCGCTCATCGCGGTCTTCAGCATCATGATCATCATACTGGCGGTGCTCGCCCTCGTCGTGGTCAACGCGCTCGCCGGCTCCCCCTGGGGCACCTTCTCCATCGCCATGACGATCCCCATCGCCCTGTTCATGGGCTTCTACCTGCGGATCCTGCGCCCCGGCCGGGTCATCGAAACGACGGTCATCGGCGTGGCGTTGCTGCTCCTGGCCATCATCGGCGGCGGGTACATCGAGGAATCCCCGCTGCGCGAGACGTTCACGCTCAGCCCCGAGACGCTGGTTATCTGTCTCGTGATCTACGGTTTCGTCGCCTCGGTGCTGCCGGTATGGATGCTGCTGGCCCCGCGGGACTACCTCTCGACGTTCATGAAGGTCGGTGTCATCGCGCTGCTCGCGGTCGCCGTCGTGCTGACCGCCCCCACGCTGCAAGCTGAGGCGATCACGGACTTCGCCCTCAACGGGAAGGGACCCGTCTTCGCCGGTTCCCTCTTCCCGTTCGTGTTCATCACGATCGCCTGCGGCGCGCTGTCCGGCTTCCACTCGCTGATCGCCTCCGGCACCACCCCCAAACTGATCCAGAAGGAGGGCCAGGTCCGGCTCGTCGGGTACGGCGGGATGCTCGTGGAGTCCTTCGTCGCCATCATGGCCCTCATCGCCGCGTGCATCATCGACCCTGGTCTTTACTTCGCCATGAACGCGCCCAGCGGTCTGCTCGGCAACACCGTGCAGAGCGCCTCGGCCGCGGTGGCGAACCTGGGCTTCACCATCACGCCCGAACAGCTCACCGCCGCGGCGGCGGCGGTCAAGGAGCCTTCGCTCATCGGGCGGACCGGCGGCGCCCCTACCCTGGCAGTCGGCATGTCGCAGGTCTTCTCCCGGATCTTCGGTGGAGAAAGCCTGCGTGCCTTCTGGTACCACTTCGCGATCATGTTCGAGGCGCTGTTCATCCTGACCACCGTCGACGCCGGCACCCGGGTTGGCCGGTTCATGCTGCAGGACACGATCGGCAACCTCTACAAGCCGATGCGCAATGTGAGCTGGAAGCCGGGACTCTGGGTCACCAGCGCGGCTGTCGTGGGAGCCTGGGGCTACTTCCTCTACACCGGGGTCACTAACCCGCTGGGCGGCATCAACCAGTTGTTCCCACTGTTCGGCATCTCCAACCAACTGCTGGCCGCCATCGCACTTACCGTGGCCACCACCCTGCTCATCAAGCACGGCAAGGTGAGGTGGGCCTGGGTGACCGGGCTGCCGCTCGCCTGGGACGTTGCGGTCACGTTGACGGCAAGCTGGCAGAAGGTCTTCTCCAGCCAGCCGAGCCTCGGGTTCTTCGCCCAGCGTGCCCGCTATGCCGATGCCCTCGCCGGTGGCCGGGTGATGCCCCCGGCAAAGACGCTGGAAGACATGCGCAGCGTGGTGACGAACTCGACCGTCGACGGCATTCTGGCCGCGTTCTTCGGGCTCCTCGTCGTCATCATCCTCATCGACGCGGCGTGGGTGTGGATTCGCGCGCTACGCTCGCCGACGCCCCTGCCCACCACCGAGGCGCCCCACACCAAGTCGCTGATCACCGCGCCGAGCGGCCTGCTTGGCGGCGCCGGCGAGGACCGGCGCGAGATCGCCCACACGGGAAGGCGAGGACATTGAACCTGAGGCGCGCGGTCGAGGGCTTCCGCTGGTACCTCCGGGAGGTGTCCGGCGAGGCCGACTACGACCGGTACGTCGCTCACGTACACCAGCACCACCGTGACGCCCCGGTACCATCCCGTCGCGATTTCGAACGGCGCCGGACGAAGGAGCAGGAGGCGAACCCTACACTCCGCTGCTGCTGACCCGAGGACTCGCGTGCCGTGACGGGTGGTAGTAGAAGCCCGGCCGGGCGAGCATTCGGCGTCGCAGCGCGCTCAGGTCGTGGCGTCGACGGCGAAGTCCGACGACCAGCCGGCAGGCCGATGGGAGGCCAACACGTCGCCGAGCATGTTGGTGTCGATGCCGCCGCGGGACAGGGCCGCGTACGCGCTGCCGTGGCCGCGGCGGCTGCCCGCGGCCGGGGTCAGGTGGGCGACCCGGCACGGTCTGCCAATGCCGCCCGAATGCGTTACGGTCCAGTCACCCGGTGGATCGTCGCTTACAGGGTCGCCCATCCGCCGGGTCGCGGCTCCAGTGCGGGCGGGCCGGGTGGACCGCTGATGTGGGTCACCGGCAATCCGAAGGTCCTGTCGATGCGGTGGGGGAGGTCCATTGCCAGCCAGCGGGACACGTGGTGCGGCATCGTGGACACAATGATCTCGTCGACGGTGTGGTCCTTGAGCGCAGTCCGAATCGCCTTGAGGGGTTTGGGGTCTCCGACTTCGCCGTCGGCGTGCGCGCCCGCCTCGCGAAGACGATCCAGCTCCCGCTGCAAGTGCCGACCGGCCAGGGCCCGAGCCACGCCGCTGGGATCGGGGATCATCCCGGCGCCACCGTCCACCCCGGACAGGGCGTACGGGAGGTCGGGCACCGGCTCGTACTCGTTGATCTGGGTCGCTGGAACCACCAGATAGAACTGGCAGGGCCCGGCGGCCATACACTCAGCCAACTTCATGTTGAGGTGCTCGGATCCGAGCGTCTGATTCGCGACGACGAGATATCGACGCATGGCTATCACCCTCAATCAGGCGACGAGCACGAAATCTGGGCGCCTGCCCGGGAGGCCATCAACGTCGTCATCAGTCGGGGCCCCGCCCAGGTGTCGACTCAGCCGTCTTTCGATCTTGATAGGGTCATCTCTTCCTTTTCCTCTGCGGTCGGAAAGAGGCCTGCAAGTGCCTCGATCCTCCAGCGATCGCCGCGAAGTGGTGCCCGTACCGGACCCGGCGATCGGTCCGGTGAATGTCGATGCCGTTATCCAGTCGCTCCGCAGGCGTGGCCCGGTTCTTGCCCAGGCCAAGGACCGGTAGGCGATGAACCGTGCGTAGAACCGGTATCCAATAGCGTACGACCACAATGCCGCGAACAGCAGCCACACCGCGTTGATCCGCTCACCCCGCGAAAGCGCCAGGGTCCCGCAGGCTACGGCATTCAAAGATCGACACGGCCGACCGGATAGGCACGTGCCAGGCGCTGACGCGAGGCGAACTCGTCCCGGTAGGCACGGAGGACCTCCCCTGCCAGCAGTCACGCTTCGGGGCGAGACGCGGACCCGATCCAACCTGTAACAGCAAACCATTCGTGAAAGTAGCTCCGATTCCGGCCAGCAAGAAGGCGACGCGATCTTCAACAATCGGCGACCAAGGGTGAAGACATCCCAAGAGCTTTGTTGTCATCCATGCAGGAGCGGGCGGTCGGGCGGTGTTGTAATGCGCGATGTAGTCGGTCAGGACGAGTTCAAGGTGGCGCTGGTTCCAGGTCAATATCGAGTCCAGGCACTCGGTCCGGACCGTGCGCACCCAGCGTTCTGCGATGGCGTTCGCTTTCGGTGCCCGTGGCGGGATCTTGATCACTTTCGATGGACGCCGCGGCGGAATTGGGTCCAGGCTGCCCGCGGCGGCGCGGTGCGGGCCCGAGGTGGTGGCGGCGCAGGATGGTGCGCACCGACGTTGCGGACACCCCCACGGCGGGTTTGCGGCGTTCGCCGACGATGCGGACGTATCCACAACGCGAGTTTCTCGGGCCAGGCGCACGACGAGGTCGACCACGTCGGGGTACAGCCCTCGGCGGTTTCGACCGTTGGCCGGGTACGTCCACCGCCGACGGATCAACTCGCTGTGCCAGCGCAGCAGGGTCGATGGGGTGACCAGGAAGATCGACCAACGATCGGGGGGAGCGGCTTCGCCAGCGTCGCGAGGACCATCCGGTCGGCTGGGGCGTAGCGGGGTCGAGCCACCTCCCGGCGCAGTACCAGCAGTCGGTGGCGAAGGACCGCGATCTGGACGTCTTTGGCGTCCGGAGACGGGCCCAGGCCGATCAGGCTGAGGACCTGTCGGAGGATCACGAGAGCCAGGGGTGCGCACCACCATGGCCTCATCTTGGCGGACCGGTGTCGTGCCTGGCACAGCCGTGACGCTGAAGTTGCATCCTTCATCTGCTGGAGGATGTCGGCACAGACCAACCCTGCCAACGGTCAACGCGCCACGGACAGGCGGATCCGCCGGTGTGCCGGCTACGCCAGCTCCTCGCCGACGCGGAGCGCCCGCCACCGAAACCCCGCCAGACGGTGGGTCCGCGGGTGGCCTGGCGGCAACCGGGTTTCCGGCGAGAAGCAGCCCGGCCGGCGAGGGTCTCCCTCGCCGATCTAGGAGTTGTTCGGCGGTTCGATCTCCAACCGCCCGAACTTCCCTAGATCAGCGGGCTGGGGCGGCGGGACGCGCGGATGGCCAACTCGACCCGGGACCTGAGATTGAGCTTGGTGAGGATGCTAGAGACGTGTGACTGCACGGTCCGGCGCGACAGGAACATGTGCGTGGCGATGTCGAGGTTTGAGCGGCCCTCGGCCACCAGCAGGGCGACTTTGCGTTCGGTTTCGGTCAGCGCTTCCCAGCCGTGCCTGGGGCGCTTACGCCGGCCGTGAACGCCGCGGCGGATACCGGCCTGGCGCAGTCGCGCCCCGGCGCGGGCCATCGCCCAGGCGGCGTCAAGCCCGGCGTAGAGTCCCAACGCCTTGTCCAGCGCGTTACGCGCCTCGTCGGTGCGCCCCAGCCGCGCGACGACGACGGCCAGGCTCTCGTACGCGTGCCCCTCGTACAGTGGCCATCTGGCCTGCCGGAAGGACTGCGCAGCGGCCAGCAGCAGGTCCGGCTCCTCATCGGCTAGCCCCCGGCACAGCTGCGCCGTGCCCCTGAGGCTGTCGGTCGGGTCTGGGGCGGCGAGAGCTTCTGCGGTCATGGCCAGATCCTGGGCTCGCTTGCGGTCGCCGACACCGGCGGCCAGCCGGGCCAGGTCCGGGCAGATGCGGTAGATGACGCGCCGGTTGTCCAGCCCCCGCGCTTGCTCCCAGACCGGGTACAGCAGATCGAGGGCATGCTGGTGACCCGCCTGGGTCTCCTGGACCAGCGCCTGCGCCCAGCGCATCAGATACCCATACTTCCGTCCGCCCAGGCCATCGTCCGGCTCCGGAATCCCGTCCGGATCCCGGACGTAGGTGCCGCGGTGGATGGCGATCAGTGCAGCCAGGGCCCGCAGTCCCGGCGTCTGGCCGAGCGGATCCGGGCTGTCCAGACCGGTCTGGATCTCCGCCAGCGCGTCATCCCAGCGCCCGTCCAGAAACCTCAGCCGCGCCCGCAGCGCGTACACCAGCGTCAGGTGCACGCCGCCGGTGCGCAGGTTGTGCCCGACTGCGGTGGCCAGTGCCTCGTCCGCGTCGACGAACCGGTCGAGCTCCAGCAGGCAGTAACCTCGCATCGCGTACGGGTCGACCTGCAGGTCCGGTTGGATCCCCCGGTCGAACGCGGCCAACGCCCGGTCGCTGAGCGAAAGCGCCTGTTCCATGTCTCCCTGCGCGAACCGCAGCGCCGCCATGGCGAGGTATCCGATCGCGCTGGCGTGCGGGTTTGCAGCCACCGTTGGACGTAGAGCAGAATCCATCGCCGATTGGCGTCGAGGTGGTGTGCCACGGCCTTGAGCATCAGATCCCACGGCACGCTGTCGAAGAACTTCTGGATGTCCAGATCCACGACCCAGTCGTTCTTCCAG
>WNGE01003555.1_pt1 | contig 18359 bp, 17 predicted proteins | sample 5400651 | NCBI WGS metagenome assembly WNGE01 (sample SAMN13153370, study PRJNA577476) | soil metagenome | isolation source: 60 cm soil or saprolite under grassland replicate 2 | place: USA:California | collected 2016-06-15
GCGCTCGAGGGGCGCCTCGGCGACGTGGCGCGAGAGGTCCACGAGCTCAGGGCCGAGCGGGAGGCGGCGCTGGGCGAGGCGGAGCGGGGGCGCGCGCGCGCCGAGGACGCGGAGCGAAGCGCGGGCGAGCGCGAGGCCGAGGTCCAGGGGCTCACCGCGGAGGTGGAGGCGCTGCGGCATCGTGCCGAGGGGCACGCCGCGGAGGCCGCCGCCCTGGAGGCGCGCGCGGTGGCAGCCGAGGCACGCCGCGAGGCGCTCGAGCACGAGCGCGCCGACACCGCCTCGCGCTCCGACGACGGGCGCGTCCGGGTGGCCGAGCTCGAGGCGGCGCTCGCGGAGGAGCGCGCCCGCGCGGAGGGCGCCCACGAGGGCGCCGAGGACGAGCGCGCCCGCGCCGAGGCGGCCGTGGCCGAGGCGGGCCGCGAGCGCGATCGCGCCGCCGGGCTGGAGGCGCGGCTGGCCGAGGTGGCGGCGCGGCTCGCGGAGGCGGCCGCGCAGCTCGCCGAGGCGCAGGAGCGGCGCGAGGAGGCCGAGGCCGCGACGACGCGCGGCCACGCCGAGGCGGACCTCCTGGCGGAGCGGCTCAGGGAGGCGAACGCGCGCCTCGACGAGGTGACGGCCCGGGCGGCGGAGGCGGAGCGCCGCGCAGCGGGGATGGCCGGCGCGGCGGTGCGCGGAGAGGAGAGCGCGGCTGCGGCGCGGCTGCGGGGCGAGCTCTCGAGCGCCCGCGAGGCGCTCGCGGCGCGGATCGCGGACGTCGAAGAGGAGCGCGAGCGGTTGCGCGCGCGGGTCGAGCGGCTCGAGCGCGACGCCGAGGCCGCGCGGAACGACGCGGAGGCGGCGCATGCCGAGGCCGGCGCCGCGCGCGCGGAGGCGGCGGGCGCACGAGACGCCGCGCAGGCCGACGCGGCCCGCGCCGGAGAGGCCCTGGGCGAGGTGGAGCGGGCGCGCGGGGCGGAGGAGGCCGCGCGCGCCGAGCTCGCGGACCTCCGCGGCGCGGTCGAGCGGCTGCGGCGCGACCTCGACGGCCTCCGCGCCGCGTCCGAGGCCGGGCGCGCCGAGGCGGAGGAGGCGCGCGCCTCGCTCGCCGGAGCGCGCGACGAGATCGCCGCGCAGCGGAACCTGGCGGAGAGCGCGGAGGCGCAGGCTGCCACGCTCGAGGCGGAGCTGCAGGCGGTGCGCTGGGAGAAGGACGAGCTCGAGGTCCGGCTCCAGGGGCTGCAGGCGTCGGGCGCGGCGCCGTCGGCCGGCGAGGTGGCTCGCCTGCGGGAGGAGCTCGCCACGCGGGCGGCCGAGGTCGGGGAGCTGCGCGAGGAGACCGAGAAGCGCACGGCCGAGGTCGCCGCGCTCTCCGGGGAGATCGCGGCGCTCGAGGCGAAGGCGACACCGCCCGGGAGCCCCGAGGCGAGGGTGAAGGAGGCGGAGACGAAGCTCGGCGACGCCCTGAAGCGCCTCGCGGACGCCGAGGCGATCGCGCAGGCGGCGCGCGGCGAGCCGAACGCGCCCGGCGCCGAGGTGGCGGAGCGGCTGCAGCGCCTCGTGCAGGAGCGCGACGTCCTCCAGGCCCAGATCGGCGAGCGCGACGTCCGCATCTCGCGGCTGCAGCGCGAGATCGCCGACAAGAGCGATCGTCTGGGGAGGCTCGCCAAGGAGATGGGAGAGCTCAAGACGAAGGGGATCGGGAAGCTTTTCCGGTAGGCGACGACTCCGCCGTGCGCCCCCGGCCGGGCGCCGTTAAACGACCGACGTGACCGAGGCCGGCCCGCCCGCCGCGCTGGGCGTCCGCCACGTCGCGCTCCGGATGCGCGATCTCGCGGCCGCGGAGCGCTTCTTCGTGGACCAGCTCGGCTATCGGGTCGAGTGGCGGCCCGACGCGGATGACGTCTACCTCGTCCGGCACGAGGACAACGTCGCGCTGCACCGCGCCGCAGACGCGACCGGCCCCGGGATGCTCGATCACATCGGCCTCGTCGTGCCAGGCGCGGACGACGTGGACGCCTGGGCGTCCTGGCTCGAGGCGCGCGGCGCCCGGATCGTCGCGCCGCCGCGCCGCCACCGCGACGGGGCGCGCTCGCTCTACGTGGAGGGCCCGGAGGGGCTCGTCGTGCAGATCATCCACCTGCCGGCGACGAGATCGGGTGGATGATGCGCGCGTCCGTCCTTCACGGGGTGGACCCGCACCAGCCGCGACGGTAGCGTCCGGGACACGATGCCCAAGGTCCGCCTCGCCTTCCTGTGGCACATGCACCAGCCGCTCTACCGGGAGCCGGACACGGGCGAGTTCCTCCTGCCGTGGGTCCGGCTGCACGCGACGCGCGCCTACTACGACATGGCGTGGATGCTCGAGCGGCACCCGGCCATCCGCTGCACCGTCAACTTCACGCCCGTCCTGATGGAGCAGCTCGAGGCGTACGCGCGCGGCGAGGCGCGCGACCGGTTCCTCGACGTCTCGAGGAAGCGCGCGAGGGACCTCCTCCCCGAGGAGCGCCAGGCCATCCTGCGCTCCTTCTTCATGATCGACTGGGAGACGGCGGTGAAGCCGCTGCCACGCTACTGGGAGCTCCTCCAGAAGCGGGGCCGCGACGTGCGCTACCTCGACCTCGCGCGCGTGGCGAGCGACTTCAGCGACGCCGAGATCGCGGATCTGCAGCTCCTCTTCAACCTCGCCTGGTTCGGGTTCGGCGCGGTCGAGGACGACGAGGGCCTCCGCGCGCTGGTGAAGAAGGGCCGCGCCTTCACCGAGGGCGACCTCGCCTACGTGCTCGACGCGCAGCGCCGGATCGTGGGGGAGATCGCGCCGCGCTGGCGCGCGCTCGCCGAGCGGGGCCAGGTCGAGCTCTCGACGACGCCGTACTACCACCCCATCCTCCCGCTCGTGTGCGACAGCGACGCGGCGCGCCGCGCGCTGCCGGGGGCGGCGCTCCCGCCGCGCTTCTCGTGGCCGGAGGACGCCCGCTGGCACGTCCGCGAGGCGCTCGCGTCGCACGCCCGCGCGTTCGGACGCCCCGCCGCCGGGATGTGGCCGGCGGAGGGCTCCGTCTCGCCGGAGGCGCTCGACATCCTCGCCACCGAGGGCGTGCGCTGGACCGCGACGGACGAGGGGATCCTCCTGCACTCGCTGCCGGAGGGCACCTCGCGGCTGCGCGCGCTCTATCGGCCGTGGCGCGCGCTGGCGGGCGGCGGGGAGATCGCGATGCTCTTCCGCGATCGCGGCCTCTCCGACCTCATCGGCTTCAGCTACGCGCGCACCTCGGCGGCGGACGCGGCGGCCGACTTCACGTCGCACCTCGAGGCGATCGGGGACGCGTGGAAGGAGGACGGGCAGCAGGGTCCCGCCACGGTCGGCGTCTTCCTCGACGGCGAGAACCCGTGGGAGCACTTCGAGGGCTCCGGCCGCGCCTTCCTCGAGACGCTGTACCGCCGCCTCGAGACGACGAGGGGGCTCGAGACGGTGACCATGGAGCAGGCGACGGCCGGCGCGCCCGGCCCGGCCATCCCCCGCATCCACTCGGGGTCGTGGATCGAGGCCTCGTACCGCATCTGGATGGGCCACGAGGAGGATCGCCGCGCCTGGACCGCGCTCGGCCGCGCCCGCGACGCGCTCGCCCGGGTCGAGGCGGCGCCGCCGTCCGGCATGGCGAAGGAGACCCTCGCGCTCGCGCACCGCCACCTCTACGCCGCCGAGGGCTCCGACTGGTACTGGTGGTACGGGGACGACTTCCACACCGAGCTCGCGGTCGAGTTCGACGGCCTGTTCCGCTCGCTCGTGGTCGCCGCCTGCCAGCTCATCGGCGCGCCGCTGCCCATCGAGGCGCTCGAGCCCATCAAGCACGCCGGCGCCGCCGGCCCGAGCGACTCGAAGCCGCTGCGTGAGCCCACCTGCCTCATCACGCCCTGCATCGACGGGCGGGAGACCACCTACTTCGAGTGGCAGGGCGGCGGGCTGTACCGCCCGGGCCAGACGCGCGGGTCCATGTTCGGCGGCGCGCAGGCGTTCCAGGCGCTGCGCTACGGGTTCGACCTGCAGAAGCTCTACCTGTGCCTCGACCCCGTGGAGGCGCCCCAGCGCACCGGCGAGGTCTGCAGCACCGTGCGCGTGGAGGCGGTCGCGGCCAACGTGCAGGCGCAGGTCGACTTCGAGGTCGTGCCGGACGGCGCGACGCGCCACGGGCGGCGCGGCGGCGCCGAGCTCGGGCAGAGCGCCTTCGCCCGCGTGCTCGAGCTGGCGCTCCCCTTCCCGTCGCTCGGGCTCGTGCGCGGCGATCGGGTGGCGCTCGCGATCCACGTGCTGCGCGGGGAGGTCGAGGTGGAGCGGCTGCCGCGCTTCGGCTACGTCACCTTCACGGTGCCGGACGAGGACTTCGAGCGCATCCACTGGCGCGTGTAGACTGGCCGTGCGAGGCTGGGCCTCGACCGCCATGGCCACCGAGGAGACGAAGGCTTCCGGATACACCGCGCCCGCCCCGGGGGGCGAGGGCTGCCTCGTCGTGCTCCACGCGCCGGCGCGGCGCCTGCTCGGCGTCCGCGTGGCGCTCTCGCGGCGCGAGGTCGTGCTGGGGCGCGACACGGGGTGCGACCTGGTCCTCGACGCCGAGGACGTGTCGCGCCGTCACGCGCGGGTCCGGGGCGACGGCGCCGGGCACCTCGTGGAGGACCTCGGGTCCACGAACGGCACCTTCGTCGGCGACGACCGCGTCGTCGAGCGCGCGCTCGCCCCCGGCGATCTCGTCCGGGTAGGCTCCGTCGTCCTCAAGTACCTCGCCGGGGACGACCTGGAGGCCCTCTACCATGCGGAGCTCCGGCGCCTCGCCGACGAGGACCCGCTCACCGGGCTCGCGCACAAGGGCGCCTTCGCCGAGGCGCTCGGGCGCGAGCTGAAGCGCGCCCGCCGCCACGGCCAGCCGCTCGCGCTGGCGCTCCTCGATCTCGATCGCTTCAAGTCGGTGAACGACCGCTTCGGGCACCTCGCCGGCGACCTCGTCCTGCGCGAGCTCGCCGCCGCGGTGCGCCCGCTCGTGCGCGCCGAGCAGCTCCTCGCGCGCATCGGCGGCGAGGAGCTGGCGGTGCTCCTGCCGGGCGTGACCCTCGAGAACGCGGTCCTGTTCGCGGAGAAGATCCGCGCGCTCGTCGAGGCCCGGCGGATCGAGTTCGAGGGTGCTCCCATCGCGGTGACCGTCTCGATCGGCGTCGCGGCGCTCGAGGAGGCCGACGCCGGGCCCGACGCGCTCGTCGCGCGCGCCGACGCACGCCTCTACGACGCGAAGCGGGCGGGCAGGAACCGGGTCTGCCTCTGACTCACGTTTCGCCCTTTTCGACCGCCGCGGTGGGGGGGTCTGGGGGGAGCTGCGCTCGCTCCCCCCAGCTGAGGTCGAGCTACGCGAAAGCGCAGCTCGACCGGAAATCGCTCTGACTCGCCGAGAACTGCGTTTGCGAGCACGAGAAACGGCGAAAGGCGAGTCTGAGGGCGGCGGCTTTCGGGGGCGGGCGCGCGCGGTCCGGGTTACATTCGGCGCCCGTGAAGAGCCGCCGGTCGTCACTCGCCATCCTCTTCATCATCGTCTTCATCGACCTGCTCGGCTTCGGGATGGTGATGCCGCTCATGGCGAGGTACGCGCGCGAGCTGGGAGCGCCCGTCCAGTACATCGGCGGCGTGTTCGCGCTGTACTCGCTCATGCAGTTCATCTTCGCGCCGCTGTGGGGCCGCCTCTCGGATCGGATCGGACGGCGGCCCGTGCTGCTCGTCTCCATCTTCATGACGGCGGTCGCCTTCCTCGCGACCGGGCTCGCGAGGAGCTTCCTCGTGCTGCTCCTCACCCGCGCCTTCGCCGGCGCGGCCACCGCCAACATCGCGATCGCGCAGGCCTACGTCGCCGACGTCACCGCCCCCGAAGAACGGGCGAAGGGGATGGGCCTCATCGGCGCGGGCTTCGGGCTCGGCTTCGTCCTCGGCCCGCCGGTGGGCGGGATCCTGGCGGAGCTCCACCTGGGCGCGCCCTTCTTCGGCGCGGCGCTGCTCTCGCTCGTGAACGGGATCGCGGCGTTCTCCATCCTCCCCGAGCCCGAGCGGCGCGAGGCGACCGAGCACGGCGCGGCGCCGGACCGGCGCATCCGCGAGGTGCTGGCGGCGCTCCGGCGGCCCGAGTTCGGCAAGCTCCTCACCTACTACTTCCTCGTCATCCTCGCCTTCAGCGGCATGGAGGCGACCTTCACGCTGCTCGCCGCCGACCGCTACGGGCTCTCCGACCGCCAGGTCGGGCTCGTCTTCGGGTTCATCGGCGTCATCATGGTCGTCGTGCAGGGCGGGCTCGTGGGGCGCCTCTCCCGCCAGCTCGGCGAGGTGAAGCTCCTTGCCGGCGGCGCCGCGCTCATGGTCCTCGGGCTCGCGGCGCTGCCCTACGCCGGGGGCATGGGCCGGCTGCTCGCGGCGTGCGTGCCGCTCGCGATCGGCCAGGGGCTCGCGCAGCCCTCGGTGGCGTCCCTCATCTCCAGATACGCCCGGTCCCAGGCCCAGGGCGGCTCGCTCGGGATCGGCCAGTCGGCCGCCGCGATGGGCCGGATCGTCGGTCCGTTCGTGGGCGGCTACGTCTTCAAGTTCTCGCCCCTCTACACGTACCTGGGAGGAGCGCTCGTCATGGCGGCCGCCGCCGTGCTCGCGACCACGGTGCGCGAGCCTCGCGCCGCCGTCGCGGCGGAGCGCCCCGAAATTGAGAAAACCGCGTCGTAGAGGTATCCGTCCTGCATGCCCGAGCTCCGCAGGGATCCCATCATCGGCCGCTGGGTCATCATCGCGACGGAGCGCGCGAAGCGGCCGAGCGACATCCCGCGGATGCGCGATCAGGTGCCGGCGGGCCTGTGCCCGTTCTGCCCGGGGCAGGAGGACAAGACGCCGCGGGAGGTGTACGTCGCGGGGCGGCCCGCGTCGGCGCCCGCCAACGGCCCCGGCTGGAAGGTGCGCGTCGTGCCGAACCGGTATCCCGCGCTCATGATCGAGGGCGACCTCGAGCGCGAGGCGAACGGCATCTACGACCGGATGAACGGCATCGGCGCGCACGAGGTCATCATCGAGACCCCCGACCACGCCAAGGACCTCGGCAACCTCTCCGACGCCGAGGTGACGGAGGTGCTCTTTGCCTTCAAGGCGCGCATGATCGACCTCCGGAACGACCTCCGGTTCCGCTACATCCTCCTCTTCAAGAACCACGGTCAGCCGGCGGGCGCGACCCTCGAGCACGCGCACTCGCAGCTCATCGCGCTCCCGGTCACGCCGCGCCAGGTGCAGGAGGAGATCGAGGGCGCGCGGCGCCACCACGAGCACCGCGAGCGCTGCATCTTCTGCGACATCGTCATGCAGGAGCGCAAGGAGCGCAGCCGCCTCGTGCTCGAGAACGAGGAGTTCGTGGTGTTCGCGCCGTGGGCGCCCCGCAGCCCCTTCGAGACCTGGATCGTCCCGAAGCGGCACGAGTCGAACTTCGAGGCGGAGCCGAAGGAGCGGCTCGGCTACTGCGCGCAGGCGCTCCGCTCGACGCTGAAGCGGCTCGGCGCCGCGCTGGGCGACCCGCCCTACAACTTCATCGTCCACTCGAACCCCCTGCGCGACACCCCGAGCCTCTCGTACCACTGGCACATCGAGGTGATGCCGGCGCTCACGCACGTGGCCGGGTTCGAGTGGGGCTCGGGGTTCCACATCAATCCGGTCCCGCCCGAGGAGGCGGCCGAGTTCCTGCGGCTCGTCATCACCTGAGCGGCCCCCCCGCCCGACCCCATGCGCATCCTGTTCGTGGCCTCGGAGGTGGCCCCCTTCGCGAAGACCGGAGGCCTGGGCGACGTGGCGGGCGCGCTGCCGGCCGCGCTGGCGGCGCGCGGGCACGAGCTGGCGGTGGTGACGCCGCGCTACGGGTTCGTCGATCCCGCCGCCCACCGGCTGGAGCGCCTCGGCGCGACGGTGCACGGCCGCGGCGAGAGCGCGGCGCTCCTCGGCGCGAAGCTCGGGAGGGCGAACGTCTACCTCCTCGAGCACGAGCGCTTCTACGGCTCGCGGCGCGCGCCCTACGCCGAGCACGGGCGCGACTACGGGGACAACGCGCAGCGCTTCGCGTTCCTGTGCCGCGCCGCGCTCGACCTGCCGCGCGCGATCGGCTTCGAGCCGGACGTCGTCCACCTGCACGACTGGCAGACCGCCCTCGGCGCCTGGATGCTCCGGCACGAGCACGGGCACGAGGCGTGGGCGCGCCGTGCACGCAGCGTGTACACGATCCACAATCTCGCCTACCAGGGCGTCTTCCCGAAGGAGCTCACGCCCGCGGTCGGGCTGCCGTGGGAGGTCTTCCGCTACGAGGCGATGGAGTTCTACGACCAGCTCAACTTCATGAAGGCCGGGATCGTCTTCTCCGACGCCCTCACCACCGTCTCCCCCACCTACGCGCGCGAGATCCTGACGCCCGAGCACGGCTGCTCCCTCGACGCGCTCCTGCGGCACCGCGCCCGCGACCTCACCGGCATCCTGAACGGCATCGACGACGAGGCGTGGGATCCGTCCCGCGATCGGCACCTCGCCGCGCGGTACGGGCCGCGCGATCTCTCCGGCAAGGCCCACTGCAAGACGGCGCTCCAGCTCGAGCTCGGCCTCGCCATCCGCCGGGACGTGCCCCTGGTCGCGATGGTGGGCCGGCTCGTCGAGCAGAAGGGGATCGACCTCGTCGCGGCGGCGCTCCAGGACGTGCTCGGCCTCGACGTGCAGCTCGCGCTCCTCGGCAGCGGCCGGCACGACTACGAGGAGCTCTTCGCGCGCACCGCCCGCGATCACCCGCGCCGCGTCGCGGTGCACGTCGGCTTCGACGAGGCGCTCGCGCACCGCATCGAGGCCGGCGCCGACGCGTTCCTCATGCCCAGCCGCTTCGAGCCCTGCGGCCTGAACCAGATGTACTCGCTCCGCTACGGCACGGTCCCCATCGTGCGCGCCGTCGGTGGGCTCGAGGACACCGTCGAGGACTTCGACGGGTTCCGCAGCGGCACCGGGTTCAGGTTCCGCGACTACCACCCCGCCGCGATGCTGACGGCGGTCCGCCGTGCGCTCGACGTGTCGCGCGACGCGCGCGCCTGGCGCGGGCTCGTCGAGCGCGGCATGGCGCAGGACAACTCGTGGCGGCACAGCGCGCAGCAGTACGAGGAGCTCTTCGAGCGCGTGCTCGCCCGCTGACCGCGCGCAAGGCCGCGCGCCCGTTCCGTTGCCGCCAGCGCCCCCCGTCCTTACCTTGTTTCCGTGCCGAACCGTGGACGGGGCTTTCGCCCACCCATCGATCCCGACGATGACGGCCCGGACGCGCCGGAGCCGACCGCGCGCCCGCGCGAGCGCCCCGAGCACGAGGAGGAGGACGGGGATCGCCTCGTCCCCCTCGACAACGTCGGCGGGGCCGCTCCGACGATGCTGGGGGGCGACTCGGGGGGCGATCTCCCGGGGTCGGACGACGACCTCTCGAACCTCGCCGAGCCCGAGCCACCGGAGTCGCCCGAGGTGGGCGCGGTGCACGTGAGGACGGACGAGGGGCCGAAGGGGCCGCGGCGGTAGCTCTGGCGAGGGCTAGGCGGACCTCCGGGGCGGCGCGCGTCCCGGCGCCGGCATCAGCATACGGAATGCCCTGTCGGACAGCGTCACCAGCCGGTACGGCTGCTCGAGGTGCACGTAGACCTCGTCCTTCCCGGCGCGCTCCACCACCTCGGGGTGCTGCAGGTCGAGCTGCCACAGCTGTGTCTCGGTGAGGATCGGGTGCCCGTCCCGCACGGAGCGCACGATGCCCCAAGGGGCCCAGGGATTGTCGTCTGGCATGCCGACCACCTAGCGGGGGGCTCGACGCAAGGCCAACGGAAAGACGTGTCATGGAGGCGTCGCGGGTTGAAGCAGGCCACCGCCGCGCATAGGGTCGAAGCTCACCATTCACGCGGGCGGTGGAGCATGCGTTATCACGTGCAGGGTGTGAGCGAGAGCGCGCGCTTCGAGGTCCTGGCTGGCGCCCGCGACGAGCGCGAACGGAAGGACGCGCCCGCGCTCTGCGGCGAGCGCATCTGCGAGGCGGCGGAGGCGATCGCCGCTGCGCCTTGGGCGTGGGCGCTCGACACCGCGCGCCCGGCGGCGCAGCAGGATCCGGGTTAGCGACTACTCGAGCCCGCGCGCGCGGAGGTCGTCGTCCGACTCGCCGTGGAGGTGCCCGAGCTCGTGCAGGAGCGTCACGCGGACCTGCTCCTCGAGCTCGCGCCGGCTCTTCGCGAAACGCGTCAGGTTCCGGCGGTAGAAGACGATGCTGCGGCAGCGCGCGCCGTCTTCTGGGAGGCACGGCTCGAGCTCCGACGGGCCGCGGAAGAGGCCCAGGATCGACGGCGAGAGCGGCGGGTCGACCGCGGTGAGGTCGTCCAGCTCGGGCACGTCCGCCACCTCGACGGGCACGTCCGCGAGGGCGCGCCGGTCGCGGTCCGGCAGCGCCGCCACGGCCCGGCGCACCTCCTGCTCGAACGCCGTGCGATCGACCTCGACCGGCGAGCGGAGCTCGTCCGGCGCGAGGGCGCGGGCGCGCCGCTCGAGCGCGTCGGCGCGCGCGCCGTCGCCCGTTCGCTCGGTGACGAGCGCGAGGTAGTGGAGCGTCCAGGCGTCGTCGGGCTCGACGGCGCGCACGCGCTCGAGCGCCGCCCGCGCCTCGCCGAAGCGACACAGCTCGTAGAGCGCCACGCCACGCTCGTACTCCGCGTCGGGGTCGTCTCCCCCGTGCAGCGCGAGCGCCTGCCCCGCGTGCGCGAGCGCGTCGCGAGTCGCGCCGAGGTCGTTCTCCGCCATGGCCGCCACGACGAGGAGCCGGCCAGCGAGCTCGGGGTCGTGCCGGGGCGGCTGCTGCGCGAGGCGGGCGCCGCGCACCGCGTACTCGAGACCGAGCTCGAGCGCCGCGCGCTCGCCGGAGAGGCGGGCCGCGTAGAGGTCGGCGGCGCCGTAGAGCGTCTCCGGGTCGTCCGGGTCGACGGCGAGCGCCTGCGCCCAGGCGAGGCGCGCGTCCTCGAGTCGCCCGAGGGCGGTGAGCGCGGCCGCCCGCGAGCTGAGCGCCGCGACGAGCCTCGGGGCGGCGCGGAGCGCCTCCTCCGCGCACGCGAGCGCCTTCGGGTGGTCGCCGCGATCGAGCTCGAACGCCGCGCGCTGCGCGAGCAGGTGTGGCGCCGTGGGGCCGCGACCCAGGCATGGTGGCGGCGGCGGCCTGACGCCCGCAAGCTGGCCGCGCATCGCGGCCGGTGGGGGCGCGCTCGCCTGGGCGGCATGCGCCGGCGGTCCCGCGCGCCTGCAGGAGGCGGCTGCGAGCAGGAGCGTGGAGAGGAGGAGTCGATACGACCGGCTGGTCACCGAGCGGAAGTCTGCCACAACGCGGGCAGCGGGACCAAGCGTGGCGCATCTGCGGCGACGGGCTGGCGTGAGGGCGAGCGATCGCCCGGCAGCTCACGGCCCGCGGAAGCGAACCGACACGTAGACGCGCCGGGGCGAGACGTCGACGCACACCGGCCAGGCGCTGACCCATATCGCCGCGTGCGCGACGCCCGTATCGGCGATGTTGAGCTTGTGCGCGATGGCCGAGACCCACTCCTCGGGACGGTAGGCCGGGAAGATCGGGCCGACCGACGGTCCGCCCTGCGCCAGCGGCCACGCGGGCGCCTGGGGTCCCGCGCTCCAGGCCGCGGTGTCGTCGAGCAGGGCCGAGGCGGACAGCTCGGCCGCGACCGCCCTCGCCTCGGCGCGAACCGAGATCGCGGCCGGTTCGGGACGGGTGGCCGCCGTTCCGACGCGCAGCGCGAAAAGGAGGCCCAAGATCGAGAACATTCCGCCGAACCCCTCCGGAAAAAACTACGGCTTGTCACGCTTCCCCGCAAGCCGTCCGGCCTCTGGCCCGCCGGGCCCCATGCGTGGCGACGCGGGGTGCGGGCGCCTGGCCGCCGTTGGCCGTCCCTCCTGGGCATCCCGCGGGGGGCCGTCCGCTCGATATGCTGACGATCATGCGCTCCCCTCCTTGTCTGCTCGTCGCGCTCTTGCTCGCGCTCGGCTGCGCCCATCACCTGGCCCCCGCGGCGGCGCCGGCGGCCGCCCCGCGCGATCTCGCCCTCCCGGGGGAGCGACACCTCGCGAACGTCCGGCAGCTCACCTTCGGCGGCGAGAACGCCGAGGCGTACTTCAGCTTCGACGGCAAGGAGCTCGTCTTCCAGTCCACCCGCGACGGCCGCGAGTGCGATCAGGAGTACGTGATGGGGGCCGACGGCTCTGCGCCCCACCTCGTCTCGACGGGCCAGGGCCGCGTCACCTGCGGCTACTTCTTTCCCTCCGGCGACCGCATCCTCTACAGCTCGACGCACGCGAGCGGCCCGGGCTGCCCGCCCAGACCCGACATGTCGAAGGGTTACGTGTGGGCGCTCTACGACTACCAGCTCTACACGGCGCGCCCCGACGGCAGCGACGTGCGGCCGCTCGCGCCGGCCCCGGGCTACAACGCGGAGGCCACCGTCTCACGCGACGGGTGGGTGGTGTTCACCTCCACGCGCGACGGCGATCTGGATCTCTACCGCATGCGGCTCGACGGCTCCCGGCTCACCCGGCTCACCTCGACGCCCGGCTACGACGGCGGTGCGTTCTTCTCCGCCGACGGGACGCGCATCGTGTACCGAGCGAGCCGCCCGAGGGACGCGGCCGAGCTCGCCGCTTATCGAGCGCTGCTCGCGCAGAAGCTCGTGCGCCCCACCGAGCTCGAGCTCTGGGTGATGAACGCGGACGGCTCGGACCAGCGCCAGGTGACGCGGCTCGGGGCCGCCAGCTTCGCGCCGTTCTTCCACCCCGACGGGCGCCGCATCATCTTCGCCTCGAACCACGGCGATCCGAAGGGCCGCAACTTCGACCTGTTCATCGTGAACGACGACGGCAGCGGGCTCGAGCGCGTCACCACCAACGACACGTTCGACGGGTTCCCCATGTTCTCGCCGGACGGGAAGAAGCTCGTCTTCGCCTCGAACCGCAACGGCTCGCGACCGGGCGAGACGAACATCTTCATCGCCGACTGGGTCGAGTGACCTGGGCGCACGCGCCGGCGCGCGCGATTCAGGAATCGCGGCGCGCCACCAGCCGCCCCGCCGTGAAGGGCGACAGGTCGATCGGGGGGGGCTGGCCGAGCACGGCCGCCGCGACGGCATCGGCGGTGATGGGCGTGAGGAGGATGCCGTTTCGCGTGTGACCGGTGGCGTAGAAGAGCCCGGGCACGGCCGAGGGACCGAGCACCGGCCAGCCGTCCGGCGACGCGGGACGGAAGCTCGACCACGTCTCGAGGACGGGCGCGCTCGCCAGCCCGGGCGCGATCTCGATGGCGAGCGAGAGGACGCCGCGCAGCCCGCCGGCCGTCACCGCCTTCTCGAACCCGACCTCCTCCATCGTCGAGCCGCACAGGACGCGGCCGTCGGCGCGCGGCACCACGTATCCCTTGTCGCTGAAGACGACGCGCGAGAGGAGGCGGGGACGCGTGTCGAGGAGCGCGATCTGGCCCCGAACCGGGCGCACCGCGCCGCGCGGGAGCCCGCTCCCGTCGACGAGGCCGCTCCACGCGCCCGCGGCGAGGACGACGGCATCGGCGTCGAGCCGCCCGGCCTCGTGCTCGACGGCGACGGCGCGGCCCCCATCGTGCACCACCCGCAGCACCTGGCCCGTCCGGAAGCGCGCGCCCGCCGCGTGCGCGGCGAGGTAGAGCGCGCGCGACAGCAGCCGCGGGTCCACCGACGCCTCGTCGGGGAAGAAGAGCGCGCCGCGCGCCTCCGGCGACACGCCCGGCTCGAGCCGGTGCACGGCGTCGCCGTCGAGGATCTCCGCGGGCATGCCGTGGCGGAGGAGCCGCTCCGCGCGGCCCGCCAGCAGGCGCGCGTGATCGTCGTCCAGCGCCACCTCGAGGGTCCCGCCGCCGCGGAAGCCGACCGGCAGCTCGGCGAGCGCCTCGAGCTCACGCGCCAGGGCCGGGTAGCGGGCGAGCGAGGCCCGGCAGAGCGCGTAGAAGGGCCCGGGCTCCACCGCCTCCACGCCCGGCGAGAGGATGCCGCCCGCCGCGCTCGACGCCTCGGCCCCCGGGATGCTGCGCTCGAGGACGAGCACGTCCTTCCCCGCCTGCGCGAGCCTCAGCGCGACCGCGCACCCCTGGACCCCCGCCCCGATGACGACCACGTCGTGACGCATGGGGCGGGAGAGTAGCCGCGCGACACCCGGCGCGAAAGAGGAACCGATGGCGCGGGCGCGGCGCTGCGGGCGTGCGACGGCGCCACCGCCGCTACGTGTTCGCCGGCGGACACGGGAGGATGCCGTGCAGCAGCATGTCGTAGAGGTGCCGGCGCCAGACATCCGGCGCGATCGGCTCGTCGAAGAACGGGCGCGCCGCCTCGTGCGCGGAGGCGACGAGCGCCGCGAGCCCGCCGATCGACAGCACCGTGAGTGACGCGTCGACGCCCGGGCGCAGCGTCTCCTCCGGGCGCGCGTCCGGGGTGGCGATGGCCTTCGCCGCGCGGCGGACCGGCTCCATGATGCTCGGGTCGGAGGCGATGAGCTGGGAGAGGAACGGACCGCCGTCGAGGAACTCGCGGATGAGGATCTGCGCGCCGACCGGGTCGCGCATGTTCGCGTCGAGGTAGGCGCCGACCACCGCCGGCGCGCCGCTCCCGCGCTCCATGAGCGTCACGACCTCGCGCAGGATGCCCGTCCACATGGACTGGAGCACGTCGAGGTAGAGCGCCTTCTTCGAGCTCCAGTGGCGGTACAGGAGCGCGACGTTGCACCCGGCGCGCCGCGCGATGCCCTGCACGCGCGCGCCATGGTAGCCGCGCAGGGAGAACTCGATCCGAGACGCGTCCCACAGCCGTTCGGCGATCCCGGCGCGGACGGTCGGCGTGGGGTTGTTGGCTGCGGATCCGTCCACGGGTTCCCCATATGAAAGCGAGCTGACGCGCGTCAAGCGACGCCCCCAGGGGGGAGGCAGCGCGCAACCGCCCCAGTGAACGTGGACGACACCCCGCCGCGGCTCCGTGGTCCCGGCCTGCATGGGTGCTCCGGGGCGGTGCTCGGTGCTACATCTCGACCTGATGGACCGCCCGCGCGCCATCCTCCACCTCGACCTGGACGCGTTCTACGCGTCCGTGGAGCAGCTCGACGCTCCGTCGCTGCGCGGCCGACCGGTGATCGTCGCTGGGCCGTCGGCGCGTGGCGTCGTGTGCGCCGCGAGCTACGAGGCGCGCCGCTTCGGCGTGCGCTCCGCGATGCCGACCGCCCGCGCGAGGAAGCTCTGCCCGGACGGCGTCTTCCTCCCTCCGCGCTTCCCCCGCTACGAGGAGCTCTCCACGCGCGTGTTCGGCGTCTACCGCCGGTACACGCCGCTCGTCGAGCCGCTCTCGCTCGACGAGGCCTTCCTCGACGTGACGCGCAGCGAGGCGCTCCACGGCGGCGGGCGCGCCATCGCGCTCTCCGTCAAGCGCGCGGTGAAGGACGAGGTCGGCCTCACCGTCTCGGCCGGCGTCGCCGACGTGAAGCTCGCGGCGAAGATCGCGAGCGACCTCGGGAAGCCCGACGGTCTCGTCGAGGTGCCGGCCGGGACGACGCGCGCCTTCCTCGCGCCGCTCCCGGTGTCACGGCTGTGGGGGGTGGGGAAGGTGACCGAGGCGGCGCTCGCGAGGCTCGGCGTCCACCGCATCGGCCAGCTGGCGGAGGCGCCCGAGGCGCTCCTCGCGTCCGCGCTCGGTCACGGTCACGCGCGCGACCTCAAGGCGCTCGCGCGCGGGGACGATCCGCGCGAGGTGGTCGCCGACGAGGAGGCGAAGAGCGTCGGCGCGGAGGAGACGTTCGAGCGCGATCTCGTGGGGCGCGACGCCCTCCTGCCGCACCTCCTCGCGCAGGCGGAGCGGGTGGCGCGGCGGCTGCGGGAAACGGGAAAGAAGGGGCGCACCGTCACGCTGAAGCTGAAGTACGCCGATTTCGAGCTCGTGACGCGCCGCTGCACGCTGCCGTCGCCGACCGACGACGGGACGGTCCTCTTCGAGGCGGCGCGCGCCCAGCTCGAGCGCGCCGACCTCGCGAGGCCCGTCCGGCTCACCGGGGTCTCCGCGAGCGGCTTCGACGCGGGGCCGGCGGAGCAGCTCGGCCTGTTCGCCCCGCGCCCCGACGCGCCCCGCCGCGCCGCCCTGAACGCCGCGGTGGACGCGGTCAACCAGCGGTTCGGGCGGGGCGCGCTGCGCAAGGCGACGCTCGCCGACGAGGACGACGAGGGCTGACGGCTCGCAGGTCGAAGCCGCCCGTCGCCTCTGTCGCGGTCGCGCCCCACGCAGCGCGGCGACGTCGCTCGCCTGCCCGCACGACGAGCCGAGGCGCGGGTGCCCGGGGACGGCGCGGGCGGTTCCCGCGTGCGGGGCGGATGCAAATCTTCCTCTGGATGGCACCTGAACGCGTGGGCGAGGAGGCTGCGACCGAGCAGCGGACGGCCGGCGAGCTCGACGCGCGGGCGGACGCGCTCCGGGCGCTCAACGCGGCTCCGGTCCCGTACGTCGTCGCGGGCGCCTACGCGTTCTTCGAGTACACGGGGATCTTCCGGGACACGAAGGACCTCGACGTCTTCCTGCGCCGGCGCGACCTCGAGGCGGCATTCCGGGCCCTCGAGCGCGCGGGGTTCCGGACCGAGCTCCTGGACCCGGTCTGGATCGGGAAGGGCTACCGCGGCGAGTGGTTCGTCGACCTCATCTTCTCGTCCGGCAACGGCCTCTGCACGGTGGACGATGCCTGGTTCGAGCACGCGCGGCCGGCAGAGGTCATGGGGAGCCCCGTGCTGCTCGCGCCGCCCGAGGAGATGGTCTGGTCGAAGGCGTTCGTGTGCGAGCGGGAGCGCTTCGACGGCAACGACGTGGCGAACCTCATCCGCGCCCGCGGCCACGAGATGGACTGGGATCGCCTCCTCGCGCGCTTCGACCGGCACTGGGAGGTGCTGCTCGCCCAGATCGTCCTGTACCGGTTCGCCTTCCCGAGCGAGCGCTCGCAGGTGCCGGACTGGGTCATGCGCGAGCTGCTCCGCCGGACGTGGGAGGGCATCGCGGCGGGCGACCACGCGCGCCGCGTCTGCCGCGGCCCGCTCCTCTCGAAGGTGCAGTACCGCCACGCCCTCGAGCACCTGGGGTTCGACGACGTGCGCGGCGGCGAGCCCGGCGCGACGCCCGAGCGGCGGCTGGCGGTCGAAGGAGACGACGATGCCGCGGTCATTTCGCCTGGCAGCGCTGGGTGACCTGCACTGCCGCGAGGACGAGCACGGGAAGTTCCGCGAGCTGGTGAAGTCCGTCAACGCCGAGGCGGAGGGGCTCGTTCTGTGCGGCGACCTCACCGATCGCGGCCTCGTCGACGAGGCGAAGACGCTCGCCGAGGTGCTCGCCGTCCTGCGGGTCCCCTGCGCCGCCGTCCTCGGCAACCACGACTTCGAGGCGGGGCAGCAGCGCGAGATCGTCCGCATCCTGCGCGAGGTGAAGGTCGCCGTCCTGGACGGCGAGTACGCCGTCTTCGACAAGCGGCTCGGCGTCGCCGGCGTGAAGGGCTTCCCCAGCGGGTTCGGCAAGGGGACGCTCCAGGCGTTCGGCGAGCCCGCCATCAAGGCGTTCGTGCAGGAGGCGGTGAACGAGGCGCTGAAGCTCGAGGCGGCGCTCGCCCAGATCGACACCGCGCACCGGGTCGTCATCATGCACTACGCGCCCGTGGTCGGGACGACGGAGGGAGAGGTGCCGGAGCTGCGCCCCTTCCTCGGCACCGGCCGGCTCGCCATGCCCGTCGACGCCTTCGGCGCGCAGGCGGTCTTCCACGGCCACGCGCACCACGGCTCGCTCGAGGGCCGCACGCCGAAGGGCGTGCCCGTCTACAACGTCGCGATGCCGCTCCTCCGGAAGATGTTCGACCGCCGGTTCCGGGTGGTCGAGATCGAGGAGCCGGCGGAGCAGCCGTACGCCGCCGAGGCGTACGCGAGCGGACCGCACTGACTCGCCGTCCCGTTCTTCGTGCAGACGATCGCTATTCGCGGCGAGTCAGTGAGAGTTCCGGGCTCGCTGCATGAAGCCGCAGCAAGCCCTCAGTCTGGGGGGAGCGGCCACGCTCCCCCCACACCCCCCACGGAAGGTGGCGGAGAGAGCGAAGCCGCGGCGGACCCTCGCCGTCCCGGTTCTTCGTGCAGACGATCGCTATTCGAGGCGAGTCAGTGGGAGTTCCGGGCTCGCTGAATGAAGCCGCAGCAAGCCCTCAGTCTGGGGGGAGCGGCCACGCTCCCCCCACACCCCCCACGGAAGGTGGCGGAGGAGAGCGA
>WNGE01007065.1_pt1 | contig 18356 bp, 12 predicted proteins | sample 5400651 | NCBI WGS metagenome assembly WNGE01 (sample SAMN13153370, study PRJNA577476) | soil metagenome | isolation source: 60 cm soil or saprolite under grassland replicate 2 | place: USA:California | collected 2016-06-15
CTTGAAATGCGTGGTATCCACGATGAGTCCCCGAATTGTGCCCGCCAGCCCCAGACGCACGAGACACCAGTCGTGCCCCGGCTCGCGCCGGCGCCGCGTTTCCCAGCCGTCCATCCACTTGCCGTGGTCGGTGTACTCGCCTTCGCGGAAAACCGGCGTCGTCGGCTTCAACAGGTTTTCCTTCGGAGCGAAGAATTCGTCGTTGGCCGCCAGCACGGCGCCCCCGAGGCGCTCGGAAGCCAGATCCACGAACTGTCTGAAATCGTCCATGCTAGGCGGATAGCAGGATCTCGCCGCGCGGCTCCGAAAGGAACTTTCCTCGCTCGAAGACCTTCTCACCCTTGAGGTAGGTCGCCTCGACGACGCCCTTCAAGACACGCCCCGCGTAGGGCGTCAATTTGTGACGTTGATGCAGACGCGCGGGATCAACGGTCCACGACTGCTCCGGATTCCAGACGACGAGGTCGGCGTAGAGTCCCTCCGCGATCGCTCCTTTCCACGGAGTGAGCCCCGCCAGACGCGCAGGCGCGGCGCACATCCAGCGCGCGATGTCGTCCAGAACGAAACCGCGCTCGCTCGCCGCCGTCCAGACCGCCGCCAGCGTCAGGCCGAGCGAGGAAATCCCGCCCCATGCGGCGGAGAAGTCGCCGGACTCCTTACGCTTTAGCTCCGGCGGAGAGGGCGAGTGGTCCGAGACTACCATGCTGATGATTCCCTCGCCCAGCGCCGCCCAGAGCCGCTCGCGGTTCTCGCGCTCGCGGATCGGCGGCGCGCACTTGAACTCCGTCGCGCCTTCGGGAATCTCCTCGGCGGCGAAGAAGAGGTAGTGGGGGCAGGTCTCCGCGGTCACCGGCAGACCCTCCGACCTTGCCAGGGCGAGAGTCTCCAACGCTCCCGCCGACGACAGGTGAAGGATGTGCACGGGCGTCCGGAATTCCCGGCACAGATGAACGATTCGGTCGACCGCTTCGTTTTCGGCGGTCCTTGGGCGAGACGCGAGGTAACTCGCGTACGCTCGGGGACTCCCGTCCATCGGCGCCAGGAGCGCCGGCCACTCCGCGTGTACGAGGAGCGGGCCGCCCGCCAACCGCGGCATTGCGGCGCGCAGGTCCTCCTCCGCGACCTCGCGAAACTCTGGGACTCCCGACGGGGAGAGAAAGCCCTTGAAGCCGAAGATTCCCGCCGCGCGCAGAGGGGCAAGCTCGGCCGCGTTGCCCGGCACGAGTCCTCCCCAGAAGCCGACGTCCACGAGGATCCGCCCCGCCGCCGCCCGGACCTTCGAGTGGAAGGCTTCGTGGGTCGTCGTCGGCGGGATGCTGTTGACGGGCATGTCGATCAGAGTCGTCACGCCTCCGGCCGCCGCCGCCTTCGTCGCGGTCGCGAACCCTTCCCATTCGGCGCGCCCCGGATCGTTGACGTGCACGTGTGTGTCCACGAGCCCCGGCATGACGACGGAGTCGCCGACGTCGGTGATCGGAACCTCGACGCCCGCCGCGTCGGCCGCGCCGCCTCGCAGCACCTGCGCGATGCGACTCCCGCGGATGTGGAGGGCAGCCCGAGCGACTCCCTCCGGCAGGACCACGCGGCGGCTGCGCAGAATGAAATCAGCCAAGCTCAACCGGTCGCGTGCTCGATGGTGCGGACAAAATGACTCTCTGTTGAAGAAACTCCGTGGCGCGGATTCTACCCCGGCCTCAATCCGGAGCCTCGCCCGCGGCGATAGTATGAAAGAGGCGTCACCAGGAAACGCAAAGCAGGAGGCGGCATGCGAACGGCTGCGTTCCCCAACACGAAACAGCACGGGGACGGGCGCGTCGAGCTGATCGACTCAACTCGGATCGAGGCGAGCCCGCTCTACAACAAGGACCTCGCGCCGGTCCCGGTCTCCCGCCGCAACTGGACGACATACAACTACGCCGCCCTCTGGATCAGCATGGCGCACTGCATCCCGACCTACAACCTGGCGGCGGGGCTCATTTCAGTCGGGATGAACTGGTGGCAGGCTCTTGTCACGATCCTGCTCGGCAACACGATCGTCCTCGCGCCGATCCTTCTCAACTCGCACCCCGGAACCAAGTACGGGATTCCTTTCCCGGTCTTCGCGCGCGCATCCTACGGAGTGTTCGGCTCGAACCTGCCGGCTCTCATGCGCGCGATCGTCGCGTGTGGTTGGTTCGGCATCCAATCCTGGATCGGCGGTGAGGCACTCCAGACGCTCTTCTCCGCGCTCTCTCCCTCATGGACCGACCTTCTCGGGACCCTGTGGGGCCGGCCAACGACAGAGTGGGTTTCGTTTTCGCTCTTCTGGGCGATCAATATCTTCATCATCTATCGCGGCATGGACCTGCTTCGGAAGGTCGAGAACTGGGCCGCTCCCTTCGTGCTGGTCATGACGACAGTCCTTCTGATCTGGGCGGTTCGCAAGGCGCACGGTTTCGGGCCACTGCTTGCTCAGCCCGGAAAGTTCCACACTTTCGGCGAATTCTTTCCCATCTTCATTCCGTCCCTGACGGCGATGATCGGGTACTGGGCGACCCTCTCGCTGAACATGCCGGACTTCACCAGGTTCGGACGCAGTCAGCGCGATCAAATGATCGGCCAGGTCGTCGCCCTCCCGACGACGATGTCGGTCTTCGCGGGAATGGGAGTCTTGATTACGAGCGCCACCATCCTCATCTACGGCCACGCGATCTGGGACCCGATGCAACTGGCCCGACAATTCAGGGCTCCCGTCGTCGTCGCGATCTCCATGTTCACCGCGGTCGTCGCCACGCTGGCGGTCAACATCGCCGCCAACGTCGTCTCCCCCGCCAACGATTTCTCCAACGCCTTTCCTCGATGGATCCGCTTCAAGACCGGGGGCCTCATCACCGGCATCCTCGGGATCGCCATGCAACCCTGGCGTCTTCTCGACGACCCCTCGCAATACATCTTTACCTGGCTGGTCGGCTATTCGGGGGGCCTGGGCTCCATCGCCGGCGTGCTCATCGCCGACTACTGGCTCGTGCGAAAGAAACGCCTCAAGCTCGAGGATCTCTACCTGACGCACGGCGTCTACCGCTACAGCGGAGGCTGGAACTGGAGGGCGGTCTTGGCGACATTGGCCGGCTGCGCGCTCGCATGGGGAGGTCTCGTCGTGCCGGCCTTGAAGCCCCTCTACTCCTACGCCTGGTTCGTCGGATTCTTCGTGTCCGGCGCGATCTACTGGGGACTGAACTGGGCGCGTCAACCCGTCGAAGCCGCGCCGGCGGTCGCCACCGAAACGCCCTGAGTGTGAAAGTCGCGGGTTAAGCTCGCCCCTCACCCCGGCCCTCTCCCGATGGGAGAGGGAGAAGGAGCCGGCAGCGGCGTTTGCGCCGCTGCGCCCTTTTCGTAGACGAGGAGGCGCTCCATGAGCCAGAGCTGCATCGGTGCCTGCCTCCCGTCGGGGAGGCGGATCTCGTAGGGTTTTCCGGTCTCTTCGGAGTGGGAGGCCACCCCCACGATGAACTGACGGACATTCTGGACGCGGCGGCCCGCGAAGAGGAGCTTCGTCTTCAAGTGCGCCACGGCCTTCGCGCCGTCGTACTCCTTGCCGTTGCGGATGAAAGTCGCCTTCGAATTGCCGATCTCCGCCAGGAGCCACTCGATCTTGGTCTGTTCCGCCGCCGGCCGTGTCACCCCCAGAGCAGCAGAGGTCATCAGAAAGATACCCAGCCAGAAGGCCCAGGAAAGCCGTGCGAAGCCGGGACGCCGGGCGCCTCCTGAAACCTGAAACCTGAAACCTGAAACTCTTTTCATCAGTAATACGGCTCCCAGATGTAGGAGAGCACCTCGCTTACGCGCTTGGCCAGGCCCCGGTGATCAAAGGCCTCATAGGTGATCTCCTTGCAGTTTTTGAGGTCCTCCGCGAACATCGCCTCCACCTTCAGCGCGAAGGCGCGGTCGTAGAAGGCCATGCTCTCCTCGGCATTGCCCCTCATCGAACGCGTATCGAAGTTGATCGAGCCGATCGTCGAGAAGACTCCATCCACCACAATCGTCTTGTTGTGAAACATCGTGTGCTTGTACTCGTAGATCTTCACGCCTCCCTTCAGCATGTCGCCGTAGTGGAGCCACGACGCGGAACGCACCATCGGCAGATCGATGTGCCGGCCCGGCACCATGACCTTGACGTCCACGCCGCGAGCGACGGCCGCGACCAGAGCGTCCCGCACCTGCCTGTCGGGAACGAAATAGGCATTCTGGATGTAGATGCTTTTTGCCGCTGACTGGATGGCGACGTAATACAGCATTTTGGCGAGCGATGACTGATCCCCGCGGGAGACCTTGATCGCCTGAGCCTGCACAGAGCCCCCCTGCCCGTCCGGCTTCGGATAGAACTTTTCCCCGGCCAGGATCTCGCCGGTCGTGTAGGTCCAGTCCTCGGCAAAGATCGCCTGCATCTGGTCCACAACTGGTCCGGTCACGCGCACCTGTGTATCTCGCCACTCCTGCGAGTTTCGCGCGTTGCCGAGCCACTGTTTGGAGATTCCGAGCCCGCCCGTGAAGGCCACCTTGCCGTCCACGACCAGGATCTTCCGGTGAGTCCTCTTCCCCACCTTGTAGATCGAGAACAGGCGGATCGGACGGTACTTGCGCCACTTGACGCCGGCTTTCTCGAGCCGATCCTGAAAGTCGCCCAGCTTGCTCCCCCAGGCATCGATCAGAAGGCGCACCTCGACACCGCGCCCGGCCGCTTCGATCATCGCTTCGGCGAATTGCTGGCCGGCTTCGTCCGGCTGAAAAATATAGGTCTCAAGGTTGACTGTCTTCTGCGCCTGCCGGATCGCGTTCGTCATCTCGGGGAAGATCTCGTCGCCGTTCTTCAACAGCTCGGCCGTGTTGCCGGGGACCATGGCGGTGCCGAACGTGTCCAGGGAGCGGCGAAAGGCGGGATCGGTAACGGTGAAGGTCAAGAAGCGGGCCGGGTTCCTCGCGCCCGGGCCGGGTGAACCGGTAAGTTCTTGACCGAAGGAAGGTTCAGTCCCGGCGAGGCGCCCGCCCATACGGAGGAGGCCGGGCCGAGAATGTCGTCGTCCGGCCGCGAATTGACCTCGGACATCGACTCCGTCCCTTCCCCCGACATGGCCATGAAGGAGCAGTTACGGCGGTAGGATGGGATTCATGGCGGCTGGAAAGCGCGTGGCTCTCGTGACGGGAGGCACTCGCGGCATCGGCGCGGCGATCGTGCGAGGTCTCGCGTCGGAAGGGTTCGCCGTCGCGATTTCCGGCCGCACCGAGTCCTCGGTGCGCGAGGCGGTCGGGCGCTTCCGTAAGGAGGGGATCCCGGCCGCGGGGCGCGCCGCCGATGCCCGGCGGGAGGAGGAGCAGAAGGCCCTGATCGCGTGGGTCGCCAGCGACTTCTCCCGACTCGACGTCCTCGTCAACAACGCCGGGATCGGAGAGTTCGACAGTGTCGAGAAGCTCTCGCCCGACCGGTTCCGCAACGTGGTCGAGACCAACCTCTGCGGCCCCTACTACGCGATCCACTACGCCGCCCCCTTGATGAAGAAGGGGGGCGGCGGCTTCATCGTCAACATCGGATCGCTCGCCGCAGTCAACGCCTTCGCGGGAGGCGCCGCCTATAACGCCTCGAAGTTCGGCCTGCTCGGTCTTTCCGACGCAGCGATGCTCGACCTGCGCCATGACGGCATCCGGATCGCCCTGATCCTGCCGGGCTCGGTCGAGACGGAGTTCTCCCACTCCCATCGCTCGCGCGAGTCTTCCTGGATGCTCCGATCCGAGGATGTGGCGAGAGCCGTCGCCGATCTGGTCCGCTATCCCGACCGGGCTATCCCGTCGCGCCTGGATTTGCGTCCGTCACATCCCCCCAAGAAATAGTTCTACGTTCTATGTTCTACGTTCTCTGATCTGCGTTAATGCACGACAGGGCCCCAACGTAGAACGTAGAACGTCGCACGTCGCACGACCTTAGACATTAGACTCTCTCGTGATGCACGCCTGGGCCGTCGCGGCCGCGGCCGCGCTGATTATCGTCATCCTCTGGGATGCTTTCGAGACGATCATCCTGTCGCGGCGCGTCTCGCGCAAGTTCAGGCTGACGCGCCTCTTCTACCGGCTCCTCTGGACTCCCTGGCGGGCCGCCGCCAAGCGAGTGCCGGAGGGCAACCGGCGCGAGAACGTCCTCATGGTGTTCGGCCCGGCGTCGCTGATCCTCCTGCTCGTGGCCTGGGCGGTCGGCCTGATCGTCTCCTTCGCGCTCCTCCACTGGGGCCTGGGCTCGCGACTTTCGGGGCCGCAAGACCTAACGGGGTTCCGCGAAGACCTCTACATGAGCGGCACCAACTTCTTCACGCTCGGCCTGGGAGACGTGACGCCGAGGACGACGGCCGGGCGCGCGCTCACGGTCCTGGAATCGGGAATGGGATTCGCCTTCCTGGCGATCGTGATCGGCTACGTGCCGATGATCTCGCAGGCGTTCTCCCGCCGCGAAGTGAACATCTCGATGCTCGACGCCCGCGCCGGCTCGCCGCCGACGGCCGCGCAACTTCTGCGCCGGCACAGTTGCGAGGAAGAAGACCTCCACGACCTGCTTCGGGACTGGGAGCGCTGGTCGGCGGAGCTGCTCGAGAGCCACGTCTCGTTCCCGGTGCTCTCCTACTTCCGCTCGCAGCACGACAACCAGTCGTGGGTGGCGGCGTTGACGACGATTCTGGACGTCTGCGCGCTGGCCGTCGCGCGGATCGAAAAGGGGCCCGAGCGCACCGCGCGGCTGACGTTCGCGATGGCGAGCCACGCCGTGAAGGACCTCTGCGCCGTCTTTCACCAGACGCCGGTATTTCCTCCCGCTGACCGCCTTCCCGGCGAGGAGAGGAAGCGCCTCGAGACTTTCCTGACGGCGTCAGGCTTCCGGCTCCGCGATGACGAGAAGTCTCTGACCAAGCTTTCGGCGATGCGCGCGATGTACGAGCCCTATGCCCACGCGCTCGCGGTCTTTCTGATGATGCCGCTGCCGGCGTGGATTCCCCCGGAGGACGCGAAGGACAACTGGCAGGGAACGGCGTGAGTCCCCTGCGATTGCTGCGCGAGAAACTCTTCTTTTTCCTCGGGTTCTTCGTGGGTGGCCTCTGGTTCCTCCTCTGCTCCGCCGCCGGAATCGTCTGGCTCCTTTTTTCTCCTCGCAACCGCCAGACGCTCTACGTCTATGGAAGAGTCTTCTGCCGCGGGCTGGCCCGCATGATGGGATGGCGCGTCGAAGTGGAGAATCGGGACCGGCTCGAGGCGTTCCGTCCGTGCGTCATCGTCGGAAACCACCAGAGCTTCCTGGATGTCGTGACCTTCGGGTCCGTCTTCCCGCGGCGCACCGTCTCCGCCGGCAAGCGCGAGATCGGAAAGATCCCGATCTTCGGATGGTTTTACCGGCTCTCGGGCAACCTCATCATCGACCGCAGCGACGCCCGCCAGGCCCGCGACTCCCTGCAGGCGGCGGCGCAGGCCATGCGGGCGGAGAAGATCGCTGTCTGGTTCATGCCCGAGGGCCACCGCAACACCAGTGCCGACCTCTTGCCTTTCAAGAGCGGCGCCTTCCGCCTGGCCGTCGCGGCGCAGGCCCCGATCATTCCGATCGTCGCCGAGCCTCTCACGGTCATCGCCGACACGAAGCGCCATCTGGCGCGCCGCGGCCCTCTGAGAGTCAGAGTCCTCGAGCCCGTGCCCACCGAAGGCCTGACAATCAAGGACGTGCCGGCGCTCGTCTTCTCCGTCCGCAGCAGCATGCAGGCCTCGCTGGACGGTCTGAGGAAAACCTCTCCGGGAGAGAAATTCGCGACCGGAGACCCATAGAGTCTCATCTCCAAAATTCCGTCATGATTGGTCGCGAGGCGACGGTCCCGCGACCATTGCGCGAACGCGCGGGAATAGAATTCCCGCATCTTGGCGCTCATACCCGGGACTCGCCTCGGGCCCTACGAGATCGTCACGTCGATCGGAGCGGGCGGCATGGGAGAGGTATACCGGGCGAGAGACACCCGGCTGGAACGGGAGGTCGCGGTCAAGGTCCTGCCGGAAAAGCTCGCGGCCAATGCGGAGGCGCTCGCTCGATTCGAGCGAGAGGCGAAGGCGGTCGCCGCGCTCTCCCACCCCAACATCCTTGGCATCTACGATCTCGGCCACGACGCCGGCGTCACCTACGCGGCGATGGAGCTGCTCACGGGGGAGACGCTGCGCCAGCGGCTGGCCGAAGGGGCGATTCCCCAGCGGAGGGCACTCGAGTACGGACTGCAGATTGCACAGGGCCTTTCCGCCGCGCATGAGAAAGGGATCGTCCACCGGGATTTGAAGCCCGAGAACATCTTCGTCACCTCGGAAGGGCGTGTGAAGATCCTCGACTTCGGCCTCGCCAAGGTCGCGACGGCAGATACCCGGAACACACAGTCGCCGACGGTGGCAGCTTCGACGGAGCCCGGAACGGTCATGGGCACGGTCGGTTACATGTCGCCCGAGCAGGTCCGCGGCAGGCAGGCGAATCTCCGTTCGGACATCTTTTCTTTCGGCGCCGTTCTCTACGAGATGCTCTCGGGTCAGAGGCCGTTTCGCGGCGAATCCGCGGCCGAAACCATGGCCGCCATCGCACAGAAGGATCCGCCGGATCTCGCCGAATCCACGGGCCGGTTCTCGCCTCCGATCGAGAGGATCCTGCGGCACTGCCTGGAGAAGCGACCCGAGGACCGCTTCGACACGGCACGGGACCTCGCCTTCGCTCTGGAGACGGTCGCTGGCGGCGCGATCCCGAGCAGCTCCGCGGCGCCAGTCCCCTCTTTCTCGCGTCCGGTGTCCGCGCGCCCCTTCGTCGTGGTCGGGGTCCTCGCGCTCTTGGCGGCGGCCTTTGTCGCCGGGCGGCTCTGGCGGCGCGGCTCGCCTGCTTCCGAGCGGTCGCCTCGACCTGTCTCGTTTCTCCAGATCACGGACGCGCCCGGCGTCGAGTCGACTCCCACCCTCTCTCCCGACGGGAAGAACGTCGTGTATGTCCGTGAGGCGGGGGGCCGCAAGGTCCTCTATCTGCTTCGGGTCGGGGGACGCAATCCGGTGCCGCTCACCGCGGACTCGACCGCCGACGACTGGCAGCCGGCATTTTCTCCCGACGGCGAGCGGATCGCGTTCCGGTCGGAGCGCGAGGGGGGTGGCATCTTCGTCATGGGCTCGACGGGAGAGTCCGTCAAGCGCGTGACGGATTCCGGCTACAACCCGACCTGGTCGCCGGACGGGCGCGAGCTCGCGGTGGCCGAGGGTTCCTTCTTTTTTCCGACCGATCGGGGCGGCGGGGTCCAGCGCCTCTGGGCCGTCGATCTCCAGACAGGCCGCAAACGGGAAGTCTCCCGGGTGGCCGACTGCATGCAGCCGAACTGGTCTCCGCATGGCTACCGGATCGCATGCTGGGGACTGCGAGGCGCGAGCGGCCAGCGCGACCTGTGGACGCTGGCCGCCGACGGCTCGGAGGCGGAGAAGCCGGGCGTGGATGTCACCAAGGACACCGCGCTCGACTGGAGCCCGACGTGGTCGCCGGACGGGAAATTCCTTTATTTCTCGAGCAACCGGGGCGGAACGATGAACCTGTGGCGTGTACGGATCGACGAGAAATCCGGACGCGTGCTCGCCGAGCCGGATCCCATGACGACGCCCTCTCTCTGGAGCGGCGAGCTGAGCTTTTCGCGCGACGGCACGCGGCTCGCCTATGCCAGCCTCGACTGGCGGTCAACGCTGTTGAGAAACGGATTCGATCCGGCGTCGGAGACGGCGGTCGGACCGCCGCTGCCGTTGCTGAAGAGCACGCAGCCAATCCGTGATCACCAGCTCTCACCGGACGGGCAATGGGTCACGTTCGTTCAGACAGGTGGCCAGGAAGATCTCTTCGTTTCGCGTATGGACGGCCGGGAGTTCCGACGCTTGACCGACGACGCTTTTCGTGACCGCGGGCCAAGCTGGTCGCCGGACGGAAAGACGATCGCGTTCTACTCGGATCGCAGCGGCAGCTATCAGCTCTGGACCATCCGGCCCGACGGGAGCGGCCTCGAGCGGCTGACCGCGTTCACCGGATCAGCGAACTTCCCGGTGTGGTCCCCTGACGGAAGAGAGACAGCGACCAAGGAAATCCCCGGAGGCTGGCACATCGTCGAAATGGGATCCGCGAAGTTTCCGCGTCCGCAGCGTTTGATGCCGGCGATGGAAGGACCCGATCAGTTCTGGCCGATCTCCTGGTCCCCCGACGGACGCTCCCTGGCCGGCGTCGCCGCGCATCTGGACGGGACACTCGGTGGGGTTGTCGTCTACTCTTTTGCCGAGAACCGATTCGCGCGCGTGGAGACCAACTCCGGCCGGCAATGGAGGGTTCCGATCTGGCTTGGGGACAGCCGCCGGCTGCTGATCCGCGACAGTCATGGGGTCTCTGTGACCGACCTCGTGACGAAGCGAACGCGCCCGCTCATCACCGTGGGTGGCTACGCCATCGGTGTCAGCGTGGGAATCTCTCGTGACAACCGCTGGATCACTTACACTGAGACGGCGACCGAAGGCGACATCTGGGTGACGGAACTGCGGTGATGCTTTACGATAGCGGGTCCGATCGCGAAGAAAAAGGGGGGAAAGTGACGAGGCATCCGGCGCTCGCCGTTCCCGACCGAGTGGGTCGCGCTCTCGCGCTGCCTGGAACGGCTCCGGCCGGTTCGTCGAACTCAACAATCACCCATTCGCTTCTCCCCGAAGCCCCAACGGTTCTTGACGAAAGGATGCTACCGTGAGAATGCGCACCGGCCTTCCAGGGATCGGGATCGTGCTTCTGGCTCTGTTCGGCGGGAGGTCTTCCGCCAGCGACGGGCCCGTCCTTACGATCTCCAAGAGTGCACCCGCCTCTGTCGTCTCCGGCCAGAACCTCACTTACACGCTGACCTACGGCAACACCGGATCGGGCAACGCCACCGGAGTTGTAGTCAGCGACACGCTGCCGGCCGGCACGAGCTTCGTTTCGGTCACCGGCGGCGGGACTCTCTCCTTGGGCTCGGTGCTGTGGAACATAGGAGATTTGAATGCTGGGATGACTGCGCAGACCGTCTCCTTCACCGTCGCCGTGACAGCGACAACCGGGACAATCAGCAACAGTGGATGCTCGATCCAGGCGAGCGGAGTCTCACCGGTCTCCGGCTCGCCGGTGACCACAACCGTGATCCCCGCGACGCAGACGACCGTGGGCAACTCCGTCCCGAACCCGAACGCCTCCGATGCCTTCCTTTTCCCGACGCCCTACACCGACGTGGATCTGGCGAGTCCGGCACAGTTCGCGGGCAGCCTGACGACTGCCACGTTCGGGTGGTCAACTTCCGGCTGCGTCTCGGCGCTGAAGATCAAATTCTTCCGCCCTTCCGGCCAGAACCTCCTTTTTCTGACAGAGCGAGGCCCCTTCGACAGTTCCCCGACGACCGTCACTCTTTCCCCGCCGGTGTCGATCCAGGCCGGGGATCTCATCGGGGTCTCGCATCTGACCAACTGCGGGAACCCGGTCGGCGCATTTCCCGGCGCTTCGGCGGGGTACATCGCCTTCGAAGGAGACGCCGCCTCGACGGTCGCGCGGTCCAGCGGTATGGCCGTCAGGAACTTCACTCTGGCGGTCCAGGCCTCGGGAGTCGCCAGTGAGAGTACGCAAGGCATCGTACCGGTCGTCGTCTCGATTCCGGGAGTGCCTCCCTCTTTCTTCAAGACCGGTTTTCAGCTGCACAACTCCACGGCCTTGACTTTCGCGGGCCGCCTGGTTTTTCACCCGCAAGGAATAGCCGGATCGGGGGCCGATCCGTCTCTCACCTTCTCTCTGGAGGCGGGCCAGACGCAGTCTTTCGACGACCTTCTTCCGGCGATGGGGCAGAACGGGCCGCGGATCGGAAGTCTCGACATCGTGATGCCGGCCGGGGCCCCTGCGCCCGTCGTCGCCGCCCGTGTTTTCAACGACGGCGGCGCCGCCGGAACCACGGGATTCACAATGGGCGCGGCCTCTTCCGACTCCATCCTCGGGGCCGGAGACCACGGAGTCCTCTTTACTCCCGCCGACACAGGACGGTTCCGGATGAACATCGGGGTTCGCAGCGGCCCCTCCGGCGCCGCGATGACCGTGACCAGACGAAACGCGGCCGGCACCGTCGTCCAGACGCTCACGAAGAGCTACCCTCCCAACTTCTTCGAACAGATCTCCGGCGTTGAGTTTCTGGCGGGCGCGTCCTTCGGCGCCAACGACTCCATCACCATCCAGGTGAACTCAGGTTCCGCGATCGTATATGGGGCCTCGGCGGACAACACCACACAAGATCCCAGCATCCAGTTCGCCACCAAGGCCCCGTAGCGTTGGTGACTGCCAGAATTACTGCGCCGATGAATAGACTTCCATCCGTGGCGACGGCAAGCTGACTACGAAGACTGAAGAACTCGACTCGAGGCGTGTAACCAGGTATGAATCGATTAACGTTCGCGAGCAAGCGATACGCACCTATAGAAGTGATATGGTGGCGTCTCGACGAGAGGTCGGCGCACGATTTCCGCGTGCCGAGGACTTCCGGCCACCTCAGAAGGAGTACGACATGAAGACAGCACGACTGGGGACTGTAACGGCACTCGCGATCCTTGCAGCCCTGTTGCTGACCCACCCTGCAGGAAGCGACGAGATGCATAAGGCGGCTGCGATCACGGCCGACTCGCTCGCCTGGTCGGAGTTGTCCGCCAAGGGCTCGGGTGTGATGATCGCGACCGTGTCGGGGGACTACACCCAGGGCGCATGGGCCGGCTTCGTAAGGTTCCCTGCCGGCAGCAAGTCCGGGGTCCACACTCACTCAAGCGATCTTAAGATCGTGGTGGTGTCGGGCACGTTCCACTACGGCAGTACCCCCGAGACCGAGAAGAACTACGGTGCCGGCTCCTACGTCTTCATACCTGCCAACCTCCCGCACTCGAACAGTCAGCCCCAGGGCGCGCTGCTCTACGGGGAGCAGCCTGGTAAGTTCGATAACAAGCCGGTGAAGTAGCAGGCAGCTGCTCGGCGTCAGGGAGGAAGGTCACCGACAGGGCACCGCGACTGTCGCGCCCCCGATACACTTCTCCCGCCCCGCCCGCGCCAGACGCCGCGAGAACTTCGTGTCTACGGCCCTGCTGCGATCGGCCGCCTCAGCGGACGCCGAGCTTCTTTAAGAAGGCTTCCACGTCCGGCTGACCCGGTTGCAGCGCGAGGGATTGCTTCCAGAGCGCGGTCGCGCGCGCCCGGTCGTGCCGGACCTCGTAGAGGAGCGCCGCCAGCGTCTTGCATGTGAGGGGGGTGGGTTGTGCGGCAACCGATCTCTCGTAGTCGCCGATGGCGTCCTCGAGTTTCGAGGCCCGCCCGTGCGCCGCGCCCAGCATGGCCCAGAGCGAGGCCGACGTCGGTAGCGCGGCGGTGCCCTCGCGCAGGACCTCGAAGACACGGGTCTCGTCGCCCGAGGATTGGTAGTACGTCGCAAGGTCGCCGAACGCCCGCTCCTTCTCCGCGGCCGTCGTTGCCTTCGCGAGGCCGCGCCGGAAGGCCGCCTGCGCCTCGGTCATGTTCCCCTGGGCGGCGAGCGCCTTGCCGAGGTCCACCTCCAGGGACGAATCCTTGGGCCGGGCCTCGATCGCCGTACGGAAGAAGCGCGCCGCGGCGGCGGGATCGCGCCGCGCCATCGCGATGCGCCCGCGTACGCTCGAGAGCTGGGGCTCGGGGACGAGCTTCGCCGCCTGCGAGACTGCCGCTTCGGCCTCCGGCACGCGGCCCAGCTCGGCGGTGATCTCCGCCCGCTGGATGTAGATCTCTGCGAGGAAGCCCTCGGCGTCGGTCAGGCGTTCGGCCTCCGCCAGGGCGGCGAGCGCGGCGTCGGAGTGCCTCGTGGTGTCGGCGAGGCGCGCCCGCAGGATGTGGTAGAGCGGCAGCCGGTCGTCCAGGCGGGCCGCCGCGTCGAGCTCGGCGCCTGCCCGCGGCAGGTCCCCGGCGGCGAGCCCCCAGGCCGCCCGCTGAAGGCGCACGGCGCTGTCGTTGGGCTTCAGCCGGACGGCCCGGTCCAGAAGCTCGCCCGCCCGCGGCAGCTCGCCCCGTTGCGTGTAGATGCGCGCGGCGTAGACGAGAGCGCTGGCGTTGTCGGGGTCCAGCTGTACCGCCCTGCCGAATGCCTTGAGCGCGCCATCCTCGTCGCCCGAGGCCGCGCGCGCCGAGCCCTCGTTCAGGTACGAGGCCGCCGTGCGCCCCTCGTTGTCGTGGCGAAGGCCCTTCCCCGCTCCGGCCCCGGCGAGATACCCCAGCGCCGCCAACTTCTGCACGGCCTCGGCGTCGGCCTCCGCCGCGGGCGGTGTCGCGCGCTTCGGCAGCTCGGCGTACTTCTCGACCGTGCGGGTCTTGCCGAGCGCGCCCTTCTCGAATGCATCCGAGAGCGGGCGCCCGGGAAGCTCCTTCGAGAGCGGCGCGTCGAGCAGCGCCAGCGCCGTGGGCGCGACGTCGAGGACCGTGGCGCCCGAAATCGGGCCGGGCTTCACTCCCTTTCCGTGGACGAAGATGACGCCATGCAGCAGGTGCCAGAGAGGGGCCAGCCCCGTGTCGGCGCGGCCCGACGTGCGCGGCCGCTCACCGGCCTCCTTGAAGCCATGGTCGGAGACGACGAGCGTCACCGTGCGCGGGCCGGCGAGCCCCAGCAGCCCGGCCAGCACCTCGTCCTGGTACGCGTAGCAGCGGTTCACGGTAGACGAGAACGCAGCGAAGTCCTGGTCCGACACGTCGGGACGGCGCGGCGGCGCGTCCTCCATGAAGAGGTGGCCGCAGGCGTCGATGCCTTCGAAATAGACGGCCAATATGTCGGTCGAAAAGCGCTTCTCGAGGGCCGGGGCCATCTTCCGGTAGAACTCGCTGGTGGCGTGAATCTTGGCCAGCTCCTCCAGCCGCCTGGCGCCGTCGGCGGTGAGAGGCGCGTTGGGATTCCCGAGGAAGCGTCTCTTCGTGGCGGCGAGGTCCGGGGCCGGCTCGCCCAGCTCCTTGCGGAGCTCGGCCGCGAGGCTCTCCGGGTAGGTCGCGCCCTGCGTGGCGCGGGCGCTCTTCACCTGGTGGAACGCGAGGCGATCCGAGACGGTGAAGCCCCTGACCTCCTCCGCGGGGTAGGACGCATACCAGCCGATGAAGCCCGAGGTCCGGCCGTACGTGCTCGCGAGATTCCAGAGCGCGGGGACCCGGCGGCGGGTCGAGGTGATGGGGGTGGGCTTGCCGTCCGGCGTGATCTCCACGAAATCGAAGACGCCGTGGTCCTGCGGACGCCGGCCCGTGGCGATGGAGGTCCATACAAGGGGTGACAGGAGCGGCTCGACCGAGCGTAACGGCCCCCAGGCGCCCTCCCGCTTGAGGCGGGCAAACGTGGGGAGCTTTCCCTCCTGGACGAGCCGATCCACGATACGCATGTCGGCACCGTCGAGGCCGATGAGGAGGACGCGCGGGCCCTCGCCGGCGCCGGCCGCCCCCTTCATCGCCCCGGTTATCCCAAGGAGCGCCGCCAGCGCGAGCCCGACGGGCCGGAAAGGTGCCATTCAGCTATTTATTTTATGCCGCCCCTGTCGGTAGCACGTCAGCCGATCTGCCCACCAATCGCCCGATCAACTCCTCCACTTCATCGCCCGCTCCAACGCCCGGCCCGGATCTCCATCGGCACCGCCAGGCGCATAAAACCCCATCCAGATTCATGACACTGGACCGGACGCTTCACTGCTCCTGCCTCGGACACTTCACGTGCAGAGAACACTTAGACTTTAGTCCGGCTTGACAGGACTGAATCGCCGGGGATAGCGTCGGGCAAAGTGCTGTCTCATAATTCAAGCCAGCCGTCTCACGCGAGAAAAAAGGAGGCCAGATGAAGGCAAGAGGAGCAATCGTTGGAGTAACCGCCCTCGCCTTGGTGGGAGGGCTATGTCTATCGGCCTCTGCCGCGGCCGCGCCAACTGCGAAGGCCAAAGCCAAGAAGCCGGCGGCCGCGAAGACCGCCTGTACTCCGGAGAAGGCGGCGCTTGCCCAGAAGAGCAAGACATCCATCCTGCGGCGGCTGATGGAGAAGATGGAGCGCGCCACTCGCGGGGACGGATTTGCGAACGAAGGAGACCGTTGGAACGAGTGGTTCTACGGCCAGCGCAAGTACCCCGCCACCACCCTTCCGCCCGATGCCATCGGCAAGGCGCTCCGGGCGGCCAAGCGCAACAACACTCCGAAGCTACAGACGGGAACCGCGTCAGCCGGCGCGGCCGGAAAATCCAAAGCCACGGCAGCATTGGTCGTCCCGAGCTGGGTGGCTCTCGGCCCCTCCCAGATCCCGGGCGGTCAGACCGACACCAGTCTGGGCGGTGGCCCGAACCCATTCGCGGCTGGCACGGTGAGCGGCCGCGTCTCGGCCATCGCAGTCGACCCGACCGACCCCAACACCGTCTACTGCGGCGGCGCCCAGGGCGGCGTCTGGAAGACAACGAACGCGCTCGCCCCTAGCCCCACGTGGACACCGATCAGCGATTTCGAGGCGTCCCTGGCGATCGGCGACATCGCGATCGACCCCGTTGACCACAACATCATCTACGTCGGCACCGGCGAGGCGAACGGCTCCTGCGACTCGTACTTCGGGCAGGGGATCCTCCGCTCCACCGACGGCGGAAGCACCTGGACGCTCTTGAACGGCGGCGGGTTCTTCACGAGCGAGGCGATCTCGCGCATCGTCATCGATCCCGCGACGGCCGGCTCGGCCACCTCGACCACTCTCTGGGCCTCCACGGTGCTGGGCTTCTTCGCCTCCGGCACCGAGGACTGCAACATCCCGCCCGGCGCCTATAACGGTGCGCTCTTCCGCTCCACCGACAGCGGCGCGACGTGGCAAGTTCAGGATGTCCCGACCGGCGCCGCCGGCTCGGCTCGCATCCACGACATGGCGCTCGACCCGGCCGATTCGAACGTCCTCTACGTCGCCGTGCGCGGTTTCCCCGAGGCCACCGGCGGCATCTGGCGGTCCAACAACGCCCTCGACGTGCACCCGAAGTTCAACAAGGTCGACACGAAGTTCGCGAACACGCTCCTGGCCAGCCCTCCGATCCGCCGCATCACGGCCGACGCCCCCCCTGGAGAGGACGCTCTACGCGGCACTCAGCGGCTCGGACTCCACCCTCTGGGGCTTCTACAAGTCCACGAACGGCGGCGCCACCTGGGCGCACGTCGACGCCGGCAAGAACGGACAGGCCAAGGTGCTGGGCACCACCGTCACCCGGAAGAACGGCCCGTCGTTCACGTCGTCCATGGTGGGCCACCGCATCGTCCTCGACAACCGGTACTCGCGGCGCGTCACCTCGGTGACGAGCCCCGACACGCTCAAGCTCAATGCCACGACGGTTGGGGTGACGACGCAGATGACTTGGTCCGTGGCGTCGTATCCGCGCTACTGCGAGGGTCAGTGCTTCTATGACATGACAATCGGCGTGGACCCGGCCGATCCCACCGCGAACACGGTCTATGTTGGCGGCAGTCCGAACGGCTTCAACGCGGACACCTCCGGCGTGCCGGGCGGCCACTACGTGTGGCGCTCGACGGACGGCGGCAACACGTGGCGGGCGATCTCCCAGGGCAACAGCTTTACGAACGGCCTCCACACCGACGACCACGCCATCGCGTTCGACACCAGCGTGAGCCCGAGCCGTGTCTACGACGGTAACGATGGAGGCATCTGGAGCTCCGACGACCAGGGCGTCTCCTGGAAGAACCTGAACACGAACATCGCGATCACACAGTTCCAGGGCCTGGCGCTCACCGCCGCAAACACGGATCTCGTTCTGGGCGGCACACAGGACAACGGCTCGAACCTGCTGAACTACGCAGCCGGCGGCGTGCCCCCGCCCGCCTGGTTCCACACCGACTTCGGCGACGGCGGCCAGGCGGTCATCGACCAGGGCAACGCGGATCGGATGTTCCACACGTATTTCAACCAGTCCTTCAACTTCTACGGTCCGGCGCGGACCTTCCCCACCGCCGGCCTGCCCGGCTCGTGGCCGTTCGCCGGATGCTACTTCGGCTATGGCCCGCAGTATTACAACGGGCTGGGCACCTGCACGGACCCTGTCTCCTTCTACGCCCCGTTGACCTCCAACCCGTCCTTCGCTCCCGACGTCATCTACTTCGGCACGGACAGGGTGTACCGCTCGCCCAGCCCGCAGCCAACGCTCTTCGGCCTCACCTCGTGGACGGCGGTCAGCCCGGCGCTCACGTCGGGCTTCGTCTCCGCGATCGGCGTCTTCAACGGCACCGTCGCGGGCAAGGAAGTCGTCTATTCGGGCAGCGC
>WNGE01005156.1_pt1 | contig 18355 bp, 19 predicted proteins | sample 5400651 | NCBI WGS metagenome assembly WNGE01 (sample SAMN13153370, study PRJNA577476) | soil metagenome | isolation source: 60 cm soil or saprolite under grassland replicate 2 | place: USA:California | collected 2016-06-15
ACGCCTGTAGCGGCAAGCGTTACATATCCACCGGTTTCATCAACTTTGGCATTGTTTAAATGATTTGATGCAGCATACTCATAAAAAAGACCGGCATTGGGCGCTATTGAAATATCATGCACACTGATATTGTAAAAACCAAAGCTATTTGCAGTAAACCTGTTGCCAAAATTATAGTGATCGTTATTGGTTGTATTTATTTTGTAATTCACTGATGTGTTGATACCAAATTTATTGACACGCACATTGTAAGATGCATTTAAGAAAAAATCTATACTGCCTGTTCCCATTTGCGCATTTACATCCCCAAGGTTTGCTTCCCGATTATTAAGATCAATATGATATTTTCCGGTTGGTAACTTCACACCGCCACCAATCCACAACTCCCTGGATGTTGAAGATCTTTTCACTGTATTCATTTTTGTAGTTTGAAACAGTTTATAATTTGCGAGTAATGTAATATCGCCAGGACCATTTTGTTTGGTGGTACCATCATCAGTATTTTGTGTATTGAAATGGTAGGGAATAAATGCAATCAACTGCCATTTGTTTCCAATGCTCCAGCCGCTCCATAATTCTGTTGTTCTGTAATAATCGTCACCAAACTGTGATGGGTTATCTTTTAATTGTGTATGATAGTGCATATATTGGTAACGCAGGCCAATAAAATGATTTTTAAAATTGGGTAATAATCCAAAATAGAAATTGCCAACACCGCAGCCGCAAATAGGGCATGCAAATAAAGGAGCTGTAAAAAATATAATAGCGCTTAGAATAAATATTTTTTTCATGGCATTATTTAAAAAGTGATGAAATACCGGGTGGCAGAGATTCCTGCAACATTGCTAAGAAAAAGTCAATAACAAATTTTTCTCCGGTTAAATAAAAAAATTATAGAAAAATTATGCCATCGCGGGTGGATGGAAAGTAATTTTTACGACTTCCTGTTCTGTGAAGTTTTGGAAAGGACTATGAGCCGTTGTTATAAAAAATGAAACAACATTCATATTATTTGATGCTTCAATACAAAAAAGCTGCACTTCAAATCTTTCTTTTGAGGATGTATTGAGTGGAGCGTTTGGTTTTTCTTCATTATTCAATTGTTTATTTAAATAGCAATGGCCATTACAATGCCTGGAAGGATTATTCTTATTTACACAAAGTTCTTTTGCAACATAATTTTCATTGAGATCGAAACACGCTATCAATACCAATTTACTAAAAGTGGCTGCAATCAGGCAAATGAATAATATGATAACACTGATGAATTTCATTTATAAAAGCAAAGGTAATAATAGGATTTATCAACAATATGATTAAAATAAATTTCGCTGAGATGGCTTTTTTTGAAATTGAAGGCATTATTTTCTAAACTAAATAAGAATTCTGTTTCAATCGCAAATTAATCCAGATGCTATCAGAGTGATACCATACTTCTTTAAAAAATCAGTTTCTTTGCCACCATGAAAAAATATGCTGTAGTTGTAGCCGGGGGTTTTGGTAAAAGAATGGGCAATATAATTCCTAAACAATTTCTTTTATTGAAAGGCAGGCCATTATTGTGGTACACGATTGATTCATTTCTTCGTGCTTATGATGATATAGAAATTATTCTTGTTTTGCCAAAAGACCATTTGATAAAGGGAGAAAAAATTGCAGTTCAGTTGAAGAGTGATAAAATAAAATTGGTTGCAGGTGGCGTTACAAGATTCGATTCAGTTAAAGGAGGTTTGAAATTAGTGAAAGAAGAATCAGTAGTGTTTGTGCATGATGGTGTGCGGTGTTTGATAAGTGTTCCGCTGATAAAACGTTGCTATAACCAGGCTATGGAGAAGGGCAGCGCGATACCTGCTGTAGCTGCAACGGATAGTATTCGCATTTTAAAAAATGGTTCGCATTGCGTGGAGGACAGGCAACAGGTACGGATTGTGCAAACACCCCAAACATTTTTAAGCAGCATTTTGCTTCCTGCATTTGAGCAGGAATATAATGAATCATTTACAGACGAAGCGACGGTTGTGGAGGCTTATGGTAAAGAAGTTTTTCTTACAGACGGTGAATATGATAATATAAAAATCACGAGACCTGTTGACCTGCTTGTTGCAGAACGAATTATTGAAGACAGGTCAGCGCTTTAAAATGTTTAAAGGAAAAGGAAGATGATTGAAGTGTAATTTATAATAGGGCTGGTTAACTGAACCGAATTTTTTATAAAAACTTTTTATACCTGGAATATCTGAACCTTCAAAATCAAACAACAAATTGCTACCTGCAAATTCCTTGAAAATGCTATCAAATAAAAAATGATTGGCTTCTTTTTTTCTTCCTTCAGGTGTTATGCTGTTCATCATGTTGTACAATCTTTTTTCATCTCTTAATAACAATGCTGTTGCCAGTAATTCATTTTTTGTATTTGAAGCATTTCGCACAATTACACTTTTGCTTTGGAATAAATTGCCGCACAGAGATCTAAAGTTTTCTAAATCTTTATCTGAAACATGAGGCGTTCTTTGCTGATATAAATTTTTGTAAAGATCAATCGCAGCATTGTAATCGCCCGTTGAATAAATTAATTCCTGCCTGTACGCTTTTTTTAAATTATTAATGAGATCTGTATTATAACCCTGGCTGATAATATTGTATTGCTGTGAAAGATCGAGCACATAGTTGCTGCATAATAAAGTATTTGCTACATCTGTATTTTGAAAATTAAAATAATAGTCGCCATACTTAAGGAAATGAAACATTTTCTCAAACAACAATAATTCATCATTTATTTGAAGCTGTTTAAACCATCCGAGTTGTTGTATAAAGGGAACATGATAACAATATTTTATTCCAAATTTCCTTCGCCATGGTAAAGGCATCACACAATCATAATCATTCACAATAATGCCATGCCAGTCATCAGTCATGTGATCAAGATAAACAGAAGTTGCATAAATAAGCCCATTGCTGCTGTTGTGAATGCATGCATCCCATTTTGATTTATTAATCTTATGTGATAGTATTATTTCAACAGATGAAGACATATTTATAAAGGAAGATCCCTGTCCAGTTTAGATGGATCGAGCACAGACAAATTAATATCAAATGAGACTGTTTTCCAAAACCTATGATCACCTAAATCTGATTTAAAATAATCACTGTACACTTTACTGTACAGCAGAGGAAAATAAATATTGATTCCTGATCTAAACAAAGAAAGCTGTAAACCTGCATCATACAAAAACTTTCCTGTTCCCGAATTGTCATCTTTCCATGCTTCACTATACGTACCAATGTCAAGAAAAAATTTAACGGGCAAATGGAATGGTAATACATTGAGTGGATTTACCTGCTCAGGAATATCACCACTAACATTTAATACCATTAACCAATCATCGGTTTTGCCAATTTTATTGCCGAGCAAATCTGTTCTTACTTTAAAGAAGCCATCGCGTTCCATAATCTGCTGGCTTTTCCATCCTTCAAATTCATTACGTCCAATAAAATAATTGCCGTAAGTATAATCTTCATAACCTTTTGGGCCGCTCATGTTTAAATGATAACGCTCAGTATTATATTTTTCTATCAATGTTTTGGAAGTGAGATAAAAAAACTTGCCTGCAAAAAATCTTGCATTTAAACCTTCTTTTTTTGCATTGTAATTGAAAAAATAATTTACTGTAAAACCTGCACGTAAAAATTTATTACTCTCATCAATAGCAACGTTTGCGTTGTAAGGATATAATATGCGGTTATTCTGATAAGATATTCTTAATTGATTAATTACTGTGTTTGAAACAATTTTATCTGCAACATCAAAAGTATCCGGTGGTGTAATTACCGTTGTAAAATGTAATTGCTCTTCTTTGAGTATAAAGCTTCTGAAATTAAAAATCCATTTACTCTTTTCTCTTAAATCTTTATTGTATAACGTAAGTTTTACTGAAGGAACAATTCTTTTCAAACCAAAATATAATTTGCTCCCGTCATCTTTCGTGAAGTCATTGATTGAATATGTTATTCCACATGCAGATGCTTCAAGCCATGTCCGTTTTGTAAAGTGATTACAGGAAACCTTTGCCGCGCCTGTAACACGGCTGCTGCCCGTCGCATACATAGGAGCAACTAAAAATTGAAATTTTTTTAAAGGAAGCTGGTAATTATGAATTATGCCGCCAATCATAAATTCATCGTAGCTGTTGTAACCTGCAATTGGTGATATAGTGATGTAATTATATTTGTTATCAAACTGAGGAAAAATAAATTTCAGTTTTGTTCTCTTTTTTACATTGCTGCTGTCAACAAAACCTGTTTGATGCAGTTTGCCGAATAAGCCTGATAAATCTTTACCACTTACCTCTTCTGCTACTCTTTTAAAATCTTTGGGTTGCGGATGTTTAAATGCATATTCTTTGTAATAGTGCTGCATAATACGATGTATTGTTTCTTTGCCCGCAGCATATTCTAATTGCTCCATCCATAAATCCGTTTTTGTATAAGCAATTTCACCATAATTTACTTCATTAAAATCCTCACTTGTTGTTTCTATTGGTTGATCTTTATGTAAGACAGTAACTGTTGCAAGCAAATTCTCTCCAGGGTCAGGAATATGAAATGATTTTTCTTTTGCATCATTTTGAGGATAGTAAGTTGCCATGTATTTGTTTTCAACATAAGTATTCATGCCTTCATCCATCCATGGGTGATCTCTTTCATTGCTCGATAAGACGGCCAGGAACCAGTTATGTCCAATTTCATGAGCAATCGTTTCATCCAAATCTTTTTCAGTCGTTGCATTTACAATAGTTATCATTGGATATTCCATACCACCGGGCGGGCCTTCTTTTGGGCTGCAAACAACATTCACTGTTGGAAATGGATATTCGCCAAGCTCATTGCCATAAAAGCGAACAGCTCTTTTTATAAAAAGCATGCTGTTCGTGTACAATGCTTCGTTTTCGGGCAATATATAACATGAAGCTTTTACTGTGTGCGTGTCAAGTCGTATGGTGTCAGTTTTAACGATAAAATTTTTATCTGCAAACCATGCAAAGTCTGAAACGTTCTCCGCGATATAATGCAATATTTTTCCCTTGTTAGAAGAAGAGACTAATGATTCATTTGATTTAAATGATTTTACCGGGAATAAAGGTTTCTTTGTTTTTGTTGCAACATGAACTGATTGCTTTTTTAAGATCGTTATTTTACTTTCTTCTGTACTTTCTAAAACTCCCGTTGCAGCCACTTTATAATTATCCGGTAATGTTATGTTTACTTTGTAATTACCAAAATCATTGTAATACTCGCCCTGGTCTACATAAGGCATAGCATGCCATCCAGCTCTGTCATATAACGCTGCTTTTGGATACCAATGCGTTATCATGTATGACTGACCGATATGACCGCCCCTTGAAAAATCATACGGGAGTTTAACATGAAAAGGTGTAGTGATAATAACAGATTGTCGAGGCGCTAATGGTCGCAACAATTTCAATTTAATAATATCAATATGCTGCGTATCTTCTTCTACGATTGCAGTAACATTATTTATTTTAAAATCGAGTTGATTAATATAGCCACGCTTATCTTCATTGGAAAAATAAAAATCTGTTCTGTCGTTTTTCAATAATTGTTCACTGAATGTTGTGCGATCGTTTTTATATGCATTCATCCACAAGTGCACATATATAAATGTGAGTGTGTCAGGAGAATTGTTGGTATATTCTATTTGTTCAAAACCGATAAGCGAATGTTCTTCATCGTTAAGGGTTACGTCAATTGTGTAATTTACCTGCTGCTGCCAGTAATCAGTTTGCCTGTCCGGTAGGCGGGTTTGGCAGTTAGCAGGTGACTGAAAATAAAAAATAAGAAAAGCAGTTACGAAATAGCGCACAAATATTTTTGAGTTGAAGATAATGAAATTACTATTGTGATTACTGCTGTATAGTGACCAGAAAGTACAAGAGTGCGACGCAATGGAGATGCTATGAAATACGAAACGCCAGGACCAAAAAATTCTTAAACTGCATTTTCAAATTGCTAATTACATTCCTTTCCCTGAAAGAATAATTTTCAATGAATACACCATGATTTTTAAATCAAGTAATAGCGAAACATTTTCGATGTATACAAGATCATACTTCATCCGTATGATCATTTCTTCAATCGTGGATGCATAACCAAACCGTACCATGCCCCAGGAAGTTAGGCCGGGCTTTACTTTCAGCAGGTAGCGAAAATATGGTGTACGTTGGTTAAGCTCGTTTATATAAAATCTTCTTTCGGGCCTTGGGCCTACAAAACTCATTTCACCTTTTAATATATTCCATAGTTGCGGTAATTCATCTAATCGCCATTTACGCATCGTTCTTCCCCACGGCGTAATGCGCGGATCTTTTTCAGACGATAAAGCCGGCCCATGTTTTTCTGCATCCATGTACATTGACCTGAATTTATGAATGAAGAAAGTTTTTCCTTTATAACCGATTCTTTCCTGTGAAAAAATTACCGGCCCTTCTGAAGAAAATTTTGTTCTTACAGCAGTAAATAAAAGTACCGGGCTCAGTATAATTAAACTGATAAAAGAAATAATAATATCCAGTAAACGTTTGATGTTGCACTGCCATGCAGGCATAAGACCGGTATCAATATCAATCAATACTGCGCCCAGAATATTTTCTGTTTTTACCGGGCTGTATAAAATCTGGAATGTTTCAGGAACCATTTTTACTTCAACGTCTTTTTCGCTAAGCCTGCTGATGAGGCTTTCTGTTAATTCGGATTCAGTTTTGTCCAATGCAATAATCACACGTTCTACTTTTTTTTCGTGAATAATATTTTCCATAGTCTCCATATTGCCTAAATGATTCAGCCAGCGGCTAAGTCCATTCTTCTGAATTTTTTCGGAAGAGATAAATCCAACAATATTATAACCCGATGCAGAATGATTTTTTTTTATTTCTTTAAATGCATCATAAGCTTTACGTCCGTTACCAACAATAAGCGTATTGAAAAAAAATTTTCCGGTAGAAAGATGCTGTTTCGCAATGTTTATAAGTATAAACCTGCCAGTATATGTTATAACTGTTTGCAAAAAAAGCATTCCAAAAAAAGTATTGTAGAAGTATGTATAATTCAGTTCCCTGTCATTTAAAAACAGAACAAACAACAATATTATGGAGCCAAAAAAAGACTCAATAAATGTTATGGTTAATTCTGAAAGTCTCGATCTTTTATATACAGAATTATTATACGAACCCATCACAGAATATAGAATGAGCCAAAAAAGAGGTATCAGCATCAGCGTAACAAGAAAAAAATTATCTTGCGTAAAAAGCCCGGAAACATTATATGGCGCTTCATTTAAAAGATGTTTTCGCAACAGGGTAATGAATATCCATACGATGACTGATGCAATTATATCGCTGAGAATAAATAAACTGATATGTAAGGGTCTGGAATGGTGCATGCTGTAAATCAGACCAGGATATTGTTATGGCTTATTTTATTTAATATTTTGTGTGCAACTTCCATTGCAAGATAACCGTCAATTTCTGTAACTACTGTGGGCTTATTGTTTTTAACTGATTCCACAAAGGATTTTAATTCTTCTTTAATCGCATTAACCGGTTTTGAGAGAGGATTAATTACGGCAATGGTTTTTTTGCCATTGGGTGTTTCAAGGTCAAAGGAAAAAGCATTGGTATCTTCAGGTTGCAGCAATTTAATAATCTCCGTTTTTTTTGCAAGAAAATCGATTCCAATATAAGCATCTTTTTGAAACAATCGCATTTTACGCATCTTTTTCATACTAATACGACTGCTGGTTAAATTGGCAACAGCACCATTGTTGAATTCCATACGAACGTTTGCAATATCAGGTGTATCAGTCATTACAGCTACACCGCTTGCATAAATATTTTTTACATCACTCTTTACCAGGCTAAGTATAATATCAATATCATGAATCATTAAATCGAGAATCACACTTACTTCTGTGCCACGCGGGTTGAATTGAGCCAGCCTGTGCACTTCGATAAACATAGGATTCAATTGCCTGTCCTTCACTGCAAGAAAAGCAGGATTAAATCGTTCCACATGACCTACCTGTACTTTTACGTCAGCCTCCCTTACCATCTTAACAATTTGACGGCCTTCTTCAATTGTATTGGTTAAAGGTTTTTCTACAAATACATGTTTGCCTTTGCGTATTGCCGCTTCACATAAATCAAAGTGATGATTGGTGGGCGCCACGACATCAGCAGCATCAATTTTATCTAACAAACTATTTATATCTGTGAATCTTTTTAATTCATATTTCTCCGCAACATCTTTTGCGGTAGCATCGTCAGGATCATAAAATCCAACCAGTTCCACTCCCTCAATTTCTTTCCAGTTGTTTAGATGAAATTTTCCAAGATGCCCCACACCAAATACACCGACTTTAAACATAAAAAAATTTTGCCCGTAAAGATAGCGGTTTGCAGTTTGTAGTTTATAGTTTGTCCACAGGACTCTGTGAGTGGTTTGTAGTTTATCTCGGATTAATTATTTTTTTTGATTTTTGATTCTTGAGATTTTATGGGACGAGCAGTAGAATACATAGCATCATTCGTTGTGTCACTCTCTTGTGCGTCCGCCTCGCTGCGTAGCCATGCAGGATTCTGAGTTTTAAAGAGCAAGTTCCAAAGTTCACGAGTTGATCCCGGAACAATAAAAACATAGAAATCAGAACGTAATACAAAACATAAGCGCAAGACTCAAAAATGGAGCCGAAACTAAACAAAAAGCCTAAAACAGGAAACCTGAAATATTTTTTATACATGAAAATTAATGTTTTTAAATCGCCTTTTAACGTAGTGGCGAAAAAAACGTTATTAAATTTATACCTGTAATAAAAAACCTTTCTTATGGCTTCCTTCACTGAAATTGCAAATGAGCTTGCAAAAACATACGTTAAAGCAAAGAACAAAAAGTATGCGTTAAATCAAATGATTTTTGAGATCAATTATCTCTCGGATCCTAAATCAAAACAGCCACTTGATTTTGATGCTAAATCAGCTGTTCTAAAACTCATTCATGACTTCCTTTCCGGTCAAAAAATATTTAATTTAAAAGAAGGAGAGAAAATTAATACTGAATTTAAAGACATTACTATCTTCTTTGAAAGGAAAAACCTAATCTTAAAACAGCTGCAGATCTGTAACACACAAAGGGCAATACTTAATTAATTTTCATTGTTTCTTTTTCGTGAGCTGCACTCAATTGCTTCAAACGATTTTTGCAGAAAGATAACTTACCTTAAAAACAACGAATCGTTTCAACTTCTGGGAGAAATGGCTTTTTTATTCGAGACTGCTGTTTGCATTGTTTGGTATTGTGTTCGCCATATATGGCAACAATCCGCTTTTTTAATATTATAATGATGCGGTAGCAGAATCATTATGGAACCGTAAACAACTCCCTGGACCAGTAGAAAAATTCCGCGCCTTTATCTGGGCACCGCTTGGAGGGCACAGTTGCCCGCTGTTATATTCTTCTCGCATTTATAGCTTATTATCCTTTCTTAAAAAAGAAAAATGGGCATGGTATGCAGTATTGCTTTCTTTTGGCACGTGGATATTGATTGATACCACTGCATGTATTTATTATGGAGTGTATTTCCAGGGATACATTATAAATGCTCTTTCTTTTTTGGTGAAAGCATTACCATTGTTTTTTACATGGAAATATTTCTTTAGACCTGTAACTAAAAAATAGTAAGCAAAACAAATTTGGGACAGATGTTCAATTGAAAGAGGAGCCCTGAAGTGAATAACACAACAGGCATTTATTTTAAAGCTCAGTTCAAAATCTTCTTAGTGCTTTTAAATAAGCAACAATATCATTCCGCTTTTGAAATTTCATTGGATTTAAAAGAGGGCATTACACCCAGTCCATGTCTTACCTGGAATTTTTTTATAAAACCTGGCGCCGGATTCCAATTCAATGCAGGCCCTAAACCTGCTTCGCCACCCGGATGACATTTTTTGGCAATTCTGCATAAATAACTGCTGACCATATTGTGTTTTTGCGTCAGTAACAACAAATGTTTTTCCTTTAACAGGTTCACTTTTACGTGAAGCAGTACATGATAAAACGAAATATATGCTTAAATAAATAATCATATAATACATTGCGTTTTTCATAAACCCTCCTTTGTGATTTTCCAAATTACCCCTGTATTCATTTGAGGCTTGGCACCTTTTGTGTCAAACCAACAGGCGCAAGCACTTTACCAACGCCCGGCGGCCATATCACCAAACTCTGCAATAAAAGCTTCGCCTTGATAACCAAATGCAGGATTGTTAGAAAAATCAAAACCATCGGCAGATGCATGAACATTTAATATAGCAGCAGGTTTAGGAGGTATATTCAGATATTTTTGCAATAAGGCTTTTACTGCTTCTTTGCCCGGTGCTTTAAATTCTTCATTATTTTGAATCGGTTTGCCTGCAGAAAAATCGGGCCATCCGTACCATGTGCCAGCATTTATTTCCCACAACACATCTCCCGTGCCCCAAACGGGTCTGCTACCGCGATCATCATAACCATTCTCAGTTATGTATAATTTATCATCAGCATTAACACTCAATCAAAAGGATTTCTTGATCCCCATCCTACCAATTTTACATTGCCACCCGCCAAAGGAATACGCATAATAGAACCTGTGCATGGCATACTTCCCTTTATCACCTGGCCTGCAATTGTTGCCGTATTAAATGAAGAGTAAGCCCCGGTGGTTGCCTTATCGTTGGAGTTATTTGAAAGCACATTTGGAGATACATAGTTTACTCCATTCAATACAATATCAGCGCAGGGAATGTCATAAAAATCTTTATGTCTTAAAAGCCATCCAAAGTTTTTATTATCTTCTCCTACTACAGCAGAATTAGTGGCGGTTCCCTGTCCAAAATAAATATACCTGTCTTTTACAACAGGACCGTTTGTATGATGATCGCCGATGCTTGGAAGGTTTGATACCAGTACTTGTATCTTTCCGTCCATTGCTATCTTCAATATTTTTCCGCCTTCTGCTTCTCCGCCTTCCGCTACATAAAAATTGCCCTTATAAAAAGTAATGCCAGTCCAGGGTCCGTTGCGTGTTCCTGTTGCAATAGTTGTTCTGGTTCCATTATTTTCTATACGTAATAATTCGGTTCAGTCAGACTTCACCATAAGAATAACCTGCTTCAATCACATAAATGTGGCCTTCATCATCGAATGTAATACCGCTGGGAAAATTAAGTTCGGAACTTATCGCTTCTATTTTATATTGGGGCGGAAGCGCTATGTCGGAAGCAACAATTTTTCTTGGAGGAACGGAACTGATTTGACCGCCACCCCTGGAAGCTCTCATGTGATAGCAACTTGTAAACAGGCAAGTAATGATGAAGAAGCACGCAGGAAAATAAAGCTTTTTCATAAGGCATGTTATGCTAATCATACCATCAAAAAAAGCTACCAGATTTTTTTAATCCGGGTGCAAGCAATTAAACAGTGATTTATTAATAAGGACAACTATTTGCAATAGAAGGCGCTATTACTAAGGGCAGCCCAATTTTATTTTTTCTCTTTGGCTCTGTGGCAAATCACTTCAACGGAAAAACTAAAGGCAAGGGCGAATGCAATTGTTTCCCATAAGGAGTGTTTGTCGGCGGCAGCGAAAATTGTCATAACAAGGCAAAAGAAACTGGCGACAACAGTTAAGGCATTTTTTTCGGAAAAATATTTTTTCATAATTATTAACAGGGAATTTCAAATGGGCGCAAAAATATCGCAGCTTTTCTATCTTACATAATTTCCGGGATTAGAAATTTACTAAGTTTTGATTAAAATTTTAGCCGTTACCTCGATACAGCAGGTATTACAGGCAAACTCTCATTCCCTGTTTCATTTACGGACTGCACAGCAAAAAAATAATTGTCTTTTGAATAATGAATTGTTATTTCTTTTTCCGGAGTAAAAATTTTCTTCTGCCAAACAGGGCTTGTTGTTTCACGAATAAGCACGTAATAACCTTTTGCATTGCTTGTTTTTGGCGCTTTCCAAAACAAATGCGTATAGTTGGTAAGATCTTTCACATCAATCTTTACCTCTTCCGGCATAGCAGGTGCTTTAGCCAGGTTAGCGAGATTGCATAAGTTTAAACAGGTATTTTTTCTCAAATATTCAAAGTCTATGAACTCCGGCAAATCACCATACTGAATATTGTTTTCTCTTCTTACATCCTGGTGCTGGTGATAATAATTTTCATTCATTTCTGTAATACGCACGGCTGCATATCCATTTTCTACATAAGACGTATGATCACCGCCCCGTAAAAAACGATCATTGCGATAAACCATTACAACTTGTAAATTTTCCACATACCGCTCACCAGTTTCTTTTACATAACGGGCCAGTTGTCTTGCTTTGTCATCATTCTCCAAACCAAACTGGCGAATTCTTTTTGCATTGCTATCCAACTCATAAGCAGGCAAGCCTTCACTAAAAACCCGCACTTGTGCGTTGTTAATAATATTGGTTTCACTGCTGTTGTTGCTGCCCATAATATCGTTGTTTAAAACAGCTTCAATATTCCGGTTTTCTTTCTTTGCTTTATTTGCCATATAAGTTGAACCCAGCAGACCTTGTTCTTCGCCACTTACCGTAACAAAGATTATCGTTGCCGGAAAACTGTGTTTGCTCATTATTCTTGCACATTCAATAACTGCCGCAGAGCCACTGCCATCGTCATTGGCGCCCGGTGCATCTTTTATTCTATCCATTACATCACTGCATCTGCTATCTAAATGACCGCTGATAATAAACATGCGATCAGCATTTGCATCAGTTCCTTTTAGTGTTGCCACTATATTGCCAAGAAGAACAGGAGTATCAACTCTTTTACCATCTGGTAGTAAAGTAAACGTATCAATAAATGCAGTTAATCTGCCATTAGATTGTTTTGCAAACTGATTAAATTTATTCAGTACCCAGTTTCTTGCAGCACCGATACCACGCTTCGCATTTGTTTGTGCGCTCAGTGTATTTCTTGTACCAAAGCTTACAAGTGCATTGATATATGAGCGTAAAGAATCTGCTGAAACTTCTTTGAGCATTTGTTGTATTTCAGGATCTTTTTGAATGATGGTTTGTGCAGTTGATAAAAATGTGAAGCGAATAAAAAGAATAAGTAGTGCAGCTTTTTTCATAGTAGTTATTTGATAATTAAATAAAATTACGAAGGAACGATTCACTACTGATCATTTATCATTTAATGTGGTTCTTAAAAAAATACTCAATTTTCAATATTCAATTTTCAATATTCAAGTTGAAATTTTTTTAGAATGATCAGGATATTTTGGGAGCCTGCATTGCTGCACAACAAGAAAAAGTACAAGAGCGCGACGCAACGGAAGATGCTATTATAATCTATAGCCGGGAACACACAAAAAATCTCAATTATTTTAAAATGCAAAATTTGATTGCTAAGAAATCCTTTACTTTGAAAAAACGATAACCAATGCCATACAAAGATTTAAGTACTCTGCACGAATTAATTTCAGGAATATTTCAATGGCCGCAAACTCAGGAGGAATGGGAGCAATATAAACTGAGTGATGAGCAGGTTGCGTTCTTTAACGAGAATGGCTACCTCGCTAATGTGAAAATGCTTGATGAAAAACAAATTGAATTTTTAAAAGCAGAGGTGGAAGAACTGGCTGATGTGCATCATCCCGGTCATCATTTATTTTATGAATTTCACAGCAATGAATCAACCGATCCTTCCACGATATTGTTTCATGCGTTGGGTGCATGGCGCATTACACCCGGCTTTCATGATGTGTTGTGGAATCCCCGTTTTCTCGTTGCAGCGAGCCAGTTACTTGGCAATGTACCGGTGCGCTTTTGGCATGACCAATTATTTTGCAAACCTCCAAAAAAAGGTGGCGTAGTTGCGTGGCACCAGGATTATTCTTACTGGACAAGAACGAAACCTGTTGCGCATCTTACATGCTGGTGCGGTCTCGATGATTCAATGAAGGAGAATGGATGTTTGCAATATGTTCCCAAGAGTCATAAGTGGGGATTGCTTGATAAACCTGAACTTGCCGGCGATCTTATGGGTATACTCGACTATCTTACTGATGAACAAAAAAAGGAATTCAAGCCAATACCTGTTGAAACAAGGGCAGGTGAAGCTATTTTTCACCATTCACTTACGCTGCATGGATCAGGAGAAAATACTTCCAACCTTCCACGCCGTGCATTTGTAATAAATGTTTTTGCAGATGGTGTAGTTTCAGATTCAAATGATGTTTTATTAACTGGTGTTCCTCCTGTTCCTAAAGGAGAAAAAATGCATGGTCAATTTTTTCCACTGCTTACTGATGCTAAGTTTAATGGAATTCAGTAGTATATAAAGTTTATAAGTAAATAAAGTATGTAAAGAATAAACCATTGACGATTCACCATTCAACATAAAAAAAGTCCGGATTAAAGTGCCTGCTTTAGTCCGGACGAATTGAGTACACGAAAAAGGTTGACAAATTGAAGTGAGTAGAATTGTTATGCAGTACCTCCCTGATGATCTTCATCCAGTAAGTCTTCATCGTCTTCATCTTCATCATCATCCAGTAGAATATTTGCCAGTTCTTCTTTATCATTGGCTTCAATCACCATATCCTCCCCTTCTTCTATAAAATCATCTTCCTCATCAATATCAGCATCTTCAAATTCTACTGTCATATCTTCTGGGTCATTTAGCGAGCCTTCCTCTTCATCCATATCATCATCCAATTCCAGTGCAATAGCATCTTCTTCCTCTTCATCATCCTCTGCAATAGCATCTTCTTCCTCTTCATCATCCTCTTATCCTTTCCCATGTCCTGCCGGCTACCCTGGTTTCTCTGATCCCTTTCCTGATTATCAGGGTCAGCCGATCCTTTTTGTGTTACAGACATTGTTTTACTGTTTGATAGTGAATAAAATAACACTTTAATCAGCCTGAACTTTTTCCACCGCTCCTGATGTCTTTGTTGTATTCATTACGGGGCATGTTACTGCCTTTATCATCTCTCATAGATTCACTGCGGCTTGTCGTATTTCTTTTTGCCCTGTCTTTTTCGTCGGTGACTTTACCACGCCTTTTTAATTCATGGCTTTTTGATTTATTTACCATGGTGCTCAATTTTCAGTGTTTGATAATGGATTTTATATTTACTTATCAAATTATTATGCCACTTTTTTATAAACGAAATATAATACAAAGAGGAAATAATTTTTTGATAAAATGAAAAATGTTGGGGAAGTAATTCAACACTGCCAGCCACAAAATAAGATGTTTTGGATTTTAGTTCCCTACGGTTCTACAAGGATCTTATATTGTAACCAGGAATGATAATCACTTAATTATTTTGATTTATTTGTTGAAGTTTTATCTGCATAATGGCAGCGATAGATTTTGCTCTTGCACATGAAAGATCAGCCCGGTTGCCTGAAAAATTTTCTTTTACTGTTTCATTAAAAAGACACAGCCATCGTTCAAAATGTTCCGGCTTAAAGTTTACCTGCTCATTTAATTTAAAGTGCGGCAACATTGCATTCCTGTTATAAATACCCGAATTGAATAAAACGTTTTCCCAAAAATCTGTGATGATGGGTAAATGATGAGCCAGATCTAATTGCGCCACATCTGTAAAAATAAATCCTATCATTTCATCTTTCATCACTTTTTTATAAAATGCCTGCATCAGTAATTCAATATTATCTCTCGTTTCAATATCTCTCATTTTTTAACATTCTTTATTTTTACAAAGAAAAGTTATCAATATTGTTTTTGCTATTGGGTCAAATATTTTTCCATTACAACCAAAACAAATTTTATGCAGGTAGATAAACCATATCCAAAAAAATTTGTTAGTTTATAAATCAAAGGAAATAAAGTACTTTACTTTTTTTGTATTTTTGTTGAAATTCAATTATGAGAAATAAAAAGTCAACTATGAGAAATTATATTTCGGAAGAAAAGCCGTAGTTGTCTTTCCCAATAAATTCGTTCAGTTTCCTACCCTGCGAATGCATTATCACAAACAATTGAAAAATCTTTAAAATGAAATTGAAAAACCTAAACAGTTTCTCTAAAATATTCGCCTCCAACCTTGGACAAACTGACAAATCAACTTTGTTTTTTTTAGCTGATGATGATGCAGATGACCAGGAACTTTTTAAAGAAGCATTGAGTGAAATTGACAAGTCAATCCGCTGTCTTACTGCATCGAGCGGGGAGGAGGCATTAAACAAATTAAAAGCAGGTCTTAAACAGCTTCCCGATTATATTTTTTTAGACCTTAACATGCCACGCATGAGCGGAATAGAGTGTCTTGCTGAAATAAAAAAAATAAATACTCTACAGCATATTCCGGTTATTATTTATTCCACCTCATCAGCACAAAAAGATGTAGAAGAAACAAAGAAACTTGGCGCTGATTATTTCATTACAAAGCCGCCAAATTTCAGAGAGCTTTGCGATAAGATTAAATATATACTTTCAGGCGGATGGATACACGAAAATTAAAGCCTGTTTATAAGCGTAATTATTTTTTTGTTTCGGGCTTTGGTAATAAGTGGCATCATTTCTTGCGTCGCACACTGCTATGAAAAGAATACGCTCTTAGAGATTAGGAAGTATGGTGGAATTAATTACGACATAAAATTAAGTTTTGTTTACAAAACTTTCTCAGCTTTTGAAAACATTACTCATCCTGCTATGTGCGGTCACCTTGGCGTCGAATTGTTTCATTAGTGTTGAAAAGAGAGACACAAACTTATTGAATGTGATTGAATCACAGAGTGCGACATGTGTTAGCTCTCTTGTTTTTAAATAGAGTATTAATTTTTCAAAAAACTGTTTTATATTCCCTCATGCTCTAAGAGGAAGCAGGCTCTGCCGAGGAGCAACCTGCCAGCAATAAGAGCATGGGCGACGAATAAATTTGTTACCAATGCAGGCAGAAATTTTTTTCTGCCTGTTTTCATAACATTTTATTTTGAGCCCCTCATGGCTAAAAAAAACCTAATACGAATCGGCATATTAAGCCATCTTTTATTATGCTGCATTCGGTTTATTGTTATCAAGCAGATCTTTGCTCTTTGTTGATATGTATCCTTCCTTATAAGGCTCTTTGTTAAGCCACACGCCGCGAATGATCATAGCCAGCTTTCTGGTTACTTTTATAATTGCTTTATTACTATCCTTGTAAGAATGTTTTTTATAGTAAGCCAATAAGGATGGACTGGTTCTGATAGCTACCCAGGCTGCTTCTACCAACATGCTGCGTAAGTATTTATTGCAGCGGGGATTAATTCCTTTGATGATAATAGTTTCATCACTGGAAGCTTCTGAAGGTAATAATCCAAGATAGTTGGCAAATCGAGCGGCAGTGATAAAACGTTTTATATCTCCAATCTCAGAAAGAAGTGTGACAACATTTAGCGGACCGATTCCGGGAATACTTAATAATAAATCCCATTCTTCCTTAAATCTTTCCTTAAGCAATTGCTTAATCTTTCTTAGAACGGCTAATAACTTTGTGCGGTGATACTCCAGGTCTTCAATTAAAAACTGTAAAGAAGATGTTCCTGCAACAGTAGTTAGCTGCTGCTGTTTAAGCCAGTTCACAAATCTTTTTGACCAACATTTTTTTTCCTGATATTCTAATGGTACACTAATACCATAATACATCAACAATCCTTTAATTCTGTTTTTGCAACGGGTGACATCTCTGCGGTTTCTATTGCGAAGACGACATAAGCTTCTAAGCTCTTGTTGTTCGCGGCTAAAAATATGAATAGGTTTTAATTTTCCTGCTTCTAAGTATTCGGCTAATGCCCGGCTGTCGTGATGATCCGTTTGATTGGTTTTGTGTTTGTGAGTCATAGGCAAATCAGCAGGATTCATGATGATATTTTTTATTCCCAAAGCGCAAAGCTCTTCATGATGTGATGTACCACAAAACCCTGCTTCATACACCGAAAAATAGTTGCCATTGGGATAAATGGCTTGCAAATGTTTAATCAGCACTTTAGGTGATGGCTCCATGGTAAATGTTTTTATATACGTGCCATCTAAACGAAATGTTACTGTCCATTGCCTTTTATGTACATCAAGGCCGATGTAAAAATTCTGATTCGTAAAATCAGCATTTTTCAAGACTTTTGTTTGACTTTGCATAATGCGTAGATTTTAGTTTAATAATTGCGGCTGCAGACCGCTTTAAAAAAGTATGATTTTATAGTAATCTACTTTCTAAACTCTACGCATTTCTTTTACATGGAAACTTAT
>WNGE01009213.1_pt1 | contig 18353 bp, 20 predicted proteins | sample 5400651 | NCBI WGS metagenome assembly WNGE01 (sample SAMN13153370, study PRJNA577476) | soil metagenome | isolation source: 60 cm soil or saprolite under grassland replicate 2 | place: USA:California | collected 2016-06-15
GCGCCACGAGTCGGTGAAGGCATTTGCGAATGGAAAGATGACCGTGGGCGATGCCGTGGAGGTTTACCTCGGCAAGGTCAGGTCCAGTGTCTCGCTGAAGCCGCGTTCAAAGGATTACCGCGCGATGATGATCGACTTCATTGGACGCGCATGGCCGGCGCTGTTCGAGACCGATGTGCGCAAGGTGAGCGATCGTGATTGCGAGAATTGGCTCACGCGGTATCAGCAACAATACGCGCCGACCGTGGTCAACATCCAACACCTCGCCTTTTTTACTTCGCGTGGGGACGTAAGTATGAAGGAATGTTGTGAAATGATTCTCAAGCGTTACATGAGAAAGTTTTTTTCCAATACGGCTAGCTTCCTCCGCCAGAAATTGGACTGCTTCACTACGGGTAAAATCGGGACGGTGCCAAGAGTTTAAGAGGTAATCCCAAGCAAACAGCGGTTCGACACTCGTCGCGATTTTCCAATGAATAAGCCAAAGCGTTTTAGCATCCTCAAGAAAAGGGTCGTATCCAGTCTCGCTTAAAAGATCGGCACCGAAGGAAGAGACAATCGAAGCACCGTCTACACCACGAACCGACACACCCGCTGCGTCCGCCCAAAAACGTATCGCCCGAACCATATTCTTTCCAACTCCAAGCGTAACCATTGCCTGATCTTCGTTGTAAAAGAGAGCCGGGTCCTGCGCGAGCGATTGGACAGCTTTTGGCAACCAAGTGTACCGACACGGAAACGTCTCGTGTCCCGAGAATCGATAATTGACGGCGGCGTCAGTCATTTCGGGGCCTGATCTCTCGTATAGTGCAACGGAGCAGATCCGCTCAAGTGAGGAAATAGTAGTGCTTGGGCTGGAGACGTTCGCTCACCGACCGACATAGCGTAAGCAACAACCTGTGCGGTTTCAGTTTCCGAGAAAATTCTCCAGCCGTTACGATCGCGCGAAACGTCAGGCATTTTACCCTCGCGAATCCAACGTAGAAGCGTAAGTCGATGAACACCCGCGAGTTTGGCTACTTCACTGGAATTCAGGAACTTATGGCCATTAACCTCCTTCGGCATAAATATATGTAAATATAGATAGAAGGCCTCGATGGAATACACAAGCAAAAAAATCCCTATTCGAACCACCCGATTCCTCTCGACACACCAACGGTTGAGAATATGTTCGCCCGAACGTTTAGCGAAGGTTCCTTGGAAACTGGCGACCTCTCCAGGTGAAATTAAACGATGGCCGAATCCATAACCTCAATTAAAGAGATCTTGGAAACAATCCGAGACGACGCACAACGAGCGCTAACGTTGCTGCGACAGACCGAGGAACAACGCTCGCTTAGCTGGAAATGTACAAAATGCGGCCATGTGAAGCATTTCACGCGACCTGTTCCAAGCGAGGTCGCTCCGCCTTGCCCAAAATGCAACGCGAACTCATTCGAACCGTGTTAAAGAAAATCCGCAACTGATGAAATCGCCCATCTCGCAAAGACATTGAGTTTTCTCCTTCCGGGCTTCCGCGCCGCGGCTCCTCCCTCCAAAATCTCAAAGACTTTGCTCCCCCTTTTTCGGAGATGCAGTCATCGCGCGTTGTTCCCTTAGCCTCCGCTCCGGCAGGCTGCGCGGTGCTTTATTCCACAACGCGCGATCACTGCGGCGCGCTCGGAATCATCGTCGCTAAATCTCAATGATTCGTTAGGCGAGATCCGATTCCATTGTCGCCTTATTGGTTCTCGCCTGTCTGACGGCTCATCGCCCATTTAGGACAAGGCAGCAGAGAGGTATACACTAAGGCACTGTCTCGCCCTGGCGAATGCTGCTATGGAAAAGATTGATGTCGATTCAACATCGTCTCACTCGGCGATCTGCTCGGACATTGTCCTCCGCACCGGTAAACGAGTGCGGCTGATTTTTCGTCCGGAGATAGTGGACAACGCTGCAAATCCTGAGGCGCGAGTACGCGGAAGATTCATTTATCAGCGAAAGGGCGACACGGGCGCATGGGGGCCGTTGGAAAAAATATCCCTCGCTTCTCTCAAGAAAGGCGAAGGTTATCAATTAGAGCTTCACTCCGACGAGGTGCTGATGCTTCGTCGCGACTTGTATGAACTAGCACGACTGCATCGTGAGGTTGGCATCCCGCAAGGACATGCCCAGTTTCTGAAGGTTGAAAATAACCTTGCCGAGTTATTGCAACTTGGTCAGCTAGAATTAGCACAGTTTCTATCGGCCAATGCTGTCGACGCAGTGAAAGTTTTTAGTCGCGTCCTTCACTGGCTCGCGAATACACCCGAAATTGCCGCGTCGCTCGCGTTGGATGAGACGGAGTTGCCGACATACATTAAATGCGCTGATCTCACGCGCAAACGTTCGCGCGATTTTAGATGCCTGGAGGAAGGATGCGACAAACCCTAGTGAGGAATTTTGGCAAGAGGAACTGACCAAACATAGTTTCATATTAAGCCTCTTGTTTGCATATCCAATCGTTGTCATCCGTGGAAAAGCGTACGTCGGTGGTAAGGAGTACGACAATCGACACGGAAATCTCGTAGACTTTTTGGCGCGTGTGCCTACATCGCGGAATGCACTATTGATTGAGATCAAAACTCCCGTGACGCCCTTACTTGGCGCTGAATATCGCCAGGATGTTTTTCCTCCTTCAACTGAACTCATTGGCGCCGTGTCACAGGTGATCCACTACAAGGAGTCGCTGCTTGGCGACCCGCACGTCCGTCAAACAGCTGATCTCTCACTTTCGGAACCGAGGTGTCTCATAATCGCTGGGTCTGGCCAGGCTGAGCTTATCGACGACTCTCGCAAAAAGGCGTTAGAGCGCTTTCGAGAACGGCTACTGGGCGTTCATATCGTCACCTTCGACGAAGTGCTCCGCCGAATTGAGGATCTACACGCCCTCCTCGCGTAGCGTCTGCATCTTCATCGCATCCTGGGGACTTCGTGGACAAGGTTTGATACGGCTACGCCGCGGGAGACTGTGCCCGCCCTGCTTTCCCGCACAGACTCCGAGTTTGCCTTACGGAGATGTGATCATCTGCGCCGTCCTCGCTGCTCTCTCGGCCGTTCCGCTCCCGTACTCCCAAGCGGAAAGCCGGACGCGCCTCTGCGGGTGCGCAGATCATCACTCGACAAGCTCATCGCGATGGCGGCTAACACGGCCGCAATGTGAGCTCGTTTGCACACACAACGAATTCCAATGTGCGTGAACTAACTTCCGCGAGCGTGGCATCGGCGACTGCGTCAGAGCGCGGAAATTGCGCTAGTTGCCGCGATTTGTTCGCATGGTGTCAGTCTAAAAACGGCTCTGTCGGCATTCTTATTGCCATCGACTCTTTTTTGTCGATCCAGGCACTCAATTGAACTATGAGGCGCTTTTTGAAATCCGAGCGAAACTGAATTTCATCGACCGCTTTCGCAACTTCTGGCGCGCTTTCCGGGGGCAAACTAGTTCTAGCGTAATTTTCCAGCTCCATAGCCCGCGAATCTTCCGAGAAGAAGTTAAACAGACTGGGCGGATACCGGTTCGCGCCAAACGCATCCGTCTTGGCGAGCAGGGCCTTCATGTTCGCCTTCGCAAAATCCCATGCGATTTCCGGATGATCACTTTCGCGGGCGACTTTTGATACGAGCAATATCGCACGACTGGCCGGCAACTCATCCGTGAGCGCGACGAAAAGCGTCTTCTTTACTAGCGCAGGGTCCGTCGCGGCAGCCAGCGCATTGTAATAATTTTGCTTCTCCTCAATGCTGGTCGTCTCCAAACCGAGCTCATGAAGCTGGTCCCAGGTCTTCTCATCGGCATAACGGCCGACTACTGCAAAAACTGCCGGGCGAAGGTTTGGTGGAAGTAGGCTTGAATCGGCGAGATATTTTGCGAAACGCACACGACAATCGGTGACAATCTCCTGGTCGTTCAAATTGCCGAGGGCAGCGATCAGACTTGCGCGCAAACTCGTCGCCGCGGCGACCTCGCCCTTTTTCGACTCCCAGCCTAGCGCGTCAAACGTGGGGCGCAAAAGTGATCGCGCGTATCGCTGAAACTTTTCCCGTTCGGAACTGCCGCCGAGCAGCCGATTAATGAAATCCAATACGTTGATGATTTGTTCGTGTTCAGCCAGCTCGGTGGACTTTGGCAGTTTTTCCACCAAATCAAAATACAGCGACACTGGCGCACGATTGGCTTGAACAAGAGCCCACGCATCGCTCAGAAGGTTGACGCGATCTTCAACACCCAGCTTTGGCAAAACTCTAAGCAGCAAATTCCACGAGGACTCATCGTAAACGACGCGATAATTTCCGGCGCCGTTTACGTTCAGTTTGAGAGCGCGATCAGCCGGAATGTTTTCGAGACTGGTGCTCTTGCTGGTCATCAGCAGCGTCGCGCCGGCTTCTCCCAGAACCGAATAAGTAAGCGGCATTTTCCATTCAAGCTGCGGAGCATTCTTGAAATTGACCGTGAAACGCTCCTGCAAGAGGGACACTTTTCCATCACCTTCCCGTTTAACCTTCACAACTGGGAAGCCCGGTTGCTCCGTCCAACCGGCGGCGATTTCCACGACGGGCTTCTTCGATGCGTCCGAAAGCGAGCGCCATAGGTCGGCTGTGGTCGAGTTCGAGTATGCGTGCGCGGCGATGTACCGGCGAATTCCCTCTCGAAACATCTCTTCGCCCAAGTAATTCTCCAGCATTCGCAAAAATGACAGACCTTTTCTGTACGTGATATCGTCAAAGGCGCTGCTCGCTTCCGCCTCAGTCACGATCGGCTGTTGAATCGGATGTGTGGTCGATCGCGCGTCGCCTTCCATTGCTTGCTCTTTGGCAATGCCAGCGCGCCGGGCAGGATCACGCGGCAGATTTCTTCGCAGCCAGACTTCCCATTGCGGATTGAAGTGCGCCGTGCATTTCGACCCCATCCAGGAGGCGAACCCCTCGTTGAGCCAAAGATTGTCCCACCACGCCATGGTCACCAGATTCCCGAACCATTGGTGCGCTATCTCATGGGCAAGCAGCTCGTAGATATTTTGTTTCGTCTCCGCAGAGGAGATTTTCGGATCAAATAGAAGGTGGGATTCATCATGAGTGATTCCACCCCAGTTTTCCATCGCGGTGAAGCGGCCCAACCCGCCTGGGATTGCGATCTGATCCAGTTTCGGCAGCGGATAAGTCACACCGAAGTACTCATCGTAATACTTAAGAATCTGCGCCGTTGTTTCGAGCGCGTAACGACCCATTTCCGCCTTGCCCTTACTGGCGATTAGGCGGATCTGCGTCGGGCCGACTCGCGATTCAATGACCTCGAGCTCGCCGGCAACGAAAACATTCAGATAACTCGACATTGGCGGAGTCGCCGCGAAGCGCACTTCTTTTCCGCCGGCCACTGGTTTCTCGCTTTCTATGGGCATGTTCGATACGGCCAGCCAATTCTCCGGCACCACTGTGCTCAATTGAAAACGCGCACGAAACGCCGGCTCGTCCCAGCAGGGGAAAAACCGGCGAGCATCGGTTGCTTCAAACTGGGTTCCGAGCATGACTTTTCTAATCCCACTGCCTTGCTCCTGATAACGCACGTAGAACAGGCCCTGACTTTGCTGGTTGACCTTCCCTTGAAAAGCCAACGCTAAGATGTGCTCGCCGGGCGCGAGGTCCGAGGGCATCGCCAAGATGAGCAGTTCATTTGCCGGATCGATTTCAATCGCAGACTCGGGCAAAGCCTTTCCATCGATAGACGCGTCGATGATTTTGAGTTCGAGCGCGTTCAACACCACACGATGAACTGCGCGACGAACATCTAGCCTTACCCTTTCGGTTCCTGTGAAGGTGAATTTGTCGATATCGGGCACGATCCGAACGGAATAGTCCACAGGAACAACCTCCTTGGGCAGTTTTCCCGGAGTTGCCTCGAAGCTAAAAGGTTTTTCCGCGCGCATGCTGGGACAAAATAGAGTGAGGAAAAAAAGAAACCTCGCGATAAATAACGGGCACAGAAGTTTCATCGGCAAAGCTAGAGAATCTCAAAGACTTCATAGGTCACTCCGTCCGGAGTCCTCTCGCCGATTGCGACACTGACGATCTTGTTCAGCCAGGCGTATTTCGCAGAGGAGGTCTCGAAGAACGGCACAGTTCGCAAATAGTAATCCGAAGCGTTGACCTTCTCGCCACGAGCGATTCGACCATTTACCTCGGGCGAGGCATGACGTACGCCGCGATAAGTCATGATAATTAGTGCCCCGTCGTCTGTCCGCAGGATCAAACGCACATCTTGCTGGGAAGACCCATCTGCGCGAACCAGCAACAAGTCTGAACCTGCTTGCGGCAAGACCTGTCCTCTAAGGCGGTCGCCGACAAATTCTCCGCTGGAAACAGTGAATACGCGGCGCTTCCCAGCCGGTGTTTCTCCCAACTCCAGGACAGGGGGCAGCTTCATACTGATGGTGAATAGATGACGCGATTTGAGTTCTTGCATGGTTAGACTCCGTTTTGAAACGTTTGGTTGGGACGGAACTTCCGGGCTTTGTTGAGCTGGAAGTTCACAAGTGGCGAATGCTGTCGCTGTCAGCACGAGGAGCGTTCGGTTCATAGGGCGATTTTGTTATGACTTGTTCGATTCGCCCAATCGATTGATTATATATCTGCCATTCGCGCCATGAATTTATCATCGATCGACCTGAACCTGCTCGTTGCGTTGGATGCCCTGCTTTCAGAAGCGCATGTTGGCCGTGCCGCTCGCAAAATTGGTCTCTCACAGCCGGCAGCCAGCCATGCACTGAAACGACTCAGAGACCTCTTGGATGATCCTTTGCTTGTGCGAGCGGGTTCTCGCATGGAATTGACGCCTCGAGCAACCGGTTTGCGAGAATCCCTGGCCGAAACCTTGCAGCGAGTTCAAGGTCTCCTTTTGACCGATTCTTTTGACCCTGCCAGAAGCACTCGTCACTTCTCGGTCATGATGCAGGACCACATTGGCCATCTGATTGTGCCAGAACTAGTCAGCCGCCTGCGTTCAGAAGCGCCTGGGATCAGTTTGAATATTCTGCCATGGGAAAGCACGATCTCCATGAGACCAGAGCAGCTTCGCTCCATTGATCTGCTGATTTCATGTGTTGAGCATGAAGTTCCAGCTTATCAGCGCGAAACCCTGTTCACCGACACAGAAGTCACAGTCGTGCGGAAGGGGCATCCTTCCGCATCGAAGATGAAGAACCTCAAAACATTTCTCAGTTCGAGACATGTCGCGGTTGTGGGCAGAGGGCTGACGGAAGATCCGGTCGATACGTGGCTTCAACAGGAAGGTCTGGCGCGACAGGTTGTGCTGCGTGTTCCGAGCTATTTACAGGCGCTTCAGAGCGTTGCGCAGACCGATTTGGTAGCATTCGTTCCCAAACGCATGGCCGAGTCTCAAGCGAGTCAATTGTCGCTAACTCTGGTACGGCCTCCCATAGATCCTGGCGAATATCAATTGTACCTTTTCCATCCGCGCGGCGCAGCCCAGGATCCGGCGTCCGTTTGGTTGCGGAACTTAACCTTGGCGATTTGTAAGCCGCTCGATACACGTTGACGCCAATCATGCTGGTCCAAAAAAGAGTGAGGCATTTTCGTGGCGTTTAGCGCGGCTCGTTGTTAGTTTTTCGAGTCGCAGATAACCTCGCGATTTCGGATGTCGCACGTGTGTTTGGTTTGCGCACGTCAGCCATTCGCTACTACGAACAGATCGGGATTCTCCCGTCGCCGATGCGCAAAAATGGCCAACGCCGCTATGAGAAGAGCGCGCTTTTTCGCCTCGCGGTCGTGCAGCGTGCCCGAGAGACGGGGTTCACATTGGAGGAATTACGCGAGCTCTTTTTCGGGTTCTCACCCGGGACGCCTCCACCGAAACGCTGGCACCAACTCTCTCAACGAAAAATCGCGGAACTCCGGGACCGGATGAAGCAGCTCAAGCTAATGGAGACGTTCCTCAAGCGCGTGGAGAACTGTCGCTGCGACGCACTCGACGAGTGCGGCGAAAAATTCTTCGCGTAAGGTCAAAGGGAAACACTTACGCTGCCGCTAAACAGTGAGTGACGGAATCAATCAAGGGTCACAGGATTGGCTTCTGCCGCTGGTCTCCCTGCGATTTGGACCGCTTGCGCAATTCCGTCGCGATACGTCGGAAACTGTGGCACCCATCCTAGTTCTTGTTTCGCTTTTGGCAGCTGGCACTGGCTCGTCATCCGCGACGTTGTAGGTTTGCCCCGAGCCTCCGCCAGATACCGCAGCAACCACAGCAGATGCTGCGTCACATATGTGTACCCACGGCACTCCGCGACTGCGCGGTCGCTTCGGGAGAGGAAGAAGTCGTCGCCGCAGCCGACTCATCATAACATCGATCCCTGCGCCCGGGCCGTAGAATCCCCCGAACCGCAGGATAACGCCTTCGATCGATCTAGCCTGGCTCGCGTTGAGGATCTGCGCCTCTTCTGACAACAGGGCGTCGACCGGTGGCCGGAGCCAAGGTGCCGGGATTTCCCGTGCTGGAGGCATGTCTTCGGTCAGGGCGATGTCTCCGAGATCGCCAAACCCGTAGATGAACACCATCGACTCCGCTATGATACGGCGAGCTCCGGCACAGATTGCTGCCGACAGCAGATTCTTGGTGCCCGACACCCGGAGCCGGTTGGTGGCGCCAAGATCCGATACGCGCAAGGGACCCCGCGACGGAATGGCCGTGAGCGCGTGTACGACCACATCGGGGTGAGCGGCTGTGACAGCGTCACGAAGCGCCGCAGCATTCAACGCATCGGCGACGACCACACGAGCGCCGAGAGCCTCAAGGCAGGTAGTCCTTCGAACAGTTCGCGCCAGACCGACCACGTCATGCCCCTCGGCGATCAATAGACGAACAACCGGAAAGCCGAGTGCACCAGTAGCGCCGGCGACGAAGATTCGCATAAGCCGAAAGTAGCTCTCACATCCGTCACAACAAGGGGCCCATTCCACGACCGCGAAACTATTTCCCAAAAAGATGCGTCTTTTTGGCTCTTTCTCCGTCACATAAGTGAGATGAAAACTGTCGAACCTGACATGGTTCGTGAGCACGTTCGAGTTCGTTACGGAGACATCGCTGAGAGGAGCGGCGAATGTTGCGGCAAGATGGGTGCAATCCGCTGCGGAAGTGACAAAAACTACGATCAACAGCTCGGTTACTCGGCTGCCGAAGTACGGTCCGTACCCAAAAGTTCTAATCTGGGTTTGGGTTGCGGCAATCCCACCGCCATCGCCTCCATTCGGCCCGGAGAAACGGTTCTTGATCTTGGCTCTGGCGCGGGCTTCGATTGCTTTCTCGCAGCGCGACAGTTAGACGGTACTGGTCGCGTCATCGGTGTGGACATGACACCACCAATGGTCGCAAAGGCGCGCGACAACGCCCGCAAAGGCAATTATGCCAACGTAGAATTTAGGCTGGGTGAAATCGAGGCGCTGCCTGTCGCAGATAACTCCATCGATCTCGTGATTTCGAACTGCGTCATCAATCTGTCGCCGGAGAAGCCGCGGGTTTTCCGCGAAGCATTCCGGGTGCTCAAAACAGGAGGCCGGCTTGCCATTGCGGACGTGGTGGCAACCAAACCGTTGCCCGAACGCATTCGCACACAAATCGATGCCATCGGAGGATGCGTCGGCGGGGCCGCTTTGGTCGATGATCTCAAAAACATATTGAACAACGCAGGGTTCACCCGCATCGGAATTGTGCCGCGTGATGAAACGCGGTCGCTGATCAGCCACTGGAGAGGGGGCGAAGACGCTGCCGAATTTGTTACTAGCGCGTTCATCACGGCATACAAGGCGGGAACAGTATGAGCACAGCCCAATTCGATGTAAGCGTGACGGAGTTTGTCGCAAAGCTGCGCGGGTTCATCCGCGCTCGTGTGCCAGACGACGCCACGGCGGACGATTTAACTCAAGAAACGTTGTTGAAGGTCTATCGGTCGCGGGGATCGCTACGCGAAGATGACCGGTTGGAAGCGTGGCTATATCGCATCGCACGCCGCACTTTGATCGATTATTACCGCAAGCGCCGTCCTAACGAGCAACTGCCCCCCAGCCTAAAAAGCCAATCGGAGGACGAGTTGCGCACGATCCGTGAGGCGGTGCTTTTCTCGACGATCCGCTTCATGGGGGAATTGCAGGACGCTTACCGCGTACCGCTTCAGCTCTCCGAGTTGGAAGGAATGTCGATGGCCACCATCGCCCTTCGCCTTGGGCTGAGCCTCACCGCCGTGAAATCGCGTATTCGCCGCGGACGACAGATGCTCAAAAAGATGCTCCAGAATTGCTGTCGTTTCGAATTCGACCAACGCGGGAAGGTCATCGGTTGGGAACGTCGCAACCCGCGGTGCTGCGACTAAGCGCGCTGTCACTCGGCAGTATGTACCGCCGGTGTATAAAGAAGTGGACAAAGCGGCCAACCCGGCCCCATCGCCGTTTCATTCCATCTTGGTCGAGCGGGCAATCGGAGCAGTGTTCGGTTGCAGAAAATCGGCAGTGAAACTGATTCGTCAAAACTTATGGAATTGAGTGTCCGACCGCTTGCAACCGAGGATTTTAATGGCTTCATCAATTATTGGGTCGGACTTTCACAAGCGGAGATTGAACGCTTGGGAGTTGCAATCGATCGCCTGCCGTCAGCCGCTCAAATGCGTTCCGACCTCGAGGCGATGCTCGTTACGCCGGGTGATGGAGTGCGCACTGTTGTGCTTGCCTGGTGCATCAACGGCGAGGCGATCGGCCATTCATCACTCAAAGACATCGTGCCGGGTGACTCTGGCAGCATTCATTTGCACATGTGGCGCCCGGATTTGCGCGGCAAAGGGCACGGTCCCCATCTTTTTTGTCTGGCAGCAGTCGATTTTTACGAACGATTTCGGCTGAAACGCATCATTTGCGAACCTAAAGCTGATAACCAGCCGCCGAATCGGCTCCTGCAACGGATAGGATTTCCGCTCATTTCGACGCGCGTCGGGAGATCATCGGAACTGAGCAGGGTCTGCAACCTTAATCGTTACGACATCGTGCGCGAGATCGCTGAGGATTATTTGCTTACGCACCAGCAAGCAGGCGAGTTCAAACAGCCGTGACCAGCTTGCCAATAAATTCCTTCGAAACACGAAGGGAGGTGAAACTAACAATGAAGAAACTTGCGCTTGTCACAACAGCGTTGGCCTTGCTTGGAGGCGCCAGCACGGTGGGAGCAGCCAATCACGAGGCCAAATCGGCAAAAAATCAGTCCACCAAACCTGCGTTGTCCCAGACAGGGTGCTGCGGACAAAGCGGCTGCTGCGGAGGTTGCTGCAAAAAAGGCATCCGCTGAGGAAACGACAAAAGTCTGCATCCTTTGGATGATCAGGGCGTCTGCATGGGGCGGAATGGTCCGCCGTTCCGCTCTATGCTGAAATCGAATTCGAAATGTTACAGCACAGGCCGCCTCGTAGCCACGACTCCTTCGATTCTACTAGGCGGCGACCATCGCGAGTCACCGATCGCCAATTACAACTATCATTCTGTCGCGCCCGAGGGGTTCGTCGCGAATTGCGGGCGCACCTCACACGAATCGCTTTGGTACATTACCCGCGACTATCTCAAAAAGGAGGCCCGTCACGACTTTTTCGGCGAAGCTGCACTCTTGGGGGTCATTGTCATCACAGCATTTCTTGCCTTGATTCGCAACGCACAGGCGCTGACGGAATTTGTTCGCGCGATCGCCAACTGTTAATCGGAAGAATTGGTTCTGATACCGTCATCATCTTATTTTAAGCGGACCTCGACGTCAGATTTGGTTTTTATGAAACCAATTCTTGAGACGCTCACATCGACAATGGCAGTTGTGGTAATCTCCTGTGCCGCAAATGGGCAGACATCGGATCAGATCGCAGCTGAATCAAAGCGCGCCAACGAATTCTTTGATAAATGCTGGGACGAAAATCTGGCGCGACACCCGGTCGATGAATCGTTTTATGGAATCAAAACCCATTATGATCAGTTGGAGGATTTATCCGACGAAAAAGCCGCCGCAGACCACGCGGCTTGGCAAAGGCAGCTTGCGACGTTGAAGCGTGACTTCAAGGCGGAACGGCTCGATCCACAAGCGCAATTGAGTTACAAACTCTTTGAACGAGAGGCGGAGCGAGAGGCGGAAGAGTTTAAGTTTCGCTTCGATGAATATCCGATAAGTCAGATGCGCGGGGTGCACGCGCAGATCCCAACGTTCCTGATCAACATTCACAAGATCGACAACGTAAAGGACGCGGAAGCTTACATCGCGCGCTTGAATGCGATCCCAAAATTATTCGATCAACTCATCGTTAATTTGCAAGCGCGTGAAGACAAAGGTGTCGTCGCCCCGCGTTTCGTTTTTCCACTCGTACTCGACGCCTGCCACAAGGTGATCCATGGAAAGCCGTTTGATTCCAGCCCGAACAGCAGTCCGCTGCTCGATGATTTTACGAACAAAATCGGCGCGCTTAAGGACGTTGATTCTGCTACGCGCGATCGATTGCTTTCCGGCGCGACGGAGGCGCTGAATGGATCGGTCAAACCGGCTTACGAAAAGTTAATTGCGTTTCTGGACGATCAATCGAGGCGCGTAAATGACGACGCCGGTGTCTGGAAATTTCCGGATGGTGCCGAGTTCTACCACTCCGCTTTGCGCCGCGCCACGACAACCAGTTTAAGCGTCGACCAGATTCACGAAATCGGTTTGAAGGAAGTTGCGCGCATTCACGCCGAGATGACGAAGATCAAAGAGAGAATCGGATTTAAGGGCGATCTGCAGGCGTTTTTCAAATTCATGCGCGAAGACCGGCAATTCTATTTGCCGGAGACGGATGAAGGCCGGGCAAAGTATCTGGCGCGTGCAGTCGAGATTATCGATGAAATGAAAAAACACCTCGATGAATTGTTCGCCACAAAACCAAAAGCCAATATTGTCGTGAAGGCCGTCGAAAAATTTCGCGAGCAATCTGCCGGTCACGCATTTTATCAGCGGCCCGCCCCGGACGGCTCGCGCGCGGGCATGTTTTACGTCAATCTGCGCCAGATGCAGAGCAATCCGACTTACCAATTGGAAGCGCTTACTTACCACGAAGGAATCCCTGGTCATCATATGCAGACCGCCATTGCCCAGGGACTCACCGGCATTCCGAAGTTTCGAAAATTTTCGGGCAGCTACACTGCTTACACTGAAGGCTGGGGCGTTTACAGCGAATTAACGCCAAAAGAAATCGGAATGTATCGCGATCCATATTCGGATTTTGGACGCTTAGCGCAAGAGCTTTGGCGAGCGGCACGGTTGGTGGTTGATACCGGTCTGCACGACAAAAAATGGACTCGCGAAGAAGCAATTGATTATCTGAAGCAAAATACTCCGAACTCCGAAGCAGATTGCATTGACTCCATCAATCGCTACATCGTGACTCCCGGTCAGGCGACTGCTTACAAGATCGGCATGATCAAGATTCTTGAGTTGCGGGAGAAGGCGAAGGAGCAACTCGGAAGCAAATTCGACATTCGGCAGTTTCACGACGTTGTGCTGAAGAACGGGGCAGTGCCACTCGATGTGTTGGAAGAGCTGGTTAATCGTTGGATCAAGTCCAAACAAGCCGGCGAATCGAGTTAACAATACAAAGACAGAAGAGCCTGCGTCTTTTGGACAATCGCTCCGTCTGCATCAGACGGAATGCTTCAGCACCGGAAACCTCGCCCAATTAATCGCCGTGAATTCATCGCGCTCGGCGCGGCAGGACTTAGTGCGCTGGCGTTACGGCGGGCTGCCGCGCTCGAACTGGGCGATCCTCGTCGGCCGTATGGGGAGCGATCGCCATTTGAACACGCGGTGCGCTCGTTCGGACCGTCGGTTACACCTGGGACAGGTTCTAGCCGCACGCCATTGCAAGACCTTTGCGGAACCATCACGCCATCTTCATTGCATTTTGAGCGGCATCATTCGGGCGTTCCGAAAATCGATCCGAATGCACACGAGTTGTTGTTGGACGGGTTGGTTGAGCGACCGCTGGTTTTCACGATGAAGGAACTGAGCCGTTTTCCGTCTGTGTCGCACGTCCACTTCATCGAATGCGCTGGTAATAGCGGGCGCGAGCATGAGGGGAGGCCCGGCGAAACTGTCCAGCGAAGTCACGGGTTGTTCAGTAACACCGAATGGACCGGCGTGCTCTTAAAAACTGTCTTGGAAGAAGCTGGTATCAAGCGAAAGGCCCGCTGGATCGTCGCCGAGGGCGCGGACGCGTCCAGAATGTCGCGCAGCATTCCGCTCGAAAAAGCGCTCGACGACGTGTTGGTCGCGTACGGTCAAAACGGCGAAGCGCTGCGTCCCGAACAGGGCTATCCCCTGCGCCTGGTCGTTCCGGGCTGGGAGGGAAACATAAATATCAAATGGCTTGGTCGGATCATGGTGACAGATGAGCCGTTTATGACGCGCGAGGAAGCTGCCGTTTATACGGATCTCATGCCGGATGGAAAGGCGCGCTGGTTCACGTTTGTCATGGAGGCGAAATCGGTCATCACGCGTCCCTCAGGTGAACAGCTTTTGGATGCACCGGGTTTCTATGAAATCTCCGGGCTGGCGTGGTCTGGTCGCGGTCGCATCACGCGCGTCGAAGTTTCGACTGATGATGGAAAAACGTGGACCGATGCGCAGCTCAATAGCCCCGTCTTTCCGAAAGCAGTGACGCGATTTTCGCTGGCGTGGAAGTGGGACGGCGGCGAAGCAGCACTACAATCGCGCTGCACGGACGAGACTGGTTATGTTCAGCCGACGCGAGAGCAACTTATCTCCGTCCGTGGACTCCATCCAGGGCCAGACGGTTTCAATCACTACAACGGCATCAAAACGTGGTTTGTCCACCGGGACGGAAAGGTTAGCCATGTATAAGCGCAGCATTTTCTACGCGCTTGCGGTACTCGCGTTCACTGCAACTGCCGCGGATTTGGCGAAACACAACGACCCAAAGCAAACCGGGTCACTGAAGGGGCGGGTCACCTCCCCCGAAGCCGGGCGCTACGGTCTCGGGCGTCCGGCAGCCGCCGCGGATTTCACCAAGCACGAATATCTCGTCGATCCGAATGGTACCGGTTTGCCGAAAGGGCATGGGACGGCCCAGGAAGGCCGCACGATCTACTCTCAAAGCTGCGCCGCGTGCCATGGGTTGCATGGGGAAGGCACGAACGAATATCCGCCGCTCGTTGACGGCCGAGCCACGCTCAAGAGCGACAAGCCTCTACCCACAGTTGGGAGTTACTGGCCGTATGCGACGACCGTTTGGGACTACATCAATCGAGCGATGCCGTACCCTAACCCTGGCACGCTAAAACCGGACGAAATCTACGCGGTGACGGCGTACCTTCTCGCCATGAACGGCATAGTCCCGGAGAATTTTGAGCTGAACGAACGGACGTTACCGCAGGTAAAAATGCCGAATCGGGGTGGGTTTATTCCGGATCCTCGACCCGACGTGAAATAGGATCAGTCCTTGATTTTCCCTTTCCTAAAAGCACGATTTAGGAGCTGTGCTACGCGCGGTGCGCAGACGTCGACTACCGTGCAGCGTAGCGGCGCAGAGTTGGACCGCGTCGGTAATCTTCGGGCATGGATTTTTCGGATCACCCGCAACGTGCTGATTGATCACCATCGCGCGCAAGCACGGCGGGAATCAGAAGCGGTCATATTCGGCATATGAAAAAATCACTTGACTTAAAGTGCACTTTAAGTGGCAACAGAAAATCGACAAGCAAATTTCGGGCGTAGGATTCTGAAGAAAATCATAATGGAAAGGAAGCAATCATGAACAGCAAGAACAAAGACAACGAGGAGTCGTCATGGCAGTTGTAGCGGCATGGGTACTCGTCGCCCTGGGGGTTGGCCACACTGTGGTTGGCTTGGTCAGGTTCAAGAAGCCACTCGCGGAAGCTATACGTGCGGGGTTTGTCGGACAGTTCGTGGGCTATCCCGATCGGAGGACGGCGTTTTGGTTCATTATCTTCGGCCCGTTGCTCGTTATGGGCGGCCATATGGCGGTCCATGCCGCTAATGCCGCAAATCGGGAGCTCCTTAAGATCATCGGCTTTTATTTACTAGCCATTAGCGCAGTGGGAAGTCTCGCCCAGCCAGCGTCGCCGTTCTGGGCGGGGCTCGTGTCAGCGCTAATTTTGATCAGCGCGGGGTATGGTTGGATCTCGTAATCCCAATACAGAAAGGCGAAGACGTGCCTAACAATTGCTTCAACCCGACGCTCAAAGCTTGGCGGCTTTGGGTTCCCGGCGCTGCGCGCCGGCGCGGGAAGCAATCATGAAGACCAAAAAAGGAACGTTCCCATGCGCGGTACTCTCGAAATGAAACGCAGATATTTCAAAGCAACGCTGCTGGGACTTATTGCACAGTCGATGATTATTTTCGCCGTCTACTCTTCCTTTGGGCGAAGCGACGCTGCCTCGCAGCAGGCGAGTGACAGGGGCTATTCGACAGACATTAAAGAGCTGCATGACAAATTCAATAAGGACAAGGGTAACGTGCGGCTGCTTTTGCTACTCTCGCCAACTTGCCCCGAATGTCTTCGTGGGGCGTCCGAAATCCAAAGCAAAGTTCTTGAGAAAATCAAAGATTCAGACATGCGCGTTTACGTAATTTATCTGCCGATTCTAAAGATGGATCGAGAGGAAAGCGTTCCATCTGCGATGAAACAACTACAGGACAAACGAGTAAGTTTTTTCTGGGATAGAAATGGTGAACTAGCTCACAGCTACTCGCGGGTACTGCAACTGCCTGCGCGTCAGCCTGCTTGGGACGTCTACCTGCTTTTCAATCGCGATAACGCGTGGAAGGCCGATGTGCCTGCTCCTGACTACTGGATGGCCCAACTTAGCGGAATTTCAAGCGAACGACGCCTTGATGGTAACAAGTTCGCCGACGAGACGAGCAAACTGCTGCGACCTACTTCGCCAATGTTCCTATTCGGCATATGAAAAAGTCACTTGACTTAAAGCGCACTTTAAGTGGCACAGAAGACCTATGAAGAAATCGATTACGCCTGCCTCACCGTTGACCGTCAAGATCGCCATCGCGATGACGTTCATTAACTCGTGGATAATCTTCGAAGAGACAGTCGTAGATCGACACGGACTCTGGCGCTACATGCCATTCTATCGAGTGGGATTGGCCTGCACCTGGGACGTGTTGGCGCTCGCGGTTATCCTGCCAGTCGTTTTCTTGGGGATCGCGCCGTTACGCCGTGCTGTCGATCGACTGCTCCGAATAAACAGAGAATAGATGGTTTACGATACTGAGATGAAGAATCGATCACGCCTCCTTCACCGTTGATCGTTAAAATCGCTATCGCGATGACGTTCATTAACTGGTGGGTAATCTTCGAAGAATCGGCGCGCTCAACCGTTAGTTAGGCCGATTCGCAGCATGTCTCCAGCACCAAGCACACGATCCAGAAGCGCGATCATCGCTGGCAGCCTTGTTTTGTCACTGGGTGCGATAGTTCATTGCATTTGATGGGGCCACAGGAGAACCCACGCTCATCGGCAAGCTGTATCGTGGTTATACAGTTTCTCCAATCGGCAGCGTCATAGGGTTGGTGTATGCGTTCTTCGACGCTTTGATTGGTGGTGCGATATTTGCGTGGCTCTATAACAAAGTAGCGGGTTGTGCCAAGGATGAGAAGCCAAGTCAGCCGTGATGCCTAACTTTGCATCGTAAGGCCCATTATTCGCAGCAGGTCTCCAGCACCAAGCACACGATCCACAACACGCTCTCTGTAATGTCTTCATGACTATTCCACGTCTCGTCACTCGGTTCTATGAGCGAATTTGGAACGCAGGCGAGCTTTCCGCCGTGTCAGAACTCCTTAGCGAAACGTTCTCGTTTCATGGGTCGTTGGGGGTAGAATTGGAAGGGCGAGACGCTTTCGCGCACTACGTCCTGATGATCCGAACCGCTCTTGCAGAATACCGATGCGACATTCTCGACTGCGTCACTGCGGAGGACAGAGCGTTTGCAAAAATGCGATTTTCCGGTCGCCACGTTGCGCCGTTTAGAGGATTCGAGCCGACAGGCAAGATCGTTCACTGGCTTGGCGGAGCACTTTTTCGCTTCGAGAAGGGCGTGATTGCGGACCTGTGGGTTCTGGGTGATCTCGCCGGACTCGACACCATTCTCAAGCGAAATCAGGGGAGCAGCCCGTGACGTGATTTTCGCGTAAACGAGCGCTATCTTTCAGGCTGTGTGAGGGCTTCGCCTTTATGGCTGATGATATACGAGATCAAGCGGACAGGTTTCGTCTTACTTATATTTC
>WNGE01003559.1_pt1 | contig 18349 bp, 18 predicted proteins | sample 5400651 | NCBI WGS metagenome assembly WNGE01 (sample SAMN13153370, study PRJNA577476) | soil metagenome | isolation source: 60 cm soil or saprolite under grassland replicate 2 | place: USA:California | collected 2016-06-15
GTCCGGGTTGTTTGGCAGGGGCGTCGAGAAGCCGAAACCGGGAAATGAGGGGACGATGACATCAAACGCATCAGCAGGGTCGCCACCGAATGCACCAGGGTTCGCAAGCGGATCAATGACCCTGGACCAATGCCAAAAGGTCCACGGCCAACCATGAGTCAAGATAAGTGGAACTGGGTTCGGGCCGACACCAGGTTTGCGCATGAAATGCACAGGAACGCCATCGACGTTCACCTGGTAATGTTCGTAGCGATTGATGGCTGCCTCCGCTTTGCGCCAGTCGTAGGCACCCAGCCAGTAGTCAACGAGTTCCTCAAGGTAGGTTCGACCAACACCGTAATACCAGTCGTCATTGCCAACACCCAAAGGCCATCTGGTGCGCTTTAGCCGTGTGCGAAGGTCCGAGAGTTGCTCGTCCGAGACGTGGATCAGTGTGGGTTGAAGTGGAAACGAGGAGCCGGAAGACGAGGCTCCTTCCTGGCTTGCAGGCATAGTTTACTCCTTTTCTTTTGGGCGTTCCGTGTGCTGTTCGGGGTTTTCGGAAGGACGTGGGTGCAATGGGAGCTCCGGGGTTCTTTCCAATTCGATCGCATGGGCCAGAGCAGGCACGGCGGATGCAATGGCCGCCCGTTCTTCTGGGGACAAGCGGTCAAGCAAGCTGGTGAGCCGCTCCACACGCGCGGCGCGGCGTGCTTCGATGACCTGTGCTCCGCGTGTGGTAAGTTGTACCAGCACCGCACGGCCATCGCGGGGATCTGCTCGACGTTCGAGCAATCCGTCGTCTTCGAGCCGTCGCACCATTTGCGTGATAGCCGGTTGCGTCATTTGTTCTGTTCCCGTCAACTCGGTCAGCCGCATGGGGCCTTTGCGAGAGAGCGTATGCAACACCGAAAGCGTGGTGAAACTCAGCCGTTCCACCGAGGGTAATCGAATGAAGATGGTTGTGAATTCTTCAATAATGGTTGTCAAGTCCCTGACATTGAGGTCAGGATCAGAAAAATGATCTGTCACACGCCATATTATATCACAATTTTATATAAATTTCCTATGGAAATAAGCCTTGATGCTGTCAATCCCAGGAGAATGCCGGGAGAAATCGGGACGGGTATCTGGGTGGACAAGCAATCTGAAAAGGCAGACTTCCGGCTGGAGAACGACCCGCAGAATTCTCCTCATTAGCCTACAACTTCATTTGTGCTCTGTGAAGCATATGTTGGCTCATCCCACGGGTTGCGTGTATGACTTCCCTACCTCGTCAGAGGGGAAGCTTCCCAACATCGTAGACGCTCAAAAGAAAAGACGGTACACTCCTCTTGAGATCGAAACAGTAATCCATTCTAAAAGAGGAGCCTGTCATGGAAGCAGTCTACTACGCCGCCCAAGCCAATCTCCGACGCTTGATGATTCTGCATCCTAATTGGACCCGCGGACAATTGGCCCAGGCCACAGGGATGTCAAAGAGCTGGGTCGCGTAACGGGAAAAAACGCCTCGTGAATGTACCACCTGATGATGAGCAGGTGCTGCGTGGGCTCAGCCGTGCCCCGCGATACCCGGCTTCGGTGGGAGCTCCTCAAGGGAGTGACTTTCCCGCTGCACAGGTCGCGCTTTTGTCACGCTCTAGGGGTCGCGGTGCTCATCTGCGATCCGCATCACCCCCAACAAAATGGCTTTGTGGAACGGTATCACCGTACGCTCACTCAGGAATGCTTGAAGCGAGAGCGCCCCAAGACCTTAGATGAGGTTCGCCAGGTGACGGAAGCTTTTGCGGCCCACTATAATTGGCAGCGGCCCCTGAAAGCGGATCAGCTGTGGCAATCAGCCTCCTCGGGTCGCCTTTCCCACTCTGCCCACTCTGCCCTCTGTTCCTGATCTGGTCAATCCCGATGCGCGGGATATGCTGTGTGAAAGGCCAGCACCTGGTGCGGCGAGTCAATCGAAAGCCGATTTGTGAAAGTCGATTTGTATCCCTACTACATCTCCAGCAAGCTCGCTGGTCAGCGGGTGACCTTATCCATCCAGGCCGCAGAACAGAGTTTACAAGTGGTCTATCCTCACGAGTATCGCCGCTCGCTGCCGCGCGTATGGCTTACATCAACGGGCTCTGCCTCGATCTGGGAGTATCTCGCACTCATGCAGCGCGAAGCCTCGACGCGAACCTCGCCTGCTTGCTTTAGGGAGGTGGAAAGTCCACTCCGACTGAGCCCTCTCCTCGCACGATGAAAGGAAACCATCCCTCTGACGAGGTAGGGAAGTCATACACACAACCCGTGGGGCCGCCTCTACGATACTGTTCCATGTGGAATGAGATGCCATTGTTGAGCGTGCCGTTTGGGAATGCGCTGCTGGAGCTCATCGGCGTGAGCCACTTTTTCCCCCATCATGAGTTGAGCACGAACGATGCGGACGATCCCCAAAATCGGGTCAATTCCAGTTCCCCAACGGAGGCAAACTGCGATGGTTGCCAGTGCGGCCTCTCCAAAATTGAGTTGAGACTTTGGTGGAATCCTGGCTGTGCGAGAAATGGCTTCGAGATGGCGAAACACTTGATCGTACATCGTGGGTTCAGGCGGGTGAATAAGACGACGAGACAGCGTATTTCCCAAGGGAGTTTCCTCCATCGTTTCTTCCCACCAGCTGGCATTGAGGACAAAGGTATCACTGACGTTGACAGACAATTGGTGGTTTTGCATCTTAGCAGACCTTTATATAGCAAAACATGCAATAACAGGGGAGACAAGATCACGTACATCGGTGCTTTTCATAGCTATGGAATGTGTGGTACTGCCAGGATTAAAGTTGACCACGTCATTCTCGAAAAGTCCTTCTTCCAATAATGCTAGAATTTTTTCGAATACACCCATTCACTCGGTTCCGTCCATTCTCTGCAATAGTCTTGTTAAAACGTATGCTCACAAAAGTCCCTCTAAATCTAGAGGTTCCGCTTCTCTAATTCCTCTTTTAATGCTCGTAAGCCCTTGTTCTTATTTCGCAGAGCAGTGATATGCGCGCTCCACTCTGCTTCATGCCCTTGCTTCTCATACAGATACTTGAGCCGTGCTACATAGTTTACCGCCTGCTGATAATTTTCCCGTCCACGCCCCTCTATGAGTCGTTCCACCACCTCTTTGTACAGCCGAATGGCATCCTCTGGATAGTGCTCCTCTGCGGCTCTTGCCACCTGAAGCTGATACTGACTCGGTGCCTGACGAAAGCCGTAGCCAGAGGGCGACGTAGTTGATAGACGCTCCATAGTTGCCAGAGCAGCTAATGCCTGATCGACCTCTCCTTCATCCAGGTAGATAGTGACGAGCGCTCCCCAACGCTCTTGCTGCTTTACTACCTCAATCAGTCGCGCCCGGTGATCAGACCATACCTTTTCTGGCAGACCAGCTAATCGCGCCGCAGAGCGAACGGAGCGATACGTAGTCTCATCCGGGCTCGCCTGAAAGCGCATAAGGTCTAGAGTCAAAGCTTGCTCCGTCTTCCCGTACTCGCTATATTTTTCGCCCAACCAGCGGCGGTAGATGTCAGCTGTACGCGATGCAGTGAAGTCTTGCCGCTTGCCAGCAAGGGCGCGTTCAATCTCTTTGAGCTTCGTTTCAACAAATATCAGTGCCTGGCCTTGCCACTCACTCCCCGATTGTATCAATTGCTCGGCGAACCAGGTCACGTCCGTAGGTTCGGTCAACTCCGTGCGAGCAACCTCCTGTGCTTCATTTGCTCTGCCATGCTGTAGTAATTTCTCGGTCAAATCCTTGTACAAACCGACCTTTCGATACTCTTTGAGTATATCCTCATCGCTGAAAGATTCTGCTGATTTGAGCGTTACCAGGAAAGTGACGATGTAGCGATTGCGCCAATGGCTTGAGAAGTCTTGCCCTGATCTTATTTCTTGACGAAGCCATACTTCAACGCCCTTTCGCTCTTGCTCCGTTGCATGCCGTGCGATTGCTCCAACAAGATCCACTTCGATGCCACCATACTCATGTCCAAATTTCCAGAGATCTAACAGCGCGCTCAATAGTGCCTCGCGTGCTGTCGTATCCAGTTGTTCCTGTGGTGGAAGGGTAGACTGAGTGTCCAGGCACTCTACCAGGCCAGCAGCGCACTCACCCAGAACCCAACTGAGCTGACCCTCGTCGTGTATCTGCTCATACTGCATGATCGTTTCCCGGGCTACGGTAGCATAAACGACCTGCGCGTTGGCCCACTCGCCCGCCTCGGCAAACCCTCTGCCTATGTCATACAATGGCTCCAGCTCGGCAGCAGCGCGACTAGCTGCATTCCATCCTTCTCCCGCATGATAAAAAGCCAGATTCACCTGTCTTTGAATCGTAGAGGGATCAAGGGTACGTTCTCGGCCCTTCCCTGGCTTCTTCTCTTCTTGCATTGTCGTCGCCAACTGAAGTCCTATCAGCAGTTCAACCAGTGGTTCTATGTTGGGCTCACGCTCCAGAAGTTGTTCGAGAAGAAAGAGTAATTCCTCGCGACTTTTCTTCTTCAGTTGTCCCAATACGGTTGTCTCAGACTCTCCGGTTGCCTGTTCATCTTCCGTCATGCTCTTCCCTCTCTAGCAAGAAGACACCCACTATTGCTCAATACTGTGTATCATCATACGCTATTAACGGGCAAAGGTAAATATGAGGTATACTGACCGACACATGGGTGGCGGTCAGTACCAGAAACATTCCTTTGATCAGAAGTAATCGTCAGTGTGATACACTTGAAACAGGTATTCCCGAGGAGGGAGAATATTGGACGTTGGAAGAAAAATGGAAAGCAGAAATTGGACAAGAGGTGAGAGCGTCGTGGTCAAACCAGACGTCACCGATCCAGATACAGGCCACACTATTGGTGGGTGGCAGGGGCGCATCAGTGCGATCTTTGATGAAATGGGAACCCTGGCCATCCAATGGGATAGCCATACACTGAAGAGCATGCCTCTCACTCATATTGCCTGGTGTGAAGAAGAGGGAATGTCCTGGTCAGAGATGAATCTGTCTCACCATGAAATAGAACCTGCGACAGCACGCGATACCGAGGACGACGTGACCAAAACCATCGCGGAGATTGGGTCCAGGTCTAGCTGGCTACATCTCGGAGGAGAACAAGGCAAAAGGATTCAAGAGATCGTGAACCGGGCGCAGGATCACGACGTATTTGCAGTGTTTCGGGTCTGGCATATGTATCTAGAGGAGCACCTGGTCTTCCCTTTCGCGGCTACAGTAGCAGAATATCAGCGCGGGCCGGTTCGCCAGGGCGCTCGGGTCAAGGTTCTGGACATCACCTTCCTGGACGAGACATACGGCACCATCGTGGCGGTGAAGCAGAAAGATGGGGTGTATGAACTTCCCCTGTGTGATCTGAAGGCCACAGATGCGGATGTCGAGATCCGGCAATTGGTGGAGGATTACGCGGTGTGGTTTGCCAATCGCTAAGGAGGCAAGCAATCATGGACACGTTTGATACCTCTTCACTCCGGCGGGCACAGGTGGATGCCAAAGCCGTACGTCGGCAGGTACGATCTATTTTACACAGCTTGGACCGGATGCGTTCCTCTGAAGCCTACTGGCAGGTGGGCGCTGTTGTTAATGAGGTACGCCAGTTGCTGGAGCAGGGCTGGACATTGATCCAGGCAGACGATGGTCGCAGTGCTCTCTCCTTGCTTGAAGCCATTACTGAAGCATATGTGGCTGACTGGACCAATCTAGATGATTCAGATGGTGAGGCCAGCGGGTTCTTTCAAGACCTTGGCCCTCTCTGGACAGAAGCCTTGCTCAGCGTGGACCTTTCGTCCAAAGAGGGTAAGGTATGGGCAAGTAAGTTGGAGATCTGGCAACGGGAAATTGATGATTACGGAGTCGATGAGGTCTTTGCATCTGCACAGGAAGCGGCTCTGCGAGGTTGGGACGATCCTGGACTCCAACAGGTTTTGCAGGGAACCGACAGCGAAAACGACTCCTGGGATGGAGAAGCACCTGAAGTAACGGTTGCCCGGCTTCATATACTGGAGCGACGTGAACGCTTGCAAGCGTATCTTCATCTGGCCCGTGCAGAAGGGCAGCACGAAGCCTACGTTGCTATGCTGGTACGCCTGGGCCGCACGCAAGAAGCAGCGGCCTATGGACGAGCACACCTGGAGACTGCACAGGAGGCTCTTACTCTGGCCAGCGCGTTATATGACCGGGGCGAACGTGAGCAAGGCTTGCAAATCGCTGAGGAAGGTCTCCTTCTTCAGGGACCAAAGGCTTCACTCGCGAAGTGGCTCCGGGACGAAGCGGCAACGATGGGCGAAAGAGCACGAGCCCTTGCAGCAGCCGAGGTGGCCATACGCTCAGAGCTGAGCTTAGTCAACTATCTTCGCGTGGCAGAGATCGCCGGGGAACACTGGCCGGAGCGGCGTGCAGACCTGCTGGAGTATGTACGCCGCACGAAGTCATACATCCCACAGGGGCAAGTCGATGTGTTCCTGCATGAGGGACTCATTGATGATGCCATCGCCGCAGTCGAGCCTAAGGCAACGCATACCCTGGTAGAGCGAGTCGTGGACGCTGCGATGCAGTCCCATCCCGCATGGGTGATCAAGGTCTGTCAGCAGCAGGCGGAGCCGTTCATGGATGAAGGCAAAGCACAGTACTACAGTGTGGCAGCCAAATGGCTTGCGAAGGCGCGTACGGCTTATCGACACATGGGTCGTGAACAGGAATGGCGGACGTACCTGTCTGAATTACTGGACCATCATCGGCTCAAGCGCAAATTAGTGCCGATGTTAGAGGCGCTGCGGCAATAAAGATGAGTGTAAGTGCTTGCGTTCTCATACTCAGCAATATTGCTGAGAAATGAGCCTCTCTCTTCTTTGAGTGCCTCAAGTACCGCAGCAATGGTCTGGGGAGAGAAACAACCTTGTTTCTCCCTCACTTTTTTGTAGCGGGCTTGGTCTCATCTCTCATCCAACCTCCTGTTACCTTGAATGTGACGACTTCCTTGAAATCATGCAATGCATCGCCCACGGATTGCGCAACGAGGTTGTAGGGGCTAGCACCTGAGCCAAAAATGTGTCTCCTTAATGAGAGAGTATCAACACATTCTCATCAAGGAGATCGACATGAAGAGTATTGCTGATGGATCGATCATCGTCCAGGCCTCTTCTCAATCAGTGCCCTCAACTCCACCCTGGTTTGGAGAAGTCGCCCTGATCGTGCAGTATCTTCGCAAGCACCATATCCTTTCCGCTCTCACTGAACAAGTGCGCTTTGCTCGCCGCCGCTTTGGCCACTATGAGGTCATTGACTTTCTCGCGGTGCTCTTCGGATATGCTCTCAGTGGCGAACGGACGCTGGAAGCCTTCTACGAGCACCTGTCTCCCTTTGCCTCAGCAGATCACTGGCACTTTTCGGACGAGAGCGTTTGCCTGCACGCTCCACACTCAGTCGCTTTCTCGCGGCTCCGCCTAAAGAGCCCGTCGAAGCTCTGCGCTCCCTGTTTCTCTCTGATCTGCTGGCTCGTCCTCTGGGGCCGCAGGAGCAGCCAGCAGGACTGTGGGATCGCACAGGAAGCCGCTGGCAGGTCTTCGATCTCGATGGAACCCGTGAGGCCGCTCGCCAACGCGCTTTACCGGCATCGGCCCAGAGCGCGCCTCGCACCCCAGCGTCGCTTACGTCCCTTGTGTGCTCCGGGCTCGACTTTCCGCAAGCGAGGAGAAGTTGTCCGCTCTCGGACGACCATTTTGCAGGCCCATACACACCAGTGGTTCGGCTCATTTGGTGGACCAGGCAATGGCAAGTCCCGAGAGGAATTACGCCGAGCCGTGGCCCAGATCCAGCAGTACCTTGTGGCCCATCAGTTGTCGGCAGCATGCGTGCTGCTGAGGCTCGACGGACTCTATGGGACCGGAGCCACCTTCTCGGACGTCGCTGGGCTCGCGGTTGTCATGCGTGGCAAAGACTACCAGGTGCTTTCGCAGGCCCAGATCCAGTTTCGGCTCTCCCTTCCCCCAGATCAGCAATTCAGCCGTCCGGAAAGTGCACACGTCGCGTAGCCTTTATGACTGCCCCGAGGTGGCGGTAGGTCCAGGCGAGCAGCGCTGTCGCGTCGTGGTGGCGACGCATCCCGCAGGACCGAAAAAGCCTCGGGTGGGCGTCGAGCGTGATGGGATCGTCTACGAGCTGTTCACGCGCGACCTTGCCACAAGGCGCTTTCACCGCTGCCGATGTGGTGGCACTCTACTTGCATCGCGCTGCCTTTGAAATCACGCTCTCTGATGAAGATCGCGAACAAGACCCCGATCGTTGGTGTAGTCATGCTCCCTGGGGTCAGGAGTGCTGGCAGAGTATCAATCAATGGGTCTGGAATCTCCCTTTGGAAGTGGGCCATCACCTCCATCCTGACCCAGTGCGCACCACCTCCATTGCTCCTGCCCATCTGGCTGAGCCGGCTCAGCCAGCCGGCTCAGCTACCCCGCCGCAGGGGTATGGGCCAGTAGAAGTAGCCCTGCCCTGGAAAGCGGGTCGCTTCTCTGGTCGCGACTTTCCCTTCCAGCCTGATGGCACGTTGCACTGTCCAGCGAAGCAGGCATTAGTGGCGCACGAACGACGCCGAGAAGCCGATGGGAGCCTGCGCGTGGTGTACTGCGCCAGTATCGGCAGTTGTCGCCCTTGCTCTCTGCGGGGGCAGTGTCAATGGCAGGGCAAAGCCACAACGAAACCAGCGCCCCCGTGAGTGTGTTGTTGCATCCTCTCGCCGTTGGATCGGCTCCTGTGCTGTGGCGGGACTGGAGCCGGAGGCATCATCGTCGCGCCTGCATGCACCTGCTCCGGCAGCAACAGGTGGCGGTGCAGACGGAGCAGAGACCTTCTGTTTGCTCAACTCCCACGCATCTGTCTCGTGCACAGCGCGCCCATTCTCGTCTCGACTGGCCTGAGCGGCTCGCTCGCAACGCACGTGGCTCAACAGCGAAGCAGGTGACGGTCAAGCCGATCGCGTGTTCCAGAAAGCGTTGCTCTCTTGCTCGGGTTGGCGATGGCCTGACAGCGTCTCAAGAGTCATGGGAATTCCCTCAGCTCGGACAAGCGTGCTTCTCCGAAGAGAGCTTCATGGCCTTTCTTGCCAGCTCCTCCTCACGTTCTCCCATTTCCAGCCTTTTTTGCTCTTCCTCCTTCTGTTGTTGCTCTCTCTTGCTGACTTCTCCCTCCGTTCTGCATCGCTTTCGCTCATCCAATCAGGATAAGCTCTTCAATTTCTCGTTGCGCACTTCGTGGGATACGCACCTCCATGGGTGATTGTGCTCCCCGAGAACAACGCGTTCTAGATCTCGTTTTCCTGTGTTCTCTCCTCATTCGAGATCAGTCCCCAAGCGATTTCTCGCTTCACCCAACGTAAACCCTTGGGGGTATTGGTCGTGCGTTTCGGGTGCCAGGGAAATTTTACACGCCCGCCTTTCGGTGGAATATCTCTCACCGCTCGACAGGTTGGACACTCAAAGTGTGAAACTCCGGCTTCTTTTATCTGAGCGAGCGTCACCACAATGACTTCGGTAAAAGAGCATCCAATGACTTTGCGCACTGAGGAAGCTGCTGTTTCTCCAACAGGATCACGTTCCGGGGCACGCTGACCCACGCGAGGTTGCGTGGGTTTGGGAGACACTTGTGGCATGGGGAGTGTCGCAGAGGCGGGCTCCACGATCTCGTCTGCCTGGCCAGCATGCGGCGCTCCAGGCATGCTTCCAGGCGTCGGTGCCGTCTTCCCATTTGATGTTTTTGCTGGCTTTTTCAACAGAGCCTGAAACTGTTTGGCACTTTCGCTATCGTGGAGCGCCACTTTGTGTTCGCCTGCTCGCGCTTCCATCTCCAGACTGAGACGCCTGGCCGGATGAGGCATGGTTCGAGTGAGGATCTCCTCGGTTAAGCTGGTCCCTTTCTGGACCAGGGTTGCCGCTACTGCATCAACCAGCCAGTCTTTCAAGACCCCAATGCAGCCAACACAGCCGGAGGCCCACCACCGCCAGCGTGAAAGCAAGGCATTCAAATCGACATCGAGCGGAACCCGTTCCAGCAAATATTTCAAAGCTGCCACAAAGGCTGTGCGTTCTTCTTTGTCCTCAACGTGATAACGTGCAAAATGAATATCTCGACCACGACGAGCGAGTTGCCCACTCGTATTGCGAAACCCGAATAAGGCATAGGGACCTACCAGAACGTGTAATACATTCGTGCGATTGCTTAAAGACTTCAACCATTCTAGTTGCTCATCAACACTGTGACTCCCATCCCCTTGCATCAGGCGGTGTCCTTCATCGGCGAACACCGCTTTGACGCGCGCCCGGATCAGGGCTTGCTCTGCCACTCCACGCACCTTCAGCCAATCGATCGCGCCCAGTTTTGAGCGAGTCGCTTTGGGGGCGGCCATAAGGTGGGCCACGTTCCCCAGCAGTTCTTTGACCAGAAGATGCTCTTTGAGCGCATCGATGATTTGCCAGTAATAATCCAACCGAAGGTAGGGTCCCTGATCTGGCGGAATCGGCTCCAGCAAGAGGATCGGAACCACGAAGCGATCAGGTTCCTCTCTGGCAAAGCGTTCTGCCACGACGCCCAGGGCTTTCGACTTCCCAACGCCACCTGGTCCACACAGCAGCACATGCGTGGCATCGGTATGCTCTTCGACCCACAAGGACAGTTGGTCATCAACGCGCGTCAGGTGCGCGTGCTTCACGATGACGGCCTTAAAGGCATCCAGTCGTACTCTGGCCTCTGGTGTCAACTGCGCCATGTTAGCGGTACTCCTCTAATGTAGGAAGGGTGGTCAGATCAAGCTCATCGTCCATCTCGATATCGGCATTGCTCGGTTCAAGACTTGTCATCTTCGACTGACCAACAATCGCTTCGCGAATGGATACTCCCTCCAGATCGCGCTGTTGTTGTGCCAGCAGCGCTTCCTCGGTCAGAACCTCTTCCAGAAACGCTGCAAGCAGCGAACTGTCAATGCTCACTCGCTTGCGGTGATGTACTCGTTGCTGTTCGCGCCACTCATCCAGGATCAGTTCCCATTCCCGCTCTGAGCGTCCCTGCACCTGAAGGAACGCGTCAGCCGTACACGTTAACCATTGTCCATCGACAAAGGCATAGGCGAGGCTCATATCAAAGGGCTCGTACCGAATTTCGACACGCTTTCCGGCATCTGGAGACGAACGCATCAGGGGATTGTAGTAGCGCAACCCATTCACGACCACTCCACGTGCGGCATCGAGCTTCGCATATCCAGCGCGCGTCGTGGGACAGGTGAGAATGAGAAACTCCTCTGAATAGGGAATCAGGCGGTGCGTGCGCATGCCCGCCAGTTGTATCCCCTGGACAAAGGCTTCGCGGGGGCTCTGCCCCAAGGCGGGATGGTCCATCTGATCATAGACCTCGTAGACATATTGGCAAAACCGCAGAGCGAATCGCTCCAGGGTCCAGACCGCCAGGCGCCGAGGATCAACCTCACGCGTCATCTGACGTGGACGTTTTGTCGCTTGAGTATTTCCAGACAATTGGTGCAGAAGCTGAGTTGTAGCAGTTCCAAAGAGCCGCTCAATCACGGAACCCATACGAGGCTGCGCCGCCGGACGGTCTTTTTTCGTGACAAAGTAGCGCGTGAGCAGGGTTTCAAAGTAGACGCTTCCAAACTCTGAACCGCGATCAACAAAACACTCCTGTGGCAAGCGCTGATGACGCTGGACGCAAATCCGCAGCGCCATCATCACTGAGCGATAACTGGGAGGATCATAGGTGAGATAGCATGCCAGAATCCGCCGACTGTAGGCATCGGTCAGAAAGGTTGCCCAAGGCCTGCCCAAAGGTTTGCCTGTCAGCGAGGAAACCAGAACAATATCGAGTTCCGTGTGATCCAAGTGAGCGAGAGCAAAGGGACGTTCTCCATGGCGAGGCGTCGTCTGATCGAGCCACGCAAAGGGTTGAGATGCGTAGGCCGCACGCGTCCCTTTGCGTTTGGCTACTACCTCGTTGGTGGTAAAGCGGGCGCGAACCCGGTAAAAGGTTTGCTGGCTCACAGGAGGGAGCCCTTGTCGTTGACATTGCTCTCGGTACAGTCGATAGACGGCAGCCGCGCTTTTGCCTTGAGGAGCGATGTAGTGGGTCTGCAAAGCCGCTTCCAGCAATTGCAGAGAGGCTGGTTCGATGCGCTGGCTCCGGTTTCCTCGCGCAGCTACGCGATCAAGCAATCCCAGATAGCCACATCCATGCGTTTCTTTGGCCTGTTGGTACGCCTTCCACCAGCGTTGGACAGAACGCCTTGGGGCAGTGGTCGGTTCTCCCCGTGCGTAGGCCAGCATGTGGATCATGCGCTGGTTGGCCGCCTGCTGTGCTTTAGAACCCGCCTGGGCGAGGAGTTGGCGTACCTCTGGCGTCATGGGAGAAGGGGATGCTGACCCTACGACCCAGAGAGAGCCTTCCTGCTTCAGATGCTCAAACTCGGCTCGTGACATGGCAAGGAGTTCGCCGACTTCTGGCCGCAAATGCACCATCTCTCCCCACCCTTCGATCTGCCAGAGCCGTCCATCCCAGGCCAGAGGCGCATCGGGTAAGGGAGTCGAAAGACGAGCAAGCTCTCCCTGATGAACCTTCGGAACCTGCCTTTCCTCCGCGTAGAGGGTCACATGCTCATGACGCATGAGCAGGGTCGCGGAAAGGTCCGTGAAGACTCGACAGGTGGAAAGCAACACCCAGATGATATCGACGGTAAGGCCGGGATAGAGAGCAAGCAATTCGTTGAGAGGGATGCCAGGATGGGCCTGGATATGAGCCAGCGCCAATGCTTCTTGCTCCGGGTGGGGAGGAACCCCGTGCGCCCAGAAGTCCTGCAAAAACTTCAGATTTTGAATCTCAAGAGGATGGAACTCGGCGGAAGAACGCAGCCGATAGATCAACCCAAATTGCTCTGCATATGCCTCCCCTGGAGGACAGTGCCACTGCCCAGTCCCGGCGAGCTGGTAGCGAGCAGGCTTCTCGGTAGCCAGGATATCGAGCGAGGAGGCTTGCTTCCACTCTTCCCAGCCTGCCGACTCGCGGCGTAAGACAAAGAAGTCTGGGGTGTGCCATTGGGTGGTTCGATAGCCCGATCTGGCGCGATAGCTGAGCGGAATGCGAGATGACTGGTCGTAAAACTCCAAGACATCCTCGTCGCGTTCCATCCGGTAAATCGCCCAGAACTCCACACGATCGCTTTCAAACTGGATGGAGAAACCCATTTTGGGGCTCGGATAGCGCCCGGTAATGTTACCGGCGCGCCCACTTACCCGGCGAACTGGAGGCGATGAGCGAATAGACGCAATGAGTGCTTCGGTTTAGCCCCGAAACCGAAGGCGCTGGCTCCAGGTATGGAATGCTTCGGGCGTCATTCTCATGATCATCTTCCGCTTTCATCGTGTTGGAATTGCGTGTCTCTTTCTCCCTCAAAAGCAAGTATACCTGAGATGCGCCAGAAATGCGACCTTTTTCAGGCATTTCTTGGCGCGTGTTCCATATATCTTGGCGCACAAGTTGCGGAATTGACGAAGAAGAGAGATGGAAAACGAAAAAAGAGGCCCTCACGATGCCACGCCATATTATGTGAGAGAACCGCTTCGCTGAAATCGCTTGACAGCGTGGCAGATTATCTGGAAAACGGTCATTTTCATCCGATAAATGACAAAGGTTAAAGCGTCACCCAGATTTTGGGAGCCGATGCCTTGCTAATAGACACTTCGCGATCTTCGACCAGCAGCTTCACATTCTCGTCTTGATCTTGCGCATCTTTACTCTCCTGGGAGAGTATCAGCAGTTGCGTTCCTGGAGTCAGGCCCTTCTCATGGAGATAGAGAATCAGACCTTCTTCATCTTCTACCACCTCCGAGATACAAAAAATCGTCGCTTTTGTACCAACCGGGACGGTGGAAAGTCGGACGGCATGGTGGTCTTTGAGATAGTTACGCGCATCTGGAACGGAGCCTGGAATAGGATTACCATGCGGACAGGTAGTTGGATTATGCAGGCTGGTAATGACGCGCTCCTCTACAGCGCCCGAAATAAAATGCTCCAGGCGACAGGCTTCTTCGTGCACCTGGTGCCACTGCATCCCCAGCATATCGACCAGGAAGCGCTCAGTCAGGCGATGACGGCGCAGTACTGCTTCTGCCGCCTGATTGCCAGCTTCGGTCAACGTCACATGGCGCTTATTATCCATTTCAATATAGCCATCACGTGTCAAACGTTTGAGCATCTCGGTCACAGTTGGAGGTGCGACGCGGAATTTTTCTGCCAGGCGCGCACCGATCACTACTTCGTCTTCCATGCTCATATTATAGATTGTTTCTAAATATTCCTCGACCGTTGCACTCAGCAGATCATCCGTTTTCATACATCTATACCTCATTTCTAGTAGCAAAAGACCCGTTTTATTATATCACTTTGCTGGTTCCAGGTCAGGGGACATTATCTGGAAGTTTTTTCCTTCAAAGGAGTGGGTTAACGTTTTATCTTCTGCTGAGAGATGGCGGGAGGAAACTACCAGCGTATGGCTGAGTGCAGGCGAGTACCACCGAATAAATCGGTCTAGAACAATCCACGCATAGCGTAGCATTTGTTTGTTTCTAGTTACGAGCGGGCAACTGCTGTATTGACCATTTATTCCCATCGGGATCGCTAAAATAAATAAATGAACCCCAGGGCATTACTTCGATCTTACTGACTTCAGCGCCTCGTTTTACGAGTTCGTCGCGTACTTCATTAATATCCGATACCACCATTTGCAGACCTTTGAGCGATCCCGGCTGCATGTCTGTAATCCCAACCCCGATGACTATCGAACAGGCGGAACCAGGGGGTGTTAGCTGGACAAAACGAAGCGTATCACTGATCGTGTGATCATGATCCGCATTAAAACCTATCTTTTCAGTATAGAAAGCCTTTGCGCGGTCAACGTCCGAGACGGGAACCGCTACTAACTCCAGTTTCATTTGCATAATATAAACATACTAGAAGTTAAGTAAAATGTCAATGCTCGATGCCTTGATTTTTGCCCCTTGACATGGTTGGCAAATCCATTTATACTCTTCACAAGCACAAATGAATAGTGACGGCAATGAACAGGAAAAGTACATAGCCTCGCATGGGCACAGAGAGTCGGAACAGGTGGAAACCGACACCAGTGCAGTTATGGAATGGGCCTGGAAGCTAAAGAGCGAACATTCTCGCATACTTATAGATGCGGAACCAGTAGGACTCTTTCGGAACGTCCCCCGTTACTGAGGACAGGATATCATGAGCTATTCTCGTTAAATATGTTGAGGATAGGATCTCACGCGTATCCGGCAATGAGGGATAATCTATCTGCTTTTACAGTACGATGGATTATCTGAAATCAGGGTGGTACCACGAAAGCTTCACGCTTCTCGTCCCTTTTAGGGGGTGAGGGGCGTTTTTTTATGGTCGTTTTTTGTCCTTAATAAATACTGTGATGGAGGTAGCGCTTATGTCCGTCGAAATGAATGCGGCAGCGAAACCCAAACAAGAACAGAACAGCTCGCACGCACAGATTAAGAAACGTGTCTTCTCCGGTGTACAGCCAACTGGCAATATCCACCTGGGCAACTATCTGGGGGCAATTCGCAACTGGGTTAATGCGCAGTCAGCATATGATAACATCTTCTGCATTGTTGATCTACACGCTATCACACTGCCGATTGATCCTAAAGAATTGCATACCAATACACGCAAGCTGGCGGCCCTCTACCTGGCATGCGGACTGGATACGCGCTATTGCAAGTTGTTTGTGCAATCGCATGTCCACGAACATGCTGAGATGAGCTGGATTTTGGAATGCTTTACGCCGATGGGTTGGCTGAACCGGATGACGCAGTTCAAAACGAAGGCGGGTGAGAATATGGAATCGGTTGACTCCGGACTCTACTGCTACCCCGTCCTGATGGCCAGCGACATCCTGCTCTACCAGACACATTATGTACCCGTCGGCGATGATCAGCGCCAGCATATCGAGTTGACGCGCGATCTTGCACAACGCTTCAACAGCATCTACAAAAAGCGGATCTTCACGATCCCGGAGGGACAGATCCGCGATGTGGGTGCACGCATTATGTCGCTCGATGACCCAACCAACAAGATGAGCAAGAGCGATCCAAATCCGAAATCGCGCATCAACCTGCTGGATGATCCGAAGACGATCAAACAGAAGATTGCATCTGCAACTACGGATTCGCTGCGCCTGGTGACCTTTGATCCAGAGCGCCCCGGTATCACGAACCTGTTAGGCATCTACCAGTTGCTCACAGGACAGTCGCAGCAGGAGATCGAAGCTGAGTTCGCAGGTAAAGGCTATGGCGACTTTAAAGCGGCTCTGACCGAGCTCGTTGTGGCGACACTGCAGCCCATTCAGCAACGCTATTATGAGCTGATCAACGACATGCCCACATTGGAGGGCATCCTTAAGCAAGGTGCCGATGAAGTACGACCGCTTGCTGCCTCCACGCTTAATCGCGTCAAGGAAGTGATCGGTCTGGGTTAATCTCAGCAACTTTCATGTCTGAGATCCTGCCCAATTAAGCAGGATCTCAGATCAGAATAACCAGTAGGAGTTCGCATGTACTATCCAACGTTTGAAGAGATTCAGCGCCTGCGCACCATAGAAATGGATTCTCATGTAGAGCAGGGAGGCCGTCCTCTTCTACCGCTCTATTGCGATATCCTGGCCGACATGGAAACTCCTGTCTCGGCCTACTGTAAAACCGCTCAGAAGCCATATAGTTTTCTCCTGGAGAGCGTTGTCGGCGGCGAGCACGTCGCTCGCTATTCGTTCATCGGCATCGATCCTTATATGGTAATGATTCACCGTGACGAGAAAGTAATACTCCTTCATAGAACACAGGATGAGCGCGACGCGGCGAACTCCTACACTACAAGGGCCGAAGAGGTGCCCTGTCATGATCCACTGGCGCTGATTGAAGCAGAACTGGGCCAGTATCGCCTGGTGACGCCGCCAGATATATCTCAGGATGAACTCCCCAAGTTCCATGGTGGGGCGGTTGGTTATCTCTCGTATGATTCGGTAGCACGCTTCGAGCGCCTGCCGGTGCCAAAACAAAACGAACTTGATGTACCGCTGGCCGTCTTCTGCTTTACTGAAACCGTACTGGTCTTCGATCACGTCAAGCATCGCGTCAGGATCGTCACGCACCTGCACCTTGACGCACCCGACCTGGCAGCAGAGTACCAGCGCGGCATCGCCATTATCGACGACGTACAGCAGCGCCTGCGCCAACCAGTACGCTTACCAGAAGAACCTGCGCCAATCCACGACGTAGCAGCCTTGCAGGTAACCTCGAACCGGAGCCGGGAAGAGTTCGAGGATATGGTACGACGTTCAATTGAATACATCCGGGCAGGTGACATTTTCCAGGTCGTGCCATCGCAACGTCTGAGCCGCCATGTCAATGCATCACCGTTTACTGTCTACCGGGCCTTACGTGCAATCAACCCATCGCCATACATGTTCTACCTCGACCTGGACGACTTCCATATCGTTGGCGCGTCACCAGAGCTACAGGTACGCTATGAGGATAATGAAGTGACCATTCGCCCGATTGCCGGTACCCGCCCGCGGGGCGGCGATAAACAGAGCGATGAACAACTGGCGGAAGAGTTGCAGAACGATCCCAAGGAACGCGCCGAGCATATAATGCTGGTCGATCTGGCACGTAACGACGTTGGACGCGTCAGTATCCCTGGTACTATACAGGTTGATGAGTTGATGGAGATCGAACGCTACTCACACGTCATGCACCTGGTCTCCAATATCAAAGGAAATTTGCGCCCAGATATGACGCCCTTCGCTGCACAGCGCGCAGGCTTTCCAGCAGGCACCGTCTCGGGAGCACCGAAGATTCGCGCCATGGAGATTATTAGTGAGCTAGAAGGCGAGCAGCGCGGCGTCTACGCTGGTGCGGTGGGCTACTTCAGTCATTCAGGTAACCAGGAGACCGCCATTGCACTACGTACAATGGTCATCAAAAACGGGCGCGCCTACGTTCAGGCGGGCTGCGGAGTGGTGGCCGACTCAGATCCCGCCAATGAATACCAGGAGAGCCTGAACAAGGCAAAGGCACTCTTACGCGCTCTGGACGAAGCAGAAAATATCGCGCAAGCACACCACTATACGCATTCCAATCAGCAAGGTCAGGGGGAGTAACATGCTGCTCTTAATCGATAACTACGATAGTTTTACCTATAATCTGTACCAATATCTGCGTGAGCTGGGTGCAGAGGTCGAGGTACGACGCAACGACCAGGTGACACTGGACGAGAT
>WNGE01004672.1_pt1 | contig 18342 bp, 19 predicted proteins | sample 5400651 | NCBI WGS metagenome assembly WNGE01 (sample SAMN13153370, study PRJNA577476) | soil metagenome | isolation source: 60 cm soil or saprolite under grassland replicate 2 | place: USA:California | collected 2016-06-15
TGGACGGGCGGGCGCTCCACGACCGGATCTCGAGCGGCCGGTTCCTGCGCGTCGGTCACGCCTGCCACCGGCGGAAGATGAGTGCGCTGTTCTGACCGCCGAAGCCGAAGGAGTTGCTCAACGCGGTGTCGATCGGCAGCGAGCGGGCCGCGCCCACGACGAGGTCCAGCCCCTCGAGCGCGTCGTCGGGATCGTCGAGGTTGATCGTGGGCGGGACGCAGCCGGTTCGGATGGCCTGGATCGTGGCCATCGCCTCGATCGCGCCGGCTGCGCCCAGCGTGTGACCGAGCATGCTCTTGTTGGCCGTGATCACGACATCCGGCGCGTGATCGCCGAAGATCGTCCGGATTGCCTGGAGCTCGGCCCGGTCACCTTCGGGGGTGGAGGTCGCGTGAGCGTTGACGTGCTGGATCTCGTCCGCCCGTAGTCCGGCCTTCTCCATGGCCCGGCGCGCGGCTCGCACCGCCCCGATGCCGCCGGGTGCCGGCAGCGTCAGGTGCGAACCGTCCGCAGTCGCACCGTAGCCGACGAGCTCGGCCAGGGGCTCGACACGGCGGGACAGCGCATGCTCGAGCTCCTCCACGACGAGGACGCCCGCGCCTTCGCCGATGACGAACCCGTCGCGGCCCTTGTCGAACGGTCGCGAGGCGGCGCCTGGGTCGTCGTTCCTCGTGGACAGCGCGCGCATCGCGGCGAAGCCGCCCACCAGCGGCTCGAAGACGCCGGCTTCACTGCCGCCGGCGAGCATGATTTCCGCGTCGCCCCTGCGGATCGTCTCGGCCGCCTCACCGATGGCGTGACCGCCGGTTGCGCAGGCGGACACCGTGGCGAAGTTCGGCCCGAGGGCGCCAAATGTGATCGCGACCTGGCCCGCCCCGACGTTCGGGATGCCCATCGGGATGAAGAACGGGCTGATCCGGTTAGGCCCGCGCAGCACGCTGATCGAGATGTTCTCGACGAGCGTCCCCACGCCGCCCAGGCCGGTACCCAGGATCACGCCTGTCTTCTCCGCCAGCTCGCCGGTCAGGCGGCCGGGCAGGCCAGCCTGGTCCATCGCCTCGCGGGTGGCCACCAGCGCAAGGGCGATGTAGCGATCCATCCGCCGCAGCTCCTTGCGGTCCAGCACGTGGCTCGCGTCGAAATCGACGACCTCGCCGGCCATCCGCGACGCGACGCGCGACGGATCGAAGGCCTGGATCGTGCGAATCCCGCTCCGGCCGGCGACCAGCCCCGCCCAGGTCGACTCGACCGTGTTGCCGAGGGCACTCACGGTGCCCATCCCCGTGACCACGACTCGCCGGCCATTCATCGGACGAGCTTCCCGGTCCGGACGGTGGCCGCGCGGTAGATGTCGCCCGGCAGGCCCCGCGCCGAGAGGGCATTGCTGACCTCCAGGACGTCGTATTCCGTCCGCTGGATGGCGGCGTTGATCCCCTCTCCGTCGAGCTCGATCAAGGCCCACGATGCCGTTGGATCGCCGTCGAAAACGTAGCCGGCCGAGCCGTCGTTGACGATCTGCTTCCAGCCGAAGTCGCGAATCTCGGGTAGGTGGGTGTGGCCGCAGCAAACGAGCCGGGCGTCCGTGCGAGACAGACGCTCGATCGTCACCGAAGGGTCCAGCGTCTGGTCGAAGCCTGCGGTCTGCGAGCCGGGTGAGGCGTGGGTGACCAGCACCAACGTCTCCTCGACGCGCAGCCGACGTTCGGCGGGAAGGCGCCGGAGCCAGTCCAGCCGCTCGTCGCCAAGCGCCTCGTGCGCCCATTCGGCGGCGTAACGGATCGAATCGGTCACGCCCTCGAGCCATGGAAATGCCGCCGCCCAGTCGAAGTCGGCGACCGCGATGTCCGTGTTGCCCTGGACGACCAGGGCGCCGGCCGCCTCGAGCTCGCGGATTCCGTCGATGGTGGCCGCCGGCTCCGGACCGTTGAGCGCGTGGTCCCCCGCGACGAGGATGGCGTCCGGCTTGGCAGCCGCGACGGCCTTGCGCACGGCGGCAAGGGCCGTGGCGTTGCCGTGGACGTCCGAGAGAACGGCAATGCGGGCCGTCATGGCAGCGCGACCGTCACCAAACGACCGCCATCATGAAGCGACCGCCATCAGCGCAGCACCGAGGCGTCCGGGATGATGAAGCTCAGAGTCGCCTCGCAGGCGACCTCGCCGTCGACGCTGGCGACCGCCCTGCCCCGCCCGAATCGCCGGCCGAGCTTTTCCATCGTCACTTCCAGCCGAAGCGTGTCGCCGGGGGTCACGACTCGTTTGAAGCGGCAATCCTCGATGCCGGCGAACAGCCCGATGCGGTCGCCGAAGCCCGGCTGCCGGCCGACGTAGACGGCCATCGTCTGGGCCAGCGCCTCGACCTGGAGCACGCCGGGCATGACCGGCAGGCCCGGAAAGTGACCCTGGAAATACCACTCGCTCGCGGTGACGGCCTTCAGGCCGACGATCCGGCTGCGATCCGGCTCGTACTCGACGATCCGATCGACGAGCAGGAACGGCCAGCGATGCGGGATGAGCGCCTGGATCTCCGCGGCGCTAAGGAACGGACTCGCCGTCTCGGCCGGCCGGCCCGTTCCGCTGGTCGGCTGGCTGGTCGTCTCGGTCACACGCGTCTCCCGGTCATTGGTACCTCAGTGTCCACCGCCGCGGACCGGCGCAGTGGACGGACGCGTGCAGGGCTGCACGATCGAGTCGGCACCGTGGGGTCGTCGGTCGATCATGCCCGGCTGCCCGCCGCGAGGAACGCGGCACTGCCCACCCGGTCCAGGAGGCTGGTCGTGACCCGGCCCTCGAGGAAGGCCTCGTTGGCCAGGAGCGCCAGGTGGATCGGGATGTTGGTGGTCAATCCCTCGATGAGCAGCTCGTCGAGGGCGGCCCGGCTTCGTGCGATCGCCGTCGGCCGATCGGGCCCCCAGACGATGAGCTTGCCGAGCAGGGAGTCGTAGAACGGTGGCACGTCGTAGCCCGCGTACAGGTGCGAATCGAAGCGGATTCCGGGGCCGCCCGGCACGACCAGGCGCTCGACCACGCCGGCCTGGGGTCGGAACTCATGGGCCGTGTCCTCGGCGTTGATCCGGAATTCGATGGCGTGGCCGCGCGGCAGGACGTCGGCCTGTGTGAACGCCAGCGGCTCCCCGGCTGCGATCCTGAGCTGGCCGATCACGAGATCGATCCCGGTGAGCATCTCGGTCACCGGGTGCTCGACCTGGATCCGGCAGTTGATCTCGATGAAGTAGAAGTTGGCGTCGCGGTCTACGAGGAACTCCAGCGTTCCCACGTTCTCGTAGCCGGCCGCCACGACCGCTCGAAGCGCGCGCTCGGCCAGCTCCAGCCTGGCCGCCGGCTCGAGCGCGGGCGTCGGCGCCTCCTCGATGATTTTCTGGTGCCTCCGCTGGACCGAGCAGTCGCGCTCCCCCAGGTGGACGCCGTGTCCGTAGCGGTCGACCACCACCTGGACCTCGACGTGACGGTTCTCCTCGAGCCACTTCTCCAGGTAGAGGGAGTCGTCACCGAACGCCGAGCGGGCCTCGGAGCGGCAGATCTTGAGGGCCGCCTCCAGCTCGCGTGGCGAGCGGACCATCCGCATGCCCTTGCCGCCTCCGCCGGCCGACGGCTTGATGAGGACCGGGAAGCCGATGCGCTCCGCCTCGTCGAGTGCGTTGGCGTCGTCGCGGAGCATGCCATTCGAGCCCGGGATCGTCGGCAGCCCGTAGCCGCCGAGCAGGCGCCGGGTCGCCTCCTTGGAAGCGAACCGCTCCAGCACCGCCGGCGGCGGCCCGATGAAGGTCAGGCCGTGAGCGCGGACGACCTCGGCGAAGCCCTCGTCCTCGGACAGGAACCCGTAGCCCGGATGGATCGCCTCGCAGCCGGTCACGAGAGCGGCGCTGATCATGGCGGGCGCCGACAGATAGCTCCGCTTGGCGTCGGCGGGCCCGACGCAGATCGCCTCGTCGGCGAGCTGAACGGGCAGGCTTTCTCGATCCGCCTCACTGTAGGCGACGACGGCGCCGACCCCGAGCGTCCGGCAGGCCCGCAGGATGCGGAGCGCGATCTCGCCGCGATTGGCGATGAGGACCTTGCTGAACATCAGCCGCCGGCCTCGGCCACCGACGCCGGCCCGCTCACCAGCTCGATCCGAACGAGGTCCTGGCCGTATTCGACCGCGTCGCCGGGCTCGACCAGCGTCGCGCCCACGATCCCGTCGACCGGGCTGGCGACCTCCTGGCGGACGCCCAGCACGTCGACGTGGCCGATACGGTCACCGGCCCGGACGCGGGTCCCCGGCCGCATCTCCGGACGGGGCTGGAAGATGCCGACCGCCGGCGACGTGGCCACCGCCCGATGGGTGCCCGACCGCCCGCCGTCGGCGCTCTCGGCCTGGCCCTGCCGGCCCGGTCGGACCGGGGCGAGTGAGCCGTGTCCGTCACGTCCGGACGCCGCGAGGTGACCCTCGAGCGCGGCCGGCGGATGGCCGTGACCGGCGTGACCCGGCTGTGGCCGCGATGGCCGGTCGGTGACCCGCCGGCCGAGATTCGTGCCGCCCTCGGATCCGATGGCCCGGCGGAGGCGAATCTTCCATGCGCCCTCGCGAATCTCGATCTCGCCAAGGCCGCTGGCACCGAGCTTGGCGACGAGGGCCGGCAGCAGGTCGTCGCTCAGCCGGCCGATGGCGGCGTGGTCCGCGAGGCGCTCCGCCAGGCGCCGCGGATCGGCGCCACCGGACTCGGTGCTCGGGTCGGGCCGGCGGGTGGCAAGGCGACGGGACCGGGCGTTCCTGACCGCCACGATCAGACCTCGCCGCGGGCCGGCGGATCGTCGGCCCGACCGGACGACGGACCTGAGATCTGGCCGGAGATATGGCCGGCGCCGCTGCGGGCGGAGCCGAGCAGCGTCCGAAGACGGTCGGAGAGCCCGGGCCGCTCGATGATCGGCGGCGCGGGTTGGCTGACCACCGTGTATGCCCCCATCGAGCGATACCGCCGATAGCGCGCCTCGATCAGCGCGTCGAGCGGCTGGCGTTCGAGGATGGCGAGCTGCGCGCCGATCGCGGCCTTGAGCCGGCGAGCCGTCTCGAGGTGATCGGAGTGCGCGCCGTCGCTCGGCTCCCGGACGACGACATCGACCACACCGAGCGCCTGTTGCTCGGCAGCGGTCATCTTCATGGCGAGCGCGGCCGTGGGCGCCTCGTCCGGAGTCCGCCACAAGATCGACGCGCAGCCTTCCGGGCTGATGACCGAGTAGACGGCATTCTCCAGGGCGATGACCACGTCGCCAACGGCGATCGCGAGGGCGCCACCCGATCCGCCTTCGCCGGTGATGACCGCCACGATCGGCGTTCGCAGGCGGGACATCACACCCACCGAGCGAGCGATCGCCTCGGCGATGCCCCGCTCCTCGGACTCCGGCCCGGGGTGGGCGCCGGGGACGTCGACGAATGTCACGACCGGCAGGCGGAACCGCTCGGCGAGCTCCATCAGGCGGATGGCCTTGCGATAGCCCTCCGGATGGGGCATGCCGAAATTGCGGCGGATGTTCTCCTCTGTCTCCGCACCCTTCTGCTGGCCGATCACGACCATTCGGCGGCCCTCGAACCTGGCGAAGCCGCCGACGAGGGCCGGATCGTCACCAAAGAACCGATCCCCGTGGAGCTCGATGAACTCGTCGGCCATTGCCCGGACCAGCTCGATCGTGTGGGGCCGCTTCACGTTCCGCGCCGACTGGACCCTCGCCCAGACGGCGTCGCGTGGCGCCTGCGGCGCGGCGGCCTCACCGTCGCGCCGGGCAGCGTCGTCCCGGCCACGGCCGAGCAACCGGTCAACCATCGCGCGGCTCCTCGTCATGGGCCCTCGCGCTGGCGGGGCCGGCTTCGACCGCGATCGCCTCCTGGCCCGGCGCCGCGGGCTCCCCGGCGCGCGGCGACGGGCCGTTGCCGGCCGCCGCCAGGCTCGTGGCCGGGGCGGCGGCCGCCTGCCCGGTGGGAGTTGCCGGGGCGGTGGCCGCCTGCCCGCTGGTCGTTGCCGGGGTGCTCGCGACCGGCGCGACGACGGGCAGCGGGCCATTCGGCCGTGGCTCCTCGGGTTCCAGGTCGGGCATGACCCGGTCGGCAAGCGCACTCAGGAACGACAGCGGCCGGAAGGCCGGCACGCTGAGCGTGTCGGCCGCGGGCTCTTCGAAGGTGGCCGGGACGAGGTAGCGCAAGAGCGCGGAGACCTCACCTCGAAGCTCGAACCGGTGCACGACGCGGTCGAGGAAGCCGTGCTCGGAGAGGAACTCCGATCGCTGGAAGCCGGGCGGCAGCTCGGCCGCGATCGTGCTCGCGGTCACCCGGGCTCCGGCAAAGCCGATCAGGGCGTTGGGTTCAGCGAGGTTCACGTCGCCGAGGGCAGCGTAGGAGGCGAAGACGCCGCCCGTCGTCGGGTCCGTGAGGATCGAGATGAACGGCACGGCCTCGGCCCGCAGGCGCTCCAGGGCGCCCACGGTCTTGGCCAGCTGCATGAGGGCCAGCGTCCCTTCCTGCATCCGGGCCCCGCCCGAGGCCGAGACGATGATGAGCGGGACGCGGGCCTCCAGGGCCGCCTCGGCCGCGCGGGTGACCTTCTCGCCGACGACGCTGCCCATGGAGCCGCCCATGAAGGCGAAGTCCATGACGCAGATCGCCACCACCCGCCCGTCGATCCGGCCGAAGCCCCAGACGGCCGCGTCACGCAGGCCGGTCGCGGCCTGCGCCGCGGCGATGCGCTCCGGATAGGGCTTCTGATCGACGAATTCGAGCGGATCGAGCGACTGGAGCCCTTCGTCATGCTCTTCGAACGAGCCGGCGTCGAGCAGCAGGTCCAGGCGACCCGCCGCTGACAGGCGGAAATGGTGCCCGCAGCTGGGACAGACTCGGCGGACCTTGTCGAGCTGCCGATTGAAGAGCATCTCCTCGCAACTCGGACACTTCGTCCAGAGATCGGGCGGGTAGGCCTCACGCCGCTGGCGGAAGGAGGGCAGCTTGATCGGCATCAGGCCAGTCCTCGGGGTCGGCCGTCGCGGATCGGCCGGGCCTGACCGACGGCCCGTACCGCCCGGGCCATCGGTGAGATCGGCGGGTGGCTGCGACGCCAGGCGACGTATGCCGCCCCGGCCAGGGACAGCGCGGCGGACGTGAGCGCGCCGCCGATGAGCAATGGCCGTCCCAGGTGCGGCCCGTCCGGATCAGCCGCCGGGTCGAAGGCAGGGTCGAAGGCAGGGTCGAGCGCCCGGTCCACCCCGGAGCCGAGGGTCGGGTCGAGCTCCGGCTCCGAGCCCGGGTCACGTGGATAGCGGACGTGCCCGTCGCCGGATGCCGCCGCCAGGCGCATCCGCGCCGCAACCTCCGCCAGGCGTGCCGCGAGACGCTCCTCGAATCGGAACGATGGGTGGACTCGGGCCAGGTCGGAAGACAGGCGGCCGGCCGCGAAGCGGATCGCCGGATCGAGGTCCGTCGTGGCCGGCACGTCGGTCGCCCGGCGTGCCTGGGCGGCCAGGAGCGCGTCGAGGTACAGGTCGGTCAGGATCGCGTCAGACTCGATCCGATCGCGCAGCGGAAGGGTCATGCCGGCCGGCCCTCGTCGCCCCGGCGACCGCCGGTGAGATCGCGCGCCACCGTCCGAAGGGCGCGGTGGATGAGGACCCTGACCGCGTTCTCGGACCGGCCCAGGACGCCGGCGATCTCGGCGGTCGTCATCTCGTCCACGAACCGCAGGACGAGCGCGCGCCTGCGGTCGGCCGGCAGCCGTCCGACGGCCGACCAGGCGGCCGCGGCGTCGTCGCGCTCGACGGCCCGCCGCTCGACGTCGAGCGGGTCCGGCATCACGGCGGCGGCCTCGATCGGCGCCTGTGGGTGACGACGCAGCGTGCGACGCTGATTCGACACGACGTTGCGCGCGATCCGGAAGAGCCAGACCCGGAACGTGGAGGCACCGGCGCCGTCGGCCGGTTGGGCCCGTTCCCGGAAGCGACCGAGATGCGTCAGGGCGAGCAGGAACGTTCGCTCGGTGGCGTCCTCGGCGTCGTGGTGGTCGCCGAGCTCGTAATACGCGTAGGAATACACCTGGGCCAGATACCTGCGATAGAGCGGCTCGAATGCCGAGGGGTCACGTTGGGCGGCCTCCACGTGCGATCGGTCGCGGTCGAGATGGGCCACCCGGACACGCCCGATCTCCGCCCGGGCGCTCACCTTTCCAAACACCGGCCGGGCCATCGCGTTACACCCCGAGCCCGGCAGAAGCGACGGTCGGGCTATCCGCGCCGATGAGCCGGACATGGCGAATCTCCCCGCTGACGATCCGTCTCTCGCCCTGTCCTGCTCCCCCGCCGCCAACGATCAGCGCGCCGGTCTCCACGTCGACCCGCACGGCGGCCACCGTCTCGAGCGTGCCGTCGGGATGCTCGAGCCGCACATCGCGGCCGGTCGTCACCTGGCGTGCGGCCCAGTCATCCGAGTCGAACCGGCCGTCGCGGAGCCTGCGGACGCCGTCCTCGAGGCGCCACGTGGAGGCGTCCAGCAGGGCGTCGCGCTCGATCGACCGGCCGCCGGAGACCTCGTGCAGGCTCGTCATGGACGCGGCGAGTTCGGCCGGGAACGTCGTCGCAGGCCAGTCGACGTTGATCCCGAGGCCGATGGCCGCTCGGGGATCCGCGGTGCCCAACCCATCGGTCTCACCCAGGACGCCGGCCAGCTTGCGCAGGGTTCCCCGTCGTGGGTCCGACGGCCCACCGTCCTCGACCACCAGGTCGTTCGGCCACTTGAGCCGAATCGTTCCGGCAGCGAGCCCCGCCAGCTCCTCGGCCGCGGCGCACATCGCCAGGGACGTGAGCGCCGCCAGTCGCCAGACGCGATCGGGCGTGAGCCAGGTCGGCCGGAAGCCGAGCGACAGGAGGAGCGCGGCACCCGACGGGGCCAGCCAGCTGCGTCCCTCGCGGCCGCGGCCGGCTGTCTGCTCGCCGGCGACGGCGAGGCAGATCTCGGGTACCCCCTCGGCGAGCCAGTCGCGAACGACGTCGTTCGTGGAGCCGACGCTGCGGAAATGCTTCCGGCGGCTGAAGACGGACGACGTCGTGCGTTGGTCGCCCGTGTCGGCGACCCTCACCGGCCCCGCTTCACGAGGCGGCCCCGACGGCCCCCGTGCCCTCCCCCAACTCGTCCGGCCGCTCGAGCTCGAAGGCCGCGTGGAGGGCCCTGACTGCTGCCTCCAGCTGGTCCTCGGCGATGAGGCATGTGATCCGGATCTCCGACGTCGAGATCATCTCGATGTTGATGGCGGCATCGGCCAGTGCGCCGAACATCCGCGCCGCGTAGCCTGGGGCGTTCTGGATGCCTGCACCGACGATTGACACCTTGGCGATAGCCGAATCGGTCGTCAGCTCTCGGAAGCCGAGCTCACGAGCGATCGGCTCGAGGATCCGCTTGGCCTTCGCGAGGTCGGCACGGGCCAGCGTGAAGCTCAGGTCCGTCGCGCCGCCGTGGCCGACGTTCTGGACGATCGTGTCGACGATGATGCCGGCGTCCGCGAGCGGTTCGAAGACCGAGCGGGCGACGCCCGGCCGATCGGGCACCTCGACGAGGGTCACCTTGGCCACGTTCCGGTCGTGGGCGAGTCCTCGGACCTTGTTGCGCTGCTCCACGAGCGGATCCTCCGCGATGAGCGTGCCCGGAGCGTCCTCGAAGGAGCTCAGGACCTCGATGATGACGTCGTTGACCCAGCCCAGCTCGACCGCCCGCGTCTGCATGACCTGGGCGCCCTGGTGGGCCAGCTCGAGCATCTCCTCGTAGCCGATGACGGACAGCTGGCGCGCACCCGCCACGAACCGCGGATCGGCCGTGTAGATGCCTCGCACGTCCGTGAAGATCTGGCAGCGGGCGGCACCGAGCCGGGCCGCGAGTGCGACCGCCGTCGTGTCCGAGCCACCCCGGCCCAGCGTCGTCGTCTCGCTCGTCGTCTCGCCGTCCTGGCTGGCCGCCTGGCTGACACCCTGGAATCCCGCGACGATCACCACCTTGCCGGCGTCCAGCTCGGCCCGGATGCGCCGCGGCTCGACCCCGGCGATGCGCGCCCTGCCGTGGCGTCCGTCGGTCGTGATTCCGGCCTGCGCGCCGGTCAGCGAGATGGCCGGCACGCCGATCGCGTGGAGGGCCATGGACACGAGCGTCGCACTCTGGTGCTCGCCGGTCGCGAGGAGCACGTCGAGCTCGCGCGAATCCGGCTCGTCCGTGATCGCTTCCGCGAGGGCCAGGAGCTCGTCCGTCGTGTCGCCCATGGCCGAGACCACGGCGACGAGCTCGGCTCCCTTCGCGCGCTCGCGGGCGATCCGTCGCGCGACGCGCCGAATGCGATCCGCGTCGGCGAGGGACGAACCGCCGAACTTCTGTACGACCAGGGAGGCGGGCATCGCGCGATTCTAGCAGCGAGGCCCACCGAAACCGAACATGGAGGCAACGAGCACGATCGCGTTGACGACCAGCCTCACCCCGAGATGTGACGAAGCCGCCCGCGGTCAGGCGGGCGGCCAGTCAGAGAGAAACGATTGCCAGCTCTTGCTGGCTCGCGGCTGCTGCCGTTAGTCGGTGATCGCGTCCCAGGCGCTCTCGGCCAGGCCGCCGACGATCGTGCCGACCGACTCGGCACCCTCCACGACAGCCGTTCCGTACTCGCCCTTGTCGTAGGCCTCTCCGGCGTTGTCGTAATGCTCGAGCGCGGCCTTATGAGTCGCCTCCGAGGTCGCGTCGAACGCAGCGCCGCCGCCGGCCTCGCCCAGGGACTTGAGGCCGTCTTTCGCCTCCTCCCGGAGGTCGACGCCAAATTCCGACTTGACGGCCTCGACGCCCATCGAAACGAGCCCTCCGCTCATCTCATCCAGGACGTACTCGGCCGCACCGAGCCCGACATCGCCAGCGACGTCGCCTGCGTTCTCGAGATCACCCATGCCCTTGATCCCCTTTCCGATGCAAATGTCGCGCGTGCGTACGCGGCTACGGGAAACTCTGTCACCGAGCCGTCTCGGCTCCGTCTCACGGGAACGGAGGTGGGGCTGCTACTCCAGGAGGGCCCCGGGATTCTCCTCCACCCACGCCTCGACGGTGTCGATGCCCTGGCCGATCGTCTGGCCGATGTCGGTGACTTCCTGCTTCGCCCAGTCGACAGCGCCGCTCGCCGCTTCCCCAACCCAATCGACCGCCTTCCCGACGGCCTCCTCCATCTCTGGCGTCACTGCGCCGCCGATGTAACCGGTGCCTTCTTCATCGCCCATCGAACACCCGTCGCTCCCGTCTCGAAGCGTCTGGTGACGCCCCTGGAGGCAGATCGTACGCTGCCTGTCCATAGGGTCGATAGTCATCACCTGCGGGCGACGTACTCTCGTCCCAGACGAGCGTCGGCCTCGACCGGGAGGGTCCCACGGGATGTGCTTCGCGCCAGACAGTCGACCACCGATCCCGGCCATTGCGGGCGGCGCCCTGGACTCGACGGAGCTGACGCTCGCCGCCGATGACGGCAACCGCCTGATGGCGTTTCGGGCACGGGCCGCCGACCCGACCGGCGCCGCGATCGTCGTGCTGCCGGACGTGCGTGGGCTGCACGCCTATTACCGCGAGCTGGCCATGCGCTTCGCCGAGGCGGGCATTGACGCGCTCGCGATCGACTACTTCGGCCGGACCGCCGGTCCGGGGAGTCGGGACGCCGACTTCGAGCACATGCCCCACGTCGCGAAGACGACGTTCGCCGGGCTCAGCGCCGACGTCAGGGCCGCCGTCGCGGACCTCCGAGCCGCCGGTGATGGCAACGAGCGGTCCGTGTTCACCGTCGGGTTCTGCTTCGGGGGCCGGCTTGCCTTCGTCAGCTCCACCCTCGGCCTCGATCTCGCGGGCGTGATCGGCTTCTACGGCGTCCCAGTGGGACCCGGCCGGAACGACGTGCCGGCGCCCGTGGACGTTGCCGATCGAATCGCGAGTCCGGTGCTCGGGCTCTTCGGCGGGGCAGACGGGGCGATCCCGGGCACCTCGCTCGAGGCGTTCGAGACCGCCCTGGGCAGGGCCGGCGGCGAGCACCGGATCGTCGCGTATTCGGGTGCGCCGCATTCGTTCTTCGATCGGAGCTTCCAGGAGCACGCCGCCGCGTCGGCCGATGCATGGCGGCAAGTCCTGGCGTTCATCACCGAACACACCGCGTATCGCGGCCCCGAGAGACCGGCCTAGCCCCGCGCCAGCCACGGCGTTGTGCGTCCGGCCCGGGTTCAGGCATCGGGTCCGGCGGCCATCGCCGGCGGACCGGCGGGTCGCGCCGGCCAGCGCCCAAAGCGGCGGCCGAGGACCAACAGGATCAGCAGGAGGAAGCCGAGCCCGAGGGCCACCGGGAGGACCACGATCGCCAGCCAGATCCCGATCGTGGCGAGGGCCTGGCCGATCGAGAGCAGGAGGGCAACGGCCCGGTCGAACTCGACACCGGCGCTCCAGCCCTTGGACGTCTCCTTGACGACCGGCGCCGGAGGCGTCTGGAAGATGACCGTCAGCGTGGACAGGGCGGCCTGGTCGCGAAGATGGGCGACCTGGGCGGCGAGCTCCTCGATCTGGCCCTGGACCCCCGTGAGCTGGTTCTGGACCTCCAGGATGTCTGGGATCCGCGTCGCCTTCTGCATGATCGCCTGGAGGGCGCGCTCGGTGGCGCGCAGGTTCGCGATCCGCGCGTCCAGGTCCACGACCTGGCCCGTGACCTCGAGGGAATCGGTCTTCTCGTCCTTCAGCTCGCCGCGATCCTTGATCGCGTCCAGGACGTCCTCCCAGCGGCCGCTCGGGAACCGATAGGTGACCGACGCCGTGATGCTATCGCCGTTCCGGGACTGCTCCGACCCGCTGATGTAGCCGCCGAGCCGGATGACATCGGCGCGTGCCTTGAGCAGGGCGGCCCCGACGTCGTCGGTCTCAATGGTCATCGTGCCGGTCTTGACGATGAGGGCGGTGTCGCGAGGGGCGCCGTTGTCCTCGCCGGGGTTCGTCGACCCGTCGCCGGCCTGCTGGCCGCTGCGGCCGGAGGACTGTTCCGTGCCCGGCGCGGGAGCGGCCGTTGCGGCAGGGGCACCGGCCGCGGAGGGCGGTTCGACCCGACCGCCGACGTTCGACAGGACCGATGCGCCCGACGCGCAGGCCGCGAGCGACAGGGCCAGAACGGCGAACCCGCCCACCAGGATGCGACGGCGAGCGCTGGCTGAGCGAAGCGATTGCGACGAGGGCATGTCCCGGATCCTCCGACGGACCGGCATATCCCGCCGGTCGTGGCCGTGAGACGCCGGCCAAGGGCGCCGGGTTCCGCGCCCGGTTCCGCGCACCTGGTTCCGCCCGCGGTTCCGCGGGCCTGGCGCCGCGATGGGTCGGGTGTCGGCGACCGGCCCCGGGGCTCCGGCTCCGCGCTACAGCCTGCTCAGGACCCTGGCGCCGATGTTGCGAGGCATGACGACCTCGATCCGGCCGGGCAGATCCTGATCGGCCGCGACCGCGGCCAGTGCCCCCTCGATCCGGCTGAAGGCAGCGACGGAGTCTGCGAAGGCCAGGACCGACGAGCCCGCCCCGGACAGGCACGCGCCGATCGCCCCGGCTTCCCTTGCGGCAGCCACGAGCAACGGCAGCTGTGGATACGCCTTCGCCCGGTACGGCTCGTGAAGCCGATCGACGGTCAATGCTCGAAGCAGGTCGTACCTGCCGGTTGCCAGTCCGCCGACGCCCAGGGCCACCCGCCCGAGGTTCGCGACCGCCGCCGAGAGCGGCACGCGGGCCGGCAGGGCCCGGCGCATCTCCTCGGTCGACAGGCGGAGCTCCGGGATGAACAGCACGGCGCGGAGCTCGCGGGGCGCGTCGAAGCGCATCGACTCGATCGGTCCATCGGGGTCGTCCACGATCCGGGCCGCCACGGTGAACCCGCCGAGAAGGGCCGCGGCGGCGTTGTCCGGGTGGCCCTCGATTCGGGCCGCCAGCCGCAGCATGTCGGCGACCGTCAGCGGCTCGCCGAGGAGCGCGTTGGCGGCGACGACCCCGCCGACGGCAGCGGCCGCGGACGAGCCCAGACCGCGCGCCAGCGGGATCGCGTTGTGCATCTGGATGAGCCAGCCCACGCCGTCCGGGATGGGGCCGCGGAGCTCGTGGAGGACGGCCTCCAGGCCCTGTACGAAGCGGTTCGAGCCGTCGGCCGGAAGCTCCCCCTCGCCCTCTCCCTCGACCTCCAGCTCGATCTCCCCGCGACTCCAGCCTCGAACCTCCAGGTCGATCCGGTTGACCAATCCCAGGGCCAGCCCCAGGCAGTCGTAGCCAGCCCCCAGATTTGCCGCGGAAGCCGGGACCTCGACCGTCAGGCGCCGTCCGTCGAGTTCGGCCAGCCAGTGAGTGACCACCTCAGGTGTTCACCAGTCCGAAGGCGTTCACCAGGCCAGCGCCCGGGCGACCGCGTCCGGCGAGGCAGCCGCCTCGACGATCCCCGACGGCAGGAGCTCCGCGGCCTGGGGATCCTTCAGGCCGCTGCCTGTGAGCACGCACACGACGAGGGCGTCCGGGTCGATATCGCCAGCCGCCACGACGTCACGGATGCCGGCCAGAGCGGCAGCTGACGAGGGTTCGCAGAAGATGCCCTCGGTCCTGGCCAGATCGCGATACGCCGTCAGGATCGCGTCATCCGACACCGCATCGATCCGGCCGCCGGATTCGTCGCGGGCGGCAATGGCCTTCGTCCACGAGGCGGGATTGCCGATCCGGATGGCGGTCGCGATCGTCTCGGGCCGCTCGATCCGCTCTCCTCGCACGATCGGCGCCGCGCCCTCGGCCTGAAAGCCGAACATGTGCGGCAGGCTGGTCGTGCGGCCGGCGGCACGGTAGTCGACGAAGCCGGCCCAGTAAGCACTGATATTGCCGGCGTTGCCGACGGGGATCGCCAGGATGTCCGGCGCTCGGCCCAGGTCGTCGCAAATCTCGAACGCCGCGGTCTTCTGGCCGGCCAGCCGATCCGGATTGACCGAGTTCACGAGGGTCACCCGGCGACCCGTCGATCGCTCGGCGAGCGTCCGGACGATCGTCAGGGCCTGATCGAAATTCCCCTCCACCGCCACCACGCGCGACCCGGCCACGAGCGCCTGGAGCAGCTTGCCCGCCGCGATCTGGCCCTTCGGCAGCACGACGACGACTTCCAGTCCGGCGGCGGCGCCGTAGGCGGCCGCCGAGGCCGAGGTGTTGCCCGTCGAGGCGCAGATCAGGGCCTGCGTTCCGGCCTCCATCGCCTTGCTCACGGCGACGACCATGCCGCGGTCCTTGAACGACCCGGTCGGGTTCTGGCCCTCCACCTTCGCGTACAGGTTGGACAGCCCCAGCTCGGCGCCGATGTGCCGCAGGCGAACGAGAGGGGTGAGTCCCTCGCCCAGCGTCAGCGCGGGCGTCGCGTCCGTGACCGGCAGGAAGTCGCGGTACCGCTCGACCAGCCGGGGACGCGCCGAGCGGCCGGGCGGGTGGGCGACCGACGGTCGCGGCGTGACGGGTGCCATGGACGCGATTGTAGGGGCCGGGATCGGGCCCACGTGCCGGCCCAGGGGTGGGCGCGTCGGGGTCACACGGCTCGTTCGTCGGCCGGGTACACGACCAGGTCGGCCGGCGCACCGGCGTCACGCAGGCGCGCCTGCACCTCGGGGAGTGACACGCGCGACAGCTGGAGCGCCGTCCCTGCGGCCGGTCGCGGACGACGGCAACGTCACGTCCTCGGGCAGGACCGTGAACCAGCCCCGGTCGGGAGCCGACTCCGGCGGCCCGCACGCCATGGCTGCGTCGCCCCGCTCCGCCGGTGGCAGGCCCGCCCAGGTGCTGCCAGCCCCACGCGCGATGGCGAGGAGGTCGCCGAGCACGGCACTCGCCGTTGGCAGACCGCCGGCGCCCGGACCGCTGAAGGCGACACTGCCGACCGGATCGCCCCGAATCTCGATCCGGTTCGTGACCCCGTTCGTTCGACCGATCGGATCCGCGCGAGGCACGAGCGTGGGCAGCACCGACACGGCCAGCCGCCCGTCGGGCAGGCGCCGCGCGTCGGCGATGAGCTTGAGCGTGGCATCCAGCGCGGCGGCGGCCGCGATCGCTCCGGCTGTCACGCCGGTGATGCCCGCCGGCCCGAGACCTTCGACGGCGGGCGGCCGGCGGACGATGCCGCCAGGGTCGAGCCAGGCGCCGAATGCCAGGCGGCACAGGATCGCCAGCTTGTTGGTGGCGTCCGCGCCCTCCACGTCGCCGGCCGGGTCGGCCTCGGCGTATCCGGCGGCCTGGGCCGCCGCCAGCGCGTCCGCGTAGGCTCGCCCATCGGCGGCCATCGCGCCCAGGATGTAGTTCGTGGTGCCGTTGACGATGCCCCGGACGCGGTCGATTCGGTTCGCCGCGAGCTCGCCCGCCAGCGGCCCGAGGACCGGGATGCCGCCGCCGACCGCGGCTTCGAATCGCAGCGGCGCGCCGGTTCGCCGGGCGATCGCCTCGAGGGCCGGCCCGTGGTGGGCGATGACGTGCTTGTTGGCCGTCACGACCGCCTTGCCGGCTTCCAGGGCCGCGGCGATCAGGGTCCGAGCCGGCTCGTCGCCGCCCATGAGCTCGACCACCACGTCCGTCTCAGGCCCTGCAACGAGGTGCGCCGGAGCGTCCGTCAAGAGCCGGGCATCGATACCGTCGTCGCGGGCCGTCTGGAGGTGACGCACGGCCACGCCGATGAGCTCCAGTCGCGGTCCGCCGGCCACGGCCAGATGCTGGGAATCGGTCTGGAACGCGCGAACGACCTCACGTCCAACCGTCCCTGCGCCCAGCACGGCGACGCGGAGGCGCTGGCCGTTCATCCCGACGAGACGACGATGGCAGGCACGCGCGGCATCGTACCCGAGCGGCCGGGCCCGCCGGAGCGGCTCTCGCCTCCGCTACACTCGCCGACCATGACGGTCGAGCTCGCTCCAGCGCCCGCACCCGCGGAGGCCGCGGTCCAGCGGCCGCGCATCTTCAGTGGCATCCAGCCGTCCGGGATCGTCCATCTCGGCAACGACCTGGGCGCGATCCGCAACTACGTGGCGCTGCAGTGGGAATACGAGGCGATCTACTGCATCGTCGACTACCACGCCCTCACCAGCACCCACGACGCGGGGCAACTCCGCCAACGAACGACGGAGATGGCGGCCTCCCTGCTGGCTCTCGGCCTGGACCCGGAACAGTGCACGCTGTTCGTGCAGAGTCATCGGCCCGAGCACACGGAGCTAGCCTGGCTGCTATCCACGGTGACACCCGTAAGCTGGCTCGAGCGAACACCGACATACAAGGAAAAACGCCAGAGCCAACCCGACGATGTCAATCACGGGCTGCTCGCCTACCCGGTCCTCCAGGCCGCCGACATCGTCATCTACAAGGGCTCCCTCGTGCCGGTCGGCAAGGACCAGGCCGCCCACCTGGAGCTCAGCAGGGAGATCGTCCGGGCGTTCAACAAACGCTACGGTCCCACCTTCCCGGAACCGCAGGCGGTATTCACAGAGGCCCCCGTGGTGCTCGGAACCGATGGCGTGAAGAAGATGTCGAAGTCGCTCGGCAACACGATCGACATCCTCGGCGAGCCGGCCCTGATCCGAAGGCAGGTCGTGAGCATGGTCACCGACACGAAGCGGATCCTGCGCACGGACCCCGGCCGGCCCGAGGTCTGCAACGTCTGCCAGCTGCACCGGTTCTTCGGGGACGACTACGATGAGATCTGGGACGGCGAGCGGACCGCCCGGACCGGCTGCGTCGATACGAAGAAGCTGCTCGCCGATCGGATCATCCAGCACTACGCGCCGGCTCGCGAGCGATACATGGATCTCATGGCGCACCCGGACCGGGTCACCGCGATCCTGGAAGCCGGGGCCGAACGCCTCCGCCCGAGGGCTGCTGAAACGATGGCCGACGTCCGCCAGCGGATGGGCCTCCGCTAGGCGTGGGTCCACGCATGGCTGAGGGCGGTTCCGCTCGGTGACCAGCAGGCTTGCGGGCACATGGCGCCAGTTCGCCTTCGCCGAGCGCACCGCCGTCGCGCTCGTGGGCCTCGCCGTCGGTGCGTTCCTGTTCGTGGTAGGGCGTGCCCCGGCTCGATTCATGGGCGTGGACGACGCCTTTTACATGGGCATCGGAGCGAATATCTTCGCCGGTCACGGGGTCACAACGGCGTTTGGGTATTTCGCGTATCACCACGCTCCGGTCTGGCCGATTCTCATTCAGGCGCCGCACTTCTGGTGGGGCGTCGACCCCGCCGTCTCGGCTCACTTCATGGCGGTTCTCGCAGGTGGAGCGACCGTTGCCCTGACGGCGTGGTT
>WNGE01008032.1_pt1 | contig 18339 bp, 19 predicted proteins | sample 5400651 | NCBI WGS metagenome assembly WNGE01 (sample SAMN13153370, study PRJNA577476) | soil metagenome | isolation source: 60 cm soil or saprolite under grassland replicate 2 | place: USA:California | collected 2016-06-15
GACGGGTTGCCGGATTGACCGCGCCTGTATTCCCACGGTTTCGACGGTTCCGCCTCTGGTGACTGTGTCAAAGACTGCGTTGCAGACTGCGTCATGATTCGCGATGTTACGGCACCACGAGCGGCCCGACAAGCGGACTGCGTCTCTGCCCGTCGCTCGCCATCAGCTCGAAAGTCCCACAGCCGCAGGCGTTTCTTATCCCAGTGGCTAACCGTGTCGCTCCCCTGCTGCGCTCGGGACCGCCGGAGCGACGTCCTGCGGAAAAATTAGCGAGTGCGTGGAGGCGCGCGGGCGCCACAGTTTGTGAGGAGGGCAAGGTGTAACCGTACATCCCTGGGGGGCGCGTGCATCCATCCCCTATACCTATAGGGGAGTGAATGGATGCACCGCTTGGGATGCCCGGGGATACACGGGTTTTTTGAGGGGATACACTGGGGGTGCACGCGGGATGCACGCTCATGGTCCTGGCATCACGAGGCGGAAGCTTTGCCGTGAGGGTTTGCCGCCGGTTTCGATCCGATTTTTCCGGCGTCGAGCAGGCGCTGCATGGCTTTTGCGAGGTCGTTGCGTTTGAGGCCGCCTACTTCGGGGTGCTTGGCGAACAGAGCGGGGGCGTAGGAGGGTCCGGGCTTGTGGTTCACGTCCTGGCCTTGCTCGGCGAACCGCTTGAGCAGCGCGAGGAACGTCTCGTCGGTTTTCCGGTCCTGGGCGAGGCGCTCGAGCGAGCCGGTGGCGGAGTGCTCGGGGACGAAGACGCCGTCGCGCCAGCGGAGGCGGACGCGCTCGCCGACCGGGCCGTAGTTCTGCTTCATCACCTCGAGTTCTCGGAGCAGCGGGTCGGGCTCGTCGCCCTCGGCTGTCGTCGCGCGCTTGAGGTAGAGCCGGGAGCGGACGGCGTTGTTCCACTGCGTCGTGCCGGACAACCCGGTGTCGGTGTTCATGCCGACCAGGCTCGGGTGCGAGACCAGGATGACCGCGCAGTGGCATCGCAGGGCGATGCGTGCGAGCAAGCCGATGAATTGCTGCACCTGGGTTCGGTCGGACTCCTTGCCGGCGAACACGCAGGCGCTCGGGTCGATGCCGAGCCACCGCGGCTTGACATTCCGCGCAGAGAGGAACAGGCGCTCATACAGCGTCGTCGGGCGGATGATGCCGTTGCGGTCCGGATAGGCGAGCACCGCGTCCTCACCCTTCAGCGAGCACAGATGCAGGTCGCCGAGGTCCGCGAGTCGAACGCCGTAATGTCGGGCGATGTGGTGAAGGCGATAGTGCAGCTCGTCGCGCTTTTCCTCCGCGGTGACGTAGATGACCGGCCCCGGCTCCGGCATCGTGCCTATCCAGTCGCGACCGACGACCGTCGCCACGGCGAGCTGCTTGAGCAGCAAGCTCTTGCCCATGCCGCCGTCACCGCTGAGCAGCGTCACCTCCTCGTCGGGAATGCGGTTGAGCACGGTCCATTTGTGCTCGGGAACTGGCTGGCCGTCCCAGGCGGTGACGTCGATAAATTGCAACGGCTCCGGTTGTTCCGGCTTGGGATCAGCCTCGGCGCGCGCCTGCTCGAACGCGGGGTCGAAATCCGCGTCGTTGGTGAAGTTCGCGTCATTGCCGGCGCGCGGCTCATCATGGAATACCTCGAAATCCTCGTTGTGCCCGTTCGCCTGTCTGAACTGCTCGATCGTGTTTTTCCACGCCTCGGTCTGCTCCTCGGTCGCGCCCGCCTGGTCGGCGATCCAGTCGATGCTCCTCATCCCGGCGGCGAGCGCGATCACCTCCGGCTCGAACAACGCCTTCACGCCGCGGTGGCGAACGGCGCTGAGGATCTGCTCGGCGCTCATCGTCTCGCCTTCGCCACGTCGTTGAAGTCGGCGCCGATCCTGGTGGGCACGACGCGGAAGACGTCGCGGCCGGCCGCGGTCCATCGTCCGGAGGTTTCGGTTGCCGCCTCCGGCCCCTTGCGATGCCCATGCTCGTCTGGTGGATCGAGGTCGACGATGATGTGCAGGCCGTCGACGCCGGCGAGCACCGGGAACGCGCGGAGGTTGGCGGCGTCTCCGCACGCCCAGGCCGGGCGGAAGCCGTGCTGCCAGGCGGCCAAGGTCGTTTCGATTCCTTCGCCGATCGTGAGCCCTAGCTCGACGTCCTCGTCAGCTGACAATTTGACGGCGCACCCGCTCTTGGACCCGAGCGAGAGCTTCCCGCCGCCGTCGATCCTGATGCGGTGGATGGCTTTCGGGACGTTGGTGATGACGTCGCGGAACAGTGCGATGATGTACGGGCGGAACGAACCATCGAAGGGACATCTCCCATGGAAGCGCAAGGCGCGCTCTATGCCCGGAGGCAGTTCGGTGATCTTGCGCGATCGCAGGTACGCCTCGCCGGGGCTGCCGAGCAGCGGCTTGCTCTCATGCCAGACTCGGGCGCGCGGCGGCCGTTCGCGTTATCGGAGGCCGACCTCTGCTGCGGGGCCGCGACGACGCCGTTCGTGCCTCCGATCGCGTCGAAGAATTGGCCGCCATGCCATCCGCAATGATGACAATTCCATTTCGCGCCGACTTGATCGATCGAGACGCTTAAGCATTGCGCCCGTCTTTTCGTGCGCAGGTGCGAGCACTTAGGGCAGACCGCCGACCAGGCGGCTAGGCCGGGGCGATAGCGGATGCCGAGCTCGCCGAGGATCTGCGACGCAGTCCTCATCGCCGTTCCCGTTTGTGCTGCGGTCACGCGGCGCCCTCACTTGCGTCCGATGAAGCCGGAGACGTGGCCCCCGGCGACGGGCCGGCCGAACGTAGCCTTGTCACCACGCGCCGAACCCGCAGCGGCTGCCCGAGAACTCCCCGCGCCAACCAGTCCGCTGCCTCTGCGGAGCTTGATGCCAAGTCGTTCCATCTCGGCTTGGACTAAGGCAGGCTTGTCGAGGTTGACGAGGGCACCATGCGATTCCCGATATTTTGGTGACCTGCGCTCCTGCCACATCTCGCGCAGCCGTTCCCTGATGCGCTTGGCGCACCCGATCAGGTAGGAGCGCCGCATCTCCCTAGATTCCTGAGACTCCAACGGAATGCCGAGCGCAATGTGCATTTTCCGTTCCGCTGCCACGTGCAGGTCCGCACCCGCGACGGCGAACGTCGTCAGGCTCTCAATCAAATAAACCGCGAGCTCGACGTCCGACGCGAGCCCGAGAATCCAAATGTCCCGATGAAACCACTCCGCAGTCTCGACCTCACAGAACTTCTCGATGCCATCTAGGATGCGTCGTGCGAAGACGAACCGGCTCGATTCCATCTCGATGTACTCTTGGATGAACCCTTCGCGCTTGAGCTCCTCGGCGCCCATGTCGAATTGATATTTCTCGATTAGCTCACGAGCCTTCTGGACGGCGGCCATCTCTTCCGCCTCGGTTGCCCCGTTCTCGACCGTCTTCGCGAACAGCGCCTCGATGCGGATGCGTACCTTGTCTCGGTTGGTCTCGGTCATTTCATCACCGCCTTTGCTGCTTGCGCTAGGTTGTGAAGGCACGCTTGCAGGCGGGCCATATCGTCGGCCTCAACCGCATGAATGAGAGCCCGATACGCGACCCGGATCGGTTCAATCACCTGTGGGTCGATTGCCGCCTTGGGGCGCGGCTTCGGTTGCGGCTTCGGCTTCGCCTGTTTAGCCGCGGCGCTGACCGACACCTTGCCCTGCTCGACGTCGCGAATGAGCTCAGGCTTGCCGCTGTCGCGCACGATGGCGGCGTGGCGAATGCTGCGCTCGCTGATGTTGAGAAGCGCGGCGGCGATGGTCTGGGTAGGCACATTTGCCGACCCTCTCTTGTGCTGGTTGGCGCCGAGCCTGAGCGTCGCCAGCCTCGCGCCGACCAGGGCGCGCTGCGATTCATTCAGGTGCCGGCGTTTCAAGTTGACGCTGACGATGTAGCCGACCGGATTCTCGCCCTTGTAGACCGTAAAGCGCGGCTCAAGTCCGGCGACCTCGCACGCCTTGAGCCTGTTCCTGCCATCGAGAACGAGGCCATCGCCGTCGCGCACAACAGGGTGCACGAGGCCGTGCTGTTTGATATCGTCGGCCAGCTCCTGGAGCTCTGCCGATGACATCTCGGGAAACGCCAGAGCTGCGGGATGAATCTTCAAGCGAGGCGGTGCGTCCTCCGCTGTAGCCTTTGCACCGAGCGGCGCGACGGGCGCGTTGTCGCCGCCGTTATCCTGGTTTATATGTCGGGACATCTGTCGTCTCCCTTGTCCTGGCAGGCATTGGAACGAAATCGAAGGCCGCCGGGGAGAGTCGGCGGCCTTCGGCGTTTTTTAGGATTGTGCTTGCGCGGCAATGTCCGCCTGGAGCTCGTCCACGAGAGCGGTCAACTGGCGCCCGACCTTCCGGACGGATTTCAGGTAGCCCTTGCTGTGCAGGTAATAGACGGCGGCCTCGTCGGGCTCGCCGTTCTCGTCGTACAAGTCGAGCTCGGTCGCGATGCCGCGCGCGTGCCAGACGCGCCGGCGCACGAAAAGTGGAAAATAATCGGGTTCAGCTCTCCTTCGCGCTCCCGGAGCAAGGCTCCGTCGCCACGTCGGCGTCGATGAATTTGCCGGAGAGGTCCTCGATGCGACCCAAACCCGATACGGTCCTGTCGCCCGGATGCATGAATTGCGGCTCGATCAAATTCCTTCTGCCTTCGCCGGGAAGTCCGAAGCTCGAAACGATCCATTGCTCCAAAATCTTGTAGACCCGGCTCTTCGACAGGCCGAAGCGCGTCATCGCTTCCCGAACATGATCTTTCCGGGGACGGCCGCGGCCTCCCGAGACATGCGGAGTTTCCTCGCGGAAAATGTTCGTCGCTAGGATGATCAGGGCGATCGTCCTTGCGATCCTCTGGCGTTCGGGGTGCCTTTTGACGGGCCGCCGCGATCGAGGAATCTGCTGGTGCATGCCGCAGCTTGTCGCGTCGAGCTATTCGGGTCAACTTCGGGTCGTTGATAACACACGAGAATTATCCCGATGCAACACGAGTGCGACATGTCGAGGTTTTTCAGGAAAAGATGAGCAACATCAACGCGATGAACAATTTCGACGGGAGGTGAAGATCTACCTCGGCATCAAGGACGAGCCGATATCCGCAATCGTGTCAGGGAGCCCAACATGACCAGCTTGAGCGGCAAGGTCGCCTGGATCACCGGCGCGGGTAGCGGGATCGGCGAAGCCGCGGCGCTGGCGCTCGCCGGCGCCGGCGCCACGATCGTGCTCACCGGCCGGCGCGAGCAGCCGCTCGACGCCGTCGCGAAAAGCATCGAAACGGTCAAGGGGCGCGCCCGCGTCGAGGCCGGCGACGTGACCGACGCCAAGCGCGTGAATGCCATCACGGCCGCTATCCGGGACGAGTTCGGACGGCTCGATATTCTGGTCAACAACGCGGGAACCAATCTGCGCGAGCGCCATTGGGCCGAGCTCACGCCGGAGCGGATCGACACGATTCTGGCCGGCAACCTCTCGAGCGCGCTCTATGTCGCGGCGGCGGCGTTGCCGATCATGCGCGCCCAGAAGGACGGCGTGATCATCCATACCGCCTCCTGGGCCGGACGCTTCGTCAGCCTGCTGACCGGCCCCGGGTACAGCGCCGCCAAGCATGCGCTGGTCGCGGCTTCCCACAGCCTCAACATGGAGGAATGCAGCAACGGCATCCGTTCCTGCGTCATCTGTCCGGGCGAAGTGGCCACGCCCATTCTCGCGCAGCGCCCGGTGCCGGTGAACGCCGAGGAGCGCGCCCGGATGCTGCAGGCGGAAGATTTGGGCGATCTCATCCTGTTCGTGGCGACCCGGCCCAAGCACGTGTGCGTCAACGAAGTGCTGATCAGCCCGACCTGGAACCGAAGCTATATTCGCCAGCTCGAACTTCCCGGCGGGCCGTAAGGCGATCCGCCTCGCTGGCACAGAAACGCCGTGGAGCATTCGGAATGCAGCGGATCTTCGAGGGACTGACGGTGCTCGATTGCGCGAGCTTCATCGCCGCGCCCGCGGCGGCCACCATCCTGGCCGATTTCGGCGCGGAGGTGATCAAGATCGAGCCGCCGGCGGGAGATCCGTTCCGGCAGCTGCCGCAATTGCCGGGAAATCCCAAATCCGAGCACAATTGGGCCTGGATGCTGGAATCCCGCAACAAGCAGGGCCTGGCGCTCGATCTGAGCAAAGCGGACGGGCAGGCGGTGCTCTACCGGATGGTGCCGCGCGCCGACGTCTTCATCACCAATTTTCCGCCGGCCGTGCGCCGGCGCCTCGGCATCGCCTATAAGGATCTCGCGCCGCTCAACGAGCGGCTCGTCTACGCATCCTTCACCGGCTACGGCGAGAACGGCCAGGAGGCGAACAAGCCCGGCTTCGACAGCAATGCCTGGTGGGCGCGCTCGGGCATGATGGACCTCGTGCGGCCGGACCACGCCGGCCCGCCGGCGCGATCGCTGCCCGGCATGGGCGATCATCCCTCCGCACTCGCCTTGTTCGGCGCGATCGTCAGTGCGCTCTACCGGCGCGAACGAACCGGCAAGGGCGCCCATGTCGGCACTTCGCTGATGGCGAATGGCGTGTGGTCGAACGGGCTCATGGTGCAGGCCAGACTCTGCGGCGCGACGATCCCGACCCGCCCGCCGCGAGAGCAGACGTTCAACGCCATGACCAACCATTATCGCTGCCGGGACGGGCGCTGGCTGATCCTCTCGCTGTTGAAAGAGGATCGCGAGTGGCCGGTGCTGCTCGAGTGCCTGGAACGGGAGGATCTCGCGGCCGATCCGCGCTTTGCCACCACGCCCGACCGGCATGCGCGTGCGCGTGCGCTGAGCGCCATCTTCGACGAGGTGTTCGCCGGCAAGGATCTGGCCGACTGGCGAACCATCCTCGACGCCCATGGACTGATCTTCGGCGTCGTGGCCGAGGTGGACGACGTGCCGGGCGACCGGCAGATGCTCGAAAACGACGTGCTGGTCCCCTTTCAGGGAGAGAGCATGCTCACCATCAACAGCCCGATCTGGATCGAGGGCGAGGACAAGGTCGAGCCGCGGCTTCCGCCGCAAGTCGGCGAGCACAGCGATGAGGTGCTGCGGAAGTTCGGCTGGGATGAGGCGGAGATTCGACGGCTGCGGGCCTGCGGCGCGGTACGGTGAGACTCTGCAGCACCAGCGCCTTCACGAGGGGACGATAATAGAGCCACTGCTGCGACTGGATCATGAACACGGCGAGCAGGCGCTCTTGGGGATCGGCGAAGGCGAAGGTCCCATAGAGCCCCTCCACGAAATAATCGCCGGGCGAGCCGACCTGGGGCGCCACCCCGAGCATAAGGCGCACCGCAAACCCCAAACCGAACCCGTATCCCGGCCCGGGATAATAGCTCCAGCCCTGCGTGTCGACCTCCGGGGCGAGCCGGTTGCTCGTCATGAGCTCGACCGATTTGCGGCTGAGCACCCTCACGCCGTCGAGCTCGCCGCCGTTGAGCAGCAGCTGCAGGAAGCGCGCGTAATCCGCGGCGGTAGAGACGAGACCGCCGCCTCCGCTTTCGAACTTCGGAGGCTTGCTGACGTCCAGCAGCAGCCGCCGGCCTTCCGGCGGAGCCGGCAGCACGTCGGCAATGCGGTTGTGCTTCTCCGGCGGAACCCAGAATCCGGTGTCCGCCATGCGCAGCGGCGCGAACACGCGCTTCGTCAGATATTCGCTGAGCGGCATACCGGACAACACCTCCAGAATGCGCCCGAGCACGTCCACGGACCGGCCGTATTCCCACACCGTGCCCGGCTGATACATCAGCGGCAGCCGCGCCAGCTTCGTCACCATGTCGGCATTGGTCTCGTCGCGCGAGCCGATTCCCGCATCGCGGTACATCTCCTTGACTTTCGGCCCCACGCCCAGCGCCTCATAGGTGAAGCCGGAGGTGTGTCGCATCAGGTCCTCGATGCGGATCTCGCGCGCGGCCGGGACCAGCCGCAGGCTTGCCTGTCCCGTGGCGGGATCCTTCAACTCGACGCCGACCTGCATGTCGGCGAATTGCGGCAGGTAGTTCGAGATCGGGTCGGCGAGCGACAAGCGGCCTTCCTCGACCAGCATCATGGCCGCCGCGATGGTGATCGGCTTGGTCATCGATCCCAGGCGAAATATCGCGTCCCGGGTCATCGGCGCGTCGCGGGTCCTATCGCGCATGCCGAACGCCTCGAAATACGCCGGCTTGCCGTGGCGCGCGACCAGCATGACGGCCCCGGGTATGACACCGGCCGCAATATCGTTGCGAAGCGCCGGCGCGATGCGCTCGAGCCGCTCCGAGGACAGGCCGAGGCGCTCCGGCTCCACCGCCGGCAGGCCCTGCGCGAAGGCGGCAAGCGGCAGAACGGCCGCCCCGGCGAGCGCAAACAGCCGGCAGGCGAGCTGGCGCACGATGCTCATTTCGGCGCTTGGCGCGTCATCGCGTCCCGCAATCCTCGCTATCCTCGTCGCGGCCTCGGCGGCGATGCTATGATCGACGGCAGGTTCCGATACCGCAAGCCCGGGAGGCTGTCATGGACGAGGTATTGCTCCGGCCCGAACAGGTGCGCGCCGAGGACGTCGATCCGCATTATCGCTGGAACCGCGCGCTGCCGGCGCTCGGCCCGATGGGCGTCGATTTCGAGGAGCGCGTGGATTTCCGGCGCCTGCACCGCTATCGGCTCGGCCGCGCGAGACAGGCGCTCGAAGTCTCCGAGCTGGGAGCGCTGTTGTGCTTCGACGTCAACAACATCCGCTACGTGACCAGCACCAAGATCGGCGAATGGGAGCGCGACAAGCTGTGCCGGTTTGCGCTCCTCGCCCGCGGCGGCGAGCCGATCCTGTGGGATTTCGGCTCGGCTGCGGTGCACCACCGGCTCTACGTGCCGTGGCTGCGACCGGAACTATGCAAGGCCGGCCTGGTCGGGCTGCGCGGGACCGTGCCGCCGGCGTTCGGCCTGATGCGGCGCCATGCGGAGGAGATCGCCGCGCTGCTGCACGAGGCCGGGGTCGCCGACATGCCGCTCGGCGTCGACATCATCGAGCCGCCGATGATGTTTGAGCTCGAGCGCGCCGGGCTGAAAGTCGCAGACGGCCAGCAGGTCATGCTCGACGCGCGCGAGATCAAGAGCATCGACGAGATCGCGATGCTCAACCGCGCCGCCGCCATGGTCGACGGGGTCTATCAGTTGATCAGCGAGGAGCTCAAGCCGGGCGTGCGCGAGGCCGACATCGTCGCGATGGCAACCAAGTTCCTGTACGAGCACGGCTCCGACGACGTCGAGGCGATCAACGCCATTTCCGGGGAGCGCTGCAATCCGCACCCCCACAATTTCACCGACCGCATGATCCGTCCGGGTGATCAGGCGTTCTTCGACGTGCTGCAGGCGTTCATGGGCTACCGGACCTGCTATTACCGCACCTTCAACGTCGGGCGCGCCACGCCGGCGCAGCACGACGCCTACAAGCTATGCCGCGAATGGCTCGACCGCTCGATCGAGCTGATCCGCCCCGGAGTGACGACCGACACGGTGGCGAGCGTGTGGCCGCGTGCCGACGAGTTCGGCTTTCCCGACGAGATGTCGGCGTTCGGGCTGCAGTTCGGGCACGGGCTCGGCCTCGCCTTGCACGAGCGGCCGATCATCAGCCGCCTCGTCTCGCTCGAGCACCCGCTCGAAATCAAGGAAGGCATGGTGTTCGCGCTCGAGACCTATTGCCCCGCAAGCGACGGCTATTCGGCGGCGCGGATCGAGGAAGAGGTCGTGGTCACCGACAACGGCTGCCGCGTCATCAGCCTGTTCCCGGCCGAGGAATTGCCGATCGCGAACAAATACTGAAGCGCAGCCCCCGTCCCGGGTTTGCGGGAAAGGTCTGCTCTCACCAGTTCCGAGCTTGGGTCCTTTCCCCTCTCCCCGTTTACGGGGAGAGGGTGCCGAGCGAGCGTAGCGAAGCGACGCGGGTGAGGGGCACCTGCAATGCGCGGACCTGATCGTAAGACTGTCAGAATGGTCCGACGCCTGCGTCGGCAAATGACTGACGCCGAGGCGAAGCTTTGGTATTTCCTCCGTGACCGCCGATTTGTTCGGTTCAAATTTGTGCGACAGGCACCCATGGGACCCTACGTTGTCGACTTCTTATGCCGCGAAACGAAGTTGGTCATCGAGCTTGATGGCGGCCAGCACGCGGAAAGTGCGCGCGATGCCGTACGAGATGCTTATATCACCGAGCAGGGATACCGAGTGCTCCGGTTCTGGAACTCGGATGTATTTTCAAATCGCGAGGGCGTCTTGACCCTGATCTTTCGGGAATTGACCGGAAAACTCCCTGAGTAGATTGCCGACTTTGCACTTTGCCCCTCAGCCGCCTCGCCGACTATGTCGGCTTGGCACCCTCTCCCCGCACTGCGGGGAGAGGGGAAGAGCCCGAGGCGTCACCGAGACATAAATCCCTGCAATGTCATCATTACGTCTCCAGCCCGGTCGGCACGTTCTTGTTCTCGCTCTTAAGCTTCATGCCGGCGCCGAGCGCGAGCGTCTCCAGCAGCGCCGAGAAATCCTGCTGCAGGTAAGCATCGGGGTCGGGTTTCAGCGTCGCCGCGCCGAAATGGGCCTGCAGCTGCTCGCGCGTCGTCGCGGTCATCGGCATCGGCACCTCGAGCTCGCGGCCGAGCTCGAGCCCGAGATCGAGGTCCTTGCGCAGCAGCTCCGGCGTGAACGTCGTCGTCCAGTCGAGATTGACGAGGGCCGGCGTTTTATACGCCGTGAAGATCGAGCCCATGACGCTGTTGTTGATGAAGGACAGGAACGCATGACGCGGCACGCCGGCCTTGTTGGCGAGCAAGGTGATCTCGGCGAGGTTCTCGATCACGACCCCGAGAAAGACGTTGTGGGCGATCTTGCAGATGCGGGCGAGCTCGCCCTCCCCGACGTAGGACACCCCGCGCGGAGCAAACACCTCGATCAGCGGCCGCGCGGCGCGGCACGCGCGTTCCGGCCCGGAGACCACGGCGGAGAGCTTGCCCGCCTTGACGCATTTGGCGTTGCCGCTCACCGGCGCCGCCACGAACTCGGCGCCCCGCTCGGCGAGGCGCCCGCGGATCGCGGCGGATTCGTCGACCCCGATGGTCGAGCAATCGACGACGATCTTCGGCAGCTTGCCGCCTTTGCCAGCCGCAATACCAGACTCGCCGAACAGAACCGCCTCGACGTCGCGGCCGGTGGACACGATGGTGAACAGCACGTCCACATCGGCGAGATCGGCAACGCGCTCCACGATCCGCCCGCCCTTTTTCGCCAGCGGCTCGGCCTTGGAGCGCGTGCGGTTCCAGATCGCCACGCCGTGACCGGCCTCGAGCAGCCGTTCCGCCATGGGATAGCCCATCCGGCCGATTCCGATCCAACCGATCTTCTGCTTGCCTGTCATGCCGCACTCCTTTGGTCCCGCGCAGGGACCCTCGATCTCGAGATCCAAACGATCGCACGATGAAAGACGCGCAGCCGCGAGCGCTTACTCTGGTGTCCCCTCGCCTCTTCTGCTAGCAGATCCCGAGGGTCTTGCAGAGCTGCCGAGGACATGACCGAATCCTTCGATCCCGACAAGGCTGCGCGCTACGTGCTCGAGGCGCACGCGAGCCGCGCCGAGTACCGCAATCTGCCGCCGGAGATCGCACCGCGCAACGTCGCGGAAGCCTATGCGGCGCAAGCGGCGCTGGCGCGCCTGCTCGAAGCCAAGGAAGGCAGGATCGCGGGACTGAAGATCGCGACGACCACGAAGATCATGCAGCAGCTGATGGGGATCGACCACCCCTGCGGCGGCCTGATCTTCGAGCGCAGAGTTTTTCGCTCGCCGGCCGAGATCCGGATCTCCGACCACATGCACGTGGTGCTCGAGTGCGAGCTCGCCGTGCGCATCGGACGCGCGCTGCCGAAGGCCTCGGCGCCGTACACCGCAGCCGGCGTCAAGCCGGCCATCGCCGCAGTGATGCCGGCCTTCGAGCTCATCGAGGACCGCAAGGCCGATTACAAGAATTGCAAGGCGCTCTCCATGATCGCCGACAATTGCTGGAACGCCGGCGTGGTGCTGGGAGCCGAGAGTCCGCTGGATTCGGCGCGCTCGATCGACGGCATACGCGGCGCGTTGGAGATCGACGACCGCCCTTCCGGCGAGGGCAGGACCGATGATCCGCTTGGCGCGCTCGCCTGGGTCGCCAACCTCGCCGTCGAGCAAGGCCGCATGCTGGAGCCGGGCATGATCGTGATCACGGGAAGCATCATTCCGACGTTCCCGGTCCGGCCCGGCAACCGGGTCGTGTTCACGCTCGACGGATTTGGCAGCGCCGAGCTGATTGCGAAATAATCGGCACGCGAGCGGGCAGCGAAAGTTCCGCCAGCGCCATCCGCCACTGCACAGCCACCCTCGGCCTGGTTCACAGCGGCGTGACACGCACGCTGAGCACCGCGGCCTGTCCGTCGTCGACCGCTCTCAGGCAGAGATCGACCTCGGCCGAAAAGTCCGCGAACATGCTGCGGCATCAGTGCATGCCGATCGCCCGGCGCCCGCATAGCCGCGCGGTCTTCCGCGGGTTACGATGCCGCAACCGTTGCGCCCGTCTCGCTCGTTGCAAGGTCCCATCATGAGCGCGGAACCGTTCGAACCTCTACGCCGACATATGCTCGCGGAGATCACCGCGTCGACGGCGCATGTCGCCTCGGTCATCGGCAAAGCGGCGCTCGATCAACGGGTGCTGCAGGCCATGGGCAAGGTCTTGCGGCATGAGTTCGTGCCCATCGAGCTCCAGCCCTATGCCTACGCCAATGTGCCGCTGCCCATCGGCTTCGACAAGACGATTTCCCAGCCCTTCATCGTGGCATTGATGACGGACCTGCTCGACCTTCGGCCCGAGGACGCGGTTCTCGAGATCGGAACCGGGCTCGGCTATCAGGCCGCGATCCTGGCCGAGCTGGCGGGAAAAGTGTTCAGCATCGAGGTCATCGAGGAGTTGGCACAGCATGCCAAGCGCAGGCTGAGCCGGCAGGGCTACATCAATATCGAGCTTCGGATCGCGAACGGCTATTACGGCTGGGTCGAGCACGCGCCGTTCGACAAGGTGATCGTGACCGCGGCTCCCGACCTCATCCCCCCGCCGCTGCTGCAGCAGCTGAAACCCGGCGGGAAAATGGTCATTCCCGCGGGCCTGCCCGAGTCTCAGCAATTGCTCCTGGTCGAGAAGGACGACAGCGGCCGGACCAGGACCAAGGAGATCCTGCCGGTGCGATTCTCGCAGCTGGAGGGAGCCGAATCCGACTGAGCTCGGTTGCTCACAGCGCCGCCGCGGCGTCAGTCGCAAACCTCCATGACCGAGAACCGCTGGTTCATTCTTGCCGTGCTGTTCCTGGCGCGCACCGCGATGGCGTGTCAGTTCCAGACCGTCGGCTCGCTCGGGCCGGTTCTGGTGGAAACCTTCGATATCGATTATGCGCGGCTCGGCACTTTGATCGGGCTCTATATGCTGCCCGGCGTCGTGATGGCTCTGCCGGGCGGGCTGCTCGGACAGCGTTTCGGCGCCAAGCGCGTGGTGCTGGCCGGTCTCGCGCTGATGACGGCGGGCGGCGCGCTGACGGGCGTGAGCACGACATTTCCGATGCTAGGCGCCGGCCGGCTGATGAGCGGCGTCGGCGCCGTTCTGATCAACGTCATGCTGACGAAGATGGTCGCCGATTGGTTCAAGGGCGCCGAGATCGTCACCGCACTCTCGATCTTCATCGCGAGCTGGCCGCTCGGCCTCGGCCTCGGGCTGGTCGGCTATGCGCCTCTGGCGGCGGCGTACGGCTGGAGCGCGGTCATGCATGTTGCGGCCGCACTCTCCCTGTTTTGCCTGGTGTCGATCGCATGGATCCATCGCGACCCGCCCGGTCATCACGTTTCCGGGCCAGCGAAATTCCAGCTCAACCTGAACGGCCGCGAGTGGCGTCTGGTCTCGCTCGCCGGCGCGATCTGGGGCACCTACAACGTGGGTTACATTTCACTCGTCAGCTTCGCGCCCGAGTTCTTCACGACGCGCGGGTATTCCTTGGCGCAGGCGAGTTCGATTGTGAGCCTGGTAGGTTGGCTGCTGATACCGTCGGTGCCGGTCAGCGGGTATCTCGCCGAGCGCTGGCGCCGGCCGCAGCTGTTCATGATGGGCGGTTTCACCGTCGTGGCGGCGGCATCCGCGATGCTGCCGTTCGTCGATGCCCCGGCGGCCTTGTTCGCCGTCATCGCGCTCGTGATCGGATTGCCCACCGGCGTCATCATGGCCCTGCCGACGCAGGTGCTGCGCACCGAAAGCCTCGCGTCCGGCATGGGGGTCTATTTCGCCTGGTATTATGCCGCCATGGCGCTGCTGCCCGGCGTCGCGGGCGCGGCACGCGACCTCACCGCGGCACCGGCGGCACCGCTGTTGTTCGCGGCCGGCATGATGGTCGTTGCTGCGGCTTGCCTCGCCGCTTTCCGAGCCGCCAGCCGGCCTCTCGCGGGGACGCAAAAAGGACGGCTGTAAGGCGCTGGTTTAAGGCATCCAGGAGCGTCCTGCTCGCTCGGTCAGGGTTCGCGCGCCGCTACGACGGCGGGGGCTGGGATCGGTGCCGGAGGCCTCGGCGCGTCCCGCGCCGCCGGCGCGACCGCCCGCCCGGCGGATTTGCCGGAGGCTGCAGCTTGCACCGGGCGCTTCGGCGGCAACGGGACCGAGACGCGCACACTCGCCGACTCGGGCTTCGTCTCGACGCCTGCGAGCTTGAGCTTCTGACGCTGCGCCATCACTTCGTCGGGCGCGTGCAATGCTTGTCCGTCGACGAGGCCCTGCTCCGTCGCCGCATCCCATTCGTCGTCGATCGCCAGGCGGCTCGCGGCCTTGAAGGCCCGAAGCGCATTTCGAGATGCGGCTCCCCAAACCCCGTCGTCGCTGCCGGCGTAATAGCCAAGCTCGGCCAGGCGACGCTGGATCTGCTCGGCATCGTCGCGATTGAGCGGGTTCCACTTCGCCCCCGCGGGCGGCGGATAGGCAGTTTCGAACCCAGCCGCGGCTTCGGATCTCGTCCACCCCCCGGGCGGTGCATTGACGGCGGAAGTAGAGAACAGACGTGCCACCGTCTCGGCGTCCAAGAGGTCGTCCCAGAGGAGACCGTTCGCTTCCTTGAAATGTCGCAGCGCGACCCTCGAGCCAACTCCCCAAGTGCCGTCCGCGGGGCTGACGACGTAGCCGAGATCGCTCAGGCGGCGTTGCACCCGGGCCGCGACGCTCTGGTGCAGCAGCGCCAACGACGGAGCCTTCAGCAGCGGCCAAGAGACGGGCTCGGCTTCCGGTCTGCCCGGAATTCCCGAGGTGATGAGCGGCGGCAATGCGCTCGTTCCCGAAGCCGGATCATCCGACGAAGCAGCATGCTGCACCCCCGAGAGATTTGGGCCCGCGGGCACGGCGACGCCAACGTGAATTTTACGCCGCCACGCGCCCAGCAGCGCTCTTCCTTCGCCCTCCAGCGCCTCGCGCCGCTCCTTCACCTCCGCGTCGATCGCGCGCTTGTCCGCGGGCGGGTGGCCATAGCGTGCGCATCGCGCATTCCACTCGTTGGCGAGCGCCTGGAAAATCGCCAGATCCGCGCGGCTGGTAAGCGGTCCGATTGCTTCGAGCCGAACCTGCTGGAACCTGCAAAAGCGGACGTTGGCCTGACTGAAGAGTTTGCTGCCGCTGGCCGGCCGCTCCTCCGGGGTCAGGTCGGCATTGCGCAGGGACAAGGAATTGCCGGCGGGGTCGGGAGAAGCGACCAACGGAACTTCCGACGGCAGCACCGCAAGCGCCGCGACCAGGGCCGCGGTGCCGAGCCAGAACCAAAACTTATCCGGCCATAGGGAGACGGCGGCGATGACTCGCCTGATCCAGTCTGCAAAAGGGGAGCCCGGTTGGGGTACCGAAGACGACGCGCACTCCGGCCCACCCGCTGCGATCCGCAACCCCGAGAATGGATTGCAGAGCAGAGCGGCGCCGCTCAAAAGCCCAGGATCGACTCGCACCGACACCAACGCCCCTACCCCGACCGCACTGCGGTCCCCGATCATGCCCAATGCCCGCGGCCACGCCTAGTCCGACGCGGGCAGGTTATCCACAGCCGGCATGCGATTCCATGATAGGCCCGGAACGAGTGCAACCGCCAGCCGGTTTTTGATGCGCTAAGCTGGCGGCGTGGGAACTCGGCAGGATGGCTTTGCTTCCCCGGCGGGCGCGTAAAATCCGAAACTCGGAGGCATCGATGAAAACAAGCGCTATCGTGCTGGCACTGGTGTTCGCGGTGGTCGCGATCGTCTATTTCGTTCTGCCGGCGGGATCGCTTCCGAGCTTCTTTCCCGGATTCGAGCCGGGGTCCGCGCGCGTGCACGTAAAGCACGGCATTGCCGCGCTTGCGGTGGCAATCGTGCTCTTCGGTGTCGCCTGGTTCGTGGGAAGATCGCCGCGATAAAGCCGGCCGGTTGCGGAAGGGCCGCATATTCCTGCGGCCCGGGCCTGATCGGATGTCGTTACGGTCAATCAAGCGCCATACAGACACCGGCGACCCCGGCGTTCGAACCGGCACTTCCGCAGATCAGCTCATGGGGCTGAATTGGCTGCCGAACCCGCTGGTGAGCGGCCGGCTCGTCTCCGTCGCCAGCTTCTGGGCGGCGCTTGCGTTCTCCCGGCTCTGTTGAGCGATGGTTTCGAGCTGGCGCCGCGAATGCGTGGCGGACAGCTCCATGACCTCGGACATCGACTGCGCCTGCAGCATGTCCTGCGCGTACTCGAAGATCGCGTTGACGTTGGCCTGCGCGGCCGAGAGAACCTTGAGCTGGTATTCCCGGAATCCCTCCGCAGCTTTGGAAGTACTTTCCTGCATGCGGTCGGCAGCTTCGCGAGCAGCCTCGCCGGCTCTCGTGGTCGTATCGCGAGCGGCGTTGCTTGCTCGTCTCTCAGCGGTCTTGCGGTCGTCCATGAGGCTTGCTCCCTTGTCGATGAGGCATTGTTCGACGCCGGATCCAGGATCGATCTATGCCGCCGATCGATGGTCCGACATGGCGGGAACGTCTGGACGCTCGTTTGGTTCGATGAAGGCGCACATGCGCGCGCATCGGCACTACAAAAATACCTGAGCCCCGAGACATAGGTGACACTTCGTACCGGACACATGGGTAACACTTCCTGCCTGCTTTCTGCCCGACTTCGCCGATCCGTTCCATGATCGCGACATTCTCGTCACCCGCCCGCAGCCGCATCTGCATGCACCGCAAGAAGATCAACATCTCGACCGTCCTGGCAGACCAAACTGTCGGAATCAAAGAGGTCGACGACGGCATTTGGCTCGTCAGCTTCATGCACTACGATCTGGGATATATCGACTTGGAACAGAAGACCCTGCAGCCCCTCGACAACCCGTTCGGCCCGAGGTTGTCACCCATGTCTTAGGTACGTCCCGTTACCTATGTCTCCGGGTCGGACACCCGCCCGTTGGCGACCCCGGGAGGACTCGAACCTCCGACCAACAGCTTAGAAGGCTGCTGTAAAGCTGTTAAGTCCAATAAAACCGATATTGCCGAGACTCCGAAAACCCCCTAAATGTTGGCTCCAGTTAGCCCAGCTTTAGCCGGCTTTACAAAACGCAGCCGTTAGCCAACCGTTAGCCAAGGGGGCCTCAATGTCGAATCGCAAGACGCTTTCCGACCGTGGCGTGGCTGCGCTGCGGCCGATGGTGCGTCGTTACGCCCTGCCCGATCCCGAGCTCCGCGGCCATTACGTGCGGGTTGCACCGAGCGGGCAGAAGTCGTTCGTGACCGTCGCCCGCAGCCCCGAAGGCAAGCAGGTATGGACCACGATCGGTGCGGTCGACGTCATGTCCATCGATGAGGCGAGGACAAAGGCGCGGGATGCTATCAAGCGCGTCCGGGCTGGCCTGCCGGCCGCGGAATCCAAAGCCGATACGTTCGGCGACGTAGCCGCCAACTGGATCAAGCGGCATGTCGAACCCAACGGTCTGCGCTCCCGAAAGCAGATTGAACTATTGCTTGCCAGTCACGTCCTGCTTGTGTGGGGCGATAGGGAATTCGTCTCCATCCGCCGCAGCGATGTCGCCGCACTACTGGATGAGATCGAGGACGATCACAGCGCGCGCCAGGCCGATGCAGTGTTGACCATCGTGCGCAGCATCATGAATTGGTTTGCGACCCGCCACGATGATTACTTGCCGCCGATCGTTCGCGGCATGCGGCGACAGAATCCCCATGTGCAGGCTCGAGCTCGTATTCTCTCCGATGATGAAATCGCTGCAATCTGGAAGGCGGCCGAAACCAACGGTA
>WNGE01003560.1_pt1 | contig 18338 bp, 16 predicted proteins | sample 5400651 | NCBI WGS metagenome assembly WNGE01 (sample SAMN13153370, study PRJNA577476) | soil metagenome | isolation source: 60 cm soil or saprolite under grassland replicate 2 | place: USA:California | collected 2016-06-15
GAGCGCGTCTCCAGTCGCGTGGACTTAGGGCTCGCGGCCAGTACGCGAAAGCTCGCGGTGCGATTGTCGAGCCCCCAGGTCGGCTTGACCGGCGCCCAGAAGCCGTCGACCAGGCGTTTGTAGCTGTTGACCGTCGGCCAGTACATAGGTGCGAATTCCAGCAAGCAGGCGAGCTGGCCGGCGAGATAGCTCTCGAAAAGCCGGCTCATGCCGTTCCTGTTCTTCGCGTCGTGAAACAGGTTCTTCTTGCCATCCGAGAGGCTCTGGTGGATGTGACCCGAGCAGCCGGGATATTGCGCGCTCCATTTGGCCATGAAGCTCGGCATGATGCCGAAGCGCGCACCGATTTCCTTGGCGCCGGTCTTGAACAGAATCGCGCGGTCGGCGGCCTCGAGCGCTTCCGAAAACAGGATCGCCGCCTCGTAGACGCCGGGACCGGTCTCGGTGTGCAGGCCTTCGATCGGCACATCGAAGTCGCCCATCTCGACCATCAGCGCCTTGAAAAATTCGCGATTCCTTCCTGCGCGCAGCAACGAATAGCCGAACATGCCGGGCGTGATCGTTTCCGGCCGGATATAACCCTTGGCCGCCCAGGACTGCGGCGTCTCGGCGAAGTTGAACCATTCGAATTCCATGCCGCACATCACCGTCAACCCGAGTTTCTCCGCGCGCTTGAGCACGCGCTTCAGGAGCTGACGCGGGCAGATCGGATGCGGGACTTCCTTGTTACCCTGCTGCACGATGAAATCGCCGAGGAAGAACGGCACGCCTTCGTCCCAGGGGACGGTGCGATGCGTGCCGAGGTCGATCCTGGCCACAGCGTCGGGAAAGCCCTTGTGCCAACCCGTGAGCGTCGTGTTGTCGTAACACTGATCGTTCATGTCCCAGCCGAACACGACGTCGCAGAAGCCGAAGCCGCCCTCGGCCGCAGAAAAGAACTTGTCCTTGTGAATGTACTTGCCGCGCAGCACGCCGTCGATGTCCGACACGGCGACCTTGACGCGATTGCCGGCGGCGTTGCGCACGGCATCGAGCACGTTCTTGGCGGGCAGGTCTTTCGGCATGAAGTCTTTCCCCGATCTTCCCGGCCGGCAGCGCCGCTGCAGCCGTAGCCGCGATTGTAACCCGGGCAAAAGCGCTCGCGATGGCACAATGGCACTCGATGACCGGTCGCTCCATCGTCTCCGCATCACAACATTCGCGCGCGCTCGCTGCGCTGCATCTCGCGGTGCTGCTGTTCGGGTTTGCGGGCTTGTTCGGCAAGTGGCTACCGCTGCCGCCGGTGACGATCGTCTTCGGCCGCGCGGCGGTCGCCAGCGTGGTTCTGGCTCTCCTGCTTCCGCGTGCGGGCGAGCGTAGGGAAACGCGCGGCCGTTTTGAGTGGAAGCTCGCCGCTTCGGGTTCGTTACTGGCGCTGCATTGGGTCGCGTTCTTCCAGGCGATCCAGCTGGCCAGCGTTGCCGTCGGGCTGCTTGGCTTCGCGAGCTTTCCGCTGTTCGTACTGCTTCTCGAATCCGCGCTGCGCCAGCGGCGGCTGCGCTTCGTCGAATGGGTAACCGCGGCCCTGGTCACCGGCGGATTGTTGCTCGTCGTGCCGGAATTCCGCTGGCAGAATCGCGTCGTTCAGGGGCTCTCGTGGGGCATCGTCTCGGGCTTCACGTTCGCGCTGCTCGCGGTCGCCAACCGGACGCTTGCGGCGGGGCATTCGGCGAGCGCCATCGCGTTCTGGCAGAATGCCTGCGCTGCGGCGTGCCTGCTGCCGCTCGTTGCGTTCACAGCGGTGGTTCCAGACGCGCGCGCCATCCTGCTGCTCGTCGTTCTCGGTATCGTCTGCACTGCGCTCGCGCATACATTGTTCATCCGCAGCCTGCGTGCGCTGTCTGCGCACACCGCGAGCGTCGTCGCGGCGCTGGAACCGGTATATGGCATCGCACTGGCGCTCCTGCTGCTAGGCGAGATACCGGCGGTGAGAACGCTGGCCGGTGCGGCCTTGATCATCGGCGCGGCGATTTACGCGTCGCGGCGGAGCGCGAGGGCTATTCGTAGTGCCTAGGCTCCTAGACTTCCGGTCAATCGCAGTACGCGCACTAGCCGATCAATCCTCCGCCCACCATTTGTTCGACGCAATCCTGAACATGTGTCGTTAGCGTTTTTTGCGCGAGTCGCCAATCGCGTGCAAGGGCACTTTCCAGCAGCGTGCGGTGTTCGCTGGACGCGGCATCGCCCCGATATACAGCCGCTATCATTTGATAACGCAGATACCGATCATAGATCATGGCATGTGTGTCGAGCAGCACTTGAGAACCGCAGGCGGAAATAAGCGCGTGGTGAAACTCCCAGTCATAGCGTTTCCACATTTCCGCGTCCGCGCGGTCGCCAATCGCCATCCGCTTCTCGATTTGCGCTAGCTTGTGGTGAGCGGCAACGACACGCCCTTCCCACTCCATATCACCGGCTTCGAACGACTCCTTCAGCGCGTGACATTCGAGTAGCTGCCTCATCGACGCCACCTGGCGAAGGTTTTCCGGCGAGGTCGGCATGACCTCAAAGCCCTTCGCTCCTTCCGCCTTGATGAAACCTTCGGACGACAGGCGATTTAGTATTTCACGCAGCGTGCTCACGCTCGCGTTGTAAGCCTCCTTCATCCGGTCCAGCGTTAGCTTCTGACCAGGGGAAAGCTTGCCGAAAACGATGTCGCTGCGAATGCGGCGATAAGCGGTCTCCCCGATAGGAGCGTCTTCGCCCCTGTGCACGGTCGCGATAACTGCGGAAGCCGTTTCCTTTTTTAGGTGTTTCTTCGCCATATCAATATGATATGACAATCCAGAAGGCGATCAAAAGCTGGCGATCTACTTGTCATATGATAAATAGCATATCATCATATGAAATTGCGTTTACATTATTGCTTCGTTAGCGTGCCTGGTCAGTCGCCACGCGGAGAACGCGGCGTCCCTGGCCACTTCGATCGCTTGGGAGATGGCATTGCACGGCATCCATGTTCTGAATGGCCCCAACCTGAACCTCCTGGGAAAGCGCGAACCGCATCTTTACGGTCGCACCACGCTCGCCGAGATCGAGCAGCGTTGCCACAAAGCTTGTTCGACTCTTGGTTTGGATCTGGTGTTTCGACAGACCAATCACGAAGGTCAGCTGGTTGATTGGGTTCACGAGGCGCGCGAGCATGCCTCTGGCATTGTCATCAATCCGGCGGGATATTCGTTCACGTCAGTAGCGTTACTCGACGCGCTGAAGGCATCCGAACTTCCCGTTGTCGAGGTTCACATCACCAACATTCATCGTCGGGAATCGATTTACCACAACTCGCTTGTGTCCCTGGCCGCAATCGGCGTGATCTGCGGACTCGGTCCGCTCGGCTACGAGCTCGCACTTACCGCTTTGGCCGAACGCCTGAATCTGCGGCCCGACCCGATCGCAACATAGAAGTTAGTTCTCAGCGACATCTACTCAATGTCGGAAACAGACAACGAAAGCCAAACATGAAGACAACACGAGGACAAGTCATGCGGAAATCTAAATTGCTCGGTCTTGCTGTTCTTGCAAGTGTTTCACTCGGTGCGATGGCGCAGCAGAGCCCGGTACTGTTCTACGGGATCATGGAGCTGTCTGGAACCGGGGCGACGCCGGGCAACAACTTCGACAACGGTGTCAAGCTGGCAGTCAAGGAAATCAATGCTGCCGGAGGCATCATCGGTCGCAAGATCAACTACGTTTCCACGGATACCCAAACAAATCCGGCCGTCGCAAAAGCGGTAAGTCAAAAGGCCATCGATGAAGGCGCGTACGTCGTGCTCGGACCCGTTCATTCAGGGTCGATGATTGTGAGCATGGGCGAGACTCGTCGCGCGGAGATCACAAATTTCACTGGCGGGGAAGCAGCCGTAATTACGCAACAAGGCAATCCTTACGTATTCCGCACGTCGTTCACCCAATCGACATCGATGCCAAAACTGGCGCGCTATATCAAGGACCAGTTGAAAGCGAAATCAATCACGATCGTCTACACCAACAACGACTTTGGCAAGGGCGGGCGCGACGAGATGGTAAAGGCTTTGGCCGCGCAGGACATCAAGGTGCTTGCGGACATTTCGACAGACCCGGGCCAGATAGATTTCTCCGGGCCAGCTCTGAAGATAAAGCAAAGCAATCCTGATGCGCTGTTTGCCTACCTTACGGAAGAGGAGGGCGCCCGGCTGCTTCGAGAATTGAAGAAGCAGGGATTCGACAAGCCCATCATCGGCGAAACAACGATCATCGGACAGAAAGTCATTGAATTGGCCGGTAATGCGGCCGATGGAATACTGGGCCACGTGGGACTGACACCTGATGCGCCGCAGGCTGCCGTAAAGGCGTTCGACGAGAAGTACCTGAAGGAATATAAGCAGCGGACCGATCATAATGGAATGAAAGGCTATAGTTCCGTTTACATCGTCAAGGCGATGACGGAGAAGATCGGCAAATTCGATTCCAAGGCGTTGGCTGCGGCGCTGCATGGAGCGAAAATCTCGGCCAAGGACAATCCAGGGGTGCTGCTGGATGTCAGCTTCGATCAGAAGGGCGACCTTGATCGCGAGAGCTTCATCGTCAAAGTCGTTGGCGGCAAGCAACAGGTCATAGCGACCGTGCCGCCTATCGGGGCAAAGTAAACGTGGCCTGAGGACCGTAACGCGACCGCGTCACGTTGTGGCTGGTTAACGACCGTCGGGTCCGGCGGAGTGGGTTCCGGGGACACGCTAAGGTTCCCTAAGCTCGCAGTTCACCACGTGCTGCGCAGTTTGCGGAGCTTTCGCGTGGAGAACCCACGGTGATCGCGAAATTGCGCGAAGCTTTTCCCGATTTGCCCCAGAAGCCCGACCAACGCACGGTGTCCCTGAAGCCATGGCGGCCGGAACATGACGATGGCACCTTCCGCCCCAAAACACGGATTGCGGAGGCGCACCGGTTCATGGCTGCTCACTCGGATAATTTTCGCCCCTATAACGTCAGGTTGGCTCGGGACGCGCCTTTCGGTAGCATCGTTCCTTTTCGAGCGAGGGCTTCGTGAGCCTGCAGATCGGCATGGTGGGATTGGGCCGCATGGGCGCCAACATGGCGCGGCGTTTGGCGCGCGGCGGGGCGGAGGTCGTTGGCTTCGACTCCGACGCTGACGCGCGCGCCGCGCTCGCGGGCAGCACCGGCTGCAGCACCGTCGATGACATGGAAGCGCTGATCCACGCACTGCCCGCGCCACGGATCGTATGGCTGATGGTTCCCGCCGGGGAACCGACCGAGGAGACACTTGCCGCGCTTGCGCCCCGGCTTCTCGCGGAAGACGTGATCGTCGACGGCGGCAATGCCTACTACAAGGATTCCGTGCGGCGCGCGGTCGAGCTCGCGAGCTACGGCGTGCGCTTCGTCGACTGCGGCGTGTCGGGCGGCGTCTGGGGGCTCGAGCAGGGCTACGCGCTGATGTTCGGCGGCTCGCCCGGGGCGGCGCGCGCCATCGAGCCCTTCGTGAAGCTGCTCGCTCCAGCGCCCGATCGAGGCTGGTTGCATTGCGGGCCGAGCGGCTCCGGTCATTTCGTGAAAATGATCCACAACGGCATCGAATACGGAGTAATGCAGGCGCTAGCCGAAGGCTTCGCATTGATGAAAAACAAGGCGGAATTCGGTCTCGACGTCGCTGCGATCGCGGAGATGTGGCGTCATGGCAGCGTCGTGCGCTCGTGGCTCCTCGACCTTACGGCGGAATTTCTGCGCGAGGACGCGGAGCTTGCCGACGTCGCGCCGCTGGTCGCCGATTCGGGCGAGGGCCGCTGGACCGTGGCGGAGGCGATCGAGCAGGGCATTCCTGCGCCGGTGCTGTCGTTGGCGCTGCTGATGCGCTTTGCGAGCCAAGGCAAGGGCGAATACGCCGATCGAGTGCTGGCAATGATGCGCAAGGGCTTCGGCGGCCACAAGGTCGCGACCATAGCGCCGGACACGGGCGCGGGCCCATGATCGTCGTGCTCATGGGCGTGTGCGGCTGTGGCAAGAGCACCATCGGCCGCGCGCTCGCCGCCGAGCTCGATTGGCCGTTTCTCGACGCCGATACCGTCCATCCGCAGGCGAATGTCGCGAAGATGGCGGCCGGCATACCGCTGACCGACGAGGATCGCTGGCCCTGGTTCGACCGCATCGTGGCGGAAATGCGGCGGCACGCCGCAGCCGGCAAACACGTCGTGATCGCCTGTTCCGCGCTCAAGCAGGCGTACCGCGATCGTCTGGCGACCGGCGGTTCCGTTCGCTTCGTCTATCTGAAGGGTGACGCGAAAACGATCGGACCGCGCCTCGCCGGGCGCACGGGACACTTCATGCCGCCGTCGCTGCTGGAGAGCCAATTCGCGACGCTGGAAGCGCCCGCCGCCGCGATCGTCATCGACATCGTGCAGCCGATCGCGGCGCAGGTCGCGGCGATCACCCGAGCGTTGCTCGAAGAGCTGCCGGCATGACCGAGGAGCAAGGGCCCCGCGGCAAGCGCGGACACGCCACCGACGTCGGACACCTGGGACGCGATCCGAAGCGGCACCTCGGCGCGGTCAACACGCCGGTCTACCGGGCGACGACGATCCTGTTCGATAGCGTCGCCGAGCTGGAAGCCGCCGAGCGCGGCGAATACCCTGGCATTACCTATGGCCTGTACGGCTTGCCGACGGTCACTGACTTGCAGGCGGCGATGGCTGCGCTCGAGGGCGGCTACGCGGCGCTTGCCGTGCCGTCGGGCCTCGCCGCCATCACACTGGCGCTGCTCGGCACGACGCAGGCCGGCGATCACGTGCTGGTCACCGATGCGGTCTATGGGCCGACGCGGCGCTTCTGCGACGACCAGCTCAAGCGCTTCGGCGTCGAAGTGAGCTACTACGATCCGCTGGCGGGCGCGGCGGTCGAACGCGAGTTCAGGCCGAACACGCGCGTCGTGTTCACCGAATCGCCGGGATCGCTCACCTTCGAAGTGCAGGACGTGCCCGCGATCGCGGCAGTCGCGCACGCCAAGGGCGCGCTCGTGATGCTCGACAACACGTGGGCGACGCCACTGGGTTTTTCTGCGTTTGCACGTGGCGCGGACATCTCGCTGCACGCCGGCACGAAATACATCGGCGGCCACTCCGACGTCCTGGTCGGACTGATCACCTGCAACGAAGCGACATTCCCGGCGCTGCATCGTTGGTGGACCGAGTTGGGCGTCGCGCTCTCCAGCGACGACGCGTTTCTCGCGCTTCGCGGCTTGCGCACGCTCGCGGTCCGGCTCGAGCGTCATACGGAAAACGCGTTGACGATCGCCCGCTGGTTGCGCGAGCGGCCGGAAGTCCAGGAGGTGATTTTTCCCGCGCTCCCCGGCTCGCGCGGCCACGAGTTGTGGCGGCGCGACTTCACCGGCGCCTGCGGGCTCTTCGGCGTGGTTCTGAAGCCCGTTGCCAAGGCGCGCGTCGATGCGATGCTCGACGGCTTGCGGCTGTTCAGGATGGGCTGGAGCTGGGGCGGCTTCGAAAGCCTGATCATTCCCGCCAATGTCGAGCGCGCGAAGCGCACGATCCGCTGGCAACCGGGCGGACCTTACCTGCGCTTGCACGTCGGATTGGAAACCGTCGACGATCTGCTCTCCGATCTCGCCGACGGGCTCGGCCGTTTGCGCGGGTGAGCGAAGCGAGCGCAACGCTCACTGATTGGCTAGAGCGCGCTCTACGCGCTGCGCGGTCGCTGGATGGGTCGAGAGATAATCCAAAGTGTGCTCGCCGGACGCCGACTTCTTTGCGCCGCCTCCGTCGGTGCGAAACTCGTCGAGCCGCGTCATGATCTCGGCGAAGACTCTTGGTGACAGCCCGATCTCCTTGAGCCGCTGGAAGGCATAGCTGTCGGCCTCATCCTCGAACTCGCGCGAGTAGCCGCTTTGCAGCAGTATCATCGGCAGAGTAGCGGCGAGACTCGTAATCGAGATTGCGTCGCCGGCGAGCGCACTGATCAGCGCGGCGAGCCCGGCCGCCTGCAACGCTTGGCGGAGACCGTGGCGGTGGCGGACATGGCCGATCTCGTGCGCGAGCACCGCGGACACCTGCGCGTCGTTCTGCGCCAGTCTGACGAGGTCGTCGGTGAGCACGATCGCTCCGCCGGGTAGAGCGAATGCATTGGGTCCCATCCCGCCGCAGGCGCGCAATTCCAGTCGGTAACGGTGGCCGTCGTCGAGCCCGGCGGTAAGTATGTCGAAGGCGGCGTGCAGCGATTGCTGCCGCTGGACGTCGAGCCTGCTGGGATTGCAGAGAGTGGCGTCGACCGAGGCGAGTGCCTGGTCACCCAGGTTGGCCTCCAGCTCCGGCGGCACGAATCCGGTGGCGAGCTTCGCGGCGAGCGGCAGCCCATAAATCACGCACCATGCGCTGAGCACGACGACGACAACCAATCCCGCCAGCGCATGGCGCCAGTGGCGTTCGAGGCCGTACACCCACCTTTCGAAGCGATTGGCGCTTGGGAACAGCGCTTCCAGCGCGCCGTGATCGTTGGTCTGCAGCTGCCCGCCGCCAGGCAGATGGATCGCGCGACGCCCGCCCGGGACTGGCGAATCCACGCTCGCCGAGGCGAGCGGCACGTTGAGGTTCACCGCTTCGCCTGCAATGTGCAGGCTGCCATCCGCCGCACGCACACGCACCACGTTGCGCGCTGACGTCTTGCCGTCGTAGTAGACGGCATCGAATTCGGTCACAGCGCGATGTCGATGTCGAACATCTCACCGACTTCCTGACCGGTGGCGCTGACCTGTTGCGCTTCCGCTTGCACGAAAGTGTCGAGCGAGCCGGAGGCGATTACCGTCGTCTTCGAAGCGCGGTAGCGATGCGTGCGCACCACGGCCCACGGCGTGGCGAGTCCCAAGGTAAGCACAATCGCCGCGAGATTGCTCATGTAAAGCCAGATCAGATCGCGCGCGCGAAGCGTGGAGGCGAAGTGCACGGTACCGATCCAGATGTTGTTCCACACGGCGTTGATCGTCCGGGCGCGAATATAGGCGTAAATCAGCAGGGCAGCGAGGTAGAAACCGATAACGGAGAGGATCTGCGGCGCGTATTGATCCGCCGCGGCCTTCCCGAAAATCGCACCCGACGCGGCCAGGCCGAGGCCAGCCAGGATGAAGAGCCCGTACCCTACTGCGTACGCGTGTATGAAAGGCTTCTTGAAATCGAGCACTGTGAATCGCGTCGCGCCGTAGAAGTGGTTTTCGGCCGCGAACTGCACCAGTCGACGCTTGAAATACGGGTACGCGATCGGGAGGAGCAGCACCCACAAGTACTTGGCGACGATCTTGAGGCAGGCTCCATAAGTGGCGCCAAAGCGCAGCCGGATGTTGCGGTACGCGGTGTTGTAGGCATTGAACTTCAATGATTGGACGACAAGCCAGGGCCCGACGATGACGGCAACCACGACGAACGCCAGCTTCCCGAGCAGGGGCTGTGCCGCGAAGGCAGGAACGAAATTGCCGACAGCGAAGACAGCGATCACGAAGCCGAGCGCGATCAGCCGCCCCTTGAGGATCGGCCAAGGCTTGGCGCGGTACTCGAAACCCTCGCCGCCAATAAGCGTATGGCTATAGAGGTAGCGCCGCTTGCGCACCTTGGCCCACGCCGAGTAGATGCCAAGCGTTACGATCGTCAGTCCGAGGTTGACGATCCAGATGCGGAAGTACTCGCCCGCGGACGCGGTGAACTCGACCGGGTAGCGTTCCTCTGCCGGCAGCAGGTCCGCACTGGGATCGGTCCTCATTTGTGCGGAAGCTTCGCCAAGCTGCCGTAGCATCGTCCCTTCGTCCTTGCTACCAAGCTGCGCACATCGACACCGGAACGGGTCCGTACCCTTCGGCGAGATAACCCTTCGCCAGCATCTGGCTGCGGATCGTCAGGCTCGTCGTGTAGCGATGATTGCTGTCCGCGCGATTGTTCCAGAGCCGATAAACGGGCACCGTGCCCGCCGGACAGGCGCCGGTGTTGAGGTCGGGAAGCGCGATGTAGAAAGCGTTTTGCGTCTCGTAAAAAAGCACCGGGAATTTCACTTGTACGGCCGCGCATTCCTCGGGCGACGCCGAGAAGTAGTGCGAATCACCGTAGGCCGCGGGGATGTAGAAACGGCACGCCCGGCTCGTGATTCCGGTGGCTTGCGGGTACGCGCCGAAACTCTGTCCGGTCCGGGCCCAGCCGCCGGGCGCGGACGCATCGAGAGCGGCGATTTCGGCCGGATTCGCCGTGATGAAATAGTGATCGCGCGCGGGCCAGTAGTACTCGATGACCTCAATCGCCGGCACGTTATTCACCAAGGCGGATAACGCCGCTCCAGCGTCGAGCATTCCCGCACCGCAAGTGTAGGCGGTGCAATAGCACTGCAACTGGTCGACGGGATTGCCGAAGCTGTCGTACTGCGGCACCGTACACTGGGGCACGGGTGTGCCGTCTCCATTGTCGCCGCCGGTGGTCGGGAACGGTCGCGTGGTGGTTTGCAGCACCTGCCTCACCCGCTGCGGCGTAAGCGCAGGCTGCACCGAGAGCATCAGCGCGGCCGTGCCCGACACCAATGGCGCCGCGAAGCTCGTGCCGACCGAAGGCTTGAAACTGTCGGTGTAGATCGGACCGATCGGCGTGGTCGTACCAGCGTCGGAGGTGGTCAGAATCGGGTACAAGCAAGGCGAGCCCGCGGTGATGTTGACGCAGTTGCCGCCGGGCGCGCTGATGGCTACGTCGAGCCCGAGGTCGGAGAACCCGACCTTGGTGCCGGCATGGCGCAGCCCCGCCACGGCGATGACGCCGCTGCAATTTGCCGGCGTGCCCGCGGCATGCCCCGTGGAATTGCCGGCGGAAGCCACGATGACCGTCCCGGCGGCCGTGATCTCGCTTATGGCGTCGGCGTAGCCGGCATGGCAGGCTCCCGGTCCGCCGAGGCTCATGTTGATCACGCGCGCGGGGTACGGGTTGGCGGGCGCGCCGGGCACCGGCAGGCCGGCGGCCCAGCGCATCCCGGCGATGATGTCGGAGTCATAGCCGCCGCACTTGCCGAGCACGCGCACTGGCAGCACGCGCAGGCTGGGTCCGACACTGGCCATGCCGATCCCGTTATTCGTGATCGCGGCGATGATGCCGGAGACCTGGGTGCCATGCCACGAGCTATCCTCGGCCGAGTACTTCCCGGTGCTCGGATTCAGCACGGTGCATCCATAAAAAAAACCGAGATGATTGTTGGCCTCGGCAGCCGTGATCCAGTCGCCGGGGTCCGACGCATCGGCATCGCGGCCATCGCCGTCGTTGGCCACGCTGATATTGCTGATCATGTTGTAACCCGGCAGCAGCTTGCCCCCCTCCGCCGCGGCGAGCAGGTCGGGATGCTCGAAACGCACACCGGTATCGAGGTCGGCGACCACTACATCCGGACTTCCGAGCGTGACGTTCCACGCGGGTTCGATATCGATCGACGAGGTCAACGCACCGCTCGGCGCCCGCAGGTACCACTGACCGACGGCGGGGCCGGTTCCGGAGACGCCGTCGGCGTACAGCGGGTCATTGGGCGCCGTGAGGAGGCGCCGGCGCTCGTCGGGCACTGCGTATTCGACATCGGGCTCGCGCGCCAGGCGCTGTGCCAACTCGACCGACGTGATGCCGCTGGCGAAGATCACCTGTGCGCGCTCGGAAACGGCCGCGCCGTCGTCCATCGCCATACCCAGCCGACCGCCGAGCGCCTTGGCGTGACTGGGTTTCTGCGCGGTACCCGAGAGCGCCTTGGGCAACAAGGGCGAGTCGGCTCTGAGCTTGACGATCACGCGCGCAGCGCCACTCGCGAGAGAGGTCCCATTGGTCTGTGCCTGAACTTGCAACGGGACTGCTGGGAGGAGTGCCGCGCTCAACGCAGCCAGGCTCGCCAGGATCTTGCGCATCGAAATCATCTTTGCTGAAAGGGGACGAGAGTGTACGCCAAGGATGACGATTGGAATACCAGCGGACGAACCGGTGTAGTCGGTTGTGAAACGCGAGCATAAGCAATCCTTGACCCTCTAAAGGCGAGGGCGTAGGGTCGCCGTGTTTATTCTCGATCTAAGGTCAGTGGGCAAGAGCGGGGGGAAGCTCTCGCGCCCGCCTGACATTCTGCTGACAGTGAAACCGGCGAAGGAGCGTCGAAGGTGCGCGCCCTGTTAGCTGCTCTTGTGTCGACTCTATTGCTTACCTTCACGGCTGCGCAATCGCAGAGTCTCAGCCGCGAACAGGCCGTGCAGTCTCTTTCCGGCGCCGACGCGCAGACGCGCCGCGATGCCGCCACTCGCCTGGGTAAAGTCGGTTCGATGGCCGACGTGGCGCTGCTCGTAAAAGCGCTGCGCGATCCCGACGAGGACACGCGCGATCAGGCCGAGCAGGCATTATGGCGCATCTGGGCACGCTCCGGCGACCCGGAAGTGGACAAGCTCTACCAGACAGGTATCGAGCAAATGAATGCCGGCGACCTGCAACGGAGTATCGTCACCTTCACCCGCATCATCGAACTCAAGCCCGATTTCGCCGAAGGCTGGAACAAGCGCGCTACCCTGTATTTTCTTGGCGGCGAGCTGCGCAAGTCGCTCGCCGACTGCGACGAGGTCATGAAGCGCAACCCATACCACTTTGGCGCGCTCTCCGGCTACGCCCTGATCTACATTCGACTCGAGTATTACGACCGTGCCCTCGAGTATTCGCGCCGCGCGCTGGAGGTCAATCCGAACATGGATGGGGTCAGACGCAACATCGACCTGCTCGAGCGCCTGCTCGAACAGCGGCGCGGTCGCATGATCTAGCTCGAGCTTCTCTGGCGGCGAGCACTCGCACACACCATAACATCCACCACTTGGCAAGGCCGGCTACTCGTCAGGATCGGCTTCGCATGGCGGCAAAGTAGCCGACATTCTGGCAGCCGTTGTTGGTGCTGTTAAGCGAATACGACGCCGCCAGTGCATTCACTTGAACGTTGAGGGCCGAGACACTGGCGGCGCCCGCATCGCCAAAGTCATCGGAATAGGTGCCGAGAACCGTGCCAAACTGTCCACTTTGGCTAAGCGTCCCGGCGATGGCAGCAAGCGTCGTGCTGAGGGCCGAAATCGTGATCCTGAGAGTCTGTCCGTCTTGAACCACTGAGATAGTGGTAATAGGGATCTCCCCCGACCCGTTGTCAGCAGCGTTGGCGCAGCCAGTAATGGCAAAGTGGATGGCGCCCAAGTACGTCCCACTGTAGTCATCGAACACGAGGGTTTGGCGAACAACGTTTTTTGTCACCGCGACCCCGTCAACGACGTAGCTAAGAGTGCCCGTCTCGACCGTCTGCGCCACCCAGGTCATCGTTCCAACCTTGGTCGCCACGACATTCCCCGGGTTGAATGGGACAGTTCCAAAGTAGGGCCCGGTCGTCGCGTAGAGATCGCCGGTCCACGTAAAATTGCCGGCGAATTGCATCGTTGCGACGTACCACGTCGGCGTGTTCGATGGGCCGTAGACGAACATGGTCCCGAAGATAACCGAGCCCCGCTGGACGAGTTGAATCCCCCATCCCGATTCAGCCCGTATGTAGTAAAGATCGCTCTGGTCGATGCTGAATGACGTGGAGGAAGCAGGCGACGCAAGAAAAGATGCGGCGACGAGCAGGACACAGGCCGTGCGACGAAGCGTCGTCATGGTTTTCCCCTCAGTAAGGGCGGCCACTCTCCGGGGCCGTCGTCCGGCTGGAAACTCCGAGGGTTAGGTTACGCCGATCCGGGCCCGAAGTGGATCCTGACGCGCCGACTGCGATGAGGTCATGAAGCGCAACCCATACCGCTTTGGCGCGCTCGCCAGCTACGCTCTGATACGGGGTGGCCACATGTCTTGGCTTTGAAGCGCCGCGACGTTTCTGCGATTCGCTCCATCATTACTGCTGAGCTCATACTCGTCTCTCCCTACGCGAGGGATTGCAGCAAGACCGCATGTGATCAGATCGGTCCTTGATAACGGCGCAGCCGCACCGCAGCGGCGAGAAACGCCGCGGCGAATGCCAGCCCGATCCAGAGACCCGGCGTGCTCAGGAATTTCGCCGGGTCGAATGTCATCAGCGGATGGACCGGGGCGCTACCCGGCGCCGTGAAGTGGAAACCCTCCGGACCTGCCAAGCGGTGCCCCAGTATGGAGGCGATATACGAAGTGTTGAACGCAATCTTCTCGACGATTTGGATCGCGACTACCGGCAACACAGCCCATAGAAATACCGCGCGCCGCGCCCAGCCTGAGACCAGCAGCAGCCAAGCGTAGATGGGCGCATGCCAGAGCACATGCACGGTCACAAGGTGATAGAGCAGCACGAGCGACATCTGGAACAGCGGCAACGGTGTCCATAGTGTCGCGACACCTAGACCGCTCATCAGCAGTACTGCGGTGCTCAGCAGCAGCATGACCAATTGCATCACAACGATGATCGCGAAGGTGAGCAGCGGCAGAATCACGAGTGGAATACTCGCCTTCGAGAGCACGGTGGTCAGATCCGAAACCGGCAGCGACTTCCAGAACAGGATGCTGCGATCGCGCCGTTCTCCATGCAGCGCGTCGAGACAGTAGAACACCCCGACGATAAAAGCGGTCGCCATGATCACACCCGCTGCGAAGTTGTTCCGCTCTACGAGCACGGCCGCCCTTTGCGCCGGGTCGGCCATCGCCACGGCACGACCAATCGTGGCGATCAAGAAGCCGAGCAGCACGACGCCTGCGACGACCAGCGGCGCGATATAGATCGAACGGTTCTCCCACAGTTCGCGTCGGATCGACCAGTACAGCGGGCGAGTCTCCGACATGGTGGTTGGCGTGACCGCCCGCGGGTCGAGGGGAGACTGGGGCACGGCGTTCGATGGAGTATTCATGCAGCTGCTCCTTGTGCCGCGCCGGCCTGATTGCCCATCACCGCAACGAACAAGTCGGCGATACCGGGCGTGCGCACTTCGCCAAGTGCCGCGAGTCGGTGACGATCGACACCATCGAACAGCAGAATGCTGCGGCCGAACACCTGGCGCTCGTGAATCGGCTTGAGCGCACGTGCCGCGGCGACATGCTGCGGATGCACCATCACTTCCAGATAGCGCGACTCGAATTCTTCCATGCTGCAATCGAGGACGATGCGGCCGCGGTTGATGAACATCACATCGGTGAGGATGTGCTGGACCTCTTCGACCTGATGGGTCGTCACGACGATGGTGCGGGTGCGATCGAAGTAGTCGTTCAGCAGGGAATCGTAGAACTGCTTGCGATACAGGATGTCGAGGCCGAGCGTCGGCTCGTCCAGCACGAGCAATTTCGCGTCGATGGCCATGACCAGAGCGAGGTGCAACTGGGTCACCATGCCCTTCGACAATTCCCTGACTTTGCTCGCGCGCTTGATGGTGGTCTTCGCAAGAAAACCTTCGGCCTTCGCGCGATCGAAGCGCGGATGCACGCCCGCGACGTAATCGAACGCCTGCGAAACCCGCATCCAGCGCGGCAGCACGGCGACATCGGCGATGAAGCAGACATCGCGCATGAGCTGATCGCGCTCGCTCCAGGGGTCGCGGCCGAGCACTTTCAGTTCCCCCTGATATTGCGTAAGTCCGAGAATCGCGTTGAGCGCGGTGGTCTTGCCCGCACCGTTGGGACCGATGAGTCCGAGGATATGGCCCTCGTCGACACGCAAGTCGACCCCGTCCAGCGCGATAGTCGTGCCGAAAGCCTTGCGCAGGCCGCGTGCTTCTATGGTTGCCATCGCTTCAGCGCTCCTTTTCAGCAGCCGACGGGTTCCCGCCGGTTGCGACAGCGTCCAGCAGGTCTTTCGGTGTCAGGCCGAGCCGCTGAATGGTCGAGTGGATCGCGGGCCACTGTTCCGCGAGAAACTTCTGGCGCTCGCCCTGCAGCAGCAGATTGCGCGCGCCGGCATTGATGAACATGCCGAGACCTCGCTTCTTCTCGACAAGCTGCTCGTCGACCAGTAGTTGATAGGCCTTCAGAACCGTGAGCGGATTGACTCGATATTCGGCTGCGACATTGCGCACCGACGGCAGCGGATCGCCTTCGTTGAGTACCCCGTCGAGTATCATCGCGACGACACGATCGCGAAGCTGTCGGTAAATGGGCTGACTGTCGTTCCACTCTCGATCCATGATGGATTCCAGATAGCTGACCGCCTATTGGTCAGTCGCTGGACACGCGGACGATTGCGGGCGAGGTCGTCTTGGTTAGCCGTCCGGAGAGCGGTTTGGCTTCGCCGATCCGCACGGAAAGCGTGGACGACCCTGGTTCGCGTGCGGAGACGACGTCGATTCTTGTGACGGTAGCGAGACCCTTGAACGCCGGTGCAGTTACCTTCAACGCCGCGAGCATCCGAGGCTCGCGACTGCCGGAGTCCATTTGCGCTGGCAGAATCACCCCTACGGCGAGGGTGATCATCGTTATAGCGACCGCGGCTATAGCGAGCGCGACACGCGGGGTAGATGGTTGGTAGTCGTTCATCGATATCTCCTCAATTAAAGGCCGGCGTTCGCCGATAGCCTGGATTCGACCGACAGCGCGCCGGGCTAGAAGTCTTCCTCAATCTATTCAAAGATTTGGTCATTAGGATCCCCTTGATTTCAAGTATTAGTGTTATAGTGTACCATAACACCATCTCGAATGCAAGCCCCCATTTGCATCATTGCTTGATCGTCCTCGGCGCTAATCCGATAAGCGCCTGCTCCGCACGCTGCAGATCGTGCGTGTGGGCACGCGTGTGCGTGCGCGGTTTGTTGTGGAATGCCGGGCGGCCGGCGTCGAGGCCATCGACTGCCTCTGCACGTTTCGTGACGCGCGGTGCTGCGGCCGACGCGCGTTACGCGAAGAGGTCCCGATCTACGCGGTGGCGACGCTTGCTCGCCACGCTGAACGATCGTTGGCGCGCCATGCGGCCAATGCGTCCGACGAACCTCCGGCACGGCCGCACGATCGAAGAGGCTGCGATCGCCATTGGCCGCATCGACAATGCGTAGCTTAACGAGATCACACGCCCGAAGCTCGATCGCGAGATCGAAGAGCGGCGAAAGGAGCATTCAACCACGGTACAATCTGACGACCACGCACCGCACCCGATCGCCTGTTCGACGTCATCGGAATCAGCGGTCACCCGGCGGAATACGTGCGGATGGCAGTCTGGCAAATACAGCTTTTGGGCGGCTTGCGCGCGACGCACGGCAACGCCGTGATCGCGCAGTTTCCGAGTCGACCCATCGCGATGCTGTTGGCGCGGCTCGCGCTGCAGCCGCAACGGCGCCACGCCCGCGAGGAGCTCATCGAGCTGCTTTGGCCTGACGTTGAACTGGATGTCGGCCGCAATCGTCTTCGCCAGGTTCTCTCGACGCTGCGCCGACTCCTGGAGCCCCCCGACGTACCGCCGTATTCGGTCCTGAATGCGGATCGTCAGACGATTGGACTAACCGCGGACGCGGTCAGTTGTGACGTGCGCGAGTTCGAGCAGCTCCTTCGGCAAGGCGCCATTGCCCAGGCGCTGGACTGCTATCGCGGCGATCTGCTGCCGGGCTTCCTTGACGAGTGGATCGAAGACGAACGTGCTCGCTTGAGTGCGCTGTACGAACGCGCGCTCGCGCGAGACAGTGGCGCGGTCGAGAAGGCGCGGACTCATGAACCGCCTCCACGCCGGCGCGATGCGGTGCCCGTGAAAGCCGCTGAACGTGGGCCGCAATTGCGCAACTTGCCCTTTTATGTGAGCGTTTTCTTCGGCCGCGAAAGCGACAAGCGTTGCGTCCTCGATGCCCTTGCGCAGCACCGCCTGGTAACGCTCACCGGATTGGGTGGCTTCGGCAAGACGCGTCTGGCGGTGGAGTCTGCCCGCGCTGCAACCGACTTCGACGCCGTGACGTTCGTGCCGTTGAGCGAATGCAGCGATGCCGATTTGATCGCGGATTGCGTCCGCAGCGCGCTGCGCATGGAAGTCTCGCAGGAAGATGCGCTGGCACAGTTGTGCGCCTTTCTGGGTGAGCAGGACGTCTTGCTGGTGCTGGACAATTTCGAGCAACTGGTTGACGGCGGCACGGGTGTCGTGCTGGACCTGCTCGAACGGCTGCCGCGCCTGCGGTGTCTGGTGACATCGCGTCGTATCCTCAATGTCCCGGGCGAGCATGTACTCGTGATCGACCCGCTTCCGGTGCCGCAAGCTTCCATGGATGCGGCCGAAGCCGCGGCGACGCCCAGCCTCGCCTTGTTCATCGATCGCGCACGCGGCGCGCGCGCCGACTTTGCACTGACCGATGACAATCGCCCGGCCTTGATTCGGCTTTG
>WNGE01008002.1_pt1 | contig 18338 bp, 12 predicted proteins | sample 5400651 | NCBI WGS metagenome assembly WNGE01 (sample SAMN13153370, study PRJNA577476) | soil metagenome | isolation source: 60 cm soil or saprolite under grassland replicate 2 | place: USA:California | collected 2016-06-15
TGGTTACGAGTCATAGAAGCCACGAATTGACCCGCCTTGGCTACTCACACGCTGGGAGGGACTCAATTTTTTTCATCCCAGGTGGTGCGCTATGCGAATGAACATCTCCGGCGCAAAGACTTGTGGGATAACTAATGGCCGCCGCTCCCCGTACCGTACCGCCGCCGTCCCGTACACGCATTTGCAAACCTCCATAATATCAACAGAAGGAGAAGCGCATGAAAGTTGGGGTGCTTGGATCGGGCGATGTGGCGAAGGTCTTGGGCGGAGGCTTTCTGAAGCACGGTCACGACGTAATGATGGGCACGCGCGAGCCGGCTAAACTGTCAGACTGGGCGGCGCAGAATCCGAAGGGACGCGTCGGCGGCTTCGCCGAGGCGGCGGAATTCGCCGAACTGGTCGTTCTGGCGGTCAAAGGCGCGGTGGCGGCGGACGCGCTGCGCGCCGCCGGCGAGTCGAACCTGGCGGGAAAGACCGTCATCGATGCGACGAATCCGATTGCGGACGCGCCGCCTGTAAACGGCGTGTTGAAGTTTTTCACCGATCTCGACGAATCGCTTATGGAGCGATTGCAGCGCGAATTTGAACGCGCGCGCTTCGTCAAGGCTTTCAGTTCCGTCGGCAATGCGTTGATGGTCAATCCCCAGTTCGAAGGCGGCAAGCCGACGATGTTCATTTGTGGTAACGACGACGCGGCGAAAAAGACCGTCGCCGAAATCCTCGACCAGTTCGGTTGGGAGACGGCGGACATGGGCAAGGTCGAGGCCGCCCGCGCGATAGAGCCGCTTTGTATGCTCTGGTGCATTCCGGTCTTCCTTCGCAATCAATTGGGTCACGCTTTCAAGTTGCTCACTTGAAAACATTTCCTGTCCCCGATTTCTCGTTCTCAATTTTCCTTTCGGCCGTGGCGGCAAACAGTAAAAGCCGTCACGCCCGGAAATTCGCGGAGCGCGGATAGGTCCTTCTCTGTATCGCGCCTAAGGCCATCAGCTTCACGAGCGACTGATGGCGGGTCAACATGGAGACCAGAGCGTTGCGCGCCTTGGAATTGAACGCGACCGCGCGCAACAGCGCGCAAGCCCGGAACCGCCAGACGAAACGCGCGCGGTGGAGTTGGTCATATCTCTCCGCGATCGCGCCGGAGTCTCTGACTCCTTCGGAAAAGGCTCGGCGGATGACTTCCGCCGCAAGCTCCGCGCTGCCGAGCGCGAGCAGAATGCCGCTGCCGGTGAAAGGATCGATGAACGCCCCTGCGTCGCCTATCGAGATTACGCCAGGAGGATGGCCCTTGCGTCCGTAAGTGATCGGCCCCGTGCCGACCCATTCGCCGTCAACCACGGCGTCGCGCAAACGGCGTCGCGCCGCCGGGTTCGACCTCATTGTCAGGTCGAGCAACTTCTCCCGGTCGCCCTTGGCTTCGCGCAACGTGGCCTCGGTCGTGATGAAGCAGAGGTTAGTTCGGTCGTTTTCGACGTCGCACATCCCGCCGTAACCGTCACGGTAGAAGAATAATTCGCCGATCCCCCTCATCCCTTCGACCGCGCGCAGGTGGACTTTGCATCCGAACAGCCGGGACCCGCCTAGGCGGGACGTCCGCTGCGCGATTTGGTTCGAAAAGACACCGTTGCGGCCCGACGCGTCGATCACAACCGGCGCGGAAAATCGCTCGACGGTTTCGCCGTCGGCCTTGCCCTCGATAAAAATCGTCCCGTTTTCACGGAGCAGTCGCGGGGATACGTGAAAGCCCTCGCGCGCGTCAACCCCCGCCTCCTTCGCGCGTTCGAGCAGAATCAGGTCCATCCGCGCGCGCGAAATGCCGATGGCATGTCTGTGGCCGTCGGCGATCCATTCCATCGGCACGTCGACGCCTCGCCCGTCAGGGGAGAACAACGTCCATTGATCGATGATCGTCGCCCCGGCGTCGAATATCAGTTCGCTCACTCCCAAACGATCGAACACGTTCAAGCAGTCGGGCGTGATAAATTCGCCGCACAATTTTTCGCGGGGGAACCGGCTTTTCTCCAACAGCAGCGCGCGCAAGCCCTCGTGCGCGAGCAGCGTTGAAACAGCCGAGCCGGCGGGACCGGCGCCGATGATGATCACATCATAAGTCATAGGAAATCGCGAGTGGGGAGTGGGGAATGGTGGGGAAGGACAAGGGGACAAGGGGAAGAGGAGACAAGGGGATAAGGATTTTCCTTCTCCTTGTCCCCCTTGTCCCCTTGTCCCCGTGTCCCCTTGTCTCCTTGTCCCCTTGTCCCACTCCCCACTCCCCCTCTTACAAAAGAATCTCTTTCGCCCCCAGCCCGCGCGCGATCTCTTCAGCCTGTTCGGCCAATCGCGGGGCCATCTTGACGGCGACGAGAAAGCCGTTGCGTTTCAAGCGCTGCATCTTGCCGCCCGTGGCCCGGGCTATTTTATGTTGTTTCGCGGAGCCGAAGATCGAGCCGAAAAATGCGCCGATCAGCGCGCCGGCGGCGACGCAGATGACCGCGTGGTTGAACAAGCCGGCTATGAAAGGCATATACAACAGCCCCGCCGAATAGAGTGCCAGGCCGGCGCCCAGAGCCAGCGCGGCCCCGGTCAAGGCGCCGGTTATCGCGCTGCGGACGGTGGGCGGCAGCGGCGAGGCGCCGGAGACGGGGTGGAACTTCGCGGCGCGCTGCCGTTCGTCGATCTCCACGCGCAAGGTCGTCGCTTCGCTCGTGTCGACGCCGATCGCGCTCAAACGATCGAGCAATTCTTCGGCCCTCTCTTCCATCTCGTACAAGGCTACAAGCCAGATGTGCTCTTTGCGCAATTCGCGGTCCTCGTCTGTCATCGTCACTTAGCCCCTACTCGCGCTATAATCTCGCCGGCGTCATGGGATGGGATGTCGCAAAGCTACTGCGAAGCGCATGTGGTGTCAACCGGGGTCGCGCGTTTCGTATAGAGCCGTGGGGTCGCGCATGTCGCAACGAGCGGCGTGGGGGAAGCAAAGAAAGTAGACAGGATTTACTGGATTGCTCAGAATTTTGTGGACCGATCTCAATCCTGAGCAATGTGGAGGGATTTTATGCGAATTTTTTTTAGCGTAGCGCTGATCTTCAGCTTAATTATCTCAGCGGTTGTAGGATCGAACGCGCAATCGGCGGGGCAGGGGCGCGCTCCCGCCTCGACGACCAGGACGGTCAAGACGCGCGCCACGCCGAAAGCGCCGTCGCGGACGGCCGCGGATGAATTAGTGGCGAGCCTGCCCGCTTCCAATCTAATCGCTGTGGTGGACGTCGGTCGCGCGTTCAACGAATTGCTGCCCAAGCTGGCCGACCTCTCGGTCGGCGGCGTGGATAAGTTGGCGAAGTCGATTCAGGATTTCACACAGAAGACCGGCATCGACCCGTCGAGGATTCAGACCGCCGTCATCGGCGTCAGCATGGACGGCCCGCAGGGGACCGGCGTGGTTATCATCCAGGGCATCGATCCCGATCCCCAACAGATGGAGGCCGCGATGAAAGAACTCGGGAGTGAATTCAATACCTCCGACTACAAGGGGAAAACGATCTACAACGTCCTGTCCAAGGCGAAATCGCCGTCGGCCGGGACGTTTTCTCTTAAGACCGACGAACTCGCTCTGACCGCGCTGGGGCGGCAGAGAGTCGCCTTAGGCGATATGAAAATGGTCAAGCAGGTGATTGACATTCAGGCCGGCGCGGCGAAGGGCGGCGTCAGCGCCGCGATGACCGGCGCGCTAAATGAGACGCGCGCGTCCGCGCTGGTTCGGTTCGCATTGAACATTCCTGAAACTCTGCGCGCCGAGGCGGCCAATCAAGGCGACCTCTTCAAATCGGTCGCGGCGGTCAAAATGATTCTGGGCACGTTCGACGTCGCCGGCGATTTGGGGCTTTCGCTCGACGCCGTTGTCCGCACAGCGTCGCAGAACGACGCCACTGAGTTGGAGAACGCATTGAAAGGCCTGATCTCTTTGGGCAAAGACATCTTCGGGAGCGGCGATCCGAAGACCAACCTCATCTCGCAGTTGCTCGATCAGGTGAAGATCGGGGCGAAAATCAACGACGTGGCGGTTTCGATCTCGTTGCCGCGCGCGCTGCTGGATCAGTTGACCAAGAAAGAGACGCCCCCGCCGGCTGAGAAGAAATAGAGGATCGAGGATGGAAGATCGAGGATCGAGGATCGAGGGTCGAGGATAGCAAATTGCCGATCCTCAATCCTCGATCCTCGATCCTCACTGCTGTTCGGCCTGTGCGGCTTCAGCGGCTTTGAAGAATTTGTCGATTCGATCCTGGTAGATTTTGATCTTGCCCTGCTCTTCGTACCGTTTGCGGGCGGCCTTGATGAACGCGCTGTAGGCCAGGCTCTGACGCTCGCTGAGGATGCCCTGGCGAACGCCCTCGCGCTCCTGCGGGAGTTTTGACAGATCGGCCTCGGTACGCTTCTTCGCGGCGAAGATCAAGTAGGAAGCGCCGACCTTAATCGGAGACTTGGCGGCCTCGCCTTCTTTGAGCGACACCAGCGCCGCGCGCGCCTGAGCCTGCGAACTCCCCTGAGAGGCGCCGGGGAAAGAGTAGTTATCGAAATTGGTGTCGGTCTTGGTTTCGAGTCCTTCGGCTTTGGCGAGGCGCTCGAAATCTTCGACGCTCTTCGATTGGTTCAAAATATCCTGGGCGCGGGCCTGAGCGAAAGTCGGTTCTTTCTCCTGGCGGTATTTATTCTCGACCTGGTTGCGCGCCTGCTCGAAGCTCATCGCGGCTCCTTTGTCGAGGATGTCGACGACTCGCGGGACAGCGAATCCTCCGGGGATGCTCACCTTTTCGCCGATCCCGCCCTCAGCGATCGCGCTCGTCGCGGTGTCGAAAGCCGGGTTGTTGGCATGGCCGGCGCTGTCGCCCAGGTCTTTCTGCTCGTCGCCGTCCTTGAAATACGGGGTCGTCTTCAGCAGCGAATCGGCGGAAACTTTAATCTCCCCGGCGACCTCTTCAGCGGCCTTGCGAAGGTCTTTGTATTGGGTCGCCTTCTCGTAAGCCTTCTGCGCCAGGTCGTTGGCCACTTTGTAGGCTTTGTTGTTCTGCGCCGTGGCCTTCAGCGTGTCGCGCATCTGGTCGAACGGGACATCGCGCTTGTCGGTGACCTTCATCAGGTACCAGCTCCGGCCGTCCTTGAACGGGCCTTCGATGGCGCCGGCTTCCAGGTCATTGGTGTAGACGCGCTGCCGCCATTGGCCGGGCCTGTTCTTGTCCTCCTTGATCCAGCCGATGTCTCCTCCCTGTTTGGCCGACGGGTCCATCGAGTGGCCTTTAGCCACCGTGGCGAAGTCTTCGGCGGGCGCATCTTTCGATCCGCGGACTTTGCGGGCCAGTTCATCGATCTTTTCTTTCATCGTGTTTTCGTCGGAGGCGGCCAGCACGTTGAGCTTGATGATGCTCGCGCGCTTTTCATGTTGCTTGCGCGACTCATACTCCTTTTTAAGCTCCTCTTCGGTGACCGGAATGGTCTTGGCGGCCTCTTTCATTGGAATGAAGATGTACTCGACCTTCCGCGTCTTGTCGTCGGCCTTGAATTCATCTTTGTGCGCGTCGTAGTAGGAGCGCAAATCCTGCTCCGTGGGATTGAACTTCGACCTGATCTTATCCCGGTCGACGGTGGCGTAAACGACCTCGACCTTGGTGTTGTCGCGCTTGTATTTCTCTTCGACCTCGCGGTCGGAAACCTGGATAGGCGAGACGATGAACTCGCGGACCTTGCGCGCGGTGATGTCATTCCGCCGATCATTCTCGTATTCCTCGACGTTCAAGCCGCTCGTTTTCATCCGGCGCAGATATTCGTTTCTCCCGACAAATTTGCCCTGATCGTTAGTGAAAGCGCGTATGATCGCGTCGGCGACTTCGCGGTCGGCGCCGGTCAGGTTGAGCTCGCGCCCCTCCTCGATCACCAGGCGCTCCGAGATCAAATCATCGAGCGCTCGCTTGTCGTAGCCTATACTTTTGGCGATGCCGAGCGGCAGTGAGTTGCCGCGGCTGAAAGCCGAAAGCATGTTTGATAAGGCCCCCTTGTACTCTTTCAGAGTGATCTCCTGCGATCCGACCTTGGCGATTACGTTGTCGTCGGCGGATGACCTGACGGCCCCCGCTCCCGGGCCGAGGGAACTGTTGGGAATATAGAACGCGATCAGACCTACGAGCAGCAGCGCGCAGAACGCCAGCAGGAGGGCGCTGCGCGAACGCTCTAATTTGGCGAAGAAACGAAGCATAGTCGTGTACTCCAAAACTCGATTGGATTTAAGCCACGGCAGGCGCCATACGTGGCCCCAGTGAAAACAAGAATATTATCGGCTCTCTGAAGTTAGTTCAAGCCGGAAGAAAGAGGGGGAGACAAGGAGACAAGGGGAGGGGGAGACAAGGGGAAGGAGCGACATGTCGGATTCCCCTTGTCTCCCCCTCCCCTTGTCCCCTTGTCTTATCTTAGCGCCGTCTGCTGTTCGAATCGGCTGACGCCGCGTTGCAGGAAGCCAATGAACTCTTGTTTATTGCGCGTCAGGCTGGGGAAGATGGCCAGCGTCTTCTCGTCGGGCGAGATGATCGCGTAAAGCGGCAGCGCGGCGCTCTGGAATTGGGTCGCCTGGCGTTCGGCGTTCTTTTCATCCGCGGCCCGAACCTCGTCGGGCTTCTCGCGGTCGGTGAAAAGCTCGGCCAGCACGAAACGATCCAGCTCCTTTTTCACCTGCGGGTCGGGAAACATATTCTTTTCCATCCAACGGCAATTGGTGCAGGTCACGCCGGTGAAATTGAGAAAGACTGGTTTGTTCTCTGCGCGCGCCTTTTGCAGGGCCATTTCGTAATTTTCGATCCAAACGTTCTCGGCGACCTTGCCGGCGGCGCCTGGCCGCCATACGACCATTAGGCGTCCGTTGGTCTCTTCGGGCGGCAACCAGGCGTCAAGTTCGCCGAGCGGCGCGCCGAACAAGCCGGTCAACAGATAGAACGCCACTCCGAAGAAGGACGTGGCGAAGAGCATTCGCGGCACGCCGAGGCGCTCAACTGGGGAGTCGTGCGGCAGTTGGATTTTGCCGAGCAGGTAGATCGCCGCCACCAGCGCGATCGCGATCCACGCCGCCAGGACCAGGTTGCGGGAGACCGTCTCCCAGCGCCAAACCAGATCGACGTTGCTCAGGAATTTGAACGCCGCCGCGATCTCCAGAAATCCCATCACGACCTTCACGCTGTTGAGCCACCCGCCCGATTTCGGGAGAGAGGACAGCCAGCGCGGAAAGAGAGCGAATAGGAAGAACGGCAGCGCGAACGCCGTCGCGAACGCCAGCATCCCGACGACTGCCCAAAACCATTCTCCTTGCGTCGCGTAAATCAACACCGTGCCGACGAACGCCGTCGTGCAGGTGAACGAAGTCAGCGTGAAGGTGACGCCCATCAGGATCGTCGCCAACATAGTCCCCATCTGGCCCGTCTGCGCCTGCGCGTCGAGTTTCGAAACGAGTCCGGTCGGAACTCTGATCTCAAACATCCCGAAAAGATTGAGCGCGAAGACCACGAACAGCGCCGTGAGAAACAGGTTCATCCATGGACTCGACGCGAGTTTGGTCAAGCCGGTCGGCCCCGCGACGCCGGCGAGCGCCAGTCCGATCGCGGTGTATGTGAAGATGATGCCTAGCGAGAAGAACCCGGCCTGCCCGACGGCCGCCCCGCTGCTCTTCTGATCGCGTTTGGTAAAGAACGACACGGTGATCGGGATCATCGGGAAGACGCATGGCGTGAGCAGCGCCAGCAACCCCTGGATGACCGCGAACCAGACGAAGCCGAACAGCCCGCGACCCTTCAAATCCTTCGCCAGGTTTTCATCCATAGAAGCCTGTGGAGGGGCTTGGGCGCCGCCCTGGGAGGAGGCTTTGGGAGAGACCTGTGGTACGCCGCCTGACGGCTGCGGGATGGCGCCGACGCCCATTGTCGAAACGGCCTCCCGCGTCGCGGTCGGAGCGGGGCTCGATGTTTCAGCAGGCGCAGCCGGAGTGGGATCAGAAGATCCAGGCGCCACAATCCGGGGCGGCGCCGCCGGCGCCGGCGCCTGCTTGGTCAATAGTGAGATCTCTGACGTCGTCTGTTTGATCGGAGCCTTGATCGGGGTCGGAGTCGGAGTCGCTTTGGCCGTGGGCGTTTTGACTGAAGCCGCGACGATCGTCGTCTCGATCTCAAACGTCTTGGTCGTCGGGCGCAGACAGGTTTGGTCGTCGCAGGCCTGATAGCTGAATTTGGCGATCAACTTCTGCGCGCCGGCCTGGGCGTCGCCCGCGACTTTGATCGGCGCGGTGAAGGTCACTTCGTTCTCGAACGCCTGCGACATAAACGGCTTGTCCGGCTCCGAGAAGTTGGGGTCTTTGTAAACCTTGGGCTTCGGCTGCAGGACCTTGCCGTCCAATTTGAAGACGCCGCTCTCGTCAATCTTGACTTGCGCGGCGCGCGGCGGCGGCGGTTGTGTCAGCGCGTAAACGTGCCAGCCGGGCTCGATTTTCACCGCGATCAGCAGCTTCGCCGTCTGTCCGGGCTTCAATTGACTCTGATCGATCTTTGCGGAGACGCTGACCGGGTTCTGATTCTGCGCGGGATCAGGCGTTGCGCCGGTCTCGGCGCCGGCCGGCGGGTCCTCAGGCGGCGCCTGCGTTCGCGCGCGCGGCGCAATGAACAGGAGCGCGAGCAATAGGACTAGACCGGCCATAACTTTTCCAACGTGACTCCGATGGGACATGCAAACCTCAGAAGAATTGAATTGCGAGCCGAATTTATGCGACTGCGGGAGCGCGGCTTTATCGGCCCTTTCGCGCCGAAGCGGCGCCGAAGCGACAACAGGGTATACCGAATATACAAACGCGGCAACCCGTCAAAACAGGTCGCCGCGTTACTCTGCCCTGGCGGCTCGCCTGAGACGCCGCTACTTCCGCGCGCGTTGCGCCGCCATTGAATTAAACCTTTCTTTCATTATTTGAACGCGCTTGGGGCCGTCAGGCGCCGCGGCGATCAGCTTCTCCAGGTTGACCAGAAATTGCGGGCCGAAGGATGCGCGCAAATCTTCAATGAAGTCGCCGATCTTCGCCCACACGCCAAAGAACTCGCCATTGGTGTCGAAGAAGAGCGCCTGATCAATCGAACCATGATTGACCATCGCCGCCACCATCTCCCAGTAACTGATCACCTGCCGGAAGTAGGCGTTCTGCTCGGGATATTCTTGTATGTTGGTGAGGATCTCCTTCACGTCGTCGACGCTCTTCGGAAAGAATTCGCAGGCGAAATAGTTGCGCGCCTTCCGCATCGTCTCGTCACGGCGCAGGTCATAGAGTTTGATAATTAGATCAGCGTCTTGTGGCGTTGCCATAATTGTTGACTCCTTTATGAAATTGATAAACCACGAGGATCGGGGATCGAGGATCGATCCCCGATCCTGGCGGTTGAAGTATTTACAGATTGATGTAATTCGGACCGCCTCCGCCTTCCGGCGTCACCCAATCAATGATCTGGTACGGGTCCATGATGTCGCACGTCTTGCAATGCACGCAGTTCGAGAAGTTGATCTTGGGCTTGCGCCCGCCGTCGGCCTCCTCTACTTCGTAGACGGCGGCAGGGCAGAAATATTGGCACGGATTGCCGTATTCCTGTGTGCATCTCCTTACACAGACGTCGAAATCTAGCACTTTCAGGTGGGGCGGCTGATCTTCGTCGTGTTCGGCGCCCGAGCGGTAAACGTCGGAGACCTTATCGAACGTCAGCTTGTTGTCATATTTCGCCGGCTCGGCTTGCGGAACGTCGCCGGGGTGTTTCGGCAGGCGGTTGAAGACATGCAGTTTGCGCAGGTTCTCATGACCGGCTTCGACGCGCAGGTCGCCGAACAGTCCGAGGCCTCCGGTCGGATATTGCAGACCGGCCTCGATCAGCCCCCACCTCCGCCCGTGGCGGAACGCCTGATGGAAATTGCGGACTTCGTATAGCTCCTTGTAGACGTAGCTATCTTTGACCAGTTCATCGAACCGCTTCAAGTGCGCCTCGTCGAAACGTCCGGCCAGGAGCGCCTCGAAGATCGCCTCGGCGGCGAGCATCCCCGTCTTCATGGCCATGTGGATGCCTTTGAGTCGCTGCGAATTGAGGAAGCTGGCCGAATCGCCGATGATCAGAAATCCGTCGCCGTAATATTTCGGCTGCGACAACAATCCGCCTTCGGGAATAGTCTTCGCGCCGTAATGTAGCATCTTGCCGCCTTCGAGCATCTTCGAGATCGCCGGGTGCTGTTTGAACTGGTTGAAGAGCCGGTGCGCGTCGGTGAACGGATCGTGATAATCCAGCCCGACGACGAGGCCGATGTCTAGCAAGTCGTTCCGCATTCCGTAAACGAAGCCGCCGCCGAAGGTGTCGTTGGGCAGCGGATAGCCGAGCGTATGCATCACGAAGCCGGGTTTGACGCGGCCTTTGGGCAACTCCCAGATCTCTTTCACGCCGACCGCGTAGACCTGCGGGTTGCGGTCTTCATCGAGATTGAGCTTCTCGACCAGCTTCTTAGTCAGCGATCCACGCGCGCCTTCGCCGAGCACGGTCACCTTGGCGAAGATGTCGGCGCCGGGCTGGTAATTCTCCTTCGGCTTGCCGTCCTTGCCGATCCCCTTGTCGCCGGTGCGCACGCCGATGACCCGATTGTTCTCGTCGTAGAGCAACTCGGCGCCGGGGAATTCGGGAATAAGCATCACGTCCGCCGCCTCGACGATGGGGCCGAGCCAGCGGACTATCTTGTTCAGGCTGACGACGTATTTGCCGTGATTCCTGAGCGGCGGCGGGATGATCGGCGATCTGATCTTGAAGCGGCGAGTCAGATACGAAACGTCCTCTTTGCCGACCTCTGCTTCGAGCGGCGCGCCGAGTTCTTTGTAATCCGGCAGCAACTCCGCGAGCGGGCGGATGTCCATAACCGCGCCCGAAATTATGTGCGATCCGATCTCGCGGCTCTTCTCGATCACGGCGATCGTGATCTCGCCGAGGGCGCCGCCGTGTTCTCCGTTGTGCTTGTTAATGAGTTGGCGCAGCCTCAGCGCTCCGGCCAGCGACGCGGGCCCTGCGCCGATGAATAAAATGTCAACTTCTAATGTGTCGCGTTCGATATTCTCCATGTTTAGTTCTTCGTCTCGTGAAATTATATCAGCGGATCACGGCTTCCGCTTCGCCGTCAACACTGTCCCCGGCTGGCGAAGCTCGAAGCTGGCCGCGTTCCCTCTATCGTCCATAACGAAATGTAGCGAGACGACCTGAACCTGTTTGAGCGTAAAGTCGCCGCCGAGCGCCGGGACCAGATCCACAGCCGGCTGGCCGCCGATGACCGCGACCAAAGCGGCGCCTTTCAGACTGACGTTTGATCGTCTGCCCCATCAGATCGTACGCGCCGGTGTAGCGCGACAGATAGGCCGGATCGAACAGGCGCGCGTCGGGCTTTTTAGTGAAGACGATCTCTTTGACTGAGGCCTCGAACTGCGCCGAGACCTTCGCGACGTAGCCGTTCACGTCGGTCTGGAACGAATATTTCATATTGCTGAAAGTCGGGTCTTTCGCCCTCCCGCCGTTGAACGTGTCGTAATGCCAGTGTTCGAGCGGAGTGGCGATGTTGTTGAAGGTCGCTTCGAGTTTGCCGTCGCGCAACGCGACTTTCAAAACGCCGTAGCCCGGATGTTCGTAATCGCCGGCGTAATCTTCCAGTTTGTGTGATGGTTGCGTCCCCTGTACGCGCGTGACCTCTTTCTTCTTTTCGCCCTCCTTGCCGGCCTTTTCCATCACCGCGCGCCGCGCCGCCTCCTGTGTGATCCAGTCGACTTGGGAGAGTTTCAGCAGGCGGTCAGCCGCGACTTGCGTGATCACATCGCGCAGCGGCGTGCCGTTCAGGTTGGTCAGCACGACCATTCCGACGCCGTCTTTCGGGAAGAGCACGACGTTGGCCGAAAAGCCGTCAATATTGCCGCCATGCTCGACGCGGCGATGGCCGCGATAGGTGTCTACGAACCAGCCCAGAGCGTATTCGCCGCCGACGATCTCCGGGAACTCGCTCGAAGCGCCCGTGGTCATGTACGGACGGTGCATATCGTCAACCGTCGCCGCCTCGGCGATCATTTTGTCGCCGTACTTGCCGCCGTTGAGGTGGGCTATCACCCACCGCGCCATTTCGTTCACGCTGGAATTGATCGAACCGGCGGGGCCTATATTGGTGATCGGGCGGAACGGCAGTTTCTCGATCTTTTCTCCGCGCTTGCCGTAAGGTTGCGCGAAATCGCTGTCCTTCTGCGAATCGTTGACCGAGAAGTTCGTGCGCCTCATCCCGAGCGGGTTGAGCACGCGGTCGCGCACCGCGTCTTCCCACGATTTGCCCGTGATGACCTCGGTCAGGTAACCGGCGGTCAGGAACATCAAATTGTTGTATTGCCATTTCTCGCGCAGGTCGGCGTTCGGCTCCAGATAGGCCAGTTTGCGGACGAGTGATTCGCGGCTGGCGTCGAAGTTGTTGTACCAGACCAGGTCGTGGCGCGGCAGTCCCGAACGATGCGTCACCAGGTCGCGCACGCTCAGCCGCTCGGTCATCGAAGGATCGAAGAGTTTGAACCACGGGATGTAGTTGCGCACCGGCTTGTCCCACTCGATCTTGCCCTCGTCAACCAGCGTGCCGAGCACGAACGTCGTGAAGGCCTTCGACGACGAGCCGATGGCGAAGATCGTGTCAGCCGTCACGGGCAGTTGTTTCTCGACGTCGCGCAGCCCGAAGCCTTTCGCGTAGATGACCTCTTTGTTCTTAACGATGGCGATAGCCATTCCGGGGACTTCAAACTTCTTCATCGCGTCGGCGCCTATGTCGTCGAAACCGGCCAGAGCGTCTTTCGCGGCGGCGACCGGATCGGCTTTGCGTTCGAGGCCGCACGGGAGATCGGCGCCGCCCTGCGAAAACGTCCCTTCGATCTTCTGACCGTCAGTTGAAAGCTTGCCGCGAAACTTCGGGTCGCCGGGGACGTTGGGCAGCCCGAAAGTGACTTCTCCATTGTCGAATCCGACGTTGGCCAGCGGCAGATCTTTCGCGCCCTGTTGCGGGATGGTGATCGCGGCGGCGAGTTTGCCGTCGGATGCGACCGTGAAATCGACGCTGAAGTTGAGCGCGCCGGTAGGCAGCTTGACCGCGCCTTCCCAATGCCCGGCTATCGGGCTTTGCTGGACGGCGGCGAATGTCAGAATGGAAGAGAGCGAAAGCAGGAACGCGAGAAAGACGCGGGAGAGCAGGGGATGTTTGTTGGGCATAATTTTCCTCAGAAAAAATGTACCGTAGGTTGTCCAACCTGCGGAGGCTTGATTAATGAAGCGTTCAGTTGTCATCAAGCGGCTTGGTTACGAAGCCTCCGCAGGTTGGACAACCTACGGTACATCGCTCGCCGCTTTTTCATTGTTTCAGGGCGTCGCAACGCGACATGGAGGCTCCTCAGAAAAAGGTAGGGCAAACTGGCAGTTTGCCTGGTCTTCCCGAGAGGCCGCATCGAAGGGGTCAAGGCAAACTGCCAGTTTGCCCTACCCTCGCGCCGCGATTTTCATTATCTATCTCGTCATCTTCTCCGCTTCAGCCGTCAGCGCCGGCACGATCTCGAACAGGTCGCCGACGACGCCGTAATCGGCGATCTCGAAGATCGGCGCTTCGGGGTCTTTGTTGATGGCCACGATGGTGCGCGCGCCTTTCATCCCGACGATGTGCTGGATCGCGCCGGAGATGCCGACCGCCAGGTAGAGCTTCGGCGCGACGGTCTGTCCCGACGACCCGATCTGGCGGTCCATCGGCAGCCATTCGTTGTCGCAGATCGGGCGCGAGGCGGCCAGTTCGGCGCCGAGCGCCGAGGCGAGCTTCTTGACGATCTCGATGTTCTTCTCTTCCTTGATCCCGCGCCCCACGGAGACGATCAGCGGCGCCTGCGTCAGATCGACGGCGGCCTTGGCCTCTTTGAACCGCTCTTCGGGCTGCTGGCGGATGAGGTCGGCGTCGAGATTGACCGTCAGGGCCTGGATCGCGGCCTGACCGGCTTCGCATTCATCACCCCGGAACGTCCCGATTTGGAAGCTGGCGAAATGCGGCGCGTCGCCCACGGGCACGACGTCGGCGGCGAGTTTGCCCTGGAAGATTTGGCGCGTGAATACGACCCTCCCGCCCTCGACCTTGTAGCCGATATTATCGCCGAGCAACATCCGCTTCATCGAAGCCGCCAGCTTCGGCGCGAAATCGCGCGCCTCATACGTGTGCGTCATCAGCGCCAGCGCGGGCCGCGTCTGCTCTACCGCCTGCCTGAACGCGCTCGAGTAGCCGTCGGCGGTGTAATGTTTCAGCCATTCGCTCTCGACGGTGTAGACGGTCTTGATCTTTTTCGTCGCAACCTCGGCGGCGATCTCGCCGACGCCCTGCCCGAAGACCGCCGCCGAAACCTCCTGCCCGGTCTGCGCGCCGATCAACTGCGCCGCCCGCACGGCCTCGTAAGACGCGCGATTGACACGGCCGTCAACGTGTTCGATGAATACTAAAATTCCGTTTGCCATTTCTCCTCCAGTGGGCAGTGGATAGTGGGCAGTGGGCAGTTGAAACGACGCGACTGCCCACTGCCCACTATCCACTGCCCACTAATTTAAAACACTCTCGCTTCGTTCTTCAGTTTCTCGATCAACTTCGCCGCGACCTCCGCGGGCGAGCCTTCGATGAATTGCGTCTGTTTGTTTTTAACCGGCAGGTGGACGCTGCGGAACTCCATCTTCGGCGCGAGTTGGGCCGGGTCGACGCCGAGCGCGGCGGCGTCGAGCTTTTTGATCTCCTTCTTCTTCGCGGACATGATCCCTTTGAGCGTGGCATAGCGCAGCGTGTTGATGCCCGATTGAATGGTCAACACCGCCGGCGCGGGCATGCCCACCCATTGAAAGAATCCGCTCTCAAGTTCGCGTTTGACGCGGATGCGCCCGTCCTGCGATTCGACGTCCATCACGATGGTCGCATGCGGCAGTCCGAGCAGTTCGGCCGCGATCACGCCCGTTTGCGCGAACCCGAAGTCGTCCGATTGCAGACCGGTCAGCAGCAGATCGAAGCCTTCGGCCTTCGCGGCGGCGGCTATCACCGTCGCTACGCCGAACGCGTCGAGCTTGTCGAACGCCGCATCTTCCAGGTGAATGCCGCGATCTCCGCCTCGCGCCAGAGCTTCCTTGATCACCGATTGCACGCGCGCCGGGCCGAGCGAGAGCGCAATCACCTCGCCGCCATGCTTCTCCTTGAGCTGCAAGGCGGCCTCCAGCCCGTAGGCGTCCGATTCGTTGATCTCATAAGTAAGATCGCGATCCTGAATCCACGTTCCCTCTTCGTTGATCCGAAGAATCGAATCGGCCTTCGGCACTTGTTTCAGACAGACGATGATTTTCATGACGATTCCTACAGCTTTGCCTCGGTACAGTACGGAGAGCGTCAGCGACCTGAGCCTCGGTGAAGCGATCATTCGCCGAGGCTCAGGTCGCTGACGCTCCCCGTACTGTACCGAGGCTGAGAAAAATCAAAACGTTACCAAATCGCTGAATGAGCATTCATTCAGCGGCGAGTTTTATACTGCAACTAACATGATCCGGCAACCGGAGTGCGTCAAAACCGCTTTAATCCGGCGTTTTTTCCTCCAAAGATTTGATTGCATCCTCTAAAGCGCCCTTCATCATATCGAGACATTCGCGCCGCTGGATCTCGCGCAGAGGCGGGAGCGCGCGTTTATTGCCGATCTTGCCCAGGGCCTTGACCGCGCCCAGGCGCGCGCGGACGGCCTTGTCCTTTAGCAGCTCGATCAGATGATCGACCACTTGATCGTCCTTTTTCTCTTTGTTCAGCTCTTTGCCGAGCGCGCCCAGGCAGGCTATCGCGGCGACTCGGATGGGCGCGCGCTTGCCGTATTTGCTGTGATTGATGGCCAGCTCGACGGCGCGTTTCTCTTTGGCCTGCGCGAAGCCGTGGAAGATCGAGGCGGCGATGACCTCTTGCCATGACGCGCGGGAGATCAAGGCGCGGAGGATGTCATACGACTTATCGCCGCCGATGTTGGCCAGGGCGCGCGCCGCCGAGACGGCGACGTAATAGCTTTCGTCCATGCCCAGAGCCTCGCCGAGGATGCTGATCGTCTCTTCGTCTTTGAAATTGCCCAAGGCCCAGACACAGGCGCGGCGCACATGCGAATCTTTCGACAGGCGGTAGGCTTCGATCAGGGCCGCCCGCGCGCCGTCGCCGCCGATCTCGCCCATGCTCGCGGCGGCGGCCATTCGCACGCCGTAAAACCCGGCGCCCAGCAGAACCTCGCGCAGCGCATTGACAGTTTCATCGCCCTTGAAGACGCTCAGCTCTCTTGCGGCGCGCGCGCGATCCATCGCCTCGTCGGCGCGCGTCAGTTGGAAGATCAACTCTTGCGCCGATTTCTCGAAGCGCATGACTTTGAAGATGCGATGGCCTTTATCGAAGAGGACCATTCGCGGCCTCGATTCGCAGGGGAAGTAGAAATCCTGTTCGGCCTTTTCGACGACGACACGGTAGCTCGCGCGCCGCTCCGTATCGGCGCCTTCGCCGGGTTCGACCGTTATGATTTCGATCTCGGCGGTGAAGCGGAAGACGCGCGTCCCGTCTTCGGTCCCCTGAACCTGTTTGACCGAGAGCTTCAGCAGGTTCTGTTCGCGCCGCCATTCGTAAGCCACTTCCAGTTCGGGGTAGCCGGGCCCGTAGAGCCACTGGTCGAAGAACCAGTAAAGGTTCTGTCCCGTAGCCTCTTCGATGGCGACTTTGAAGTCGTTAGTCTCGGCGTTCCCGAATTCGTGCTTGTTCACGTAATGCGCGAGCGTTCGGAAGAAGGCGCCGTCGCCCAATTCCCATCGCAACATGTCGAGGACGCACGCGCCCTTCTCATAAGCGTGGCGGTCCATCAGGTCTTCGGAGAAGCGGTAGCGGTTGAAGACTATCGGGCGGCGGTGGCTCGTCCGGTCCTCGCGCAGGTAGGTCAGGAAGTCCTGGAATAGCGCAAATCGCGCCTCGTCGCGCCCGCGCTCGTGTTCTCGCCAGAGGTATTCGCTGTAGGTCGCGAAACTCTCGTTCAGCCAGATGTGCGACCAGTCTTTGCAGGTCACCAGATCGCCCCACCATTGATGCGCCAACTCGTGCGCGACGATGTCGTCGTAGCTCAAATCAATCGTCGCGGGGTCGTCGAGCAGGCAGCGGTCGGTGAAGGTCGAGGCCGAGGTGTTCTCCATCGCGCCGAACAGGAAGTCGTCTACGAGGATCTGCGCGTATTTCGGGTACGGGTAGGCGTACCCGAACTTCTCCTCGAAGAATTCGATAATCCGAGGCGTCGCGGCGAAGAGCCGCCGGCCTTCGCGGACGTGATCTTTGTAGACGTAATAGCTGACCGGCAGTCCGTCGTGATCGTCGTTGAGCGCCTCGTATTCGCCGATGACGATCGAGACTAGATAGGCCGGGTGCGGTTGCGACTGGCTCCAGCGATAGGTCCGCGAGCCGTCGCCGTCGTTTTCGCGGACGTCGATCAATTCGCCGTTCGAGAGGGCGAAGAAAGGCGACTTGACGGTGGCGATCATTTCGGTGGTCATCTTCTGGTTGGTCACGTCGTGGCAGGGGAACCACCAGTGCGCGTCCTCGTTCTCGCCCTGCGACCAGATCTGGCGCGGCTTATTCGGATAGGCCTCGTCAGGCTCGACGAAGAAGAGTCCCTTGCGAGGCGAACAGGAGTACGTGATCTCGACGGTCAGCCGCTCGCCGCGCGCGTAGGGCCGGTCTAATTCGATCTCCAGCTTTTCGGGGCGCGTCACGAACTCGAGTCGCCGGGAGATGGAGCCGGCGGCCTGATCGGATGAATTCGGCGGATCGTCCGCGCCGCGCTCCTCGACGGAAGTCAACGTGGCGCTCTTGATCGCCATCTCCGCGATGTCAAGCTCGAAATGCGTCAGGCCGTCGTTGATCGGCGAGAGCGTGAACGTGGCGGAGCCTTCGACGTAACGCCGCTCATGGTCGAACCGCAGGTCGAGCTTCAGATGTTTGATCTCTACTTTGCGGTCGGGCGTGTGATGTTCGGCGCCCGCGATCGCTTCGCGCTCAATGTTGGCCGTCGCGTCGTACAGATCGACCTCCGCCCACTGGCGCGGGTCGAGCAAAGCCGGGTGAATGAGTGGGTCGTTGATGGTCATGATTGGCGTAGTTTCGGTATTAGCCCGGCAAGTTGCAAGCCTTTGAGTAGGGAGTGGGGAACGGGGAGCGGGAGAGCGGGGGAGCGAGGGAGT
>WNGE01003561.1_pt1 | contig 18337 bp, 16 predicted proteins | sample 5400651 | NCBI WGS metagenome assembly WNGE01 (sample SAMN13153370, study PRJNA577476) | soil metagenome | isolation source: 60 cm soil or saprolite under grassland replicate 2 | place: USA:California | collected 2016-06-15
TTTACCAGAAAGCGCTTGCCATCCTTGCTGACGTCATAGATGAAAACGTCGGTGGAAGAGATCGGCGCTCGTCCGTGAAACTGAAAAAGCGGCGTGGGCGTGCCCGTGGAAAACGTACCTACGGTGCTGACCGGTACCGCAGTCATCATCCCGGATGGCCCGAGATAGAAAATCTCCTTGCTGTCTCCCCGCCAGCGAGGTTCGGCGCCGCCCCCGCGCGACACTTGCCATTTTCCAGCCGCGCCAGGAAAAGTCGTCACATAGATCTCCCAGTTCCCGGACTCATCGGATTCATACGCCACCCATTTCCCGTCGGCAGAAATTTGACCATCATTCTGGTTGCCGGGACCGGTCTGAAACGGCGTCGGATTTCCACCCGCGGAAGGTACTAGCTCCAGGTGACGGCCCGAGACGGCCTGATGTGTGCACATGATCTGTCGGTCGCCCGGGGACCAGGAGTTCGGAACGATATCATCCGAACTTTGGACTCTGAGGAGCATCTTTTCGCGCTCCAGACCGGTCGCTGGTTTCACCAAGATGCTACCGTATCCCACACTGCCGCCAGCCGAGCGGTAGGCTAGCGTCTTTCCGTCCCGCGACCATACGCCTGTGACTTCCTCAGCGGGGTCAAACGTGAAACGCGAGTTGCCGGCTCCAGTCGTGCTCTCGAGCCAAACGTCAACATTGTTGGCTTTCGGATCGCTGATGTCCACCGCGACTCGGCTGCCGTCGGGAGAAAACGTAGGATTGCACATAATCGCCGGCTCGCCAATCCGCCCCAGCTCTTTTCCGGTGCGATCCATCCATGTCAATGCAGATAGCGACGCTCCCGTGCTGGTGTTATAGATTAACGTTCCGTTCTCTGCTGAAGTTAGCGCTGCCCAATATGTGGACGGCTGAAATCCCACCGCGTTCGCGATCATGACTGGGCTGCCTAAAAGAGCAGCTTTCGCGCTGTCAAAGGCCACGCTGACCAAGTGTCGCTCATTGTCCGCATAAAACAAGTGGCTGGAGTCGACGCTGAAACTCGAGTGGGCGAGAAACAGCAGCTTCCTTTCCTTTCCATTGAGAGAACTGGCATAGATTCCGCTGTAGGGATCGTCTTTGAGGTTTCCGAAATTGCCGATAAAAAATAAAAAGTGATTGCCATCCGGGAGAAAGACCGGCCAGCGGTGGGTTTGGTCCAGCTCGGTGAAGGCATGATCCGTGACCGGGGCCACGCCGCTGCCGTCTGCATTCACTCGCCACACCGCGCTTCCAGAATCAGGCGAGTAGATAATTACACCCCGGCTGCCCCAACTACCGCCGCGCGCGGCTTGAACTGTCGCGAGCGCCTGCGGGGTACCGCGGGAAACCGACACCTTCTGCAGCTTGCTGTTGGCAAAAAAAGCCACGTACGCGCCGTCGGGCGACCAAAAGGGAAAACTCGCGCCTTCGGTTCCCTGCAGGGCGCTGGCGGTTGCTGATCCGACATGTTGCACATAGACCATGGGCAGCCCAGAACTCTCTTCTGGAGATACAAACGCCAACATGGAACCATCTGCCGACAGCGCCATGTGGCTGACTTCGCCAGTGACAGGAATCGCGAATTCCATCCGCCTTGCCGCGGCCGGGCGTTTCGCCAGCAACCAAGTCACTCCTGCTCCAACTGCCAACGCCAGTGCCACTGCGGCCCAGAGCAGCGGGGAAATTTTGCGACGCGTTGCCGCAATCCGCGCTGCTCCGCTCGAATCCGTCCCCGACAAAGCACCCAACGCAAAAGATAAATCTTTCGCGGACTGAAAACGCTGCTCGGGATTCTTTTCCAGGCAACGCCGCACGATGCGGTCAAGCGCGGGAGAGATCGGATGTCCAGGGTCAGACAACTCCGGCGGGTCTTCTTTCAGAACGGCAGTCATTGTTTCCGCGGGAGTATCGCGGCGAAATGCGCGTGTGCCTGAAAGCATTTCATAGAGCACCGCGCCGAACGCAAAAATGTCGGTGCGCGGATCGGCAGCCTCCCCCCGCACCTGCTCCGGAGCCATGTAGCTCGCGGTTCCCATGACCACACCGGCAGCGGTGTGAGAACTGGTCAGGGTAATGCCGTCGTCAGCCGCGGCCGCGCTAGCTTTTTGCGCTAACTTGGCCAACCCGAAGTCCAGGATCTTAATGCGCCCGTCTTTGTTGACGAAAATATTCTCCGGCTTCAGATCGCGGTGAACTATTCCTTTCTCATGCGCGGCGGCAAGCCCCTGCGCGATCTGCACTCCATATTCAATTGTTTTGCGTTGGGGCAGCACACCGGCGTCCAGATCCGCACGAAGCGTTTCCCCTTCCAAGAGTTCCGAAACCAGGTAAGGCGAGCCATTGTCTTGTCCAGTGTCAAAGATGGCAAGAATATTGGGATGGTTCAGCGTCGCCACTGCCCGCGCCTCCTGCTCGAAGCGATGCAGCCGGTCGCCTTCGCGAGCGAACGATTCGGGCAGAATCTTCAGCGCGACATCGCGCCCCAGCCTGGTATCCCGCGCTCGATAGACCTCGCCCATTCCGCCTGCGCCAAGCGGGGACTGGATTTCGTATGGACCAAGTTTTGTGCCAGAGGTGAGGGACATCTATGGATTCGGATTATAGCCTTTGTGAGTCGCTTCCTCGCGCTCGCCGCTCAATCTGCGACCGGATTCCGCAACGTTCCGATTCCTTGCACCGTGACCTCGACAACATCCTCTGCGTTTAGTGGCCCCACACCACTGGGAGTTCCGGTCGCGAGCAGATCGCCGGGCAGGAGTGTCATGACTTGCGAAATGTACCGAATCGCAACATCCAGGGGGAAAATGAAATCGCGCGTATTGCCTTGCTGGCGTAGTTCCGCGTTAACACGAGTCTCGACGGCAATTCCGGCCCACGGATCAACTTCGTCGCTGACAATAGGGCCAACCGGGCAGAAGGTGTCGAAACCTTTGCCACGCGTCCACTGCCCGTCTTTCTTTTGCAGATCGCGCGCAGTCACATCGTTGACGCAGGTGTATCCAAGAACGTACGGTCGGACGTCCTCATCTGTCTGGAGGTTGCGGCAACGCTTTCCGATAACGACTCCGAGTTCGCCTTCGTAATCAACGCGCGCAGAAATTACTGGACGAATGATCGTCTGCCCCGGGCCAATCATCGAAGATGGCGGTTTGAGGAAAATCAGCGGTTCCAATGGAACTTCATTGCCGAGTTCGGCAGCGTGTTCGCGGTAGTTCCGCCCCACGCACACGATCTTCGAGGGCTGGACTGGCGCAAGAATTTTTGCTTCACTCAGCGCAACGCCGGGAATCGATTTAGCCGCAGGATCGGCGTTGTGCTCCGGCGACTGCAGAATCGCGATGATTTCCTCCCGCCCGGCCACCGATTCCACCAGGCCGAACTCTACTGATCCGTTGTTCTCGAATCGGCAATATCTCATGGCACGGTCTCGCTGGCTTCCCCCGAATGTGGGCTCTCGTTGCTGCGGACGTCAACGGCGGTGACCGAATAAAAGTATTCGCGACCCGAAATCACCTGGGTATCGCGGAACGCTGGTGCTCTCACCAGATCCGAATTCACTTTGACGGGCTGACCTCCTTGCTCGTGGCGATAAACGTTGTATCCGGCAAGATCAGATTCAGCGTTCAGCGTCCAAACCAGATCAATAAACGATTTCTGGCCCGGACCGGAGAAAACCGCCTCTAATCCGGCGGGTGTCGCCGGGGGAAAAATGTCATGCGCGAAAACGTTGACTGCGGGCGTGTCATCTCCCTCGACCTGCTGCTCGCCATTGGCTTGCGTGACGTAGGTGACGATCGTCGCGCGATACGCGTAAGTGTTCTCCCATTCCAGGCCGTGGTCTGTTAGCGTGGTCGGAGAACCAGCCGCAATCGGGGTTTCTCCTGCGACAGCATCTTTGTTACCTCTCTGCTCACGGCGGTACACACGACAAGAAAATCGCAGTCCGGCAATCTCCGAAGGCGAGGAGATGGTTGCCCACGTAAGCCGCACTCCATCAGGAGTGAGTTCGCCGCGGAAGTCGCCCGGCGGAGCTAGCGTTGGAGCCGCGGGAACCTGCACTTTGTTGGAAAGGCTCGCGCTTCGTCCGTAGGAATTTAGAACGCTTACTGCATAGATCACTCTAGAGGCTGGATTTGAGGACTGCAGCGGCGCAGGTAGTTCATCCGTGAAGCTAACTTGTGGCTTCGAAGAGTTCTTGCTCTCCGCAACCTTCGTGAGCCCGACTTTTGCTACTGGTGTCCCACATTCGTTCATCGTCGAGCCAATGCTGCGGCAAATCTCGGTCGGCCCTTGATGCTGGATGTTGTGCCGATCCGCGGTCAGAGTAGGAGCAGTCCAGGTAAGAAAGACCTTGCCACCTTTTCGCACGGCATGCAGGTCGGTCACGGGCTTGGCTAATTCCAGGGACGGAGGCAAAGGAACACCGGGACTGCCGCAAGAGGAGAGCAGCGCAGCTGCGAGCAGGCACAGAATTACTTTCTGGAAACTCATCTGGAACTGGGGGACCGAGCGAGAATAGCAGACCCTGTGGGCTCGGGCGACCGTGTGGGAGCGGGCGACTCGCCCGCGCAGTTATCGCAATCCTGAAGAATGCTTCGGTCCCACCACAGCCACGGATAGCCCTGAGGTTCAAGCACAAGGCCCGCTCGAACCGGATTCTGCAAAATGTACTGCATCTTCTTCGTGAGGCTCTCGTCTCCGCGCAAAATGTGATCGAATGATTCATCCTGCCAGACACGTCCGGTTCGCCCAAGCGCTTTGTTGATCCGATGTGCAGATTCGCTCTTTATCGTGCGCGTAATTTCAGGTATCGAAATCGAGCCATTCGTATCTGCTAACGGCAAACATATGAGATGTACATGGTCCGGCCTGGCAACGGCTGCGTAGAGCTCATACTTTCTCCCATTGGCGCGAAGGCACGACTGCAATGCTAAGTCTCTGGCAACATCTGGCAGAATCCAGCGGTGCCAGGTCGCATATGTGATGAAAAGCATGCGGTTGTCTTTTTGGTAATGCGGGAGGTTGCGTCGGTACCTATATTTCCGCTGCATTGCAAAGCAGAGTACCACTCGGGAGCAGCGCGGGCGAGTCGCCCGCGCCCACATATTCTGTTTTTAGTTTCAAAGTGGGAAAAGACCCTACAGAATGTATCGGCTCAAATCCTGATCTTTCACGATGTCGGTCAGCATCTTTCCAACATAAGCGGCATCTACTGTGACCTGCTCGCCTTTCTTGTCGGAAGCGGAAAAGCTGATCTCGTCGAGCACACGTTCCATAATCGTATGCAGACGCCGCGCCCCGATGTTTTCTGTGCCTTCGTTCACGCGAAACGCGAAACGGGCAATTTCTTCCAGCGCGTCTTTGGTAAATTCCAGCTTCACGCCTTCGGTTTCTAGCAGCGCAATGTACTGTTTTGTGAGCGACGATTTCGGCTCGGTAAGAATGCGGATGAAGTCGTCCATCGTGAGCGACTGCAGCTCAACCCGAATTGGAAACCGACCTTGCAGCTCGGGAATCAGATCACTGGGCTTCGAGACGTGAAACGCTCCGGCAGCGATGAACAGAATGTGGTCAGTTCTCACCATGCCGTAGCGCGTATTGACTGTTGTACCTTCGACGATCGGCAGAATGTCGCGCTGTACGCCTTCGCGGGAAACGTCTGGCCCGTGGCCGCCTTCGCGGCCGGCGATCTTATCAATCTCGTCGAGGAAGATAATTCCGGCATCTTCCACACGGTCAATCGCCATGCGCGTGACCTGGTCCATATCAATGAGGCGCTGCTCTTCTTCCTGGATCAGGTATTCGAATGCCTCGTTGACCTTCATCTTCCGCTTTTTGGTGCGCTGACCAAAGATGTTCGGCAACATGTCTTTGATGTTGACATCCATCTCCTCAACGCCCTGGTTGCTGATGATTTCGAACGACGGAAAATTGCGTTCGCGGACATCAATTTCAACCGTACGGTCATCAAGCTTGCCTTCACGCAATTGCTGACGAAGTTTTTCGCGCGTGCGCGAGCTCGAATCCCCTGATGTGGTTGTCCCTTCCAGCACAAACCCGGACTGCGGAGACTCCGGCACACGTGGCGCGGCAGGAGGAAGCAGGATGTCCAGCAATCGCTCCTCGGCATTCAGTTCAGCTTTGTCGGCGACGTCCTCGAGTTTTTCGGCACGAATATTATCAATCGCAATCTCGACCAGATCACGAATCATGGATTCCACGTCGCGGCCCACGTATCCAACTTCGGTGAATTTCGAAGCCTCGACTTTCAGAAACGGCGAGTTCGCCAGTTTGGCAAGACGGCGCGCGATTTCGGTCTTTCCAACGCCCGTCGGCCCAATCATGATGATGTTCTTGGGAATGACTTCCTCGGCCATATCGGGCGGCAGCTTTTGACGGCGCATGCGATTGCGCAGGGCAATGGCGACGGCGCGCTTCGCGTCCTTCTGCCCAACAACGTACTTATCGAGCTCGGCAACAATCTCGCGCGGAGTCAGTTCATCCAGCGCAAGCTGTTCTTCTTCGGCGGTAGCGGGGAGGTAAATGGCCATGTGGGCTCTCAGCTATCAGCTGTCAGCTCTCAGTAACCGCCTTTAACTGACGGCTGATAGCTGAGAGCTGACAGCTACAACTCTTCTATCGTCACCTTCTCATTGGTATAGATGCACATTTTGCCAGCAATCTTCATTGCTTCTTCGGCGATCTGGCGGGAGGAAAGTTGCGTATGCTCAGCCAGCGCCTGGGCAGCGGCTTGAGCATAAGGGCCGCCGCTGCCGATGGCGGCAATCCCCGTGTCCGGCTCAATTACATCCCCTTGTCCGCTAAGCAGAAACGTCTGTTCCTTGTCTGCCACCAGCAGCAGCGCCTCGAGATGACGGAGAAATTTGTCCGTCCGCCAGTCTTTTGCGAGTTCGACTGCCCCGCGACCCAGATTTCCGTGATATTGCTCCAGCTTCGATTCAAACCGGCTGAAGAGCGAGAACGCATCGGCAGTAGAGCCCGCGAATCCAGCAAGAATTTTGTCCTGATACAGGCGGCGGATTTTCTTGGCCGAGTGCTTAATCACGCCTTCGCCAAGCGTGACTTGGCCGTCACCGGCCATGACAACATTGCCGTTACGTCGAACACACAAGACTGTAGTGGAGCGGATCAGGCGCTTCTGAGGCATGAGAGGCAATTGCTGATTATAGCAGCGCCGAATCGGCACGGATCTTAGATCCGTACCGGTCCTAGTCCCGATCTGCGCTCTAAATTATAGAATCTCTAACCGCAAAGTTCGCAACGGACGCAGAGAAAAACAAGCTTGCAACATTCAAGCATTTGCCGTCTCCCTGCTGCCGGCCATCAGCTGCCTAAGCACATACTGCAGAATGCCGCCGTTAGCGTAGTACAAAGCTTCTTGTGGCGTATCAATCCGGACAAGTGCCTTGAATTCCTTAGCCCTGCCTGTGCCGGTCGCGCGCACCTTCAGATGCTGTCCCGAGGAAAATTTTTCGATCAGATCGCGAATTCCGCCGATCTCGAAGACTTCATCGCCGGTCAGTCCGAGCGAGTGTGCAGTCGCTCCTAGCATGAATTGCAGCGGCAGAATTCCCATGCCGACAAGATTCGAGCGGTGAATGCGCTCGTAGCTCTCGGCGATCACGGCATAAACTCCGAGCAATTTTGGCCCTTTCGCCGCCCAGTCACGCGAGGAGCCTGAGCCATACTCCTTGCCCGCAATGATTACCAGTGGCACGCCTTCCGCAATATATTTTTCAGAGGCTTCAAAGATCGTCGTCTCCGTGCCATCCGGCAGATGTTTGGTGAATCCGCCTTCGAGGTTCGGCACCATCTTGTTTCGCAGTCGCACGTTGGCGAACGTGCCGCGTACCATGACCTCGTGATTGCCCCGGCGCGATCCGTAAGAGTTGAACTCCGCCGGTTTCACGCCGTGTTCCTGCAAATATTTTCCCGCCGGACTATCTCTTTTAATAGAACCGGCCGGCGAAATGTGATCGGTGGTGACGCTATCGCCCAGAACCGCCAACACCCGCGCATTCTTGATGTCAACGACTGGGCTCGGCTTCGCAGGCATCTCGTCGAAATACGGCGCGCGCTGAATATAAGTTGAGTCGCGCTCCCACGCGTAGGTGTCGCCTTTGGGCACCTTCAAAGACTGCCAATGTTCGTCTCCGGCATAAACCTCACTGTAGGTCTTGCGAAACATGTCGGAAGAAATCGAGTGCTGCACGGCTTCGTCCACTTCGCGCTGCGATGGCCAAATGTCCGCGAGGAAGACCGGCTTGCCGTCCTTTCCCGTTCCTAGAGGATCTTTGCGCAAATCCACATCCACGCGTCCCGCGAGCGCAAACGCCACAACTAGCGGCGGCGACATCAGATAGTTCGCGCGGACATCGGGATTGATACGTCCCTCAAAGTTCCTGTTTCCCGAAAGCACCGAAGCGACAACCAGGTTCTTGCGGTCCACTTCCTTCGAGACTTCCTCCGGCAAGGGTCCCGAGTTTCCAATGCAAGTGGTGCAGCCATAGCCCACGATGTGGAACTTCAGCTTTTCAAGGTACGGCGTGAGGCCGGCGTTCTCAAGGTAGTCCCGTACAACTTTCGATCCGGGCGCAAGCGAAGTTTTCACCCAGGCAGGCACTTGCAATCCGCGATCAACGGCCCTTTTCGCCAGCAGACCCGCCGCTAGCATCACCGACGGATTCGAGGTGTTGGTGCAGCTGGTAATTGCGGCAATCACCACGCTGCCATGCTTCAGATGTCCATTGCCCGATGCCGCCGCTTCGCCTTTGCCCGGCTTGATCAGCGAGGGCAGCGCCTTCTCGAACGAATCTTTCGCGTTCGACAGCGCCACCCGGTCTTGCGGACGTTTTGGACCAGCAAGGCTCGGCTCAACCCTCGCAAGATCGAGCGCCAGCAGCTCGGAGTATTCCGCTTGCGGCGTGTTCGCGTCGTGGAACATGCCCTGCTCGCGGCAATACGCTTCAACCAGTCCAATCTGATCTTCGGAGCGGCCAGTCAGGCGAAGATAAGTCAGCGTCTCGCGATCAATCGGGAAGATTCCACACGTCGCCCCATATTCTGGCGACATGTTTCCAATCGTCGCGCGATCGGCAAGCGGAAGGTCCTGCAACCCTGGTCCAAAGTATTCGACGAATTTCCCGACCACGCCGTGCTTGCGAAGCATTTCGGTAATTGTGAGAACCAGGTCCGTTGCGGTTGCGCCCTCACGCAAATGCCCGGTCAGCTTTACACCAACAACTTGCGGAATCAGCATGGAAACCGCCTGGCCCAGCATCGCCGCTTCAGCTTCGATTCCGCCCACGCCCCAGCCGAGCACGCCCAGGCCGTTGATCATGGTGGTGTGCGAATCCGTTCCGACCAGCGTGTCCGGGTACGCTACTCGTTTGCCATCTGCCTCGTTTACAAATACCACGCGCGCCAGGTACTCAAGATTCACTTGATGCACGATTCCCGTATCTGGCGGAACAATCGCCAAGTTACGAAACGCCGTTTGCCCCCAGCGCAGGAATGCATAGCGCTCGCGATTCCGCAGGAATTCCAGCTCCGCGTTCAGCGCAAATGCCTGTGGCTTGCCGAATTCATCCACTTGCACGGAGTGGTCAATCACCAACTCGGCTGGTTGCAGAGGATTGATCAGCGCCGGATCGCCGCCCAGCGTCTTCATCGCGTCGCGCATGGCGGCAAGGTCTACAACCGCAGGAACGCCCGTGAAATCCTGCATGAGCACTCGGCTCGGCGTGAACGCGATCTCTTTTTCAGGTTTGCTCTTGCCATTCCATGATGCCAAGGCGCGAATATCGTCGGCTTTCACGTTCCGGCCATCTTCGGTGCGCAGCAGGTTTTCCAGCAGAATGCGCAACGAAAACGGCAAATGTTTGGTCGAAATGCCTTGCTTGTCCAAGGCATCGAGCCGGTAGATTTCGTAACTGTTGCCCCCGGATTTCAACGTGGAGCGGGAATGAAAGCTATCCATGAGCGCAGCCTTCCTACTTTTTATTTATCGAAGAAATCAACAGTTTAGTTTAGTCGTTTGCAGCAGGCTTTGCGTTCCGAATACGCTTCACTTCGCCCGCAGCAGCAGTACCGGCACGCTGATGCTGTGCTGCACGCGGCTAGCGGTGGTACCCAGAAAAATGTCGGCGAGAAATCGATGCCCGTGCGTGCTCATCGCGACCAGATCGCACCCCTTCTGTTTGATCCATTTAACGATCTCACTCGCCGGGTCGCCGTAGGCCATCTCTGCTTCTGCCGGAACGCCTGCTGTCTGGAATTCGGCGCGGACCTTGGCTAAATATGCCGTGTCTTCCAGAATTTCGCGGCTGACCGCATCCGGGCCGTAGGTCCTCGCGGCCCAGCCATCAGCAACGTGCAGCACAACAACCCTGCTCCCCACCAGTTTCGCCAGCGGCTTAACGTGCTCAATGATCGCCCGGTCGGTGGACGTGCCGTCCACAGTGACGAGAATTGTCTTGTACATGTTCGCTCCACTCTCCAAATGCATTTGGGGGTACGGGCGTCCCGCCCATACTAATTTAGCTGCCAGTAATCACGTGCCACGCCGACCCCACCGAATCAGGCAATCCCCAAATATCCAATGCCGCTATCAGCAACGCACTGCCCCAACCGGCAATCATGAGAAGGCAGCCGTTTTTCCACACGCCCATTTTGCTCCGCGAACTGGTGAAATGCAGCAGCGGAAACATCGCAAATGGAAGCTGCAGAGCGAGCACAACCTGGCTCAAAGTAAGCAGGTCGTTTACGCTGGCATCTCCTCGAACACCAATGACCAAAATCGCTGGGATTATCGCAAGCGCGCGGGTGATGAGCCGCCGCAACCAGGGCTGGATCCGCCAATGCATGAATCCTTCCATCACGACTTGTCCTGCCAGCGTGCCTGTAATCGTGCTGCTTTGCCCACTTGCGAGCAGTGCAATGACAAAAAGCGTACTCGCCAGTGACGTTCCCAACAAAGGCGCCAACGTCAGATAAGCGATGCGAATCCAGTCGCTGTTGGCGCCGAACGTTACTACTCCTCCGCCGGCGACGGTCACGCTCGTTCTTCCGTAAAACACCATCGCTGCGAGCACGAGGATCGCAGCGTTAACTAGAAACGCCACCGCCAATGCGGTGGTCGAATCTATGGTGTTGAAGCGAATCGCACTGCGAATGGACGCTTCGTCCTTCTGCAGTTTGCGGCTTTGCACTAACGCCGAGTGCAGATATAAATTGTGCGGCATCACGGTTGCGCCAATGATCCCGATCGCCACATAAATCATCCCTGCGTGGCGAAAGTTTGGCGTGACCAGGGCACGGCTTACCTCTAAAAAATTCGGATGTGTCTGCGGCAGGACGAAAATTTCCAGCCAATAACAGGCTGCTATCGTCACAATCAACAGCAGGACCACAGCCTCAATCGTGCGCATGCCGAAGCGCTGCAAAGTCAACAACAACAGCACATCAAGCCCGGTGATGATGACGGCCCAAAGCAGCGGAATGTGGAACATGAGGTTCAGTGCCACCGCACTGCCGAGTACCTCCGCCAAATCGCAGGCGCCGATCGCCAGTTCACAGAGCAGCCAGTTCGGCCACCGCGTCCAGCCGGGATACCAGTCGCGGCAGCATTGGGCCAGGTCTTTGCCAGTGACCACGCCCAGGCGCGCGGAGATCACTTGCATAAAGATCGCCATCAGGCTGGCCAGGCCGACCACCCACAGCAGTCCGTATTTATATTGCGCACCCGCTGCCAGGTCCGTGCCCCAGTTGCCCGGATCCATGTATCCGACGCTGACCAGAATCGCCGGCCCGATGAATGCGCGCCATTGCTGCCAAAATCCCGCATGATGATGCGGCACCGCGATGGTGCCGTGTATGCCCTCGAGGGAAACGTGGATAGCCTCGCTTTGCACGGGTACCGCGTTTTGTTTTCGATCTGCCAAGGAGTTATTCCGTCCGATCCCTTATCTTACTCAAAGAACGCGGCAAACCCGGCAGAGCGAGAATGACTTGGCGAAGGAGTATCGTACAATTCCAACCCTCAGCCGGAGGCATCTATGCGTGCGCTGTTCCTTGCTCCTGTTCTTGCCATCTCCACTCTAGCGTTGTCACAAACCGGCCAATCGGATTCTCAAACATTGAAGGCATTGCTTGAGGAGGTGCGCCTATTACGCCAGGACTTGCAAACGACGACCGTGGCAGCGCAACGAGTGCAAATTGCGTTATATCGGCTGCAAATCCAAGATGCGGCGGTCGCACGGGCTTCTGCAGTACTAGAAGCGGCACACTCAAAGCTGACTCAGTTGCAGGACGCGCACAGGCATTTCGTGACCGAAATAGAGCAGCTCGAGCATCAACGAGATCAAGCGCAGGATTTTCAGGAGCGGAGGCGCATTGACGGAGAACGTCTTCCACGCGCCAAAATGTCGCTGGAACAAGTCTCCCACGAGGAGGAGCAGCAACTGTCCAGGGCGAATGAAGCCGAGGGCGAACTCAAAGACGAGCAGATCAAGCTAAACGGATTGCGGAGCCTCCTCGACCAGCTTGATCAGGCGCTCGAAAACGTCGGGCATGCAACCGCAAGCTCTTCCCGAAGATAGAGCACGGTCGGTCGAAGCTGGAGACAACTAACCCGCCCCCACTTTCAGGCCATAGTCAGCAACAGCCTCGGCGTTTACGCTGCTAGACCGACTGGTGAAAGGGCCCAACCATGAAGCGCCTTCTCTCCGCGGTCGTCGTAGCTTTTTTCGCACTCGCTCCGTCCGCCCGCGCCGACAGCATTCTCAACATTAACATTACGTACGTCACGGCTTTCATGGGTCCTGGTGGCGGCATGTTCTTCAGTTTGATTGGTCCGGGCACCATCATCTCCACATCAGACGCCGGGATGGCCTGCTTCGACTGGTGCTCTGGCCCCATCTCCGACTTGAGTTCTGTCTCTACTAGTTCGCAAGTTTTTGTTGGATTCTTCCAAACCGCCATAGTCGGGGGAATAACCTACGATCCGAACAACGACATATCCCTCTGTTGCTTGACCGGTGATTTTAGCGGTTCGGCCAGCGGTTTTGTCGGTGAGGGGGAGACCTTCAAGCTCTTGAATCTGACGCTGCCAGGCGGCGGAGGCTGGAACTTGAAGTTCGACTTTTTTCCTGCCAGCGGCGGTTCGCCCGCGTATTACCAGTTCGTGAGTGGGACGTTCACAGCAGGGACACCCCCCGCACCTGTCCCCGAACCGGGCACGCTCGGTCTCATGGCGACGGGCTTGGCAGGGATTATTGGTGTGGTCCAAGGGAGACGGTTCATTCGCTGGTGATTAGCCAGTTGTTTCTTCGGGATGAAGATCTGGTTATTCGAAGGGCTCGTGCCCGACGATTTCCAGCACAAGAGCGCTGACGATCCCCAGAAGCGGCATGAGATTTACGAAAAGCAGTGAACCCGACCTTAAGCCCGCGCAAGCCCACAATCCCGCCGAACGAAAGAGGTATTCGAATCGGCATACCCGTGTCTCTGTAGCGCAGTAAGGCTAAAAAATTACCTGATCATTGAAGACTTTTCCTACACATTGAAATCTAATCGATAAGAGCAACTCCGTGTGCTCTGGCGGTGTTCCAAGCATTAGAACGATCCAAAACCGTCGCGCCACGCAGGAGAAATAATGGAACCGGCTGTCAATACCGACGTGCGTCAATTGTGTAAAGCAGTTGCCGAAGAGACAAACCCTGAACGAACCAAGCTCCTTCTGGACGAACTGCTTGAGTTGCTTGACGAGCGTCAACTCCTGGCCTCGCTGCTGTAGAAACTGCTCGCACCCAGCGCACGACGCCCATGAATGACGAAATCGTTGCACGACCCAGGCAGGTCGATGCGCTCACCGAGGAAATCGCCGGAACAACGCTGGCCCAAGCCTAGCAACGACAAGCCTAAACGAACTGATTACAAATTCACGACTCACAATTTACAAGTTTCTGATTTCCAGCAGACATTTATCCGCGCGGCTTCCATTAACGTCCGATCAGCACGAGATTTTCCATTCCATACTCAATTCCTTTTTGAGAATCAGAGTGTAGACGAGCACCTCTGCAACACAGCCAAGCACCGGCGAGGTGTTTGGGAAGCGCGTTGTCGCGGATCGCACTCGCGATGGCACGCCTCGTGACAAGTGCTTGAAATCAATTTGAACCTAAGAGGAGACAAACATGATGGCTACCGCACAGATGCCCACTCTCGACATGAACAAACTGAACGCCTTTATCGGGCAATTCGTGACTGATCTCGGTGCCGCGGTTCATACCGGCATGGTCGTAATTGGAGAAAAATTGGGATTGTACAAAGCACTGGCCGATGGCCCAATGAGTTCTGCCCAACTTGCCACCAAGACGAAGACCGACGAACGCTATTTGCGCGAATGGTTAGCTTCACAAGCAGCAGGAGGCTACATCACCTACGATGAAAGGGCAGCCAAGTTCTTCCTGACTCAAGAGCAAGCGTTCACCCTTGCGCAAGAAGACAGTCCCGCCTACCTTCCCGGAGCATTCGAATTGGCTCTAGGCTCGCTCGCCGCGGTCCCCCGTATAGCAGAGTCTTTCCGCACGGGCGACGGAATGGGCTGGCATGAACACGCGGACGGCGTCATGCATGGATGTGAAAAATTCTTCCGTCCCGGCTATGCCGCCAATCTCGTAAGCTCTTGGATTCCCGCGTTGCACGATGTTAAAGACAAACTCCAGTCGGGAGCACGAGTGGCAGACGTTGGCTGCGGAAAAGGGGCTTCCACCTTGTTGCTGGCTAAAGCGTTCCCGAACTCTCAGTTCTTCGGATTCGACTATCACGACAAATCGATTGATGCCGCCCGCGAGGCCTCCATGCGTGACGGAGCCGCCGATCGCGTCAAGTTCGATATAGGCAACGCAAAAGATTTTCCCGGCAAAGACTACGATCTTGTGACCTTCTTTGATTGCCTGCATGATATGGGTGACCCGAAAGGCGCGGCTGAGCATGTCCGGCGGTCTCTGGCCAAGGACGGTACATGGATGATCGTTGAACCTTTTGCAAACGACGAGTTGAAGGACAACCTGAATCCAGTGGGTCGGGTTTACTACTCGTTTTCGACGCTACTGTGCACGCCTTGCTCTCGATCCCAAGAAGTGGGACTGTGCCTTGGCGCTCAAGCGGGCGAGACAAGAATTAAGGAGGTTGTGACCTCGGCAGGTTTCAGGCGGTTTCGCCGCGCTACAGAAACACCTTTCAACATAGTTTACGAAGCTCGGCCATAAACGGACGCGTTTTTTATCGACCCACGGAAGGATAACCAGCATTGCACTCATTGATCGCTTCCACCATTTGTCCGGGTCAATGAGTGCAATCCGCTTCGATCGAGCGCGGGAATTTTCCCCGGGAGTCCTGTTTCCTAGACGTGTTTGCAACATCCGCTTCCCGCGATTACGCGGGAGGCCGGAACGACAGCAATATCTTTGTTATTTGGTTAGTGCTGGCAACACGCGAACCTGTACAGGCAGGAGTTCCGGTATGCACCGGGAGGTCTGCATAGACTTCACAGCCTCCTCAGCCGTGAGCCTGCCCATCATTAGTGCTTGCTTCCGGTTGGTTGTTGTAAGAATGGGAGTCCGATCAAGCCGTAAAATATATTGAGGGCCAGAAACTCCGCCACGGTTCAGCTTTACAATGAATTTTGTATTTTGCACGGTTGGTTAGGACTGTTTCTATTGTACGCGCAGAAGCCGCAGTAAACGAGCTAAATCGTCATAAGTTGCGAATGCCTTCGTAAGCCTCGCCAAGTGCAGCATTTTCTCCTTCATCCCTGATATTCCCCCTTGCCGTTTGACGGGGAGAGCGTTTGGCCGGGGAAAATTCCGACACCTGCCCTAAAGCGGGTGATTGAGTAGGGAATGGGAATGTGCGCGGAGGGCGGATCAGGCCCGGGAGAGGTCAATGAGTGAGCTAGAAAGGTTAGCCGAGATCAGCCGGGAGACGATTATCCTCGTCACCAAATCGAAGCCTGTGAAGCCAAGCACCCTTAGGGCGCTCACGGTTTCAATGGACGAATATGACAAACGAAAACTCGTACGACATGATCCATTCCACGCGGACACGATTAAGGAGTTACCAGACCTGAAAGAATTGCGTGGACTGCTCAATCCAAAGAAGGAGCGGAAGCACGTTGCGTTGCTTAACAAGCGAATAGCACGACTGGAAAAGATGGTGTGTCTTGGCGCGAGGGCTTAAGAGGAGGGCGCGGGTGGTGGGCTGTTCGATTATTTCCCGTGGTGCACTTTTTGTCGGAGGCTCTCCGCGATCAGTCCGACCAGCGCATACGTAGTGGCATTTGCCAGGAACGGCCAAAAACTTGCAAGCATGATTGGGCAAGTCAAGCGGGCTAGAGTCCAAGCAATCGGTTCCGCTGTGCTCGGAATTCGGGTTGTTGCCAGAAAATAGACCGCCCAGAAGCTCATCACCACAAAGCCCGCCATCGCCCACATAGCGATTCGATATTTCATGGTGCCAACCCGCATCATTCTACCGGACTTCCCGCTCCCGAAGCGTAACTGTCGCCAACAGGCGTTAGCGTTCAAAACCAGTTTCGGGGAAGCATTTTGAGTGTAATCGGGGATTTATCACCAACCAAGATGATTCTCAACGGGCGAGCGACCTTGTGTTGCGAGCGGAAGGACCAACTGACGCTACTCCTTGATGTGGAGCAGCCGAGTGAGGATTTCGACAGTTTCTTCGACTGAGCGACCAGTCAGGCGGTCGTCATTCTCGTCCGTCTCGACAAGAAAAGGACACATCCCTTCGGGTGACTCTATTTGGACTTGAAACTCGCTAGCAGGTTGGTCGAAATACCAGAGTCCATCGTCATCTGCTCCGGGATGGAGCACACGAAGCTGCTTGACCTCCAGAGCGGGACAGATGTCCCTGACCAACTGAATAATCCTGTCCACATCGCGCATGCAGTGGTGATTCTAGCAGGCGATTTCGCTCGTTGACCTGATGATGAGTGATATGGGCCTGGTTACAACAGCTATCCTTCCAAGTAACAACTCAATCGCGTTTTCGTTGTCATCCCCATTGTTTGAAAAACAACCGAGTGCCAGAAGGGCAAGCACATTGCGGTGTTTACCGTAGTCGTACCTTAGAGGCAGCAACCTTCGAAACCAGCCAGCATCAGAAAACCCGAATTTTCCGGCCGTAGTTCTGGCCCGGCCCACAGGAGAAAATGTCCATGTTGGTGTCGTTTCGTGTTCTTTCAGCGTGCATTGTTTTGTCCGTTATTTCAGGCATCCAGCTTCAGGCCCAAAAAGCAACTTGTTCGTTCAACACTTGGCTTCTAAACCCGAACAACCCGAGCAATCCTGCTGCATTTGCAACTGGCGTAAACGACAATCGCACCGTAGTAGGCGCGGCAACCTACTACTTTAATAAACCGAATTCATCGGGATTTGTGCATTACTCTAGCGGCAAGATCACTTACTGGCGTCCGGCCAACGCAAAATATAGCGGCTTCGGACGCCGTAACAATTTGGGGAACACGACTGGTTTCTACGTGGACACTTTGGGAATTCAGCATGCTGTCTATTTGCACAGTTCCACCACCACTCTCATCGTTCACCCAAAAGCTGCGTTTCATAGCACTGCCCTAATTGACATCAATAACCTCAACACTCTATTGGGCGAATATCAAGATACCAACCGAAATTTCCACATCTTCAAACGCCACAGCGACGGTACATTCCATGCAGTGCCAAACTTTCCCGGAGCAAAGCGGACCGATGCAGGTGGATTCAGCGATAACGGCTTGGTTGTCGGCCACTACATCCTCCCGAGCGATCCTTCCGGGTTTTCGCACGGATTCATTTATCGCAATGGGAGCTTTGCGACTCTGGATTATAGGAACAAAGCGGGCGAGACCTCTCTTATAGGTATAAGCAAGCAAGGGGTGATCGCAGGCAATTTTTGGGGAAATGGATTCTTGTACAAGAATGGCACGTTTAAGGACATTGTCTTCCCTAACGGCCGACCCGTTATTGTGCGGGGCATTTCCGCGAACGGCATCATCACAGGTGACGGCTTCGACGCCACATGCCAGTGATTCAAATCCGCGGCTCACGTCACCGGGGCCGCTCTGCCTCTGCATTCACTCAATTGACTGACTGGTGATAAATCGCGTTGGTGTTGAAAAAGTCACTGAGTTGGTGCTTGCGAGGGCGACAACAACAACGTTATAAGCAGACGAGAGTTAATGATGCTGTACGCAATCGCCATTCTCGGAGGCTGGCTGCTTATGATGGGGCAA
>WNGE01004992.1_pt1 | contig 18334 bp, 14 predicted proteins | sample 5400651 | NCBI WGS metagenome assembly WNGE01 (sample SAMN13153370, study PRJNA577476) | soil metagenome | isolation source: 60 cm soil or saprolite under grassland replicate 2 | place: USA:California | collected 2016-06-15
CCTCAAGGGACGGACGGACCGGCGCGATCAGAAGTCGACCAGAGCCGCTCCGGCGTCCGGCCCGTCCTCTGCGAACCGTACCGGTAAGACGACGGAGAGAGTCGCGTGATGCCCTTGACTTCCCTTAGGAACTCATTTCCGCCCTCCGGCCCTCTGGTATCCTTACCAAAGACAAGAGGTAAGGAGAACTGAGTGGACGTTCCGGCGACGGTGACTTCGAAGGGGCAGATCACCTTGCCCAAGTCGGTCCGGGAGACGCTTCATCTCAAGGCCGGCGACCGAGTGTGGTTCCGCTTGCACGAGGATCGAGCTGTGCTCGCCAAGGTGCCCGACTTTCTCGAGCTTGCCGGGAGCGTTCCCGTTCCGCCTGAGAAGCGCGGGTCTACGTGGTCGAGAATCCGGGCCGAGACCTGGCGGAAGCGTGCGGCCGATCATCGATGAGGGCGCTGCTCGACACGAACATCCTCGTTCGTCATCTGACCGGCGAGCCGCCCGCCCAGGCCCGGAGGGCGACGGCTCTGCTCGCCGGCGACGAACTGGTCCTTTCCGATCTGGTGTTGGCTGAGCTGGTCTACGTCCTGGAGTCCTACTACGAGCGACCTCGCGATGAGGTGGGCAACGCCGCCCGGGCTCTGCTGGCTCTCCCTTCCGTGGCGTCCGATCACGAGTTGCTGTTGAGGGCCATCGAGCATTACGAGGCCGAACGGCTCGATTTTGCCGATGCGTACCTTTGCGCGGCCGCCGAGATTTCGGGGATCGGCATGGTCGCCTCCCTCGATCGCCGGATCGACCGAGTCGCCAGTGTCCGGCGCCTCGAGCCCTGACAGGCGCGAGGACCAAGCAAAGCAAGCGGAGGCGAAGGTCACAGCGTACGAACACCGGAGAGCCAGGTCCGGAACTATGGGTCGACACCCGTTCCTGGGGCCGAGTAGCTTGATCGCTGGATGTTTGCAACTCGTTTGCAAGCAACCCAAGCGAAGCGTAGCGATTCTTGTATGCCGCTTCCCGAGCCGCTGCCAGTGACTTGACGCCTGATCTGCGGTTATCGAGCCGCTGGCCAAGCTACTCGAACCGCCGACCGATCCCCGTCGCTTCGAGTTCCCCGTGCCTGATGGAGCCTCCAGCCGGGTCCAGCCGGCGTCTCGGGCTGGAATCACGTCGACTGCTCGTACAGCTTCGGGCACGCTGACGGAATCATGACCTTGACCACAGGCAATCCGAGCACGTCCGCTCGCCGATCCAGGATCTCCTCGCGAACGCCCGACATGACCGGTTGTAACCGACTCGTACGCGCCCTCACCGCGAGTTGAGCTTGGCCCCGAACCCCCTACTTGCTCATCGCGCGGTAAAGGCGGCTTCTCGGCGAGGCGGTCGACCGCGCGTCCGACGACCTATCCCGCCCGCGAAGCCGTGTTCAGGGTGAGGGTGCCCGATACCCCTTTCAGCTCGACGGGCCCGATCTCCGCGAACATCACCGGCGTTCCCTGGACCGCGTCCACGACCTCGTGGCTCACCAGCACCTCGCCGGGCCTGGCGTACTCGGCGATCCTGGCCGCGATGTTCACTGTCCGGCCGAAGTAGTCCCCCTCCTGGAACACCACCGGTCCGGCATGCATCCCCACGTGGGCGGGTGGAAGTCCTTCCATCGCCACCCCCTCCACCATCTGGAGCGCGGCCAGCACGCCTTGCCCAGGGTCCGGGAAGTAGAACATCACGCCGTCGCCCAGCCACTTCACCGGTTCCCCTTTGTGCTCCTGGGAGGATCGTCGGACGAGAGCGCCCAATCGCTCCGCCACGTCAGCCGCAGCCTCGTCTCCCCGTTCCTCTGTCAGCCGGGTGTACCCGGTGATGTCGAGGAAGCACATCGCCGGGGGACGATTCAACCGGTCAAGCCGGCCGGTCCGTTCCAGCGCTCCCTCGACGAACTCCTCGAGGGCACTCTTCCACGCGTGTTCCTGCTGTCCGCGATAGGCGGCGAGGAGCGCCTGTTCCATGAGGGGGCTCAGCCGGGACCCGAACTCGGCTTGGGCCTCCAGCATGTCGCGCTCCGACATCCCTTGCTCGATGAAATGTGCCATGACGTCGGTCCGGTACCAGTCCGTCTCGGTCTCCGTGATCCGGCGCAGGCTGTCCGCGCAGACCCGGAGCCACCGGCCGATCATGATGGGCCGCAACCCGGTCGAGAGCTGGAGCTCGATGACCGGCACGACCGCAAGCTCGTCCTCACGGACATGGTCCTCCGGCTGCGGCTCCGCGAAGCCGACCGCCTCGCGGACCACCTTCAGAAGGTCCATAGGGATGCCGGTTCTGTCCCTCAGCTCCTGGAACGTGGTGCCGCTGAGCTCCGCGAACCGGTCGAACGCGCTCGCATCTAGGAATGAGAACGAGATCGTCCCGTCACGGACGGCGGCGGCCATTCCATCGAGCGGGACCCCGGCCGCCTCCAGGCTGTGCACCCAACGCGCCCTGCGTACATCACCCTGGGAGAAGGCATCTTCTGTGCCGGGCTTCAGGATCCCCAGCTCGACCAACCGGTCGACGTAACCGACGTTGACTCCGGCCCTCCCGGCCACCTCCTGGCGCGAGTATCCGTCCACGCAAGCCGATCGTAGCCCTCTCGGCTGCTCAAGCGTTTCGGAGTCATCGGCGGGAGTTCATTGTCCCGCCGTCGTGTCCCCACGAAGACCAGGGGACACGACCGCTGGTAGCGGAGGCGAAGGGAACAGTGTAAGAACCACAGCGCCCCTGGCCATGAGCTGTGGGTCGACGCTCGGCACTGGGGCCGAGCCGCGTGAGCGACGAGCGAGGCGGCCCAGGCTCGGTTCTCGGCTGGATCAACGACCGCTCCCCAGCGATCCGTCGCCGAGCCATAGCTGGCCGGGAGATTGGCCCACGAACACCTTGTGCCCGCCCTGGGAAACGTGCTCGGCGTCCCCATAGACTCCGGTCCGTGCTGGCATGCCAGAAGTGCGGCAGGGAGAACCCGGACGGGTTCCAGTTCTGCGGGTTCTGCGGTGCCTCGCTCGTCGCCGAAGGAAGCGAGATCCGCAAAACGGTGACCGTGCTGTTCTCGGACGTCACGGACTCCACGTCTCTCGGCGAACGTCTCGACTCGGAGTCACTTCGCAGCGTGATGTCCAGGTACTTCGACGTCGCCCGAAGGGTGCTGGAGCGACACGGCGGAACCGTCGAGAAGTTCATCGGCGACGCGGTCATGGCGGTGTTCGGTGTGCCGGAGGTCCACGAGGACGATGCCCTCCGGGCGGCCCGTGCGGCAGTCGAGCTCCGAGGGTCCCTTGCCGAGCTGAACGATGAGCTCGAGCGAAGCTGGGGGGCGCGTCTGCAGATCCGCACCGGCATCAACAGCGGCGATGTCGGGGAAAGGCCGAGCCGGTCCCCGCGTTCCGCCTGGTCGAGGTCCTGCCCGGCGCGCCGGCCTTCGCTCGGCGCCTGGATTCGCCCATGTTGGGACGGGACGCCGAACTCCGTGAGCTCGTGGAGGCGCTCGAGCGGGCGGAGCGGACGCCCGGGTGCGAACTGATGACGGTCATCGGCGTCGCCGGCGTGGGGAAGTCACGGTTGATCCGCGAGCTGTCGTCGAGCCTCGCCGATCGGGCTCGCATCCTCGAAGGCCATTGCCTGCCGTACGGCGAGGGCATCACGTTCTGGCCGATGGCCGAGATCATCAGGCACGCGGCCGACATCGACGAGAAGGACCAGCCCGAAGAAGCCACCACCAAGATCGGTGCGTTGCTCTTCCGGCACGATCCCGAAGAGGCCGCGTTGATCCGGGACCGGGTGGGCGCCGCGATCGGATTGGGCGATATGCAGGGAGCCATCCAGGAGACGTTCTGGGCGATCCGCCGCTTGCTGGAGACGCTCGCCGACGACAGGCCATTGGTTGCCGTGATCGACGACATTCATTGGGCAGAACCGACCCTGCTCGATCTGATCGAGTACGTCGCCAGCTTCAGCCGAGGCCATCCCCTGCTGCTGGTATGCACGGCCAGGCCCGAGCTGCGCGAACACCGGCCCGACTGGGGCCGGACCGGGGCGCTCGTCTCCCTAGGACCGCTCGCGCCGGCCCATAGCGAAGAGCTCATCCAGGGCCTCCTGGGGCGGGCCGACCTCCCCGGCGAAGTCCGGGCACGCGTTGTGGAGTCCGCCGAGGGCAACCCGCTGTTCGTCGAGGAGACGTTGAGAATGCTGATCGACGACGGCCTCCTACGCCGGGACGACGGCCATTGGGTCGTCACGGGCGACCTGTCCAACGTCTCGCCGCCCGCGACCGTTCAGGCGCTGATCGCCGCCCGCCTGGATCGGCTCCAGGACGAGGAGCGAGCCGTCATCCAGCGGGCGTCCATCGCCGGGAAGGTGTTCTACTGGGGTGCGGTAAGGGAACTGTCCCCGGAGGACGTTCGGGACCGGGTGGGCGGGAACCTGCAGACCCTCCAGCGCAAGGAGCTGATCCTGCCGGAGCTCTCGCCGTTCGCCGGCGAGGACGCCTTCCGGTTCAGTCACATCCTCGTCCACGACGCCGCGTATGCGTCGACGCCCAAGCGAACCCGAGCCGAGCTGCACGAGGGGTTCGCGTCGTGGCTCGAGCGCATGTCCGGCCCACGTCTGTTGGAGTTCGAGGAGATCCTCGGGTACCACCTCGAGCAGGCGTACCGCTACCTCGCGGAGCTCGGACCCATCGACGAGCACGCCAAGGCTGTGGCGTCGAGCGCGGCCAGGAGGCTCGGAGCCGCCGGGCGACGAGCCTTTGCCCGCGGAGACATGCCGGCGGCCGCGAACCTCCTGTCGCGAGCGACGGCCATGCTCCCGGCGGGGGATCCCGCGCGCGTGGAGCTGCTTCCCGAGCTCGGGTCGGTGCTCACCGAGACGGGGGCATGGCAACAGGCCGAGGCGGCACTCTCGACGGCGATCGAGGAGGCTCGCGCCGTCGGTGACCGCAGCACCGAGGGCCGCGCCGTCGTCAGGTCCCTGTGGCTTCGCCTGCACAACGGCCGGTTCGCATCCAACCAGGATGCGCTCCCGGAGCTCGAGCGGGCCATCGCGAAGTTCGAGGAGCTCGGCGACGACGCGGGGCTGTCCGACGGGTGGATCCTCCTCGGTGGGATCGAGTTCTGGAACGGGCGCGCCGGCCGGGCGGTGGAGGCCGCGGACCGGGCCATCGAGCACGCGCGCCGGGCGAACGACGCCCACCGGGAGTTCGAGGCGCTGAGGTCGCGCGCTACTTGGGAGCTCTGGGGACCCACGCCCGCCGACGAGGCCGCGAGGACGTTCGAGCAGCTCACGGACCGTGGCACCCTCGATCCGCAGTCCCGCGCGGTGATCGCGCGCGGCAGGGCGACCATCGAAGCGATGCGCGGGAACTTCGACCTCGCGCATGAGCTCGTGCGGGCGGGGAAGGCGGCGGCGAAGGAGTTCGGGCTCGAGGGGCACTACTCCGCCTGCTTGACCGCGGCCGGCTACATAGCGTTGCTGGAGGCGAACTTCGAAGACGCGGAGCGGGAGTTCGAGGAGGCGGTCGAGTTGTTCCGCAGGATGGGCGATGTCGGCCATCTCTCCAGCTATGCGCCGGCGCTCGCCGAGGCGCTCTGTGCGCAGGGACGCTACGACGAAGCGCTGCCGCTCACCGAGGAAGCCGAACGGGTGAGCATCGCCGACGACATGGACGCGCAAGTGCATTGGCGGCGCGTCCGAGCCACCATCCTGGCCCGCCGAGGCCAGATCGAAGAGGCGGTGCGCCTCGCCACGGAGGCGGCGGACCTTGCTCGCCGCACGGACGACCTTGACAAGCGGGGCAGGGCACTGATGGATCTGGCGGAGGTCCTCAAGCTCGCCGGCCGGATGCAGGAGTCCGGCACCGCCGCCCGGGAAGCCGTGGAGACGTTCGAACGCAAGGGCAACGTGGTGATGACGAGGGCCGCCCGCCTGAAGCTGGGAGGACTCGCCTCCTCCACGTAGGATCGCGTCGCGGAGACGAAGGGAACATTGCGGCCCGCCTCGCCAGGGACGGTGGGCGCTCGGCGTGGACATCTCGAAGGAGATGATCGAGCGGGCCCATCTGCTCGCCGAGGCTGAGGGTCTCCACAACATCACGTTCCAACACGCCGACGCGCAGGACCACCGGTTCCCGTCTGAGCGATTCGATCTGGCCATCAGCAGGTTCGGCACGATGTTCTTCCGCGACCCCATCGCCGCATTCACCAACATCGGAAGGGGGTTACGCCGTGCCGGTCGCCTGCTGATGATGGTGTGGCAAGGGCACGAACAAAACGAGTGGTCCGTGTCTATCGAGAGGGCTCTTGCGGCCACCGTCGGATCGCCGGTTCCGACTTCAGAGGGACTCGGTCCTTTCTCGCTAGCCGATCCGGCGGCGGTCCGGCGGGTCCTAGACGCGGCTGGCTTCACCGACGTCATGTTCACGGCGTGCGCCAGCCCATCTACTACGGTCAGGACGTCGCCGCCGCGCTTGAGTGGGTCGGTGGTTTCGCCTGCGCCAACGAGGTGTTGGATCGTCTCGATCCCACCGGCAGTGAGGTCGCCCTCGAACGTCTGCGCGAGACGCTCGTCGCGCACGCTCGGGAGGGCGGCGGCGTCTGGTTCGACTCGCGCGCCTGGATCGTGAAGGCGCGCCGCCCGTGACCCCGACAGGTGGGTAGAGGGTATCCGCTGGCATTCATGTCCATGAAGGGAGGCCGACGATGGCAACGTTGGCGTTCATCCACGGCGCCGGCGATGTCGGTTGGTAATGGCACTTGGTGGAGGCCGAACTGGGTGAGCGAGGCCACGACGTGGTGGCGCCGGATCTTCCGTGCGACGACGACTCAGCCGGACTCTCCGAGTACGCGGACACGGTGATCGAGGCCATCGGTGAGCGAACCGATCTGGTCGTGGTCGCCCAGTCGCTCGGATGCTTTACGGCCCCGCTCGTCTGCGAGCGGGTGCCGGTGAAGCTGCTCGTCCTGGTCGCGCCCATGATCCCCGTCCCGGGAGAGGCGCCCGCGGACTACTGGACGGACACCAGGTACGACGAGGAGGTGCGGGAACACTATGACGACGAGGTCGCCCTTTTCTATCACGACGTTGCCCCGGAGTTGGTGTCCGAGGCCCTGAAGCGGGGAAGGACGCTGTCCGGCGTGAAGCGTCTTCCAGGGTACCGGCGGCTGCCCCCTCCGATCTCACCGTTCCCGAGACCGTCACCACGAGCGCCCTAGGGCGTCCTCATCTGGGTCTGCTGCTGCTGCGAAAGGCGCGCGTCTTCGCCAACTTGCCAATGGCCGTGCCTCGGTGAGAGGAATGCTCTCGCATGGGCCTCTCGTATGGGCCGGATGTCTTTACGGCGCTCGCGACGGCGAGTCCGGTCACGAGCAGGGACCGTGTCCCGGCTCGCCGAGACGGCGGCGGCACCGCGTTCCGCGTCTTTCTGCCGGAACGAGGCCCCGCCGCCGCGGTCGGCGTATCGTCGAGGCACCCGCGCCAGCTCGTCGATGTGAGCAGGGCGGGGGCGCAGCCCGGGACATGGCCTAGGTGGAGGTCTGTTGCTGGAACATCTCCTGGCGGACTTCTCTCATCGTGGCCCCAGGCCATCTCGCGAAGCTATGGCCGCTCCGACGTGGTGCTTCTCCCGTGCGGGCACCCATACTTGACCCGGCAGCCAGCGGGGATGTGGTTCCGAGGGCCCGACGTGGTGCTTCTCCCGTGCGGGCACCCATACTTGACCCGGCAGCCAGCGGGGATGTGGTTCCGAGGGCCCGTGTTCGCGGTCGGGGAGACGTTCACCGGCGCTGGCCGGACGTGCGAACCTGTCCTCCCCGACAAGATCGAGCTCGCCTGAGTCACCAGGACGACGACCGCGACCGCGAGAGTCAGCCCGACGAGGGCGGCACTCAGCCTGGAACGTCTCCGGGCACCGGTCACCTGAGTAGACATGACCACCCCTCCTTCCCGAGCGGGACGTTCGCCCGCTCCGGCGCGGAGGGTCCTACGGGCAGACTGCGGATCGCGTGCGATACGGCTGCAGAGCGCCTGCAGCCGGGAGATCGGTCAGGAACCGCAGGTCGCGTGATAGGGCCTGTCGGGAAGGAACTCCTGCCACTCCTGCGGGGTGAAGCTCCGTCCGGCGACTGCGCACGCTCGTTCGAGCCAGTCCGACGGATCGACGTCCCAGACCCACCCCGCGCCGGTGTCGGAGACGACCACGACGCTGCGGCCGTCCGGGGTGAACGAGGCTGCGGCAGGCCGGCCGGCCACAGGACCGGGGAACGGGGCGCCGAGCGTCGACCGGCTCGGCACATCCCACAGCACAACGCTGCCGGCCGCGTCCGCGCCGACGGCGGTGCTCCCGTCGGGCGCCAGGTCGACAGTGTCGGCGAACCCCGTGAGGCCGGCGAGCGGCGCGCCTCGTGGCGCTCCCGCCTGCAGGTCCCAAAGGCGCACGATGCCGGTTTGGCCGCCGGTCATCAGGGTCCGGGCGTCGGTCGAGATGTTGGCCGACAACACGCCCGCGTCGTCGGCGTGCACGGTCTTCACGATCCGCTGCGCGGCCGTGTCCCAGAGCACGAAGTCACCACCGTCGCCCCACCCCGTCGAGACCACGAGCTGTGAGCCGTCCGGCGTGAAGTCCAGCTCTTCGACGGTGCCGGGAGTCCGGAACCGGCCGGCGGACTGGTTCGGCGTCCGCGGGCTCCAGACGTAGACCAATCCCCGATGCACGGGGCCGCCCCCACCCACCAGCATGCTGCCGTCCGGGCTGAACTCCAACGCGACCAGGCGCTGGCGCGCGGGTATCGGGAAGATCGCCATCATCCTCCCCGAGGCGACGTCCCACAGCCGTACGTCGCTTCGACGGGGGTTCCAGGAGCCGACCGCGAGGGTCGCCGAGTCAGGGCTGAACGCGAGCGGTGTCGAGCTGCCGTTCAGTTGTTGCGGGATGCGGCGGACGACGTGGAGGTCCGATGCGTCGATCAGCCAGATCCCGTCACGCCCATGCCGTGGCGAGCTGGTCACCGCGAGCATCCGGCCGTCCGGGCTCATCGCGAACCACGGCCACCCGGGGAACCCGGTCCCAGCGGTGAACGGTCGATCGAGGCGGTGACTGCCCGAGAGATCCCATACGACGACATCTCGGTTCCGATCGGTCGTGTACGCGGTGGTGCCGTCCGCCGAGAGCACCGGGCCCCGGAGGGGCAGATCGCCGGTCTCGGCCAGCCCCGTTCGCACGGACGCGGTCGCCACGTCCCAGATCAGGAGTCGCGAGTCGTTCCCGACCGTGACGACGGAGCGTCCGTCGCGGGTGAAGGTGACGCCGACGGCCTCGTACTTGGTCTTGTACCCCCCGTGGTGCCCGCCCGACCCGGTCCGCACGTCGCCGGATCGAAGGTTCAGGAACGAGACGCTGCCCTCGCTGTGCTTATCGCTGTTCTCGATCAGGGCGGCGACGCGGCCATCCGGGCTGACGGCGACGCCTTGCCCACCGATCGCGTAGCGTCGAACCGTGGTGAGGCCCGGGTCCCAGAGCAGGGTCGGTCCGTTGTCGCGCGTCGTCACGAGCCCGCTGCCGTCCGGGGCGAACGCCATCGCGAACCTGGAGAGCGGCGCGCTGATCTGGGGGAACCCCACTCGATCCCTCCCCGGCGTGGGGACCCTTCGCCCCGTGGGCTCGAGTGTGACCGCGTCGCGGGGCACGAGGACCTCCCGCAGGTCGGCGCCGTGCTCCGCGGTGAGGAGCTCGCTGCCGCCGGGGTCGAACGCGATCGCGTCGACGGAGGCCTCTGCTGGAACGCGATCGCGCACGGTTCGGGTCGCGACGTCGACCGGAACGATGTCGCCGGTGGAGGTCACTACCGCGAGGGTCTTCCCATCCGGGCTGAACGCCGCGCGTTCGGTTCCGGATCCCACGTCGACCGCGCCGATGGGCACCTCCTGCCCCGCATCGACGAACCCGACCTTCCGTCCGGCGTCGCCGATCGCGAGCGTGCTCCCGTCCGGAGAGATCGCGATCCATTGCCTCTCGCCTCCGACGGGTGAAGGGCCGGCGGGGGCATAGATCCGGTCGGTGATCGCCGGCGTGCGTTCCAGCGCCGCGAACAGTGCGCTTCGCGTCTCCGGCGAATCGTTGATGTTCACGGCTTCCCTCGCCATCAACAGGGCCAGCTGCGGATCCGCTTCGAGACGCGAACGGGAGGCCAGGCGTCCGGCGTCCGCGAGTGTCAGCGCGTCGGTCGCTCGATCTCGTTGGGTGAGCGCCAGATCGCCGATCACCAGTGATGCCGCGAGCAGCATCGCGACGCCGACGAGGAGTCCGCGCAACCGGTGGTTCGTTCGGCGTGCCCGACTTGCCTCGCCCTCCGATGCCGCGCGGCTCGCCCGGAGAAACTCCCGCTCGAGGTCGTTCAGATCCGCCTCATGGGGCTCGGTCCACTCCCACGCCGCTGTGAGTCGAGCGCCCCGGTAGAGATCGGCGGGGTCACGCCCTCCCTCGTCCCACGTATGCGTCGAATCCGTGATGTGACGATGGAGCTTGCGTCCCTCCGCGTCGTCCTCGAGCCAGGTCCGAAGTCGCGGCCATTCATGGAGCAACGCCTCATGGGCAACCTCGGCCGTTCCTTCGGCGACGGTGACGAGGCGGGCATCGGTCAGGACCCTCAGCGCGCGGGACGCATCGGCATCTCGAGCCAGATCGAACTCCGAGAGCGGAGCTCGACGACGGACGACCTCCGGCGATTCGCCCGACGCCGCCAGGCGCAGCAGGATCCGCTTCGCTGCTGTCTGCCCGTCGCCATCCAGCCGACCAAAGGCCTCTTCCGCCAACCGTGCGACCGCCCCCTCGACCCCTCCGGCACGTAGGTAGTCGTCCAGGTGGAGCGTCCGATCCCCTCGCCGGGTCCACAGCTGGAGCAGTGCCGTCGAGAGGAGGGGCAGGCCACCGGGCTGACCGGCGGTGTCCGACACGAGCGCATCTGTGAGCTTCTCGTCAACGGTCAGGCCCGCTCGTTCGGCAGGAAGTTCGATCGCCCTCCGCAGTCCCCCCTCGTCCATCGGGCCAACCAGGATCTGATCCGACGCGAGCAGCGATGCGAGCGCCCGGTGCTCAGCGCACCGTCCGTAGAAGTCCGCTCGCATCGCTATCACGACCGTGGTGGCACCGTCAGGAATGGACGCGGCCTCCGCAATGGCGTCCAGGAAAGCAGTTCGTTCGGCATCGTCCGAGCACGCCGTGAAGATCTCCTCGAACTGATCGACGGCGAGCACCGAGCGGTCCCCTTCCTGCTGCTCCTTCATCCCATCAGTCATCGCGTCCAACGGATGGTCGCCCGGGCGAATCACCGAGTAAGTCCACCGATCGCTGCCCGGAAGGGCGCCCGATCCGAGTGCATGGAGGAGCCCCGCCCGGAGCAGGGAGGACTTCCCACTCCCCGAGGCGCCGATGAGGGCGAGGAACCTTCCCCCGACGAGATGACCAACCGCCTCGGCGACGACCTGCTCCCGACCGAAGAAGAACTCGGCGTCGGCTGTCTCGAATCGTGCGAGCCCCTTGTACGGGCACAAATCGCTTGGACGCACGAGCTCCGCGTGCGCCGGCCAGCCGCGCTCTAGCTCGGGGTCTTGGGTGAGGACAGCGCGCTGAAGCCGTTGCAGCTCTGGGCCCGGCTCGATTCCGAGCTCACCGATCAGCACCTCTCGGGCGCGCGCGAAGGCCTGGAGCGCCTCGGCCTGACGCCCGGCTCTGTACAGGGTGACCATCAGCTGGCCCCACCGCCGCTCGCGGAGCGGCTCTTCCCGGACCATGCCTTCGAGCTCGGCGACCAGCCGGCCCGCATCTCCGGCAGCGAGTCTCGAATCGATCAGATCCTCGATTGCCGTGCGTCGCAGCTCCTCGAGTCTCTCGCCTTCGGCCGCCCCGAAGCCCGTGTACCGATATCCTTGGTAGGCGGCGCCCCGCCACAGACCGAGCGCCTCCTCGAGTACCGGATCGGCTTCCCCCAGGTGCCCTGCAGTGAGGAGTCGGTGTCCATCGCGGGTGAGCTGCTCGAACCTGATCGCGTCTATCTGGGGTCCGTCGGTTTCGAGCGAGTAGCCATCTCCGCGAGAGACGATGACGGCAGGGGTCGAGCCTGGGGACCGTCGGGGCTGGAGGGCCCGACGGAGTCTCGAAACGTAGGAGCCGAGCGTCTTCTCAGCGGTCCTAGGTGGATGTTCGCCCCACAGCTCGTCGACGAGATCGTCGACGGGCACGACACGACCGGCGCGGGCGATCAGGCAGGCGAGGACCATGCGTTCTTTCGATCCGGCGATCGGCAAGGGATCCCCGCCTTCTCCGATGACCTCGAGGGGTCCGAGGACGAGGAAACGCATACGCCGGAGGCTAGCGGCCTCGACCGGGGCTGGCTAGCCCCATGCATGGCGTTGAGCTTCCTCTTCGTGCGGCGGCATCAGCCTCGCGCGCAGGGAGGGCAAGCTCGGCACGAACTCAAGACCCCGGCTGCTCAGAGCGGTGCGAGATGGGGAATTGACCCCCCCAGTGCCCCTCGCGGCCCGACGCCGCAGATCCGGACAATTCTTTCGCAGCGGAGGCGGACGGGAATCGAACCCGCCGGGGGACTTTCGTCCCCCCACCGGTTTTGAAGTTCGGGGACCGTCGTGATGTCGGGTGTGATCTGGTGGTATCTGGTGCTGCCGAGTCCAGGGCAGCCAGGACCTCCACGCTGTCTGGTGCCGCCATGTGATGCCTGGTGATGTCCTGTACGTTTGCAACGCGTTTGCAGGCAACTCAAGCCTAGGCCGATGACTTTTGTCGGCACCGACTCCCAGCACCCAGGGATCAAGCGCTGATGAGCTCCGGGTCGGTCGGTGTCGAGGCCCGCTCTCGAAGCCGAGGACCTCCCTCCAGCGCTGGGGCGGCACCTGGCCCACCTTGCGCCGTAGTGCCGGGTGAGCAGGGACTCTGGCCGGGATCCGGCAGTGGTGTCGAACTCCAAAGCGAGGTGCGTCGGGTGCCGGCAGGGCCCATCCCTGCCGCAGGAGCTGCCCTCGGGGGAGAACACGTGACGCAGGGCGGCCTTGCCATGGGCTGCCGAGGTTCGACATCTCGTTCATCGTGTGGACACTTGGGGCCCCTATGCGTTCATAGCTCGACGTGAACGACCGGACCTTCCATCTCGCCTCGCAGGCGGCAGACTCCGAAGCGCTCGCCGCGGGCCGGGTCAGGGAGTTCGAGGTCTTCCTCGACCGTGAGAAGGCAAAGCTCTTCCAGGCGCTCTGCCTGGTGACCCGGAACCGGTTCGAGGCCGAGGAGTCAACGACGTCTTGCTGACGGCCTGCATCGACTGCGCCGAGCGCCCGGCCGTCTCCAAGAAGCGCTGCATGCGCTTCTACCTCGCCGCCTGGAGGGCTGAGAACCCAGAGCGGATGGCGGCGTATCGAGACGCCTATGACCGCCGCGGCGGCCGGCGTCGGGACGCGAAGCGCGACGGCTGACAGTCTCCCGAGGGTCGAGCGTCAGGGCTCGACAGCTCGGACCGCCCGTCACCGACGCGTCGTGATCTCGGGCACTTCGTGAAGCTGAGACAGGGCTCGGAGGTCCTGCGTGACCCGGCTGCTGTCGTTCCAGGTTCTACCGGGACCCGAATCCCAGCTGGAACTGGATCCACCTGCAAGTCGTCTCGTGGGAGGCCGTGGGATGCATCCGCCTCCGGCACCGGGGGCCGGCTGGCCGGGTGGTCGTAGGACCATGGTCTAGGTGCAGGCGGGACCGGGTGGCTGGGACGCTGTTCGCGTTGGACACACGCGCACAACGGGGAGAGGAGAAAGGGAAATGAAAGCGAGCCAGGCTCCGGTTCGAAGCGAGTTCACGACCGAGGCTCGATCCCGGTCTCGACTCGGCGAGAGAAGGGTAGTCCGGGTCGTGAGAAGACTCCTGCGTCCCCTGGGGCTGCTCTCGCTCGCTTTGCTCATGACGATCCTCGGGACGATCGCGGCCGAAGCGACGGTCCGCATCTCGAAGGCAGAACTCAATGGGACCAGACTCCTGCTGGAGGGCACCGCGGCCGCGAACCGCACCATCACGGTGAACGGCGTGGCGATGGGGACGAGCGACGGGGCCGGCACCTTCAAGATCGACCGGGATCCGTTCTCGCCCCCGGCCGATTGCCGGGTCGCGGTGGACGACGGGTCCGGCACGCCGATCACGGCGACGCTCTCGGGGTGCACCGTGAGCTCGACGTCGCCCTCCTCGACGGCGGCCCTCGCGGCCGTCAGCGTCAACCCCACCGAGGTGATCGGAGGGAATACATCGACCGGGACCGCGTCCTTGACTGCTGCGGCGCCCACCGGCGGCTTCGTGGTCTCCCTGTCGAGCGACAACACGGCTGCCGCGACCGTCCCGCCGAGCGTCACGGTCGCAGCCGGCTCCACCAGCGCGACGTTCACCGTCTCGACGAACCAAGTGAACGCCAGGTCCTCGACCATCGTCGGGACGGCCGGCGGGATCACGAAGTACGCGATCATCACGGTGTGGGACGAGTTCCACTTCACCCACGGGAGCATCTCGATCACCCCGGTGGCAACGGGAGCGGCGTGGTCACGTCTGATCCGGCCGGGATCAACTGCACCATCACGAACGGCACCGGCTCCGGAACCTGCTGGAGCTTCTTCCTGACGGGAACCGTCGTCCGGCTCGATGCCCGTCCGGCGGCAGACTCGAGCTTCCAGGGCTGGCGCGGGCTCCCCGGCTGTGCCGACCCCTCGAAGATCACCGTGCCGCGGGGCACGAACATCAACTGTCAGCCCGGGTTCGTCCTGAAGTAACAGTCGGCCCTCGCCGTCGGCTCGCCCGAGCGCACGCTGTAGCGGGCCAAAGGATCGCCGTTCACGCTGGATCAATCGCGACGCCCAGGGCCTCGGAAGGCCCCGGGGCCGCTCGAAGTGCGGGACCGTGACTCGCGTCCTCTACCACCTGCAGTGGTTGGCCGCGGCGCCCGGCGCGTGGCAACGGTCCACGCCAGGGCCAGAGCGACGAGGGCAAGGAGCGCGAGCGGACGTGTCGCCTTCATCCCGATCACCCCTTTCGGCCCGCGGGCTCGTCAGCTGGAAGGCGAGCCAGCGGCTGGCCCCGGTTCTTCCCGGACCATAAGGTCACGGTGCTGGAGTGGCCGCCCAATCCGCTGGAGCTTCGGGACGCTGCTTGGGAGTCGCTTCCCTCCCAGACGCCGCGCACCCTAGAGGCGGAGGGCCGGGGACTATCACCTGGTCCCCTCCACGTGGGCCAGCCCGAACCCGGCGGGTGGGGCTGAGTCTCATGCGGCCGGGTTCGGGGTCAGCTCCCGGTCCCCACACCTACTCCTATCGGGAGATGGACCCGTCAGATCCGCGCTCCCTGGAGGGAAACGACGACGTCGTTGCCCCCGACACGCTGAGCCCGGTGACGACCGCGTAGCCCTCCGGTTCAGGGCAGCGCGGCAAAGTACGTGTTCTCCCCCGCGCCGCATCGACCGAGACACGCGGTCTCTCGCATGTCGGTCCAGTAAGCCACAACGCTGTCGGGTGTGGTCGCGATGCCGCTGTAGTCGCCGACGAACCGCGTTGCAAAGGGGAAATCGGGATCGACACTCACCGCGAACCAGCGGTCGCCGGTGGTCGGGTCCGAGAGCTCCGTTGTGACCTGCTGCGAGGAGAAGATCAGCGAGCCCGGCGCCGTCTCGGTGGCGAGGGTGTACCCATACTCGTGGTTCGCCGGGTCATACGACCGGTCGAAGTACCCGACCCGGAGCCGGCCACTCGAGTCGTAGACAGCCCAGGGCATGAACTGATCCCCGGGTTGGGCGATCGCTGCCGGCGCGCTCCAGGTGTGTCCCCCGTCGAAGGTCTGGCTCACGATCACGTCGCTGTTCGTCACGGCCTGGTAGGGGTCGGGATCGACCGGCAGCGGGGCGTTCCGGTCGTCGAACCACACCACGGCGAAGTGGCCACCGGTCGGGTCGGTTGGGTCCGCCGCGATGTTGCCCTGCATGAGGAGGCGGAACTCGCTGTCGTGCAGGGTCTGCCGCCCGTCGACGCTCACCGGGAAGTCGCCCTCGTTGATCCCGTCGTAAGCCAACCCGATGAGGAACGGCCCCTGGTCCAGGGCGCCGGTGGCCGGATCGACGCGCACCGCCATGTGCGTGTTGCGGGCCAGGTTCGTGGAGCCGTCGGGGGCGTATTCGGATGTGTCGTAGAACGAGACCACGACGTCCCCGGTGGGAGACACCGCGGGTGCATTCCCCCAGGTCTGGTCGCAGGAGTGCGCGGCCGCGAGCCCGATGCAGAACGGTGCGGAACCGGAGATGTCGTTGATCCCCGAGAAGGTGCGCCCGTGGTCGTGGCTCACCGCATCCACGATCGGCACCGTGACCAGGGAGGCCGCCCGATTCCCGATGACGTATTGGATCCAGGTCACGATCACGTTCCCGTGGCCCCACGCGGTCAGGACGGGGTGGTCGGGGAAGACCGACCGGCCGAAGAACGAGCCCCTGCCCGCGGCCACCAGCACCGGGGTGGACCAGTGCCTCCCGCCATCCCCGGACCTCGAGACCACCACGTCCGGGGTGTTGTTCCCACCGTCGGCCAGGGTAGCGAGGTAGGCGACCCCATCGGCGTCGAAGGCCACGGACGGATCGCCGGTGAACTTGTAGCCGTTGAACCGGACCGGATACGTGGTCCAGGTCTTGCCCCCGTCGAACGTCACGTGTGCCCGTGAAAACACGGTCTCATTGATCTGCCCGCCATTCGACACCTTCAGCTGGTAGTCGTTGGCGCTGCCGATGATGTTCAGCGGGTTCGTCGGGTTGACGGCGATTGCCGTCTCGTTGTGGATGCCGACCCCCGCCTCGCAGTCGGTGCTGACGTTCGCCGCCAGCGACGTCGGAGTGCTGCAGATCGGACTGGGCGGGTTGCGGTAAAGCGCCTCTCCGCCGATGCCCCGGACGGGATCGGGGGGGGTCTTGGGGAAGCCGCTGCTCGTAGCCGATCGGCCCGGCGCGGCGAGGGCAACGATGAGGAGCGTGAGGAGCGCGACGACCAGAATCCTTCGCATGAAGTTCCCCCCGGGTCGGTGGCCCCGCAAGTCCTAGCACGTCCGTGTCTGACCGGTCAATCGAGGGTGTGGTGGGAGCGCTGGAGCGGGACGGCAAGAGCCGAATGCCTGGACTGGGTCCTGGTTTTCGGGCGACGGCACCTCGAGCGAGTCCTTCGCACCTACGTGAGGCACTACAACGAAGCGAGGCCCCATCGAGGGTTGGATCTCCTGACGCCTGGGGGTGACCGTCCGCCTCCAGATCGTCAGGGAGGTCCTGGCGGCGTCCGCAGGCGGGACGTACTGGGCGGGCTGATCCACGAGTACCGCGTCGCGGCATGAGGCTCCCTGATCGACGGGTTCGACCTGGGCGGCGACAGCATACTATGGTATATACATGTCCGATGAGGACTTCGACTGGGACGAGCGCAACACGGCCCATGTTCGCGAGAACGACGCCGAGCCCGAGGAGGCCGAAGACGCCGTCTTGGATCCCGGCAGTGTAGGCATGCCGGCCTAAAGCGTCGGGCGCGAGCGGCGGTGGGCCCTCGTGGGGCGTGTCGAGGACAGCGGACGCCTGCTATTCGTCGTGTACACCCCACCGGCGGGGACGGATCCGGGTCGTCACGGCACGCGACGCCGAGCCCAAGGAGAAGCGCAGATACCTCACGAGAGGGAAGTGAGCATGCCGAAGACCAAGACTAGACGCCGCATGAGGACCGTCCACAGCTGGGACGAGGTGCCGGCCTTCGCCTCGGAGGCGGAAGAGGCCGCCTTCTGGGCGACCCACGAGCTCGGTGACGAACTGCTCGAGCAGATGCGGCCTCGGGCTGATCCCAAGCTGCCCCGTCCACGGACGAGACCCATCGCCATCCGCTTTGACGAGAGTACCCTCGCCCGGGTCAAGGACCTCGCCCGACGACGGGGGAAGGGCTATCAGACGCTGGTCAAGGAGTTCGTCTCCGAGCGACTCTACGAGGAAGAGAAACGCGAAGGGATTGTTGGCGAGTAGAGGCATGCAGTCGCGTTCTGGAGGAGGTGCAGACGTCCGAGGCATGGCCAACGGGCGCTTCAGGCGAGTATCGGGTGACAAGTCGTGAGACACCAGAGCCCCCAAGAACGAGGATAGGCACTCTGATCGAGTTTCTTTACCCGTGCGTCACGAACGCGGAAGGAGGAGGTATGTAGAGAACCTCACCAGAAGCGGTGCTGTGCGAGAGATGGAGGATCGCTGGCCCTCCAGCGTCGGCCTCCGGGGGCAGGCGCTAAACCACC
>WNGE01003563.1_pt1 | contig 18332 bp, 19 predicted proteins | sample 5400651 | NCBI WGS metagenome assembly WNGE01 (sample SAMN13153370, study PRJNA577476) | soil metagenome | isolation source: 60 cm soil or saprolite under grassland replicate 2 | place: USA:California | collected 2016-06-15
ACGCCGGGATACGAGATGCGGAACTCCCAGCGCATCCTGCGCAGGTCGAGGAAGCGGAGGGCGGCCCGGCGATCGCCGAACACCGCGCGCGTCCCTCGGCCCGGCGAGCGCCCGACGTACGCGAGCTCCTCGGTGCGGAGGGCCGTCGCCTTCGCGACCGGCTTCAAGGTCAGCGCGTCGACCTTGGCGACGGTGACAGCCTTGCCCTGGCCGAGGAACCCGAGCAGCTGCGCCGGCGGGCCGCCCTTGGCCGCCGCCTGGGGCGCCGCGAGCACGGCGGTCGCGATCGCGATCGACGCAACGTGCCTCATCGTCCCTCCTACAAGCGCGAGCGGCGGAAGGTTCCCGCGGCGCGATTCTACTCCGAGGGACTTCTCCCGGCTCGTCGCGCGTACTAGAGACGTCCGCGAAACAGGAGGGATCGCCGTGCATCGTGCCGTCGCACTTCTCGCAGCCTTCGCCTTTCTCGCCTCGACGCCGGTCGCGCTCGCCGACGGGCCGGGGTACATCTCGCAGGGCGGCTCGGGCGTGCTCGCCCCGAATGGAAAGACGCACTACGTCGCGGTGCCCGTCGGGAACGCGACGGCCGTCGCGCGCGTCCGCGGCGGCTCGGTTCAAACCTGGGCGGTACTCAAGGGATTCTGGGGCATTCCCGCGCCGACGGCCGGACCGAACGGCGCCGAAGGCCTTTCCCGTGACGGGAAGAAGCTGTTCGTCACGACCGCCGGCTTCGGATCGCCGACGCGGTTCCTGGTTGTCGATCCGCGGAGGATGCGGGTCGTCGACCGGTTCGCGCTCAACGGCACCTTCGGGTACGACGCGCTGTCACCCGACGCGTCGACGCTCTATCTGATCCAGCACGTCGACCCGTCGAACATCAACCGCTACGTCGTTCGCGCCTACGACCTTGAGAAGCACGCGCTTGTCCCCGGCCGGATCGCGGACAGGACGCAGCGGGGCTGGGTGATGGAAGGCTCCGCGGTGACGCGGACGACGAGCGGCGACGGCCGCTGGGTGTACACGCTCTACCAGCGTCCCGGGGGCTTTCCGTTCATTCATGCGCTCGACACCGTCAACGGCGTCGCGCACTGCACGGGGTTGCCGTGGCGCGGCGACCAGACGCCGATGTGGAACATCCGGATGACGCTCGTGGACGGCGGCGGCACGCTCGCGGTGCACTGGAAGAGCGGCAAGCCCTGGCTCGAGCTGAACACGGGAAGCTGGCGACTCACGCACGCGCATCCAGCCGGCGCCTTCCCGTGGCGGTGGGTGCTCGGCGCAGCCGCCGGTACGGCCCTGGCGGCTCTCGCACTCGCGCTCGCCGCAATCACCTCGAGGGGCCGCCGCCGCCAAGCTCTCGCACTCGAGGCCTGAGGGACCCCTTTCGCCGCGGGCGGTGTAGCAGTGATGTCAGCGTCGAAGGAGGAGCGATGTCCCGCAGGCTCGGTCTCTGTGTCTTCGTCCTCGCCGTGCTCGCCGTGCCGGCCGCCCACGCCGCCGGACCGCCGGCCGGCGCGCTGCAGGACGGCGTCGGCGTCGTCGGCGGAAGTCCGAGCGGCGGCGGCCCCGTCCGCTACGTCGCGATCGGCGGCGGCGACCATACGACGCTGGCGAGGATCGGCACCGCGGACGGCCGCGTGCAGAACTCGTCCGAGCTGACCGGCGCGTGGGGCATCCCAGCGCTCACGGCGGACGGCCGTCACGGCGGGCTCTCCTTCGACGGGTCGATGCTCGTCCTCGGCGGTCTGAAGCAGGGAGCGACGAGCAGGTTCCTCGTCGTCGACACGCGCAGCCTCATGCCGACGCGCCGCGTCGTGCTGAACGGGAGCTTCGCGTACGACGTGCTGTCGCCCGACGGCACGCGCCTCTACCTCATCCAGCACATGTCGGCCGACGACCTCGCGCACTACGTCGTGCGTGCGTACGACCTCGACACGGGTCGCCTGCTGCCCGGTCGCATCGCCGACAAGACGCAGCAGGGCTGGGTAATGCAGGGCTACGCGCTGTCACGCACGACGGGTGCGGGCGGCCGGTGGGTGTACACGCTGTACATGAACCCGGGCGGCTATCCGTTCGTGCACGCCCTCGACACGGCGCGCGGCGTCGCACATTGCATCGGGCTGCCGTGGACTTCCCCTGACCAGGGAAGGCTGGCGAACATTCGGCTCGGTCTCGGCCACGGCGGCAAGATGCTCACGCTGGACTGGAGGAGCGGCCGACGCTGGCTGACGGTGAACGCCGCGACGTGGCGGATCACGCACGCCGGTGCCGGTGCCGGCAACGGCTTCGCGTGGCGCTGGCTGGTCATCGGCGTGGGCGGTGCATTCGTACTGCTGCTCGTCGGCGTCGGGCTGGCGATTCGCAGCCGCGGCCTCCGGCGAGGAAGGGCCGGCTTCCAGGCGAGCGCGGAAGCCTCCTGAAGGCAAGCAAGGCGGCGGCGACGCCGCAGGCGTTACCGTCCGCCGCAATGGCGTTCGAGCACGTCCTCGTCGTCGGCGCGGGGCAGATGGGCGGCGGGATCGCGCAGGTCGTCGCCGCGTCGGGGCGCCGCGTGTCGCTGCACGATCCGTACCCGGGCGCGATCGATCGCGGTCTCGAGACGATGCGCAAGAGCCTCGAGCGGCTCGCCGAGAAGGGCGGCGCGCCGGCCGACGACGTGCTCGCGCGCGTCGTGCCCGTGGACGACCTCGTCGAGGCCGAACTGCTCATCGAGGCCGTCGTCGAGGACGCGGAGACGAAGGAGGACGTGTTCCGCCGCGCCGACGACACGCTGCCGGAGAGCGCCATCCTCGCGTCGAACACGTCGTCGATCCCGATCACGTCGCTCGCCGCGGTCACCCGCCGACCGGAGCGCGTGATCGGAATGCACTTCTTCAACCCGGTGCCAGTCCTGAAGCTGGTCGAGGTGATCCGCGCCGTGCAGACGTCGGACGAGACTGCCGCGGCGATCGTTCAGCTTGCGCGCGACCTCGGCAAGGAGCCCGCGGAGGCGCGCGACTTCCCCGGCTTCGTCTCGAACCGGATTCTGATGCCCTTCATCAACGAGGCGGCGTACGCGCTGATGGAGGGCGTAGCCGAAGCGGAGGCGATCGACACGATTGCGAAGCTCGGTTTCGCACATCCGATGGGCCCGCTCGCGCTCGCCGATCTGATCGGCCTCGACACCTGCGTCGCGATCATGGAGGTCTTGCACCGAGGGCTCGGCGACCCGAAGTACGCGCCGTGTCCGCTGCTTCGCCAGTACGTCCAGGCCGGCCGGCTGGGGCGGAAGAGCGGTCTCGGCTTCTACTCGTATTAGCGGCCGGATCACCCGTCTCCCCCGTCCGGGGGATTGACGGGAGTCACGGCGAAGAGCAGAACACAGAAAGGGGGTGAACGCCGCATGCGTTTGCTGTTGGTCGACGACGACCCGGGCCTGAGGGAACTACTCCGCACAACGTTCGAGCTCTTCGATCTCGAGCTCGACGAAGCTGACAGCGCGGCGATGGCCGCGCGCCGCATCTCCGCCTGCAAGCCCGACGTAATCGTGCTCGACGTGCTCATGCCGGGCATCGACGGTCTCGAGTACTGCCGGGCCCTCAGGAACGCACCGCAAACGAGAGACATCCCCGTCGTGCTCCTCACCGGCTCGGAGCTCTCGCAGCTCCAGGGCTCGCGCGCCGATGCGCTGATCAAGAAGCCGTTCAGCCCCCTCGAGCTGCTGTCCGTCGTCGAGCGTCTCGCCGGCGGCATGAACGGCGTGCCGCTTCGGTCGCCGCGAAGCGTCGACTCCGAGGAGCAGCTGCTCCTCTACGCGAGCGACCTCCGTCACCTCGTGGAGATCGAGCGCCAGCAACGGAACCTGCTCAACGCCGCGTACCACGACACAGTCGCTGCACTCGCAGGGGCGCTCGAGTCGAAGGACACCGGCACGCGGGCCCATTCGCAGCGCGTGCAGCTCTACGCCGTCGAGCTCGCGGGCGTCTGCGCTCCCGAGCTGCTGAACGACCCGAGCATCGAGTACGGCTTCCTGCTCCACGACGTCGGCAAGATCGGGATCCCCGACCGCGTTCTCCAGAAGCCGGCGCCGCTGTCAGGCTCAGAGCGCCGGCTGATCGAGACGCACACCGTTCTGGGCGAGCAGATGCTCGAGGGCGTCTCGTTCATGAGCCCCGAGTGCCTCGCGGTCGTGCGCTCGCACCACGAGCGCTGGGACGGCAGCGGCTACCCGGACGCGCTCGCGGGGGACGAGATCCCTCTCAGCGCACGCGTGTTCGCGGTTGCGGATGCGCTCGACGCGATCACGAGCGACCGGCCGTACCGCCGCCAGCAGCCGTGGGGCTATGCCGCGGAGGAGATCCAGGAGCAGTCCGGACGGCAGTTCGATCCGCAGGTGGTCGCCGCCTTCCGTGAGCGCGACGGCGCGTTGCGCGGCATCAGAGCAGAAGTCGCGTAACCGCCGAAAACTAGACTCCGCGCGTGGACTTCGAGCTCACCGCGGAGCAGCGGGACATCCAGACGCTTGCGCGCGACTTTGCGCGCGAGCGGATCGAGCCGCACGCGGCCGCGTGGGACCGCGAGCACCGCTTCCCGCGCGAGCTCTTCGCGCAGCTCGCCGAGCTCGGGCTGATGGGCGTCTGCGTGCCGGAGGAGTACGGCGGCGCCGGCGCGGACTTCATCTCGTACATCCTCGTGCTCGAGGAGCTCTCGCGTGCCGACGCCGGCGCTGGCGTGACGGTCGCCGTGCACACGAGCGCCACGACGCTGCCGATCCTCGCGTTCGGCACGGACGAGCAGAAATCGCGCTTCGTCCCGCCGCTCGCGCGCGGCGAGGTGCTCGGCGCGTTCGCGCTCACCGAGTCGGAGGCGGGCTCCGATGCGGGCTCGCTGCGGACGAGGGCCGAGCCGAACGGAGACGGCTGGACGATCTCCGGTGCGAAGCAGTGGATCACCAACGGCCGCTTCGCGGGGACGTTTCTCCTCTTCGCCCGGACCGACGAGTCGACCGAGGGAGCGCGAGGCGTCTCCGCGTTCATCCTCGACGCGGAGCACGTTCGGATCACGCGCGACGAGGAGAAGCTCGGGCTCAACTCGTCGGTGACGAACGACATCGTCGTGGAGGGCGCACACGTCGCGCGCGACCGGCTGCTGCACGACGAGAACAAGGGCTTCACCGTCGCGATGGCGACGCTGGACGGGGGGCGGATCGGAATCGCCGCGCAGGCGCTCGGCATCGCGCAGGCGGCCTACGACGTCGCGCGCGCGTACGCGCGGGAGCGGCGCGCTTTCGGACGGCGGATCGCGGATTTCCAGGCGATCCAGTGGAAGCTCGCCGACATGTCGACCGAGATCGATGCGGCGCGGCTGCTCGTCTACCGGGCGGCGTGGTTGAAGACGACGGGCGCGCGGCACACGGAGGCGGGTGCAAAGGCGAAGCTCTTCGCCTCGGAGATGGCGCGCCGCCAGACCGCCGAGGCGATCCAGATCCTCGGCGGCTACGGCTACACGAAGGAGTTCCCCGTCGAGCGCTATTACCGCGACGCGAAGATCACGGAGATCTACGAGGGGACCAGCGAGATCCAGCGCCTCGTGATCGCGCGGGAGCTCCTCGGCCGGCTCGATCGCGCGACGACTCCCTCGCGGTCCTGACAGCACCCCGCGCCGCTGACTTTCGTCACACAGGCGTCACAGTCTCTCAACGGCGGCTGCCACCGGACCTAACTTTTGGCCGGGACACCAACCACGCTACTTCCAGCGCAAGTCGGGCCGGTGTCACGAAGCCGTCACATTCTCGCGCGGGTGGCTGCCGCCAGAGGTGTCCGCTTAGACCAGGTCCTCCGCCAGAAGTGTCCGGTAGATCCTGACGGCCCCTGCGCCGCTGACTTTCTTCGGCAAAGGCGCCGCCTCGACGGTGGCTGCCCGGACCTGAAAGCCATGCGAGAGCGGCGCCGGGGCGGCGATGCCGCCCCGGCGCGCCGGATCCGTCAGAGCTAGTCGAGCGACTCGACCTGGATCGCGGTGATCTTCACCTGGTGAGCCTCGGCGGGCTGCGGCGACTCGCACCACACGGTCGCGGTGCCTCCGTTCGCTTCGACCATGTAGGTGTAGTCGTTCTCCAGCGGGAGCGTCGAGACGAGAACGTTGCCGCTCGCGTTGGACGACACCGTGGCGTACGAGTAGTCGGCACTTCCGCCGTTCCCCCCGCTGACGACGAGCGCGCACTGGACGATCGACGCCGGGACGTTGAGCCCGTGGGCCGTCAGGTAGGCCTTGGCCGAGACGACGTACTTGCCGGGCGGCAGCGTGCGCGAGGCAATCGACGTCTGCACGTTCGCCGGGAGCTCCTTGTAGGCCCAGGCTGTGGTGTACGCGTTGCTCGGCCCCCGGTCGCCCTTCGGGCCTTGCTGGTTCCAGTCGAGGGCGGTCTCCTTGATCGTGCAGCCCTTGGGAACGTTCGTGGCCGTGTCCGTCACGCGCACCGCGCCGGTGCCCGTGTTGTAACACCCGTGGATCACGCCGCCGCCGTCCGGGATGGCTGCGAAGGCGAACGAGCCGAGCGCGAGCGCCGCGACGGCGCCTGCTGTGACGATTGCGAGCTTCTTGGAACGAAACATTGTGGTGCTCCCTTCGTGATTTCGAGTTCGGATGACTGACGCAGCTAGCTTGCTGCGCGGCGCGGTTCACGAGAAGGAGCCGGGCCGCTGTTTCACGCGGCGGCCAGCCGAGCGTCGTCCGGCGGTTTACCGACGGCGTGCGGCTTCACCAGACGCGTCCGCAAAACCCAGACGCCGGCCTTGGCACTCACGTTTGCGACAACGGCGTCACACCCGCTCATGAGTGGCTGCCACCAGGACAGCCACCAGGACAGGGCCGTTTCGCCTGACCCAAAACATGCGAATACCAAGGCGCGATGAGATTTGCGGCACGAAGTCCTCACACTCCCGTAACGGCGGCTGCCACCAGACGTGGACGTTTCGGCCAGGGGCGGCGTTCCGCTCCGGCGCGGGCCGTAACCTAGAGCGCATGCGCAAGCGCGACGAGCCCGTCCGGCTGACGCGGATCTACACGCGCACGGGCGACGCAGGCGAGACCAGCCTCGGCGACGGGTCGCGCATCTCGAAGACGCATCCCCTCGCCGAGGCGATCGGCGACGTCGACGAGCTGAACTCGGCGCTCGGCTGGGCACTCGCCGCCGGAGCGAACGCCGCGCTCGAGCACGTGCAGAACGAGCTCTTCGACGTCGGCGCCGACCTGTCGGTTCCGTTCGTAGAGGACGACGGCCGGCTCCGCGTCACACAGGAGGCGATCGAGCGGCTCGAGGCCGCGTGCGACGAGGCGAACGCACAACTCGAGCCGCTGAAGAGCTTCGTCCTCCCCGGAGGGAGCGAGTTCGCGGCGAGGCTCTTCCTCGCACGTGCAATCTGCCGCCGCGCGGAACGGCGCGCGATCGCCGCCGGCGAGGTGAACCCGCTCGTCCCCGTGTACCTGAACCGGCTCTCCGACCTGCTCTTCATCCTGGCTCGCGCGGCGAACGGCGGCGACGAGATCCTGTGGCAGCCGGGCACTCCTACAATGGCTCCAAATGGCGACGACTGAGGATCCGCGCTCGCTCTCCGGCACCGACGCGTGGCGCAAGGAGCTGTACGAGGCGTCGCCCGAGCGGCAGGGCGAGCTCTTCTCGACCATCTCCGGCCTCGAGAACGAGCCGCTCTACTCCAACGAAAACGTCGACATCGACTACGAGCGCGATCTCGGCTATCCGGGCGTCTATCCCTTCACGCGCGGCGTCTACCCGTCGATGTACCGCGGCCGCCTCTGGACGATGCGCCAGTTCGCCGGCTTCGGGACCGCCGAGGAGACGAACGAGCGCTTCCGCTATCTCCTGGAGCACGGGCAGACCGGCCTCTCGACCGCGTTCGACATGCCGACGCTGATGGGCCACGACTCCGACTCCCCGCGCTCGCTCGGCGAGGTCGGCCGCGAGGGAGTCGCGATCGACTCGCTCGCCGACATGGAGACGCTCTTCGACGGCATTCCGCTCGGCGACGTCTCGACGTCGATGACGATCAACTCGCCCGCGGCGATGCTGCTCGCGTTCTACGTCTGCGTCGGGGAGCAGCAGGGCGTCCCGCGCGACGAGCTCCGCGGGACGATCCAGACGGACATCCTGAAGGAGTACATCGCGCAGAAGGAGTTCATCTTCCCGCCGGAGCCGTCGATGCGGCTCGTCACCGACATGATCGAGTTCTGCGCGCGCGAGATGCCGAAGTGGCATCCGATCTCGATCTCCGGCTACCACATCCGCGAAGCCGGGTCGAACGCCGCGCAGGAGCTCGCCTTCACGCTCGCGAACGGCTTCACGTACGTCGACTGGGCGATCGAGCGCGGGCTCGACGTCGACGAGTTCGCACCGCGCCTTTCCTTCTTCTTCAACGCGCATCTCGACTTCTTCGAGGAGATCGCGAAGTACCGGGCCGCGCGCAGGATCTGGGCCCGCGAGCTGCGCGAGCGCTACGGCGCGCGCAATCCACGCTCGTGGCTGATGCGGTTCCACACGCAGACGGCCGGCGTCTCGCTGACCGCGCAGCAACCGCAGGTGAACATCGTCCGCACCGCGCTCGAGGCGCTGGCCGCGGTCCTCGGCGGCACGCAGTCGCTGCACACGAACTCCTTCGACGAGGCGCTCGCCCTCCCGACGGAGGAGGCCGTGCGGATCGCCCTGCGCACGCAGCAGGTGATCGCGCACGAGACGGGCGTCGTGAACACGATCGACCCGCTCGGCGGCTCTTACCACGTCGAGCACCTGACGAACGCGCTCGAGGCGGAGGCATACGAGTACTTCGAGCGGATCGAGAAGCTCGGCGGCGTCGTCGAGGCGATCAAGGAGAACTTCTTCCAGCGCGAGATCGCCGAGGCGTCGTTCCGCTACCAGTCGGAGGTCGAAGCGCGGCAGCGGATCGTCGTCGGCGTCAACCGCTACGAGCTCGAGGACGAGCCGCCGCCCGACATCCTTCGCATCGACCCTGCGCTGGAGAGCCGGCAGATCGAGCGCGTCCGGTCGCTCCGCGCGCGCCGGGACTCGAACGCAGCGAGCTCGGCTCTGGCACGGCTGAAGGAAGACGCCGCGCACGAGGATCGAAACCTGATGCCGCCGATCGTCGAAGCCGCGCGGGCGTATGTGACGATGGGCGAGATGTGCGATGCGCTCCGCGAGGTCTGGGGCGTCTGGCGCGAGACGCCCGTTTTCTAACAAGCCGCGAAAAATCGCGTCTACTATGTCCACGTGGGCGAGTTCGCGGCAACGAAGCCTGAGCAAACGCTGGGCCGTCGGGTTACGAAGGCGCTGCCGTACCTGGCTGCGCTCGTGTTCGTCGCCGGCGGAATCGCCTTCCTGATCGCCTACTTCGGGAACACCTCGAACATCAAGCACCCGGCCACGCGGCCGGGGAAGCCGGTCGACGCGAGCAAGATCGCCCCAACGGTGCCGGTGCCGAAGGGCGCGCGCACCGTCGCCGCTCAGTACGTGCTTTCCGCGATGACGCGTCAGAACCTGCCGCTTTCCTGGAAGCTCACGCATCCGGAGCTCAAGGCCGGCTACACGCGCAAGGAGTGGCTGACGGGGAACATCCCCGTGCAGTTCTTCCCGCCCAAGGCGTTCGCGGCCGCGACCTACAAGGTCGAGTGGTCGCACCCGAACGACGTGTTGCTGAACGTCTACGTGTTCGCGAAGCGGAAGGTGGCGTCCTTGTCGCAGTCGTTCTTCGTCGAGTTGAAGCCTGTCGGCAAGGGAGCGAGCAAGCGCTGGCTCGTCTCGTACGTCGCTCCGTCGGGCGGCGGCCAGAATCGTCCCCAAGGGCCTGAGGGCTAGACCCCGCGTATCCTTGGTCGGCGTGAGGGGATTCCTCTCTTCGCCGCGGCGCCGTCGGCGCGGTCTGACCGTGCTCGTCGTGACGCTGGTCCTCGCCGGCGTGACCTTCTCGATGGTGCGCTGGTCGAACACCTCGCACGTCCACTACGCGAAGACGCGCCCCGGCAAGCCGACGATCGTGCAGGTGTCGGTCCCGGCCGATTTCCGGACGGCAAAGCGGGAGGGAGTGCTCCGCGTCGCCGCCGAGTTCGTCAACACGGCCGTGCGGAGGCAGCGCGTCGCCGTGTCCTACGACCTCGCGACGCCTGCCTTGCGCCGCGGCTACACGCGGAAGACGTGGGCGACACGGGACATCCCCGTGCAGCCGTACCCACTCGATTTCGCGAGGTACAAGTTGAAGGGCTCGTTCACCGACTCGGTCTGGCTGCAGGTCGCGGTCTATCCCGACCGGAAGCACAAGACGATTCCCGCCGCAGTCTTCGATCTGACGCTGAAGCCTTTCAGCGATGGGCAATCGCGCCGCTGGCTCGTCGACTCGTGGGCTCCCGCCGGCTACACGGGCGTGCCTGCCGGCCCACTCGGCGGCAGCCGGAAGCCCGTCGCGACAGTCGAATACAAGAGTGCGCTGTCCCGGCGCTGGCTGCTCGTTCCCATCAGCGCGTTCATCGTTGGACTGTTGCTGCTTGCGACGCTCGGCCTGCTCGGCTGGTGGCGCAACAAGTCGGCGCTCAGGCGTTACAGGTCACACTCGCTCTGATCCCGCAGTGAGAGCGATCCTGTACTCATACCGGTGGCGGCGCCGGATTGCCTGGACGGGCGGCTTCGCCGTCGTGATCGTCGGGCTCGTCATCGCCGCGATCGTGCTTCCCAAGGATCACGGTCAGGAGGCCGAGCTGACGCCGACTGGCACCGCGGCGTCGCAGACGGTGGAGACCGTGGAGACGGTGACCAAACCGGTGCGCGTCACCGCCGCCGAGCGGCACGCCGTCAACCGAACGCTCGTCGCCTTCGTGCGGACGGGCGTCACCAGGGCCGATCCCGCGGCGGCATGGGATCTCGCGACGCCCGCGATGCGGAGTGGCGTCGGGCGCAAGCAATGGAACGCGGGCGAGCTGCCGGTCCAGCCGTATCCGGCGCGCATTCCCGAGAAGCCGTCCTGGAACGTGCTGTCGTCGTTCCCAGGCGACCTCTCGATCGATCTCGTCCTGCAACCGCGTCACGGGAGCCGGCTCGGCCCGATCGCGTTCGCGGTCGAGCTGAAGCAGGAGAAGAAGGACGGCCGCTGGCTCGTGGACTCGATGATCCCCGAACAGGCCTTCGCCCCCACGGAGCAGCCGAAGACGAAGCACCCGGTCCCCGTCGCAAACGGACGCGGCCCCAAAGGCGCGCTGAGCCCGAAGTGGTTCATCGTCCCCGGCGTGCTGCTCGCACTGATCGCGCTCGTGCCGATCGTGGTGCTCCTGAACACGTGGCGCCGCAACCGGGCGATCGAGCGGCGCTACCGCGCGGAACGCGGGCTGTAGGACTAGTCTCACCGGCGTGGCAGGCAAGATCCGCGTCGTCATCGCAAAGCCCGGCCTCGACGGGCACGATCGCGGCGCGAAGATCATCGCCCGCGCGCTCCGCGACGCCGGGATGGAGGTGATCTACACGGGCCTTCACCAGACGCCCGAACAGATTGTCGAGACGGCCGTGCAGGAGGATGCCGACGCGGTTGGCATCTCCATTCTCTCGGGCGCGCACATGACGCTCGTGCCGAAGATCCTCGAGGGCCTGCGCGAGAACGGAGCGGAGGACGTGCTCGTCGTCGTCGGCGGAACGATCCCGACAGAGGACGCGGCCGAGCTCAAGCGGCAGGGCGTCGCCGAGGTGTTCACGCCCGGCGCGCCGACGATGGAGATCGTCGACTTCCTGCGCGCCCGAGTCCCCGCGTGATCCGCGTCGAGCGCGAAGACGCGGTCGCGACCGTCGTCGTCGACCGTCCCGATGCGATGAACGCGCTCGACGTGGCGACTCTGACGGAGCTGCGCGACCGGCTCCAGGAGCTGCGCGACGACGGGGACGCGCGCGCGATCGTCCTGACCGGGGCCGGCGACCGCGCGTTTATCGCCGGCGCCGACATCAAGGCGATGAGCGGGATGGACGTCGCACAGGCGAAGGCCTGGGGCGAGCTCGGTCACAACGTCGCGCAGCTGCTCGAGACGAGCCCCAAGGCGACGATCGCAGCGGTCAACGGATTCGCGCTGGGCGGCGGCTGCGAGCTCGCGCTCGCCTGCGACATCCGCTACGCGTCGTCGAGAGCGAAGTTCGGACAGCCGGAGATCAACCTCGGGATCATCCCGGGGTGGGGCGGCACGCAACGGCTCGCACGCGTGTGCGGAATCGGGTTCGCGAAGGAGCTGATCCTCACCGGGCGCGTCGTCGACGCGGAGGAAGCACAGCAGCGAGGCCTCGTCAACGGCGTGCACGACCCTGTGCTCGAGCGGGCGCTCGAGACCGCGCGGCTGCTCGCCTCGAAGAGCCCGCTCGCGGTCGCGGCTGCGAAGGCGGCGACGAACCACGCGCTCCAGGGCGATCACGTCGAGAACCTCGGCCGAGAGGCCGAGCGCTTCGGCGATCTCTTCGCGAGCGAGGACGCGAAGGAGGGCCTGACCGCGTTCATCGAGAAGCGCGAGCCGAAGTTCACTGGCCATTAGTGCCCCATCCGGCAATAGACAGTGCGCTTCTAGCGGAGCACGAGCCCGCCATGCGGCGTCCTCGGTCGGCCCGATATAAACCCATATCGAGCCTCCCTGCGTCCTTGCCTGGCGACCTCGTGCCGTCGCCAGAAACGCGAGACCATTACCGCATGGGGCACTAGCTGCGCTTCGCCGTCTGTCTCTCGAACTTCGGGACGTATGCAGACCCTCGGCAGTCGGTGCTCGTCGCGCGTGCCGCCGAGGCTGCGGGATGGGAGGGCTTCTTCGTCTGGGACCACCTGGCGTTCGTCTGGGGCTCGCCGTCCGCTGATCCGTGGATAACGCTCGCCGCCGTTGCGAGCGCGACCGAGAACCTCACCCTCGGCACCGCGGTGACCCCGCTTCCGCGTCGCCGTCCCCAGGTGCTCGCGCAACAGCTCGGCACGCTCGAGCGGCTGAACGGCGGCGGCGTCGTCCTCGGGGCCGGCCTCGGCGGCAACGAGAAGGAGTTCACCGCGTTCGGCGAGGACTTCGACGCGCGCCGCCGCGCGAAGCTCCTCGACGATGGTTTGAAGATCGTCCGCGACTCTTGGCACGGCCCGATCTGGATCGGCGGCAACAGCGGGCCGGCGCTTCGGCGCGCTTCGCGCTGGGACGGCTGGATCGCCAACAGCGTTGCGACCGACGGGATGACCATGACGCCGGACGAGCTGGCGCGGAAGGTGCAGGCGATCGGGCGCGGCGCAGGCTTCGAGGTCGCCTGCAACGGCTACTCGTCGGCCGGGGATCGTGCGCTCTGCGCCGAGTACGCCGACGCGGGCGCCACCTGGTGGCTCGAGAACCTGCACGACAAGCGCTTCCAGCCCGGCGAGCTGCTCGAGCGCGTCGCGGCGGGACCCGCTAGTGCGTGATGAGGATCCGCGATGCGGTGAGCGCGTTCGCGTCGCCGCGCTGGGCCGCGAGCGTCGCGCGCACGGGCAGCGTGTAGACCGTCGCGCGCATCCCCGCCAGGAGGGCTTCGAGCCCGACCGTCACGCCGGGGATGTCCATGGAAACCTGGGCGTTGTCCGCGAGCGCGAGCACGACCGGCCGGCTGACCGCGATCGGCTTCGTCAAGTTCGGTTGCACGCTCGACGTCTTGAGCTCCAGACCGGGGCCGGCGCCGAACGACGAGAGGATCGTCCCGGTGATGCTCAGCGACACGGTTGAGCCGGCCTTGGCGTAGAACATCAGCGGTGGCGCCTTGCGGAGGTACGGGTAACCGTCGACGGCCGCGCCGCCGCCCGGGTGCACCTCGAAGTGGAGGTGCGGGTGAATCCCGTCCGCGTCGCCTGAGTCGCCCACGTAGCCGACGAGCTGTCCGGCGGCGACGCGTGCGCCGTCCTTCAACTTCGGCGCATACGCCGTGCCGGCGACGCACTCGCCGCGGTTGTCGTTGTGCGCGGTCAGGTCGTTGTTCAGGTGGATGTAGAGGTAGGTCGTCCCGCTGGCGCCGTGCAGATAGAGCATGCAGCCGGCGTTGGCGGACGTCGTCCAGAACTCGACCGTTCCGGCCTCCACGGCGACGGCCGGTGCGCGGCGCGCGGCCACGATGTCGATGCCCTGGTGCGGGCCCCCCGGGCGCGGCGACCCGAAGTCGTCGGTGTAGCTGGTCGTCCCGACGACCGGGAAGATCAGACGCGGGACGGCTTTGCCCGGTGCCGCCTCGGCGCCGGTAGCCAGCGTGAGCGAGATCATGAGAGCGAGAACGATGCGCATAGCGCGGGGCCGAAGGTCGGAACCCTAACGGACAATCCCGTCGTTAGAGTCCTGCGCGATGAGCAGGAGTCCTGCGTCGTGAAGATCGCCGTCTGCGTCAAACAGGTGCCCGAATCGCAGGCCAAGCGCCTCGATCCCGCAACGAAACGACTCGACCGCTCGGGTGAACGGGCGCTGAACGCGTTCGACGCGAACGCGATCGAGGAAGCGCTGCGTGTGAAGGAAGCCGGCGGCGAAGGCGAGGTGGTGCTCGTGTCCCTCGGGCCCGAGCAGGCGCTCGACGCGTTGCGCAAGGGACTTGCGATGGGTGCGGACCGCGCCGTGCTCGTCAACGATCCCGCGGCGGCCGGTTCCGATCTCGTTACGACGAGCCTCGCGCTCGCGAAAGCACTCGAGCGCGAGCAGGCGGACGTGATTCTGTTCGGCCAGCAGGCGAGCGACTCCGACGGCGCCGTCCTCTGTGCAGCCGTTGCCGACCGCTTGCGCCTGCCGCTCGTGTCGCAGGCCGCGGAGCTCAAGGTCGGCGACGGCACCGCGCGCGTGAAACGGCAGACGGAGTTCGGCTACGACACGATCGACGCGCCGCTCCCCGCGGTCGTCGCCGTGTCGGACGCGATCAACGAGCCGCGCTATCCGTCGCTGAAGGGGATCATGGGCGCGAAGAAGAAGCCGCAGGAGACCCTCGGCGCCTCCGAGCTCGGCATCGACGCGGCGCAGATCGGAGAAGCGGGCTCGAAGACGGAGGTGCTCGCACTCGGCGACCCGCCTGCGCGCGGAGACACCGTGAAGATCGAAGACGACGGCAGCGGCGCGCAGAAGATCGTCGACTTTCTCGCGGAGAGACGATTGCTGTGAGCACGCTCGTCTTTCTCGAGCATCACGGCGGCGATCTCGTCAAGAACTCGCTGGCCGTGGTGTCGAAAGCCGCGTCGCTCGGCGGCGACGTGCACGGCGTCGCGATCGGCAAGGGCGTGCGCGAGCCGGCCGCGAAGGCCGGTGCGTACGGCGCCGCAAAGGTGTGGGTCGCCGACGATCCCGCGCTCGAGGCTCCGCTGCCGCAACCCCGCGTCGACGTGCTCGAGCACCTCGTCCGCGAGCACCGCTACGAAACGGTGTTGTTCGGCCAGAGCGTGCTCGCCGCGGACGTTGCGTCCGGCCTTGCGGCACGGCTCGAGGCGGGGCTGAACTGGGATCTCACAGACCTCGTGCAGCAGGACGGGACGCTTGTCGGCAAGCGCCCGGCGCTTCAGGACTCCGTGATCGTCGACGTCGGCTGGAAGGCGGAGCCGCGGCTCGCGCTATTCCGCTCGGGCGCCTTCGATCCGCAGGAGAGCGGCGGCGAGGCGCAGGTCGAGGATCTCGAGGTCGAGCTGCAGGACTTCTCGACGCGGGCGACGATGGTCGAGCAGGCGCATGCCGAGAGCGAGGGACCGTCGATCGAGGACGCGCAGGTGATCGTCGCGGGCGGACGCGGGCTGGGCGAGCCGGGCAACTTCAAGCTCGTCGAGGAGCTCGCACAGGCGCTCGGCGGCGCGGTGGCCGCAACGCGAGCGGTCGTGGACGCGGGCTGGTACCCGTACGCCGCCCAGGTCGGGCAGACCGGTAAGACCGTCTCCCCGAAGCTCTACATCGCGGTCGGCATCTCGGGCGCGATCCAGCACAAGGTCGGCATGCAGAGCTCCGGCGTCGTCGTCGCGATCAACAAGGACGGCAACGCGCCGATCTTCGAGTTCGCCGACCTCGGCGTCGTCGGCGATCTGCACGAGATCGTCCCCAAGCTGACCGAGCTCGTGAAGCAGCGCCGGTCGTGAGCGTCAAGCCGGCCGACTTCCCGCCCCCGTTCGAGCTCTCGGAGGCGATCGCCGAGCCGACCGATCCGCCGGACGAGCGGATCGAGGTCGGCGTCCTGATCGTCGGAGCGGGGCCGGCGGGACTCGCGTGCGCGATCCGGCTCGGGCAGCTCCTCGAGGAAGAGCCGCACGTCGCCGACCGGCTCGGCGACGTTCCTGTCGCCGTGCTCGAGAAGGGCAAGCAGGTCGGTTCGCATCTCCTCTCCGGCGCGGTCGTGAACCCGCGGGCGCTGCGCTCGCTGTTCGGCGATCGCATGCGCGTCACCGAGATGCCGTTCTACGGCGAGGTGCGCACCGAGTCGGTCTACTACTTGACCCGGCACCAGGCGCTGCGCATCCCCGCGCCGCCCACGATGAAGAACCACCACAACTACGTCGCGTCGCTGTCGCAGCTGGGGCGGTGGCTCGGCGAGCAGGCGGAGGAGGGCGGCGCGACGATCCTGCCGGAGACCGCCGCGACGAAGCTCCTCGTCGAGCACGGTCGCGTACGCGGCGTGCGCACGGGAGACAAGGGCCGCGGGCGCAACGGGGAGCAGCTCCCGAACTTCGAGCCCGGCTCCGACCTGGTCGGGCGCGTCACGGTTCTCTGCGAGGGAACGCAGGGGCATCTGACCGGGGCGGCGATCAACCGCTTCGGTCTCGCGGGCGAGAACCCGCAGGTCTGGGCGCTGGGCGTCAAGGAAGTCTGGAAGGTGCCGCGGCCGCTCGACCGCGTGATTCACACGATGGGCTGGCCGCTTCGCAACAGTCCGCGCTACCGCGAGTTCGGCGGCTCGTTCATCTATCCGCTCGGCGACGACATGGTGTCGCTCGGGATGGTGGTCGGGCTCGACTACCGCGACGCGGAGCTCTCGGTGCACGACCTGCTGCAGGAGCTGAAGACGCATCCGCTGGTGCGGGGGATCCTCGACGGCGGCGAGCGCGTGGAGTGGGGCGCGAAGACGATTCCCGAGGGCGGCTTCGTGGCGCTGCCGAAGCAGTTTCATTCGCCGGGCCTGCTGCTCTGTGGGGACGGCGCCGGCTTCGTCAACGTGCCGGCGCTGAAGGGCGTGCACTACGCGATCGAGTCGGGGCGGCTCGCCGCCGAGGCGGCGTTCGCTGCAGTACGCCCGGGCTCGAGTCCGGCGACGGCGCTCGGGACCTACGACGACGCGGTGCGCGAGAGCTTCATCTGGGAGGACCTGCAGGAGGTGCGCAACATGCGTCAGGCGTTCGGCCGCGGCTTCTGGCTCGGCGGCGCGATGGCGGGCGCGATGACCGCGACGAAGGGGCACTTTCCTCCCGGGAACGCCCCGACCGAACGTGACGCGGAGCAGGAGCTCATCGAGGCGGGTCGCGCGCGCAGTTATCCCACACCGGACGGGAAGCTGACGTTCGACAAGCTCTCGTCGGTGTTCGCGTCGGGCAACAAGACGCGCGACGACCAGCCGAGTCACATCCGCGTGCAGACCCGCGTGCCGGAGGAGGTCGGCCGCCTGTGGGAGCACATGTGTCCCGCGCAGGTCTACGAGTGGACGGACGATGCCGTGCACGTGACGCCGTCGAACTGCGTGCAGTGCGGGGCGATCACCGCGAAAGGCGGCCGCCTCACCCCGCCCGAGGGAGGCTCGGGCCCCGAGTACAAGCTGACGTGAACGTGCGGAACATCCGTTGGGTCGGGATCCCGACGGATCGCTACGAGGAGATGGCAGGGTTCTTCCGCGACGTGCTGGGGCTGCGCGTCGGATTCGACGCGCCGACGACGGTCGAGCTCGAGACGTCCGAGGGCGACCGGATCCAGCTGATGGCGCCGGGCGATCGCTACTACGACTTCTTCCGCGAGCACGCCCGCGGATCGGTCGTCCCCCTCTTCGAGGTCGACGACGTAGAACAGGCGCGCCGAGAGCTCGAGGTCGCCGGCGTCGAGCTGGTCGGCCCGTCCGAGCGGGACAGCAACTGGGAGTGGATCCACGTCCGCGCTCCCGACGGCACCCTCGTCGAGCTCGGTAGCCGACTCCCGCACTAGGTACCGCGCGGCACATTTCCTTCACACCTCCGTTACGACGGCTGCCACCAGCCGTGGCTCTACCGGGCGGGTCTTCTCGGGACGATCGTTCCGCAGTACTCGCGGAACCGGTCGACTTGGTTCGGGCCGGACGGTGCGACGAAGTCGAGGACATCGCGGACTGCGAGGAACGGCTCTGGTGGTGCCAGGCCGAT
>WNGE01011067.1_pt1 | contig 18332 bp, 22 predicted proteins | sample 5400651 | NCBI WGS metagenome assembly WNGE01 (sample SAMN13153370, study PRJNA577476) | soil metagenome | isolation source: 60 cm soil or saprolite under grassland replicate 2 | place: USA:California | collected 2016-06-15
TCGTTGACCGTGACCGGACGCTTCGCCATCGGGCACCTCCCACATCGATGGAGATGCCCTGCTCAACGCTCAACCAGCCGTACCGTCACCACGAACAGCGGCCACCCACCTCGACGGTCCGAGGCGGAGCCTCTTTAGGTACGCCATAGGTACCGTCGTCGTGCTCGGTCCGCCCGCAAAGCGGGTCTTCGGCGTCGCGTACACGAGGATGGGGAACGACCTCATAGCGCATTCAAGCGTGGATTACCTTTGGCACAGCCTGAACCAGATCTGGGACGCCGTGTATCTACATGGTCAGCGTGAGCGCGTAGCCATCCCGCTTATCGGCACCGAATTCGCACGGATCAGCTGCCTGGATCGCGACAGCCTGCTCAAAATGATCCTTCTTTCGTTCGTCGCGCGGTCACGTGAGGACCCAGTGTGTCGCGAGCTTATCGTCATAATCCATCCTCGCGACTACGAGAAGATCAACTTGCTCGAAGTCGACACATTCCTACAAACCATATAGCCAGGCCACAGGGGGCAGAAGGAGTAGCATGTGAGTCACATGAACAGCTCTCAGAACGTAATATCACAACTGGATTCCCTGCTTAAAGAGTACGACGAACTGGCGGCACGGGCGCAGGATGACGATCTATCAGACCTAAAGATCGAAAGCATTACCCTGGCCAATCGCTTACAGGCGGCCATCGACCGCCTGACGGTTCCTACGAGCACCTACGCTCGGGCAGCGGATCTACAGAGGGAAGAACCCGCGCATGTGAAGCTGCTTGAGCTTAGAGGGGTTGTTATCGCCTTACGGGACGATGTTAAAGCCGGCTGGCTAGAGTCTCTTGTCGAGCTCGTGCACGCCGACACTCACAATGACTTTCTGGAGATGGCAGATGAGCTGCTCGGCAAGGGGTACAAAGACGCAGCAGCTGTGATCGCGGGAACCTCCCTAGAGGTGCACCTGCGTTCGCTGTCCGTCAAACATGGTGTAGCTACCCAGGCTCCTAATGGCTCGCCGAAGAAGGCAGACACAATCAATGCTGATTTAAAGAAGGCGAGCGTCTACGGTGCTCTGGAACAGAAGCAGATAACGTCTTGGCTAGCGGTAAGAAACTCGGCGGCCCATGGGCAGTATGCGGACTTACGCCCAGAGTGATGTGAGACATCTTATCGATGGCGTACGCGACTTCGCGGCCAAATACCCCGCCTAGCGGCAAACGCTACGTATCCAAAAAGTCCCACTCGTCGCCAAGCACCCAGCGCAGTGCCGAGAGCTTCCCGTTAATCATGCCCCATTCAAACTGATTGTATGGCCCGAGGCTGCCCTTGCCGTACTTGGCATCAACTTCGTTGCGGGCGGCCTCAATCTTCTTAATTAGCTCGTCGGATAGCTTCTCGCCGCCAGCTCCTCGGCGCTCCTCACCGGACAATGTTCGGTCATACCACACGCGGTCGAAGAACTCCTGCTCTGCGGCCAGTAGTTCTGCTTCAGTCCGCATATTGGAGCGCAGGTATCGGTTGACGAACTCGTCCCGACCTTCGAGCATTCTGGCAAGAACCAGGGGCGGCCGGTGGCCGGAAGGCGTCGCATACCGACCTTCGTGACCCCCGGCCGCCGCTTGGGCAAGCTGCCATACTCCGCGAACACCGCTTCCAGACGGGCGCGCGCGGCACACGGCTCAACTCCGCCACACCCCAGGCACCGGCCGTCCGGTCCGGTCACGAGGTGCCGTTCCAGCTCGGCCTGTGCCTGGTTGAGACGGTCAGCGGCGCTGTTACTTCGGTAGAGGCTCATGAGGGTTCTGCCGGGCCTTCCGCGCCTCGGCGTCGTCGAGGACGTCGTGCAAGACAGCCATGCCGAGTTCATGAGCCCCGAGCGTCCACAGTTGGTCGGTCGCGTACTGCATTACCCGCCGGAACAAGGCCTCTTCGTGGGCGGCTTCCTCCCAGTCGCTCGGCTCTGGTGCGGGCGTGGGGGCAGGCGTCGGCTTCGTCATGCCGCACCGTCCATAGTGGAAGGCTGCCGACGGGTCCGGCCGCGCGGCTCGGGAGCGAGCTGGTGCGCGCCCGCTCGCCTGCAGTCTGGACACGTCAGCATCGCGCCGCACTCGCGGCACCAGTGGTTGGCGGGTACCCGGGTCCACATGCCAGCGACCCAGCCGAGCGCTGTGAGCCCGAACGCCAGAGGAATGAGTAGGTAGAGTGACATCTCGCCACCTCCGAGGTGGAAGGTGCCGGGGTGGGTAGGCCTGGGAATGTCGCACCCACCCCGGACGCGGGGTTTCGTTGCCTCCCCCGAAATCGGGGGAGTCGTGGACGTTCGTCCGTCCCCCGTTTCGTCCAAGTCGAACGAGCGTTTCCGCCCACGTTTCCTGCAGAAGATCAGGGGACGGACGACGTTGCCAAGATCCGTTCCGGGTCTGCGACAATCCCCTGACAAGGCACCGACAATGGCCTCACCTGGACGGAGGGCCGGTCATGATCGACGAGAATACGATCATCGAGGCGCGTCGGACCTTGGGTCGCCGGCTCGCGGCCTACCGGCAGGCTGTCGGCTACGGGCAGGAGGAGTTTGCGCCGCTGGTTCACTACAGCCGCAGCTCACTCGCCAACGTCGAAACCGGACGGCAAAAGGGGAGCCGGGAGTTCTGGCGAGAGTGCGACAAGCTGCTCAACACCGGCGGTGATCTGGTGGCGGCCTTCGGTGAAATCGAGGCCATGGTGGGCCAGCGCCGCCAGGAGCTGGCCCACCGGACAACGCATCAGCCCGCCCCTCACCCGCAGGACGACACCGTGCGCGGCATCCGTGCCCGCGTTGCCCTCGCCGCTCATGAGTCGCAGGCGTTTCTCGCGCAGTGGGAGTCACGCTGCCTCAGCCCACAGACCGTCGAGGAGTTCGCCGAGGACCTGGCCCGGCTGGCGGCCGAGTACGTTCACGAGCCGCTCGACAGCATCTTTGATGAGCTGGTGTCGGTGCGAAACCGTGCCTACGGCCTACTCGGCCAGCAGCGGCGCACGCTCGATACGCGTGGCCTGCTCTTTGTGGCCGGGCTCGCCTGCGGGATGTTGGCGCACGCCTCGATCGACCTGGGGGACCGCCGCTCGGCTGCTCATCAGGCGCGGGTGGCTGCGCGGCTGGCGAGCGAGGCGGGGCACATCGGACTGCTGGCCTGGGTGCTGGGTACTCGGTCGCTCATCGCCTATTGCCTGCGCCTCCCCGACAAGGCCGTCGAGTTCGCAAGCCAGGGCCAATCGCTGGCCACTTCGGGCACGGGCCGGGTGCGGCTCGCGGCGCTCAAGGCCAGGGGGTACGCCATGCAGCGCAACGGCCCGGCAGCCAAGCTGGCGTTGACCGCCACGGAGGCGGCCCGCGACGCCACGACCGAGCCGGACCACCTCGAAGCCATGGGCGGCATCCTCGTCTTTCCGCCCGCCAAGCAGCACTACTACGCGGCGAGCACCGCCGCCTTGGTGTCCGACGGCATCGCGGCGGAAGTGTATGCGCAGCAAGCCATCGCGGCCTACGAGGACGGTCCCGACGAGAAGTGCTCGTATGGTGATCTCGCGCTGTCACGGGTGTACCTCGCCCAGGCCCAGCTGCTCAAGCCGAAGCTTCAGCAGGATCTAGCCGCAGCCGGCGAGGCGCTCCGAGACGTGCTGGCGTTGCCGCCGGAGCGGCGCATCGCGGGCCTCCACCGGCCGTTGCGGCGTACCCAGGCCCAGCTTGGTATCGAGCCCCTGCGCCATGCACCGCAAGCCGCTCGGCTAAGCGGCCAAATCGACGGGTTTTTGGCCGAGACCCCGGCGCTCACCGCTACATGACCGATGACCAGCTTGCGATCCTGGCCGCCGCCTGCAACCAGGTCGGCCTGGACGCGCGAGACGCGATCCTCCTGCGCTACCACGTCAACGCTGTCTACCACCTGCCGCACGCTGGGGCCGCGGCCCGCCTCGCCGCCGCGAGACGGGCCGCGCAGGCACGAACCAGCATTCACGTCACGCGGTGGCTCTGCTCCAAGGGCTTCCCGGCCACGGCGCCGCTCGACGTGGAGCAGCCCGTTGAGATCGGCGGTCAGGTCGTCACCTTCTGGCGCTACTACGACCAGAACGACCGCCGCCTGCCGCCACCCCGCGAGTTGGCCCGACTGTTGTGCGACCTCCATACCTTCGACCTGCCGCCGTACCCGCTACCGACCTACCGGCCACTCGACTCGTTCCGTGAGGAGCTGAAGACCTACGGCCCCATGGTCTTGGCCGATATTGAGTACCGCTTCCTGTCGGACCGGACGGCCGAGCTACTACACGCGTACGCTCGCCTCAGCTCCGCCCTCGGACAAGGGCTCATCCACGGCGACGCCCGGATCGGCAACATGCTCTGGGACGGCGACGCCGCGGTGCTCGGCGACTGGGACTCGGTCAGCATCGGGTGCCGCGAGCTGGACCTCGTCATCACGTACCAGGGCACGCGCTACGGCCGATCCAAAGCCGACCTTGACGAGTTCGCCGCCGTCTATGGTTGGGACGTGCGGACCTGGCCCGGCTACACCACGCTGCGCGACATCCGCGACCTGCAAACGCTCGGCGCACCGCTCCGTCTCGCAGTTGACCGGCCCGAGGTTGCCGATGAGCTGCACCACCGGATTAGAGGGTTAAGATCGGGCGACCAAATGCAGCAGTGGAGCTCGTTCTAAACTGCCGGGCGCAGCCAGGAGCTTGGCTCTCGCGCTATGCCTTCTGCCCAGAAGATCGGTTAGGGGCGATTTGCCGGTTGTACGGGGAACTATACGACTCGATAGATCGAATGTCTCAGCAATAGGTATCGATCAACACACCGTCACAAATACTGCATCGGACACTCCGGCGGTCGCCGCGCCGACCAGCACAAGATCATCCTATAGGCTCGGGAGCGGCACAGGTCGAACCACGGTGACCATGCCTGGGTCTTCGGTCAAAGCCAGGCCTTGGCAGCAGAGGAGGCGAGGTGGCCGCGAGTCCGGCGAATATCGCTCTCGATAGCAATGCACTTGCTATCCTGCGCGAAGCAACCTTGTCACGCACGCCGGTTTCGTTGGGACGACGCCGTACCAGCTCGCCACACGAGTTTTACCGATATCCAGCGCGCTTTTCTCCAGGTTTCGTTCGAGCGACAATTGAGGCATTTTCGCAACCTCACGACCTAGTTATCGATCCGTTTGTTGGGGGTGGCACGACTGCGATCGAAGCGCTCATCGCTTGCCGACGTTCGCTCGTCGCCGACCTTAACCCTCTGGCGACGTTTGTCACTCGGGTGAAGACGACGCCTCTGCAGCTTCGTAGTCAGACAGTCGTCCGAAATTGGCTTAATGGGCTGTCCGAGATCACACTTCTCAATCAAACCACTCCGACTATTGAGGGCTGGGCGGAGCGGGGGTACTTGAAAGATTTGGAGACTCGCTTGACGTGGCGAATCACAAAGGTAGTCCGTCTCGCGCTTACGGCCGTCGACCAGTCAGACAAAGCGGCCTCGGCTTTCTGTAGGTGCATCGTTCTCCGGACTGCACAATGGGCCCTTGACATGCGTAGCAGCATCCCGACGGTTCACGAATTCCGAGCCGCGCTCATCGAGCACGGTGAAGCGATGCTTGATACCACAATCGAATTTACTAAAAGCCTGCCCAAACCAAGGTACCTTCCGTACGTCGTCGACCGAGGTTTGCCCGGTCTCGCCGATGAGGTTGGCCAGCTCGGCCTCGGCCCGCCCGCGTTGATCGTGACCTCGCCTCCCTATCCGGGTGTGTATGTCAACTATCATCGTTGGAAGCTCCTGGGCCGGCGCGAGATACGAGCCGCATACTGGATCACCGATCAGCCGGATGGTAACGGGCTTGCTCACTATACGATGCACGCCAGAGCTGATCGAACGCTGGATACCTACTTTTCCCGACTCCACAGTGCGTTCGAAGATCTTGCTCGTCTAGCCGGACCATTGACAATGGTGGTTCAGTTGGTCGGCTTTAGCGATCCCTTGGTTCAGCTACCTCGATACCTCCGCGCCATGACCATGTCAGGTTTTGGCGAGATGCTAATACCTGACCTCGCTACCAACGACGATGGGCGGCTCTGGCGATCCGTGCCTGGTCGACGGTGGTGGACCGAAGCCCGGTCAAGAAAGGTTATTGCACCTTACACAGCTCAGGAGGTCGTCCTGATCCATCGATTAGCCCCGGTCTAGAGATCGTCGATCGAGAGGCTTCCGATTGCTTCAATTAGTGGTAGGAGGATCGGCGCAAGGGCGCGAGTGGTCTTTGCAATCAGCTTCTCAACTCCAGGATCGGTCTCGCCATCGCCGTTACCGTCCGGCTGCTGGCTCCTGCGATGCGTATCGTCCTGCAGGATCGCCAACCCGATGAGCACAAGGCCATAAATGAATTGCTTCTCAAGCAGTCCGGCGTCGGACTTGGACTCTTTCTGTGCAATGCGTAAATACTTGTTGTCGATGTTCACGAAGAAATCAAAGACGTCGGTGTCGTCCGACAGCCCGGCAGACATGACCTTCAACGCAGATTCCTCGTTGAATTGATACAGAGGCCAATGCTCTTCCTTCACTGGCGTGACTACAGGCAGAGCCAATGACGATCCGCCGCCTATTTGTCCCTTGCCCTTGTTAGCGCCCTTGGCACGTCGGCCGTCACCTCCACCACCTGGACTTCCACCCTGCACAACGAGCGTGAGGTAGCTAGTGAACGCTTCAACCCGGCTTGGATCGGTTACCTCGATCAGGAACTCGATGTGGTCGCCAACGGCAATACCCGTAGGCAACTGGTCAATCCACAGCTGGGCTATACCGAACTTCGGACCCGTCGTGGTCCAGTTAGCAGCGTCAGTATATCCGTCGCCGATCTTGATCCGGACGTTCCATGCACCGGGGTCAAGGTCCCGAACGAAATAGGAGTCCTCGGCATCGGTCTCGAACGCCACCCGAACCCTGGTGCCCACATAGGCGTCCCGCGTCAGCGACTCGCCATCCCTTCTTCCACGGAAGCGAAAGAACGTTGGGAATCTCTTTCCTTCGAACTTGGCTGAGCCACCACTGCTGCCCCCGCCGGCCGGAGGGAATGGAGCTGAAAGCCGCAGTCCCTGTAGGAACAATTTCGAGAGCATTGGATTGCTCTTTAGTAGGCCCTGAAGCATGTCGGCGAGCGGCTTGTCGTCCTGTAGCCGGTCAGCGAGAGCTGCTTGACGACGACGGTTCTGTAGTTCGCGTAGAGTCACTTCTCCCTTGAGGAATCCTTCAAGGGAGGCCTCCAATTTTCTTGCCAGAGGTGTATCACGCAAGCGATCTCGGCTGTTCATAAACAGGTCTTCGCGCATTTGGCCTTCGATGTCGGTGCAGTCCGCCACTACAAGCAGCGAGTCGGACAGATAACTCATCCCTACTGCCTTCCGCCTAAAGAAGTCCGCGGTAAAGGCGCCATGCATCTGTCCGTTAACGCTGAAGACCACCCCGTGTCGAGGACTCCGGTACTGCTTAGCCTTCTCCGGGCGAAATATGTAGACCCGTAGCCTTATCTGGCGTCCATCGAGAGCGATGACACCACCCACCGGAGATTCCGGCTCCAGGTTCTCGCTTCGGTTCTCGTCAAGGCGCGCCACTAACCCGAGCGCATTAGTCGAAAAGCTCCCTGCGTGGCCCTTGTAGCCGGGACGGCACTCGAAGAGCCGTACCGGCAGTGCGAGCTCGGGCAAACCGACGTCGATCCGACGAAGGAGCCCGTCGCCGGAGGAAACTATGTTGGACTTGGTGCCTTGCCACTCGTATTCGTATAGCTTAACCAGGGATCCGTAGCGTGCGGGTCGAGCGTAAGCGTCTCGCACACTGTCATCGGCCTTTGGGAAGATTGGGAATTCGCTTGCATCGAATACGAGGACATCACCTGGCCTCCCAACCCCGGCACCAATAGGAGCCAGATATGTAAATACTGAGCTTCTCGATCCCGCAGCCGGTGGCTCGCGACGCACGATCGTGAAGCCCCATTGTCGATCCCGCTCCGCCGCGTCGCTTGGGAGCAAGTCAGGGTCTCGACGTGACACGACAAGCTGGACCTTCGAGTCCCCACCGCAGAACTGCAAAGCTCCTGTGCCACCCATGTTGAACTTGCCCTGGACGAAGGGAATTCGAAGCTTGTTGCTTCTGTGTAGAGACATGAAAGTGTCGGGAAAGGAGTCGGGTGTCTGGCCCTCCCCTTGATCAGCAATCGAGATCGATGGCCGGCCGGCTGTTGGCATGTGACCCGTCGCTGCGACTGTCAATAGCCGCCCTTCGGCTGTCGCCGTCGGATTTGGCCAGTCTGCGATGCGGCCGTCGTGGTCCTTTGGGTCGGCCTTTCCTTCGAAGAACCGCGCCACCGCCCTCCTGATCGATTGAGGTGCGTCGGCGCCTGTCGGGTCGACTCCAGCTCTGAGGCACACATCGATTAGGCGCGCGTCAACTCCGTTCACAATCTTCTCCACCAGCGCTGCGATGGCCTCGCTCTGCTGGTTACCGATCGTGGCGAAGTTGTTCTCGTCATCGCCGATGGGTCGCCATGAGAGTTGATCATCCCAGTATCCTGCGTCGCCCAGAATCTGAATGACCTTGGCTTCGGTGTCGGCTCGCATAAGCGCCATACAGAGGGCGGCGGCGTTCGTCATCCCCCAACCTCTCCTTCGTTGACAGGGTCCTTGCTGCCTTTACTCGGCGCGGGTAACCTCGCTCAGAAACTCACGGCCCCTCGCCGAGATCCCCCAGACTCCTCGAGGCGTGTTCTTGTCCATCAGCCCTCGCTCGATCAAACGCAGGCGTACGAACTGGATCCGGCTCTGCCACCGGACACCCCCCGAGCTGAGCGTCTCCAGATCCAGCGGCGTCAGATCGTCCTTCAGCTCGCGCCCTACAGCCTCGATGATCTCCTTGGACGCGCCTCGTCCGTCGGCCTGCACGAGCGCCCGTAGTAGCGGAAGCTCGTAGCGCTCTTCTGGAAGTAGCGTGCCCGAGGGTGCCCTGGTGCGCCGCTTCTCGTGCTTGGCTGACCCTCGACGGTCTTGACGGATGACCCGCCTTACAGGTGTCAAGGCAGGAGCGGCAGCTGGCGCAGACCGTTCATCGACGGCGTCGAGCCCAAGCAGCCGGCGGAGGACGCTGTTCGGCGTGTCGACGAAGGGTTCGGCCTTGGACTTGAGGAGGTGGAACACCTCCGTGTCCACGGTGATCTCTATGTTCATTGCAGCCCCGTTACAAGGTCGTTCGGGCAGGTGGGGACAACCGTTGTACAGCCGCAAGCTGGGCACTTGCTCTCGCCAGTGAGAACCATCCCGGAACCTTTGAAGGTCAAGCGGCAGCCTGTGTGATGCGGTACAACCGGGCGGTCGCCTCGCGGTGGGGCATGTGGGTCTTGAGGCACCGGAGGATGCCGACGAGGCGGTCGGCGAGCTGGGGCATGGCCAGGCAGCTACCCGCTGTCCGGCACCACACCTCGTTGAGCTGGTATCAGGCATCGGCTTGGGTAGCTCCACTCTCAGTAACTACTGGCCGGACCCCTCGTGTCGATCAGAGCGATTGCCTTGCGCCGCTTCGGAAGCATTTGACGTAGCTCTGATGTCACCACTGTGCGAGGCTGAAGAAGTTCTGGCCTGAGTACGGCTATTCGTGTCGTATCGAAGCAACGCTTCGGTGGATGAACCCTTGGAAGAAGAGGCGGTAGATTCTTTTCGAAGGAGGACGACCTGGCACCCGGGAGCGTGAACCGTGCCCCGCGACTACGAGTACGACCGGCTGCGTGAGGAAATGAACGGCGCGTGGGAGGCGATGCAGTACGCCAAGCGAGAGCACGATAACGCCTGGGATGAGAGTCAAAATCTTCAATCCCGCTACGGTTACCAGATTGAACGGCTCAAGGACGAGCATGACCGTGTTTTCGAGGCAATGAAACAAGCTTATGAGGATGCGAGTCGGGCTTTTGATCGAGGTGACCACGGTGAGGCACGTAGCTATGCCGACCGGGGCAAGGAGCTAAAAGCAGAGCTTCCGAGCCTCGTGTCAGAACGCCGCAGAATGATTGAGGAGCTGAGGCGCGTTCAAGCCCGCCATAAGGCCACTCGTGATGGCTATCAGGACAAGAAGCGGGAATTTCAGCTCGCCAAGGAACGATTCGACGATCATAGAGCCGTGCGGATGGCCGCAAAGCAAGACGCAGTGTTCTCGGCTGGTCTCCAGCACTATGGCCACGAGGTTTTAGTTAAGCATCAGGAAGACGGCTCAACCAGCATCTACTTCGGTGGGGTTGGCACCCCGGATGGTCCTGGCCACGCCCACTACGTGGTGGACCAATTCGGCAATATTACATATCGACGCGACCCCTTTGCGGACCGAGGCCCCCAGAACTTTCGATAGAGTTTCTGGCCTTGGGTAATGCGGACGCCTCTTGTACTAACGCGTGTCACTGATAATATTTATCTATCATGGTTTTGCATTGTGACCTACACCGATCACTATAAATACCCGGCGTCGCATATGATGGTCGGCGATTTTGAGCGACTTCACACCGCAGGCAAGACTGATAAGCCGACGCTGTTTGTTGACTATTGCCGCAAAGCCATTGGCGCCAAGGAAGCCGGCACTATGCCGTTGCGGGATGCGGCGTACTCGATCGCTCGTACCATGTTTGTGCGGGAGCTAGACGATCCCCTATTCGATGAGCTGACAGGACTCGCGGGGGAGCTAGAACTACCGCCACAATTCGTGAATGGCGACCGGGAGGAGAGATGGCAGAAGCTAATTGCTTTGGTGGATGAGTATGACGCAAGATTCAAGGACGGCACAGTTCGGGTCGACGGTGAAAGCGATGAAGATCGAGGAGAGTTAGGTCCCACATCTGCCACGTTTACCGATGACCGGAGATAAGCAACATCTCTTGGCGTTCCTATGACTGACCCGGTCTTGCTAAGCGCAAGGAAAAGAGCGGGGCGCGGCTTCGGTTGGCGACAGATCAATCTTCGAGCCCGCGATGCCATGAATGTCGGAACCCCTCATCTACAACTTCACGAGAGCTTCATGCTGCCCGAATGTCTTGAGCTACAACGCCTTGAACAAAGCGAACCCACCCACTGAGAGCGAGCATTCTCGCACAATCATATCACCCCTTAGGGTTACCTCGTTCACGTCCGGCGTCACAACCTGGCGAGCAGAACGCTCTCCATGTGGTCGCCATGAGATTGCACGCCGCCCCATCGCCGTAGGCGGCTGATACGATCATCCTCAAGATTCCCGGTTACTCCTTTTGATCGGTATCCGCTCCCTCATCAAGCGCAATTGTCGGACATTCTCCCCTGATTTCTCCCGACGTAACGTACCCGTCGCATCCAGGCGTTGTAATGTTCTTGGTTGACGAACTTGCGGGGTACAGCGGCAAGGCCGCCACACCCACAGACGCACGCCACACTGGTACTTGCGGGAGCTGGGCTGTCGCCCAACTCCTCGGCCTCCCGGGTGACATCTGTTGATCTTTGTGATAACTTTTCTACCATACGTCCGAAATCGGCGTTTGAAAGGTGCTGCACCAGGGGCACCGATTTGTGCGCAACGATGATCTCTCGACCTGGAGGGAACCAAGACGGGTGCAGGAGCGAGTGGGGCAGGGGCTGCGGCGACGCCGTTGACTCTATGTGCGAAGTGCGTCGGTCAGCGTGGACGACGCCGGGTACGCCAAGATGGGCGTGTGGAGTTCGAGTCCTACCGGGGTGAGCTGGTGGCCTACTGCTACCGGATGCTGGGCTCATTCCACGAGGCCGAGGATCTGGTGCAGGAGACGATGCTGCGCGCGTGGAAGGCCCGCGACCGGTACGACCGCACCCGCGCGTCGGTACGGACCTGGCTGTACCGGATCGCCACCAACGCGTGCCTGACGGCGCTGGAGGGGCGGGCGCGACGGCCGTTGCCGTCCGGTCTGGGTGCGCCGAGCGACGATCCGGGAGCACCGCTGACCCCGGCGCTGGACATCCCTTGGCTACAGCCGTTTCCCGACGGGCAGGTCGACGTCGAGGTACGGGCCGGCATGCGGCTGGCGCTGGTGGCTGCAATGCAGGTCCTGCCGGCGCGACAGCGGGCCGTGCTCCTGCTCCACGAGGTGCTGGAGTTCAGCGCCGCCGAGGTCGCCGGGCAGCTTGGCACCACGGTCGCGGCGGTCAACAGCACGCTGCAACGCGCCCGCGCCGCTCTCGCGGACGTGGGTGATGTGGGCGAGGTCACCGAGCCGGGCGACCCCGAGGTACGCGCGGTGATCGACCGGTATGTGCGGGCGTTCGAGGCGGCTGACGTTCCCGCGCTCGTGCGGCTGCTCACCGACGAGGTGGTCCTGGAGATGCCGCCGGTCCCGTTGTGGTACCAGGGCAGCCGCGACTACGGCCTGTTCATGGACCGTGTGTTCCAGACCAGAGGGGCGGGCTGGAGTGTCAAGCCGCTCACCGCCAACGGGCAACCGGCGTTCGCCGCGTACGCGCCGCAGCCCGGCGGCGGGCACCGACTGCACACACTGCAGGTCCTCACGGTCACCGGCGGCCGGGTGACGCGCAACGTCGTGTTCGCCGACCCCCACGTGTTCGAGGCGTTTGACGTGCCCACGCGGATTTTTCCCGACAGGTTTCGCCGGACGCGATGAGTTCGGCCGGTGCCGCCGGTATGTACCGGCGAGCATCGACCGAAGGGGTATCCACCATGAGCGTCATCGTCATCCAGTTCATCACCCTGGACGGGATCGTGTCCGATCCAGACGGGTCCGCGGGCACGCCGACCGGCGGCTGGGCCTTCCGATACGGCCCCGAAACCGTCGCCGGCGACAAGTTCCGCCTCGGCAGCGTCCTTGACGACGGAGTCATGCTGCTGGGGCGTACGACCTGGCAGTTGTTCTCCCGGCTGTGGCCGGGACGCGACGATCCGTTCTCCGCCCGGATGAATGCCGTGCCCAAACTGGTCGCCTCGCGTACGCTGACCGACACCTCGCCGTGGGCCAACTCGCGGCTCATCGACGGCGACCTCGTCGACGCCGTCAAACACGAGCGACGCGACGTGGTCATCACCGGCAGCCTCAGCGTCGTGCACATGCTGATGGCCCATGACCTGATCGATGAGTACCGGCTGCTGACCTTCCCCACGATCCTTGGCGCCGGCCAGCGCCTCTTCCCTGCCGCCCGCCCGCCCGCCTACCTGGAAACCCTCTCGGCCGAGCAGGCCGGCGCCACCGTCCTCACGCGGTACGGCAGGGCAGCACGATGACGGCTCACTTCCTTGCCCTGTACGAGAAACCGGCCAACCCTGAAATCTTCGACCGGCATTACCGCGACGTCCACATCCCCCTTGGACGCCGGCTGCCAGGGCTTCGCCGGTACACCGTCGCCCGAGATGCCACCGCCGTACGCGGCGGCGCACCGTACTACCTGATCGCCGAACTGGAATGGGACACGATGGACGATCTGCGCGCCGCGTTCGCCTCGCCTGAGGGACGCGCCACCGCCGCCGACGCCGCACACCTGCAGGACCTCACCCCAATGCGCAGCATGATCTTCGTCGATGACAGCGTGATGTAGCGCGCCTCCATGGTGCAGACAGCTCAAGCCCGACGGTGGACTCTATAGCGGTCTCTCCGCGTCTTCGCGTGAATAGCAGACACGGCCAGTTCAGGGCCCTCAGGTACGGGTTGAGGGTTCGTATACTGCCAGGCCGGGTGCACTTGATCCATGACACCGACTCACCGCCGCACCTCAAGGGCCTGTCCACATTGGACTCGACTCCCCATCTCACAAACGCTTGGCGACGATCTCCACGAGATTGCCATCGGGATCGCGCAGCAGGGCATTGCGGTTGTTGTTGCCGGTGTCGTGCGGCGGCTGGACTGTGGGCACCCCCGCGGCTGCCAGTTGCCCGTAGGCTTGATCGACATCGTCAGTCCACACGACCAGAACCATGGCTGGGCTCCCGGGTGCAGCCTCAACCCCGTGCACGGTCTTGGCCGCCTCGACTGTCCCCAGACCGATGGTGAACTCGTTCAGCCGAAGTTCAACGTGTTCGGGGACTCCCTCGGTTGGGGTGCGAAAGGTCTCCACGAACCCGAGCAGATCACGGTAGAAGTGAAGCCCAGCCTCGATGTCGTGAGTGTAGAGATTGACCAGTGCGGCGGTGAACATACCAGCACTGTACCGAGAGAAACCGGTAGCCTTTGCCTCTACGCCTCCGTCCGAGCGATCACACGCTCGTCGGCATCGCCGCACGTCGGACAGGGCGCCCGGGCAGCGGCAGATCTGCCGCTGCGGTTCCTGCCGAGGCGCTTCGCTCCGCTCGCCTCCAGCGATCTTTGAGGTCGCGCAACCCCGGTGCGAGACCACGATCAGCCTGCGATCATTTCGTCGTGGTGATGGACCCGATCCCCAGCTACGACGACCTGATCTGGTTGTTCGAGGACGAACCCACGTATCGGTACGCCGACGACGAGCGGCATACGGGCTATCAGTTCGATTGGCGCGAGCTGTGGCCCTACACCGCCGTCACCTTCCGTACCCAGCGGGCGGGGGTTGGGATCGAAATGTACATCGAGCCCGGGTACGGGGTGGTGCGACTGCGCCTGGATTCTGACGGAGCGGACCTCGTCGACGTTGAGCTGCGAGATGTTGCTGAGCGCGGCAGGCGCACTTTCCGGATCCCCCGGGCCGGCGCAGTCCATGGGCTCCGAGCACGGTGGATCTGCGGTCTACGCTGGCGGGGTGTCGAACGCAGAGGACCCGCCGGCCCGGGTCGACGACGTGCACGAGCTGGCCCTCGCCATGCCGCACGTCAAGGTCGTTCACGGCACCGCTGACAATCCTGTGTATCAGGTAGGCGGCAAGTCGTTCGTGTTCTTCCGCAATCCCCGGCCGGACGCGGTGGATCCGGATACCGGGGAGCGATACCCGGACGTGATCGTCTTCTGGGTCGAGTCCGAGGCGGACAAGCAGGCGCTGGTCCAGGACGAGACGACGCCGTTCTTCACCACCGCCCACTTCAACGGCCACCCGTCGGTACTGGTGCGGGCTGGCCGCCTTGGCGAGCTCACCCGGACCGAACTGGCCGAGGTGATCCAGGACGCCTGGCTGTCGCGCGCCTCGCCGAGCCGGCGGACGGCCTGGCTCCGCGCTCAGTCCAAATCCACGTCGGTGTAGATACCTCGTGGTCCGTCCCCGTGCGCGGCGCTGGCCATCGTCTCGTAGACGAGCCGCAGCCGGCCGCGAGTCGTCATCTGATCCGCACTCAACCGGGCCATTGCCAGAAGCGCCGGCGTTACCGACAGTGCCACCCGCACGTGCCGCACCGATTCGGCCGGGGCGCATCGCTGCCGGTATCGGTATCGCGCTCGCTGGCCATGTACCCGCAAGCGGCCTGCGGCTGCTTAGCTTCTATACATTCGTCTACTACGCGACGCCAGATTCACTGTTCTTCGCCGACTGTTGCGTGATATGCCTGCAATTGGCGCTGTTCACCGGTTGTATCGTGCCGGGCGTCCGACTCATCCGCCGTGGTGAGCGCGGCATCGGCCCAGGTCTGCTCATCGGTTGGGCCGCCGGCATCCTTGGGCTCGTGGTGGGCACGATACTGATCGCCTACTCGGTGCTGCCCTTCCCGAACGCGGTGGATCACAACATCTTCCTTGCCGGCCTCGCGAATGGCTTCCTGCCATAGGCAAACGCACTCATCTCGGCTGGAAGAGGATGTGCCGCGCAGTTGGCGCTCCCGGGCCTGATGACCTGCCGTTACCGGATCTGGCCCACTTTGTTGATCGAAACTGGTCGGTGGACGCGATCATCGGCACCGCCGAGCTGCGGCCCCGCATCATCGAGGCCGTCGAGCGCGGCACGAGGCGCTGACCGTTGGCTCCCTTGACACCTAGCAGTACTATGCCTTGTACCTCTAGGGACGATGACGGGGAGGGCTCGTGAAGGTCGCCAAAGATCTGGTGGCCGCCTCGGCGACACCGATGGTGCTCGGCATCCTGGCCGAGGGGGAAAGCTACGGCTACGCCATCCTCAGGCGGATCAACGAGCTGTCCGGTGGCGAGCTGAACTGGACCGAGGGGCTGCTGTACCCGCTGCTGCACCGGCTGGAGCGCCTCGGTCACGTGGAGGCGAACTGGCAGTCGGTTGCGGGCGAGCGGCGGCGCAAGTACTACCGCATCACCAACCAGGGCCTCGATGAGCTCGCCGAGCAGCGCCGCCAGTGGGACACGGTCGTGGAGGCGCTCAAGGAGATCTGGCTCGGCCTCGGCGCCCGCGGGCCGCTGACCGCGATCCTGCTGGAGGGCCGGGCATGACGGCGACGGAGGACCAGGACGAGCTGGAGGCGCAGTTCGCGCAGTGGCGTCAGTACGTGCAGCGCCGCCGGGAACTGCTGCCGTCCGACGCCGACGAGCTCGAAGACCATCTCCGTGGTTCGGTCGACGAGCTCGTCGCGGCCGGCCTGAGCGCCGACGAGGCATTCCTGGTCGCGGTCAAGCGGATGGGCAGCCTCGACGACCTGTCCCGCGAGTTCGCCCGGGAGCATTCGGAACGGCTGTGGAAGCAGCTGGTGCTGACCGGCGAGTCCAGCAGTCCGTCCGAGGGCGTCCGGTCGCGGCACGACCTGAGGATGATGGTCTTCTGCGCGGCGGGCGCGGCGGTGTCCGTCAAGGTGCCGCAGCTGTTCGGGATGAGCCTGGACAACGACGCCGCGTTCTACGGGCTGAATCTCAGCCTGTTCGCGCTGCCCTGGCTGGCCGGGTTCCTCGGCTGGCGACGTCACGCCAGCCGTCCGCTGATCGGGATACTGGTGGCGCTGTTCGCGCTCGGCGCGGTGGCGGCCAACGTGTACCCGTTGACCGACACGTCGCAGTCGGTGGTGCTCACCGGCATCCACCTGCCGATCGCGCTGTGGCTGGTGGTGGGTCTGGCGTACGTGGCCGACGAGTGGCGCTCGTCGCGGCGCCGTATGGACTTCATCCGCTTCACCGGCGAATGGTTCGTCTACTTCGTGCTCATCGCCCTAGGCGGCGCGGTGCTCACCGCGTTCACGGGCGCCACGTTCGCCGCCATCGGGGTCGACCCGAAGCATTTCCTCATGGGCTGGCTCGTGCCCTGCGGCGCGATGGCCGCGGTCGTCGTGGCCGGGTGGCTCGTCGAGGCCAAACAGAGTGTGGTCGAGAACATCGCGCCGGTGCTCACGCGGCTGTTCACGCCGCTGTTCACGGCGGTCCTGCTCGCCTTCCTCGTCGGCGTCGTCTGGACCAGCAACGGCATCAACGTCGAGCGTGAGGCGCTGATCCTGTTCGACCTGCTGCTGGTCGTGGTGCTGGGGTTGCTGCTCTACTCGCTGTCCGCCCGCGATCCGCTGGCCCCGCCCGGCCTGTTCGACAAGCTGCAACTCGCCCTCGTGGTCAGCGCGTTGGCCATCGACGTGCTGGTGCTGGTCGAGATCGCCGGGCGGATCACCGAGTTCGGCGCCACCCCCAACAAGGCCGCGGCGCTCGGCGAGAACGTCGTTCTGCTGGCCAATCTCGCCTGGTCGGCGTGGCTGCTGCTGAAGTTCGCCCGCCGGCGCACACCGTTCGCGGCGCTCGAGCAGTGGCAGACCGGCTACCTGCCGGTGTACGCAGCGTGGGCGTGGAGCGTGGTCCTCGTCTTCCCGCCGTTGTTCAGCTACGCCTGAGCTGCCCTCGGCAACCTGCAAGCTGAGCTGTTCCAAGCTCGCGTCACGGTCAACCAGCTCCGCGCCGGGCTCGAACAGACCCGCGACGACAGCCGAGCCGCATCGGACGATCCAGACCAGATGATCATCCACCGCCCAATATGACAAGGGTCAAGATCGTCATCCTGACAAGACCGCCTGATTCATCTCGGCTTGACGCATGCCGATATGGGCATATGATGGCGGCCATGGCACGAGCAGCGACGACCACGGACGCGTTCAACGCGATCGCCGAGCCGCAGCGCCGGGACATCCTGGTGCTGCTGCGGGCGGGTGAGCGGCCGGTGACCGAGTTGGCCCGGGAGTTGGGGATGACCCAGCCGCGCGCGTCCAAACACCTGCGGGTGCTCCGGGAGGTCGGGCTGGTGCGGGACCGCAAGGCAGGCAAGCAGCGCCTCTACGGCCTTGACGCACGCGGGCTGCGGCCGATCCACGAGTGGACGGGCGGATTCGAGCGGTTCTGGAACGAGAGCTTCGACCGGCTGGACGCATACGTGCAGGACCTGAAGCAGGCAAGGCAGGAGGAGTAGCTGATGTGCGCGACGGGACGAGGAGTGCCGGCGCAGTCCGCGACGGCCGACCGCGA
>WNGE01003564.1_pt1 | contig 18331 bp, 15 predicted proteins | sample 5400651 | NCBI WGS metagenome assembly WNGE01 (sample SAMN13153370, study PRJNA577476) | soil metagenome | isolation source: 60 cm soil or saprolite under grassland replicate 2 | place: USA:California | collected 2016-06-15
CACCCAAAAAGGTCGGTTTCTCAAAAGAATCTCGCTTAATTCGTGTCGATGCAAACGAAAGGCGTAGGCGGATAAAGCACAGGTCCGAGCGGACCATTTTGCCTGGTCTTACCTGGGCGCGGGAAGGCTCGCTGGGGGAAATAGTTGAGGCCAGAGTTTCGTGAAACGCTCGCGGACCAAATTTTCCACCTCAGCAGGCGTGTCACATTTGAGGCATTCTTCGATAATGATGCGGGCGTCCCGCGAGTCGATGCCGGCAATAGCTTGACGAACCCGTGGAATTGCAGACGGCGTCATGCTCAGATCCGTAGCCCCCAGTCCGACTAGCAACACCGCGTAGGCCGGTGTGGATGCCATCTCTCCGCACGCAATGGCAGGAATCCCTGCGCGTACCGCAGCCTTGAGGCTTTGATCGATACTATGGAGGACAGCCGGGTGAAGAGTGCGAAACCAATCTGCGACTTCGTCATTTCCGCGGTCCACCGCAAGCGTGTATTGCACCAGGTCGTTTGTGCCCAGCTCGAAGAAGTCGACAATTCGCGCAATCCCGTCCGCCATAAGAACCGCGGAGGGCACTTCAATCATCGCCCCGACGGTGACCTCGCCAAAGATACGGCCGGCCTTCTGTAGATTATTCGATTCCTCCTGAATGATAGCTTGCGCGCGCCGCACGTCGCTCACGTCGGCGACCATTGGCAAAACAATCTTCAGCTTGCCATTTGCAGCGGCCAGCAGAATAGCTCGCACTTGCGTGCGCATGATCTCTTCATTGCATAATGTGAAGCGAATTGCGCGCAGACCCAAAGCCGGGTTCTTTTCTGGCTCGTCAAATTGCTGGCGCAGGTTGTCGCCACCTAAATCAAATAGACGAATAACAGCGCCCTGTTCGCCGCCAATCTTTGCGATCGCTTCGTACGCCTCGCGTTGCTCCTCCTCTGAAACCATCGCGCCGCGTCGAGCAAGCAAAAACTCCGATCGATATAGTCCAACACCGGACGCGCCAAACGTTTCGACGCCCTCAAATTCGGACGGCACTTCGACGTTCGCCCTCAGAGTTACTTCGACGCCATCCTGAGTGCGAACGGGGCCCTTCGCCTTGAAGTCAGCAGTGTGACGCCGCTTTACTCGATCGGCGGTTTCGCCTTGATAGAATTCGAGCGTCGCCACTGAGGGATTCAGAATTACTTCGTTACGGGTAGAGTCGACGATTATTTTGTCGCCCGTCTTCGCGCGGCGGTAGAAATCGCGCAAGCCAACTACAGCAGGAATACCGACACCTCTGGCCAGGATCGCTGTATGGGAAGTCCAACCCCCGGTATCTGTCACGAGTGCGCGAACGTGGTCGAGATCTAACTCCGCGACGGCGGATGGCAGCAGGTCCTGGGAAACAATCACTGCATCCTCGGAAAGGCTGCGGTTCCCTGGTTGAGCGCCGCTTAAAGCCACCAGCAGGCGTTGCATTACGTCCTCGATATCAGAACCACGCTCGCGAAGGTAGTCATCTTTGATCTGTGAATACAGGTAGAGGAGACTGTCACCAACTACCTTTACGGCCCACTCTGCATTTTCATGTTTCTCGAAGATGTGCCGCTCAATGTCTCCAATCAATTTCTTATCCTCGAGCATGAGCAAGTGAGCATCAAAAATGTAAGCATGATCTTTGCCAAAGCGCTTCTCTGCTCGTTCCTTTATGGCCAACACCTGCTGGCTCGCCAGATCGACAGCGGCGCGAAAACGGCGGCGTTCCATTTCCAAATCTGCATCATCTATTTGCCAGTGATACACGTGTTGAGTGCCATCGTGCAGGCGCAGCACCTGGCCTATGATGATACCCTCGGAGACGCCCAGACCTTTGCATCGTATCTCCGAACGTTCGTCCATCATATCGACGACTCCGGTTCCATTTCGCCAAACCCCTCTGCGAAAAGCTGGTCGATGGCATCAATGGCGGCCTCTTCATCGATTCCATCGGCGGTGGCTTGTAACTCTGTTCCGCAACCAGCGGCCAGCATCAGAACGCTGAGAATCGATTTGGCGTCGGCGCTCAGGCTGCCGTCAATTCGGCTTAGCTGCACCTGACTCTGAAAACCACTGGCCACGCGCACAAGCTTAGCGGCGGCTCTCGCGTGTAATCCAAGACGCGTTTTGATCAGAAGAGTACGCTCAACCATTATTTTGCGCTTTTTTCAGGAGGAGCGAGCAGGTCGCCGGCCAGATAGATTCCCTGACGTCCGAGGTCGCAAACGCGACGAGCCGTCTCAACAAGGGAGTCGCTGGGTGATTGATTGAAGAGCTTGATAACCATTGGCAGGTTGACGCCAGTCACGACCTCCACATTGCCATCGTCTAAAAACATCGAGGCGATGTTGGTTGGCGTGCCGCCAAACATGTCCGTCAATAGCAGCACACCGGACCCTTGAGCTACGCGAGTTATCGCGCGCTGCACTTCATCGCGGGCGGCGTCCACATCATCATGCCAGCCTATAGAAACGGCAGTGATGAACGAGATGGGGCCAACGATCATCTCCGCCGCGGCCAACAGCTCGCCGGCGAGATGCCCGTGCGTCACAATCACACCCGCTATTCGGCGCGTTTCTTCCTTTGCCGCGGCTTGACGTGGATCGCTGCTCATGAAGTCATTCTCCTGAACTAGCCGCAGATAGAGGGATAACCTTGATCTGTGGCCACTTACTGAATGGCAGTTAATGTGGGGGGGCTGATTTTCTCACATCGCGGTGGACCACATGAACATCAAAGCCGGCGCGTCGCAATTTTCGCCCCAGCGCATTTGCCACCATCACCGAGCGATGGCGACCGCCGGTGCAGCCAATGCCGACTGATACATAGGATTTTCCTTCATGCTTATACTGGGGCAGAAGATAGTAAAGCAGATCGCTGAAGCGGTTCAGAGTCTCCTCGACTTCAGGCTGGTCTCTCAAGTATTGCACGACGCGCTTATCGTGGCCCGAGAGCGTTTTCAACTCGGGAACAAAATGGGGGTTGGGCAGATGCCTAACGTCAAACAGCAACTCCAGATCGCCCGGGTTGCCATATTTATGACCAAAGCTGAGTAGCTGCACGCGCATTGGTCCGCCCTTGCGGTCTGGGCTGAACCTTTCCAGGAGATGCCTGCGCAGCGTATGAACAGTGTGATCAGAGGTGTCAATGATCTGATCCGCAAGAGCGCGAACGCGCGCCATGGCCGAGCGTTCGGCGCGAATCGCTTGTAATAAACTCTGGCCCTTATCAGCGGGGTGAGGCCGTCGCGTCTCGCTGAAGCGGTGCTGCAAAACGTCGTCCGAGGCTTCAAGAAAGAGAACGTAAACGCCAAGTCCCGCCGCCCGCAATGCTTTGAGTTGTTTGCCGAAGTCTGCCAGGAATGTGCCTTCGCGGATGTCGATTACGAGTGCCGCCCGTTCAATCCCCTTATCACTCCGGTCCGCCGTGACCAGGCGCGCGAAGGTTGGCAACATCGTAATCGGCAGATTGTCTACGCAAAAGTAACCAAGATCTTCAAACGCATTGGTGGCGGAAGACATCCCTGAACCACTCAGTCCGGTAATGACGACAATTTCAGGAGCCGCATCGGTCCTTTCCTGGTTCCTCTCAGTCTTCTGCTTCATCGGGAAGTGTCGTGCGTAACTATGGCAGGGACAAATAGCGAGACGTGCATCATTGCTGTTTGTCTTTCTACTGATTATACCTTCCCACGGTGGAACGTCGAGTAGTCGCCGCCGAATTGGGTCACAATGGGTTTGAGACAACGGCGATCATGGTTCGATCAAGCCAAAATTTCTGTCCTTACGTTTATATAATACGCCGATGCGCTGGGTGTCCGCGTCTCTGAACACGAGAAACTGATCCGGCTCTGACGAAAGTTGTAACGCTGCCTCTTCCGCAGTCATTGGTTTGATCGAATAGCGACGCGCAGAGATGATTCTCGGTGGACGGGGTGTGGCTTCTAATTGACCGTCAGGAGTGGGCGCCACCGCAGCAGTGCGTTGCGCTCCCTGCTTTCGATCGATAATTTTTTTCTTCAGTTTCAGCGCCTGTTTTTCAACCTTCTCAATGGCGCGCGTCAGCGCCAGGTACATATCAGCATTGACTTCTTTCGCGGTCAACGTGTGATCGCGCCAGTAAACCACGACCTCGCCGATATGGCGATTCTTTTCTACAGTAATGATGACATGTACAGAGGATTCTGTGCCGTTGAAAATGTGATCAAGTTTTTTGAAGTTGTCTTCGACGTGATCACGGATGCCAGGAGAAACTTCGACGTGTCGACCGGTGTATTCAAACCTCATGTCTGCGGTTCCCTTCTTACCCTGTTGAATAGAGTAATGCTTGCCAAACCGCGAGCCCGCTTGGCGAATTACAAAATCTTTGGGGGCGAAAATCGATTTCTATAGTGCCGAGGCGGACCCTGCGTATCCGCCCAGAACTAAGCGCACACATCGGTGCGTCCCTGCAAAATCTCGTTACACCACGGCGCGACGCTCACGCGAACCAGGAATGCTCATCTGGTCGCGATACTTAGCGACGGTGCGGCGCGATAACTTTATTCCATCTTTGATCAAAATCTTCACTACCTGATCGTCGGTGATGGGATTGTGCGAATCTTCTTCTTCAATAAGTTTTTTTATCTTCAACTTGATGATACGCGTCGAAATCTCTTCGCCGTCTTCATTCATCATGCCCTCGGTGAAAAACCGGCGCAACTCGATAACGCCCTGCGGGGTATGCGCATACTTGCGGTTGACCACTCGCGACACGGTCGAAAGATGCATGCCAATATCTTCTGCGATATCTTTCAACATCATCGGCTTGATGTATTGAACACCTTTGTCCAGAAACTCCTGTTGCCGGTGCACGATCGACTCGACCACTTTGTAAATCGTCTGGCGGCGATGCTCGATGTTGCGCAACAGGTCGACTGCCGAGCGCATCTTCTCCCGAATAAAACTCTTGGTTTCATTGCTGACGTCCGACTTGCCGAGCATCTGCTGGTATTGTTGACTAACACGAAGACGCGGGCTGCCGTCATCTGCGAAGTAAATCACATACTCCTCGTCGTCCTCATCAAGTTTCTCGATGTATATTTCAGGAGAAATCAGAATTGGCTCTTCGGCGGAGTAGCGCCGGCCGGGGTAAGGATCAAGTGTCCGAATGAACTGCAATTCATTAAGTAGCGTATCAACGTCGCTGCCAATGTTTTTGGCCAGGTGCGGCAACTTGTGCTGCTGCAAATCCGAAAGATGATCGCTGATTAGCGCGGCTGCGAGACGATTACTTTCGCCCTTGACTTCGAGTTGCACCAGCAAGCACTCCCTGACATTCCGCGCGCCGCACCCTACTGGATCCAGACGCATGACGGCCTGCCTCGCTTGTTCGACTATTTCCTCCGGCCAACCCCCCATCGCGGCAATCTCTTCATTAGTGGCGTTGAGTCTGCCGTCGGCGTCGAGGTTGCCAATAACGCTAATTGCGGCATCGCAAATTTCCCCTTCGATCGGGCTCATGTGCAGTTGCCACTCAAGGTGATCGGCCAGGGACGGAGGTCTTGTCAGAAACTGCTCAAAAGTGGGTGCGTCTTCCTTGTACTCGATTTCCTGAGTCTTGTATCCGGGGTCGAGGTAATCCTGGAACTCGCGGCCAAAATCAATTTCCTCAAATGCGTCCCGCGTTGCTTCGTCACCGACGACCTCATCGCCAATCGAGTCTTCACTCAAATCAGCGGCAGGCAGTACATCACTATCGACGCCCTCGCCTTCGCCCTCATAGGCAGACGACGATGTCAGTTCGCCTGATCCATTAGAAGACGGGCTGCCGAGTTCCGGCTCCGTCGTTTCCACCTGTCGGCTATCAGGCGCAGCACCAGGATCAGCACTGGCCAGATGGTCGAGAATCTTTTCCGCGAGCTCACCGACCTCTTCCTGGGTGGCCACCTCTTCAAGAACCGGATTCTCGAGAATTTGCTGCTGAATGAGGTCGGTGAGCTCGAGAGTCGTCATCTGCAACATCTCGATACGCTGACGCAACTGTGGCGTTAGCACGAGTCGTTGAGAGAGGCTGGTCGTTAGTTTAAGAGACATTTCTCAAGTCAAAAGAGCGCTTGTATTTTTTAATTTTGCGACTGAGCGCGCAGGGAGATTATACTCGATTCCAGCGCATTTGCGCGCGCCAGTTTCGCTTTCGCTTTTAACACGTAATTACATGCGGAATTTTTCGCCAAGATAAAGGCGTCGCACTTCGGCATCTTCTGTCAAGGCCCGTGGAACACCTGAGCGGAAAATACGACCGTCAGCCATGATATAAGCCCGGTCTGTGACTCCCAACGTTTCGCGAACATTGTGGTCTGTAACCAAAATTCCGATGCTACGATTGCGTAAATAAAGTATGACATTTTGAATGTCATCGACCGCCTTGGGATCAATTCCGGCAAAGGGCTCATCAAGGAGGATGTATTGTGGTTCAGTGGCAAGCGCACGCGCGATTTCCGTCCTTCTTCTCTCGCCGCCGGAAAGCGCGTCGCCGCGTGTATTGCGCACGTGGGCGATTCCAAACTCTTCCAACAACTCTTCAAGCCTGGTCAGGCGCTCGCGCCGGCGTAGCCCCATCGTTTCAAGTACAGCCAAAATATTTTGCGCCGCCGTCATCTTGCGAAAGACGGATGGCTCCTGCGGCAGATAACCGACACCCAAACGGGCTCTAAGGTACATCGGCAACTTGGTTACATCGCGATCTCCGAGGCTTACAATTCCTGCGTCGGGCCGCTCAAGGCCCACGATCATATAGAACGTAGTAGTCTTCCCCGCTCCGTTTGCGCCGAGCAGCCCAACAACCTCGCCTTTTTCGACGTGCAGGCTGACATTATCCACCACGCGACGCTTACCGTAGTTTTTTTCCAGGTGAAATGCGGCGAGCGCTGAGGCTGACGGGATCTTAGGCTCCTGGCGTGTAGCACGAGGACTATCGCCCACCAATCTTTCGTTGGAGTGCTCCACGATCTCGACACCTTCAGCTTGAATGCTCATATTAGCCAGACTCGTTTAGCCGCGGATTAATGCAGATTCATGCTGATCAGAAAAAGTAAGAATAGACTTTTGAATCTATTTGCAAACGGTCGTGTTTCAGTAATTCAATCCGCGCTTATTCGCGTGAATCCGGGGCGACAATTACTGCTTCTTTACTTTATGGACCGACCTCACGCGTCCGGGCGATTGCGGACCTCTAACATCATCGGCGATCACTCTACCGTCTCGCATATAGACGGTCAAACGACCACCTTCGGTGCTTCCCTTCTCTACATCCTCAACTCTGGCCGGATTGCCCTTGAGCACGGCAACTTCGTCAACGGTCGTATATTGAATCCAATCGCCAGTGCCTTTTCTATTTGGCTGCGTCAGAATCACGTTGCGTTGCGCGACTGTTTTTTCAACCTCGCTCGACTCTTTAAGCAGGTAGACATCGGCTACGCCACTGGTGAGCCGATCAGTTCCCTGCCGAATATCGACATTGCCTTCGTAGTGCAGGGTGCGATTTATATCCGAGTAAGACATCGAATCCGCGGTAGCAAATACTGGTATCGTGCTGCTGGCCCCTTCAAGTCGACGCCGCGCGTTGTAGATTTCACTTTGCACGTGCCCGTTGCCGTCCATTTTCTTCTCGCTCAAATAGATTGTCAGCCGGTCGGCACGGACAAAATTGTCGTCTTGCCAGGCCCGCGCGCTTCCGCTATAGATTGCAACGCCACTGTCGCTGTGAAACTCGCCTCTATCGCTGACGATGTAAACCGGACTCTTCACTTTGGAAAAGGGCGAGGCTCTGTTGGTCTGCTCCTGACTGTAGTAGGTGGTCGCTGTCTTGCCGCGGCTGTACGAGACCTTGTTAGTCAAATCCGAATCAAGCTCAACTCCCTTCGTCCGGGCGCGCGAATCCCAGACCGTGGGGTCACCGCCACGCAAACGAACTGTGTTATCCCCCGCGGTATAGGAAATGTTTGCGGCAACACCGTTGCGATCATTCTCATTAAACTTGGCTTCGCCCTGCGCATCCATCCGATCAATATCCTGCGTGTCCTTAACGAAGACTACTGTCATCTTCTGTGAAGTCAGCGTGCGAGTGCCGCGATCCTCCACCTTCTGCACCGGTTGAATCACCGCTTTGGCGCCACCCGTTGCCGTAAAGGTGCGAGCCAGGTTATGACTCTCGAAAAAATCGCAATCGATCCGCGGGGCCGTAAGCGTTTTCTGGTCAGCCCGGGCATCCTTAATCACCGGATCGACGAATAATTCAGCGTTGCCCACGGCTTCTGCTTTGTCCAGGTCGCGGCCAGTAACGCGCCAAATAAGTTTCACTGCATCGGCCGTGAGCCGCTTATTCGCCGCACGTGGATCGTTTGCTTTTGACTTAGGTGCGGAAAGGTTGATTACCGAGCGGCCTTCGGTACGCATCTGTTTTAGGAGGCTGCGATCACCCTGCGCCTGAAACAAGACCTCTATCGAGTTTGCGCCTGCGATTTGCAGCTCCGCATCAGCATCCAGGGTTTTGCCACCCGCATTCTGCATTGCTACCGCGCGCTCGAGCCGCTGATCATTATCCAAAAAGAAATCCATATCGGCCGAGTGGACTTCCGCCGATCTCCCTTCCTGCATGGAACGCAGGTAAGAGTTGCCCCTAACCTCGAGCTTCTGCAGGTGCTTTTGCTCGTTCAGCGTGGCATAAAGGTTTTCGCCGCTCATCAAGTCACTGCCCTGCTCAGCGGTTACGCCACCCACAAAATTGAGTTTCATCGTCGCCTGCTCAAATGATGCCTGTGCCGAACGAATGGTAACCGGCCGCGAGCGCGTTGATGAGGGTTTAGCTTTGGCGTCTTTCATCGCTTCGGGCAAAACGGTAATTTCAACGTCCTTCTTCAAATCGAGTTTTTTACTTTTAGCGAACACGATTGCGCCGGTAGAGTGACCGGAAACATTTTCACGATCGAAAGAAATCGGCGCGTCTGTTTGCGCTATTTCATTGTTCTGATCGTAAGCGATCGACTCGGTATTAACTTTCAAGGCGTCCTTTGTCTCGACCTTTACATTGCCGAGGAAAGTAATGACAGATTGTTTCGGATCATAGATGGCTTTGTTCGCCACAATCTGATCCGGCTTATCACCGTCCGGAGGATAAACGGCCAGATTAACCTGCTCGAGTTCATGATGATCGTCTGTGAAAGTAATATCGCGCGCCGCACGCAGCCATAGATACAAGCGGTCGCCCTTCATTAATCGTTGCTCGTATCCTTCAACTATGCCCTTAATCTCTTTGGAAAGTTCGGGCGTCTCGGATTTGAGACGGAATGGGACGTTATTCCGCAGGCGATAATACGAGATGGCTACAAAAACAATCGCGGCGACGAGAACCAATAAAGCGCCGGCGCGAGCAACCAGCGGCGCGCGGGCACGCCACCCGATAGCAATTGCTCTCTTTTTGGTAATTTCCTGCATGGTCAAGAAGTGAACAGCAAACAGTTAACAGCAAACAGCAAGACTGACTGTTACGAAACGCTTTGAGGTTCTTCGATGCCGCTGGTTTCCACGTTACTGTTCAACCTATTTAGATTCCGACTCCCCACTGTCCGGCAAGGCCGCTCGCTTTTTGCTGTTTACTGTTTACTGTTTACTGTTTGCTTCCCTTATATCCTGCACCGACAACTGCAAAAACGTCTCGCCCGTCCAATTGCTCGTTTCAATCGTGTAAGCCATCTCAACGCCATTTTTAACGGCGGCCATTCGTTCAGCGCCCTGCCACCAGATCGTCTCGAGTGGGCGGCCTTTCGGTCCAGCAACGAACATCTTGAGATGCCTTTGTCCAATTAAACGTGGTTCAGAGAGGATGCACAAGTTGCGAGCCCAAAAAACTGGTCGAGAATTGCCGGCGCCGTAGGGCTCCAACATTTGTAATTCCTTGATCAACTCAAAGGTGATTTCCTCTGTCGGCAATTCAGCATCGATATAAACACACGGCTGCAAATCTTCTGGGGTCAAACATGACGCCGCGTGTTCGTTCAGCCGGCGGCGAAGCTCGACAATACGCTCAGGCCTCAGAGTGATTCCCGCCGCATGGGAGTGGCCGCCGAATTTTTCGAAGAGATCGGCGCAGGCCGTTAAACCGTTCAAGAGATGGTATGGCTCAATGCTGCGCGCAGAACCGTGGGCCAGGTCACCATCAATCGACAATACAACACAAGGCCGGTTGATCCGTTCAGCAATCTTGGATGCAGCAATGCCGATCACGCCCCGGTGCCACCCTTGGCCAGCGATGACAGCCACGTAAGAATTGCCAGGCTCGGTTTCAGCGCCTTCCAATTCTGCAATTGCGAGCTCTACTATCTCCTGCTGAACCTGCTTTCGTTCCTGGTTGCGCGTGTCGAGATGAAAAGCCAGGCGCCGCGCTTCGTCGTGGTCCCTCGTGCTGAAAAGCTCCACCACAGCGCGAGCGGCATCCATTCGGCCCGCGGCGTTGATTCTGGGGCCAAGACGGAATCCGATGTCATAGGCAGTCAGACCGACGCCATCACCGCACCCCGCCACTTCCATCAACGCACGTAATCCTGGATTGGTCGCCTTCGATAGGTCTTTCAAGCCGAGCGCGACGATCGTGCGGTTTTCGCCGATCAATTTCGCGACATCCGCAACAGTGCCGATCGCGACTATTTTCAGAAACGCGCTGACTTGCGATTCCCGTCCCCGGTTTCGAAACAAGGCATCTACGAGCTTGAATGCAACCCCCACACCGGCAAGGTTCTTATCAGGATAATTGCAGTCTCTCTGGTTAGGATTCAGGACGGCGTAAGCAGGTGGAACGCCTTCACCGGTCGGCGAGTCATCGGGCAGATGATGATCTGTGATGATTACATCGAGTCCATTATCGCGAGCCCAATAGAGTGGCGCGTGAGCCCGTATGCCACAGTCGACACTGATAGCCAGTTTATAACCCTCGCTGACGGCCTTTTGCAGTGCAGCCTGCTGTATGCCGTAGCCTTCCGTAAAACGATGCGGGACGTGAAAGCCGGTGCGCGCCCCTAACAGATTCAACGCCCGAAGTAACAAAGCCGTGCCTGTCGTACCGTCCACATCATAGTCGCCATAGACGAGTATCGGTTCGCCGGAACTGATCGCCCGCAGCAAACGCGGCACAGCTTCGCTCATGCCAAGCATGAGATACGGATCATGCAGTTGATCGTAGGAAGGTTTAAGGAAACTTTTGGCGGATCGCTCATCGCCGCATCCGCGCGACATTAGGAGCGCTGCCAACGTCGGGGAGGCAGCCAACACGCCAGCGAGTGAGGCGACACTCTGGCTGTCGTGCTCCCGCACTATCCAACGTTTGGCCTTCATGTGAGGTTCATCAGTCGCTCGAATTTTTCAGCAAAAACTTATTCAGCAAACCAGCCGTCTTCATCAAGTAGTTTAACACCAATCCGCGGTCGGCCATCAATCTGGTCAGTCCACACCCCATTGACTTCAGCATTGAGCTCCCGCCCAAATGGAGGTGTTAGTTTAACGATAGATCCGGGCGCCACGTCGGCGTCTAACAAAATTGTCGCCCCGCCTCGACTTATCTTAATTGCCTGGGCTTGGACCTTGAATGACTCACCGCTTGGAGTTTTTCCTTCTACTCCCAGAGCAAACTCGACCGGAACGCGGGGGCTGCGTGGGCGTTGGGAGGGCACAGGCGCGCTTCGGGAATCTTTTTCAGTCATATAAAGCTCACCGCCTTTTTGCAATTGATGAGTTAACCCTGAACTTCGGGGGCCGGCGAGGAAGAAGGGCAGAAGTAGTTTACCTGAATCCGGAAGGTTTTGTTAGCGATTTGATTCTGGAAGGCGCGGTTCCCGTTTCCAGCGAATGACGTTAAATTCTTTGCGGTCTTCTTTGTGTTCTTTTCAGTTAAGTATTTTCTGCTCTTAAAAAAGGCACAGCGCAGGACGCGAAAAAAAAGATGCATGGACCGCCAGGATTCAGGCCGCATGAGCTGAGATATACCCACCAACCAGTGCGAATATGATCGCCGCGCCGACTATAAAGCGGTAAACAATGAAGAGTGTGGTGGAATGGGTTCGGAGAAATCGCAGTAGGAACCAAATCGAGGCATAGCCAATCACACCCGATACGATAGTCGCCACAATCAAAGGCAGATAACTTCCGTCCGGAAGCTTGTGGATCGCTTCCTTGAGCTCCAGAATTCCGCTGGCGGCAATCGCAGGTATTGAGAGCAGAAAAGAGAACCTCGCGGCGGTTTCCCGAGTTTGACCTGTGAAAAGCCCTGCCATAATGGTGGAACCGGAACGGCTTGAGCCTGGAATCAAAGCCAACACCTGCGCAAAACCAACTGCCAATGAGTCGCCTACTTTCAAGTCCGCAATAGTTCGGTTTCGCTTGCCAACGAATTCTGCCAGCCCCAATAGAACTGCTACCACGATCATCATGGTCGCGATTGTCCAAAGGTTCTTCGTAAACGTTCCTTCAATCTGATGCTTGAAGAGCAATCCAACACCCGCAACCGGAACAGAACCGATAATGACCAGCCAACCAAGCCAAGCCTCCTGCGAAAGTCCGGGCCCCGCTTTTCCGGGCAGCCCGGCTGGAGTGGGAGCATCAGGAATGACTGGCTTACCAGTGAGCAACGCTAGGTGGTCGCGCACGAAGGCACGCGTGATATTGATGATGTCGCGAGCAAAATAGATCAGGACCGCCAGTAGCGTGCCTAGTTGAACGACAGCGATGGTGGCCGTCGTCTGTTCAGCCTTAAGGATCTGATCCATCCCGTTGTAAAGACCAATCAGTCGGGATGCGAAAATCAAATGGGCAGTGGAGCTGATGGGAATGAATTCGGTTAACCCCTGGACAATACCCAGGATGATGGCTTGAAGAAGGGTCATTAAGGTTTTGAACGCGTCCCGCGGGGTTCTTCGTCTTAGGTCTTTGTTCTTAGGTATTGGCTCTTGCGCCCTAGCTTCTCAACGTCGCAGAATTTTCTCAAAGGCCAAAGACCCAGGTCCAAAGACCGTTTTATTCCCGAAATGAATTCGCCCGTGAAATCTTGTCGTACATCCAAATCGGCATTAGCATGCCTGCGCGAACAATCGTCGCAAGCTGCCAGGGAAACGAATAGCGCTTCCGGCGCTTTTCGATTGCCCGAACCATCTTTCGTACCGCGTCGTCCAATTCCATCAAAAAGGGCATCTCCGCATCTCGGCCCTCGGTTAGCGGCGTTTTGATAAAACCAGGATGAATGATCGTGACATCAATTCCTCGCGGCTCCAGATCTAACCGCAGACTCTCGAAAAATGCCGAGACCGCGGCTTTGCTGGCACAGTAAGCAGCCGACCGCGGCAGACCGCGATAAGCAGCCAAACTCGATATCGCCACCAGTTGGCCGCTCTCGCGTTCGACCATTTCGGGAATGACAGCCGCAACGCTATTCGAGGCTCCGATAACGTTCACGTTGATAACGTCAGAAACTTCTGCAGCACTAAAGTCCGCAGCATCCCTGGTCGGGCCTATTCCCGCATTCGCAATTAATACATCGATTGGGCCAACGCTGGAGCGCAATCTATCCGCCGCGGCCGAGATTGACTCTGCGTCCTGCACATCAGCCGGCAAAGCCATAGCCCTGCCACCGGCGACTTCCACTTCGCGAACCACTTCATCAATGACCTTAGCTCGCCTTGCAATCAAGCCCAACTTTGCGCCGTGCCGTCCAATCTCAACGGCGAGCGCGCGTCCGATGCCCGACGATGCGCCCGTGATTATTACTACTTTGTTGGTCCAGTAATTCATCGACTAGTGCAGTTTCGAGTTTCAAGTTCCGAGTTTCGAGTTTAAAAACGCGTAGTTGTTATTGAAGAACCCAAGCTGAACTAGGAACGGATTTACCAAAACTCGAGACTTGAAACTTGGAACTCGAAACTCGGAAACTCGAAACTTATACCTGAACAACCACCGGCATGATCACCGGCCTTGCCCCGGTAAGTTTCTGGATAAATCGCTTCAGTTCTACGCGCACGTGCTCTTTCAGGAGACTCTCGTCCTCGAGTGTTTGGCGTGAAGCGCCCGCGATGGCGGCAGCAACAATACGTCTCGCATCATTCAACACTCCGTTGGCTGAATCAAACCCACGCACCCCCCGCGCTACGATCTCCGGCTCGCCCTGAACTTCTCCCGTTTCCGCATCAACCGTAACTATTAGCGTTACCATACCTTCGTAGGCCATCTGCCGACGCTGGCGTACCGTTTCACTGGTTATCTCTTCAAACCCGCTGTCGTCAATGAAGGTTCGTGGCACCTCGCGCTTCTCAATCACTGACGCACGTTCGCCGTCAAGCTCGAGCACGTCACCATTTTCGATCAGGATGATGTTTTCTTCCGAATAGCCAAGGTGGTTTTTAACAAACTCCTTATGGCGAAACAGCATGCGGTACTCGCCATGTATCGGCACAACAAACTTCGGCCGTACCGCTTCCGTCATGATGCGAATGTCTTCCTGCGAAGCGTGTCCGCTTACGTGCACCAACCGCCGCTTCTCCTCGATGATGTTTGCGCCGCGCTTGTATATCATCCCGATCATTCGAGAAATCAAACGTTCGTTACCAGGAATGATGCGCGCCGAAAGTACCACTGTATCGCCCTCATCGATCATCAGTCCCTTGTAGCTTTGTGTTGCCATCTGCGAGAGCGCCGCGCGCGCTTCGCCCTGTGACCCAGTCACAAGGAAGACAATTTCATGATTGCGCCTCTGCTTTGCTTCGTTTAGTGGGATTAGCAAGCCATCGGGAATATCCAGGTATCCGAGGCGATCGGCAATCTCGACATTCTTTTGCATCGAGCGGCCCAGTACACATACTTTACGGTTGAATTGCTGTGCTATGTCGAGCACGATCTGCAGGCGATGAATCGATGACGCGAAGGCCGCGACTATGATCCGTCCCTGGGCTTCGCTGAAAATTTCTTCAAAGGCGGGGATTACCGCGCGTTCGGACGGGGTTCTACCCGGGACCGTCGCATTCGTGGAATCCGAAAGCAGAGCCAGCACGCCCTCCTGCCCATAACGTCGAAACGAGCGCAAATCAATTGGCTCGCCAATTACTGGCGTTTCATCAACCTTATAATCACCCGTGTGAATTATTGTGCCCACCGGCGTTTTGATAGCCAGGGAGAAACAATCTACCAGGGAATGCGAAACGCGAATGAACTCCACACTAAAGATTCCGATTTCCACGACCTCGCGTGGCTCAACGCGATGCAACAGAGTGTCGCCGAGCAAGTCGTGTTCGTCCAGCTTGCTCTCAGCCAATCCGGCCGTGAAGTGGGAACAGTAAACCGGGACATTGAATTTCTTTAGAATGTATGGCAATGCTCCAAGATGGTCTTCATGCCCATGAGTGAGGACTATGGCTGTGATGCTGTCACGATACTCTTCGAGGAAATCGAAGTTGGGAATACAAACGTCAACGCCGTAGGCGGTCTCTTCGGGAAACCCCATGCCTGCGTCGAGGATGAGCATCTCATCCTCGTAACGCACAGCCATGCAATTCATTCCAAACTCGCCGATGCCGCCGAGCGGAATGATCTCTAAGACACTACTCACTTTTGACTATTACTCTACTCTCTGGAAGCGCCGCAGGAATAACTTGTCACAATCAAGGCGAGGAGTATAACACACCGTTCGCCGTAGGGTCGGAGGCAGACTGGGCAGACTTCCTTGCCTTTCTTTCCTGCGATTTTTTAGGAAAGTTGTCATCGTTCGCCACAGTGCGGTCCACGTTAATTGAACCTTACCAGCCATTGCGGCCGAGGTGTTTCTTTGGTTGACCTGTATGCCTCCAGCCGGAGGAGTTGTGGCCCAATTTCCAGATTAATGCTGGTCGCCTTTGCCGGAAATCTGTTTTGGTTTATGTTTGCGGCAATGATCAGGAAAATTTCCGTTCTCGTCGCTCCCACGTTGCTGCTCATCTGCTCGTTTGCTGTTCTTGCCGCGCCACAGACAATGCGCTTGGACTACTACCACACCGGCAACTCGAAGCAGGAGATGTTTAGTATCGACCAAGTCGTCATCGAGCCCCTGCCCTGGCCTGGCGATATGAGTAAGACAATTGACGAGACGAATCTTGGTAAATACTTCTTCGAAGTTCGTGATCAAAAGACTGAACGCGTTCTTTATTCGCGGGGTTTCGCTTCCGTCTTCGGCGAGTGGGAAACGACGGACGAAGCCAGGGCCATTATGCGCACGTTCAGCGAATCACTGCGCTTCCCCGAGCCCGAGGCGCCCGTGGAAATCGTACTGAAGAAGCGTGACGCGAAGAATGCCTGGCGAGACATGTGGTCTACGGTCATCGATCCGAAAGATATTTTTATCGATCGATCGAGACCGCTGGCGCCCGCGCCACTGATTGCGATTCAGAAAATGGGTGATCCGGCAACTAAGGTCGATTTTGTGATCCTCGGCGACGGCTACACCGCGAAAGAGCTGAAGAAGTTTGAAGGCGACGTTCGCCGGTTAACGGAAGTATTGTTCGCGACGTCCCCATTCAAAGAGCACAGAAGCGACTTCAACGTTTGGGCGTTATGTCCGCCCGCAGCCGAAAGCGGAATCTCACGCCCGTCGACTGGCATCTATCGCGACTCTCCGGTGCACGCAACTTACGACGCCTTTGGTTCCGAGCGTTACGTACTCTCTTTTGATAACCACGCGCTTCGTAGAGTCGCGCAGTTTGCTCCCTATGAGTTCATCGAGATACTGGCCAACAATCGCACGTACGGCGGCGGGGGAATTTTTAATCTTTACAGCACCGTGGCCGCGGACAATGCCTTCGCAAACTACGTTTTCGTTCACGAATTTGGCCACCATTTCGCGGGCCTCGCCGACGAGTACTATACCTCTGCGGTCGCCTACACCACACCGCCTGAGCGTATTGAGCCGTGGGAACCAAACGCAACTGCGCTGCTCACTCCTACACCATACATTTTTGGAGCGTTAGGCGATCTACGTGCCGCTCTCAAATGGAAAGACCTCGTCTCCCCAGACACGCCTATTCCCACTCCGTGGAATAAGGACGCCTTTGAAAACTATTCGCGCGAGATTCAAAAGCGCAGAGCTCAATTGCGCAAAGAGAGGCGTCCGGAAAGCGAAATGGAGGCGCTCTTTCGTGAGGAATTGAAGTTTGAGCAAGAGTTGCTTGCCCGTGAAAAGTACGCAGGTCACGTCGGCGCGTTTGAGGGCGCGATCTATGAAGCAAAGGGCTACTACCGGCCAGAAATCGACTGCATCATGTTTACACGTACCAACCACTTCTGCACGGTGTGTCGCCGTGCTATCGAGCGGATTATCAAGTTGTATTCCACCGGTTGAAGTCGAGAGATCCAACTACGAACGGAGCCACAACTGGTGGCAGCCCATAGCTGCAAGCTGAAGTTCAGAAGTACAGCATCATTCCCGGCGGATCGTTTACATCCTCTGGCCCGCACTCCAGGGCGGAGAGTTGATCCAGGGATCTGAACGCGCAATCGCAGTCGCAAAAAACGGTTTTCGCGTGGTCGCAATGAAAACTCAATAGCCTTCACAAACATTTAGTATGCGTCGTTATCCACCGCCAGCAGCGCTCATCCAGTTTCTCAAGCCGTATGATCGCGGGATTCAAGATCTTGCGCTCGCGCTGCGTTCGCTCGTCCTCGAGGAGATGGCGCCGTGTTATGAAAACATTTACGACGCTTACAACGCAGTCGCGATTGGGTACGGTTCATCTGATCGTTTGCAGGACGGTGTTTTCCACATAGCAGTTTACGCGAAGCATGTGAACCTCGGCTTCAACCACGGTGCTACGCTTGCCGATCCGCTGGGAATTCTCAAAGGTAGCGGTAGACAGATTCGCCACATCACGATCAAAACGCTGGCTGATCTCGCCAAGCCAGAGATTCGTTCATACGTGCGCCGCGCGCGCAAGGTCGCGATTGACGATGCACGCAAGCTGGGCGACACCAGAGAGAAAAACAAATCTCTCAAAGGCAAAGATGTTATATCAGTTGTAAAAGCTATTTATCCGAAGAGGCGCCGGCCAACCCAGACTAGCTAGCGATAATCTCAGCTTGCTGTCTACTGTTTACTGTTCACTGCTTTCAAATCCAATCGGCAAATGATTTCGTATAGTAGGTCAGGGGGAAATTACAAATCATGCATAGATACTTTGTCCTAATTTCTGGCATTTTTCTCATTGTCGCTACTATGGTGGCTTGCAGTGCGGTCACCGCATCTGCCACTGCAATCCCAGACCCGGCCCTGGACGCAG